>VYMD01000169.1_pt1 | contig 17875 bp, 18 predicted proteins | sample 5115311 | NCBI WGS metagenome assembly VYMD01 (sample SAMN12291779, study PRJNA351875) | freshwater metagenome | isolation source: freshwater lake | place: USA: Michigan, Wintergreen Lake | collected 2013-08-08
TGAAACTCCTTATTTTTGAAGGCTTTCATCGCATCTTCTTTTTCGTACCAGAACATTTGTCCATGGAGCAAACCGAGTTTGAGGTCAGGAAAAACCTCGTGTTGGAGGTGTTCAAAGTGTTCAACGGCAGATTTTGCCTCAACTTTTTCGGATTTTTCTACAAGCGGATACACAATATACGCTTGATGCCCTTTTTCAATCTGCTCACGGATAAATTGAAACACAACGGGCAGTTTTGATTCAAACACAACTTTCGTTTTTATAGGCTTACGGTTTTTCGGTAATTCGTCAATGATGGAAACATCAAGGTCGCCATAAACGGTCATGGACAAGGTGCGCGGAATGGGCGTTGCCGACATGACCATGATGTGAGGGGAGATTTCTTGCAGTGTGTGGGGGATTGTTTGCTGTACTTCTTGTGTTATTTGAGGCGATTCTTGTTGTTTTGGAGGCAAGGTAGAAGCAGTCAGTGGCACAGACATTTTTGTCTGTGCGAAGTCAGCATCAGCAATAAATAAGAAAGGGTAATCATTCCCCTCTGTCACCAAGCCTGATTTTAAGGGGTTTTGACTGATATACAGCAATTTTTCTTGAAATTCCTTGTCATCACGAAGTATGCGGTCGAATGATTCATCTTGCCAAACAGCCTGACCCGTTTGCTGCCGAAGAGTATTGATATGATGCGCCGAAGCACCTTTTATACCTTTCATTATTTGGCTTAATGAATAACCGCAATCAGCCATGAGAATAATATGTACATGATCGGGCATAATCACTGTTGCTGCCAAGTGGTAATACTGCCCATGACCGCTTACAATATGTTTAAGAACAAAGGTTTGCTCCTGAGGCTGCAAAATGTTTGTTGCACGAAAAGTAACAAAATATGTAGAGCCGTCTATTTGCCAATGTGGTAAAGAGCGTCTTGATGTTTCGAACGTTTTTGAATCTCGCACAGACAAAAATGTCTGTGCCACTGTGTTGTTTGATATTGTTGCCTGCTTTACTTCAAGTGTTGTTGTATCGGGTAAATTATTAAGGGAATCATCCGCAAAACTCGCCGTCGCCTTCTTCTTCAATTCCGCACGCTGCAAAACGCCGAAACGGTGCTGTTCGTCAATCACTACCAAGCCCAAACGCTTGTATTCAACCGTGCTTTGGAAAAGCGCGTGCGTGCCGACGATGATGTTTGCTTCGCCGGAGAGGATTTTTTCGCTGACTTCGTTACGTTGCCGTTTTTTTTGACCGCCGACAAGCTGCGCTACGGTGATTTTCTGAGGAGTTTCGGTTTTGGCGAAATGATTGTTGAGTTTGTCGCAATAATCGCGGAGCGTGTTGTAATGCTGTTCAGCAAGGATTTCGGTGGGAGCCATAAGAACACATTGCAAACCTGCATCAATCGCTGCGAGCATTGCCAAAAGCGCCACAACGGTTTTTCCCGAACCTACATCACCCTGCAAAAGCCTGTTCATAGGCTTTGTGGAGCGCATATCTTCGACGATTTCCCGCAAAACGCGCTTTTGCGCTTTGGTGAGGTCAAAGGGCAGAAGTTCCAGCAATGTTCGGGCAAGCGGGCTTTTTTCGGCAATGGAAGGCGCTACATCCAGCGATTTTACGCCATTATGCCGCATTGCTAAGAGCAGCTCAAAGAAAAATAATTCCTCGAATTTCATGCGTTCTCGCGCTTTGGCAAGTGCCTCGTGAGAATCGGGAAAATGTAGTTGTCGTGCGGCTTGGCGGATGCCCGGAAACTCGAATTTTTCGAGAAGTTCGCCCGACAATGTTTCTTCCAAATTGGGAATTTCCTGCTCAATAACTGCCGCAACCAAATTCCGCATAACCCGCATCGTTAAGCCCGCATCCTTCATTTTTTGCGTTAGGCGATATTTGGGTAAAATTTTGCCATCGCTGTATAAATCAGCATCTTCGGGGTCAATGCGCTCAATTTCGGGATGATGAAACTGAATTTTTCCATAGCTGTATTCAGGTACACCGCTCACCGCAAGCACTTGGTCAGGTTCAAAAACACGTTTGAAATACTCGGCTTGATTCCAAAACACAATTTCCGCCTTTGCGCCGCTATTATCGTCTAATTCTATCACAACCATTGTGCGATTTTTCCCAAACGTTCTGTCGCGCACCGCTCGCACAAAGACGACAACAGTAATTTCGGTTTGGAGGTTGATGTTTTGTTCGGAAAAAGCGTCTTGTTGCTGGGCGTTCATAAGCGCAGTGCGCAAATCGCGGAGCGACGGGACGCTGTTGCGGTCAATGTAAGTACGGGGATAAAACCGCAGCAAATCCGCCGAAGTGAGGATTCCTGCCAACGCAAGAGCCTCTGCGCGTCGCGGACCGATGCCTTTCATGTACTGAATCGGCGAGACGGGCTGCAAAGGCTCTTTGGGAGCGCTTTGTGGGGGAGTGTGCGGTGTGGCTTCGGGCATGAGAATCATTATGCAATGAGCAAAAATGCTGATGGATTGTGCCAAATTTGTGAAAAACTTGCGCGTTAGTCAAACATTTTAGGTTATTGGAAGTACAAAAACAGAAATCCTTATCAAATCTTGTGCTGACAAAAAAGTCATTGTTTGAAGGTGCATAGAACCTTGCTTGTGGGAAATCTTCTTCGCTAAAGCACGAAAAATTATTGATTATTTCAAAATCTCCTCTTATATTGCGAGTCTGCATAAAATCTCACGCCACAATCACCAAAGACTATTTACGACTTGGTGTTGGCACCTAAAACTAGCGCAATTACTTGTCTTTCAGGGCATGAAGACAGAGTAAACAGCGCCATCAACGATGATTTAGTCAATCAAACACTGTTCGCACAATTTTCACATTTGTTAAGGAGTAACGACCTTGAAACAAGGATTACTACGGAAATGGCTGATAATTACTCTCCCGCTTATTGCGGCTGCGGTATTGCTGTTCCCGACTTTCCGCGCATCGCAGCTTGAAAAACAACGTCAAGAGTTGGTTGCTGCGAAAAATGAAACTGCGCTTGCCGCATTCGACAAAGAAAACGGCGAAACGCTGCGCAAAAATAAAGAACAAAGCCTCAAGCTCGGTCTTGACTTGCGCGGCGGCATCTATGTAACGCTCGAAGCGGACGTTATCCGCCTTTTGGAAGAATCTGCTATGCGCGACGCAATTGACGATGTGTTTTTGGAAACACTCGAAAAAACCCGTCAGCAGGTAGAATCAAGCGGCGACGACGATGTATTGCCCGTATTCCTCAAAAATTTCGACGCTATTGCTCGTCCCAAAGGACGCAAACTTTTCTCGTACTATGACACCGGCGACAACCGCGACCTCAGCGAAGATGCTATTGTCAAGCGCCTTGAACGGAATATCAACGAGGCAATTGACCAAGCAATCGAAGTTGTGCGTCAGCGTATTGACAAATACGGTGTTGCCGAGACAACAATTCAAAAGCAAGGCACACGCCGCATTGTGATTGAACTTCCGGGCGTAAGTAATGAAGCTGAGGTTCGCTCACTTTTGCAGACCACTGCTCGTTTGGAGTTCAAACTCCTTCGCAGCAATGCGCAGATTGTTCGCTCATTCTATGCGGTTGACCAACTGCTCAAAAACAAAGGTGCTGCTGCAAGTGCTTCCACAAACGCAACGGCATCGGCTTCCACCGCAACAGCATCCGCAACTTCGACTGCAACAGCAAGTGCCGGAGCGGATTCTGCGAAAAAAGATCCCTACGCAGGTCTGAGCGATGAGCAGAAGCGTGAAAAATTCAAGAAAGATTATCCCTTCACATCGTTGTTCGTAACCTACTTTAACCCGCCGGGCGAAGGACAGCAGCCCGTTCCGGTGATTTACGAAAAGAACGAATTCCCCGAAGGCGAATACAGTTTCCAAATCCCCGAGGAAACTCTTCAGAAATATGAAGAAATCATGGCTCGTCCCGATGTTCGCCGTATTATCGGTAACGAATATCAAGTGCTTGTTTCCGCAAAGCCGGAGCCGTTTTTTGAGCGTCAGGGCATTAAACTTTATTACATCTACGGTGTTTTGGCAAAGCCGGAATTGACAGGCGATGTGATTTCCGACGCGCAAGCAACGTTTGACCCGACAACGAACGCACCAATGGTTACAATGGACATGAACGCTGACGGTGCGGCAAATTGGGCGCGTATCACGGGCGCAAACATCAAAAAGCGTATTGCTATTGTGCTTGACGACCGCGTATATTCTGCGCCGACGGTACAAAACAAAATCACGGGCGGACGCTCACAAATTACGGGTAGCTCTACGATTGACGAAGCACGATTGCTCGAAATCGTTTTGAAAGCCGGCGCACTTAAAGCACCGGTGAAAATCGTTGAAGAGCGCGTTGTCGGTCCGTCGCTTGGTGAAGACTCCATTCGCAAAGGTATTATCTCCGGCGCGATTGCTGCATTGCTTGTGGTCTTGTTTATGATTTTGTACTACGCAAACGCAGGAATGTTGGCGGATATTGCCGTTATGGTCAATATCTTGCTTGTTGTGGCACTTCTGGCTGCATTTGGTGGAACGCTGACCTTGCCGGGCATTGCAGGTTTGATTCTGACGCTTGGTATGGCGGTGGACACAAACATTCTCGTTTTTGAGCGTATTCGTGAGGAATTAGCTCACGGGCGTTCATTGCGGGCGGCTGTGGATGAAGGCTTCAAACGTGCGTTTAACGCTATTTTGGACTCGAACATTACCACGATGATTACCGGTGCAATTTTGTATTACTTGGGTACCGGTCCGATTCGCGGTTTTGCCGTTACATTGATGATTGGTATTATCATCACGCTTTTCACGGGTATTACGCTCTCGAAAGTGTTCTTTGAACTCATTCTTTCGCGTGGCGCGACAAGCATCAATCTTGGTCAGCCCGCTTCGGACAAAGCGTAATTTCTTACCACCAATTATCTTCTTTGGAGAATTTTTACCATGCAATTCTTTCACGATACAAAAATTGACTTTTTGAGCAAACGCCGTTTGTTCTTCTTTGCGTCGGTGGTTATCAATATCGTCGGTATTCTTGTCGTTGCTATCAAAGGCTTGGATTACGGTATTGACTTTGTTGGCGGTACAGAAGTCGGCGTAAAATTTAGCGGCTCACAGGCTGTGCAAACCGAGCAGGTTCGTAAAGCAATGGACGAAGCTAAATTTGTCGGGTCAGAGATTAAATCCTACGGAAAGACCGATGAATTTCTGATTCGTCTGCCCAATACTGCCGGAAAAGATTACTCTTCCACCGCAATTATGGACAATCTCAAAAAAGCGTTTCCGAATCAAACTATCACCTTGCTAAAAGTAGATAAAATCGGTCCTAAAGTAGGCGCGGAACTTCGCTCAAAAGCCTTTTTAGCACTTGGTTTGTCGTTCATAATGATTATGATTTACATCGCTTTCCGCTTTGAGTTCCTCTACGGCTTGGGCGCTATTGTTGCGCTGTTGCACGATGCAATTTTGGCATTTGTAGTTTCGGTGATGGTTCACGACTTAGGTATCATCAACTTGGAAGTAAACCAAAGTATGCTTGCGGCAATGCTGACGGTTATCGGTTTTTCGGTACACGATACCGTGATTATCTTCGACCGTATCCGCGAAAACCGCGAAAAGCACAAAAATATGCCGTTTATTGATATGGTGAACCTCAGTATCAACGAGACACTGAGCCGCACTATCAATACTGTAATGACGGCGGTTTTGGTGCTTATCGTTATCACGGTTTTTGGCGGCGAAGTGCTTCAAGGCTTTGCATTTGTGATGCTTATTGGCTTTATCACTGGTGCGTACTCTTCTATCTACATTGCCAGCGCTTTTGTTGCGTGGTATTTGGAGACATTCAAAAAATACGACCTGCACGTGGAAAGCTACGGCAGCATTTCGGCAAAAGCGAAAGCGTAATAGAAGCCCGGATGTGCTTTTGAGGAACATTCAGAAGTATAAAATAAACTTGGAAAACACAATAAAGGGGCTTAATTTAAGTCCCTTTGTTGTTTCCGGCTTGAATTTGCCGGATATTCTTTTCACTTTTCATTCTCTCCGATTTTTATGGCTGAAGCATTGGAATTCCACGCGCATCCGACAAATCACGCCGTTGCGACGGTGATTTTAAGCGGACACATTACAGGCGGACCGCAAGCTGTCGAGTTTTCGACGCATTTGAACAAATTTGTGGCAAGCAAAGTTAAACACGTTATTGTGGATTTGTCGGCGGTGTCACTCATTAACAGTTCCGGGCTGGGAATGTTGGTCGGCGGACTGACGACAATGCGGAAATCGGGCGGAACAATGCGCTTTGCGGCAGTCCCGGCGAATGTGATGAACCTGCTTGAAATTACGCGCCTCAATACCGTGTTTGATATTTACGAGTCTGTTGATGCAGCGTTGAAAAAAATCGGATAAGGAAGAAGGGAAGTATGAAATTGGAAGTATGAAATTGGAAGTATGAGGTATGAAAGCCTCATGAACACTGATTTGACAGGCTTTTTCTCTTTTTTCTCTTCCTAAAAAATCTTCAAACCCGCATCAAACCTATAACCCAGAACCTATCGCCTATAACCTCTTTTTAACAATGATTTTATCCGATGCAGAAATTCTCCGCGCTATTGAGACCGGAGATATAGTCATAACGCCGTTTAACCGTGATTCTCTTGGCTCAAACAGCTACGATGTTCGTTTGGGCAAGACCTTGGCTTGTTATCGTGATGCTGTTTTAGATGCGAAGCAACATAATTTGATTCGCACCTTTGAAATTCCCGAAGAGGGTTTTGTCTTGCAGCCGCATGAGTTCTATCTCGGCGTTACCGAAGAATATACCGAAACGCACAAACACGTGCCGTTTTTGGAGGGGAAATCCAGCGTCGGGCGCTTGGGGATTGACATTCACGCGACGGCGGGAAAAGGCGATGTGGGGTTTTGTAATACGTGGACGTTGGAAATTTCGGTGAAACAGCCCGTGCGCGTGTATGCCGGAATGCCAATTGGACAACTTATTTATTTCGAGGTGTTGGGGGAAATTATCAACCCTTACAACAAGAAAAAAAGCGCGAAATACAACGGTCAAACCAGCCTTCCGGTTGAATCCATGATGTGGAAGAATTTTTGAGTGCCGCACAATGACAGCGTTTTTCCTTGATAGTTTCTTTCGCCGTAGCGCAGACATTCTTGTCTGTGCAGTATGTGTTTGCAGCATCTTCGTTGTTGCAGCGTGTGAACGCCAAAACAAGCCGCAAAGCAGCATCAATCCTTATTTCAAATCTGATACCATTCTTTTGGAGCGTAAAGAAAAAGATACGTATTGGCGCGAAGGCGAAGCCTCGCCGCTCAAAGCCGAAGATAAAGCCTTGTTTCAAGGATTGACATATTTTGCTCCTAATGAGCGCTATTGCGTGGAGGCACGGTTTGAAGCGCTTTTGCAGCAAGATACGGTCCGCTTGCAAACAAGCGATAACGAACTTCGCACGATGCTCCGTGCAGGATATTTTTATTTTCGTATCGGCGAGGATTCATGCCGTTTAACGGCGTTTCGTTATACGGGTGTGGAAGGCAAGATGCAGCAGGGCTATTTTGTGCCGTTCAAAGATGCAACCAACGGCACGGACACGTACCGTCCGGGACGGTATATTGACGTTGCCGTTTCTTTGGGCAATACACCGTATATTCTGGATTTCAACCGCGCATTTAATCCATATTGCAACTACAACGAGGATTATTCCTGTCCGCTTGTTCCACAGGAAAATATCCTCGCAGTGAGGATTGAAGCGGGTGAGAAGGTCTTTTTTCATCCGCGCAAATAACCGATACTTCTACCGATACTTTGGACATTCGAGCGCAATACCTTGAATTGCCCATTTGTTTTTCAACCGACGACACTATGCAACTTTTCCCTCATCGGATTCGTGATTATTCTTTCCAAAGCGCACAGCGCCTTGTTTCGGGCGTTGTTGTGTTGATGCTGGCTTTGGGAATGGAAGCGTGTGTGGTGGTGGTACAAAAACAGCAGCAGCAAGCACCGCAAGCGAAAACAGCCGCAAAAGCCGAAGAAAAGCCACTCCGTCAGTTACCATCGAAGCCCACCGTGCCGATGTCGGATGAAGTTGTGCGCTCGGAACTTGGCGATATGGTGTCGCTGCTGCCCGTAGAATGGTCGCTCGTGAACATTGAAACCAATTTGCCAGTGCAGGTTTTTAGTGTTGCGGTGAATAACCAATACACCGCAAGCCTGATTTATTCGGTCTTGCGCAAGGAAGAGAATTTCGACCAAACGTTTCAAAAAGACGGTTTGGTGGGCATCGGGCGCATTAGCGCATCGAAACGCGATACAAAAATGCGGAATATCAAGCGTTTGGGGGAATTTGAAGAAGTACAGGTAGGGTCGAAGCGCTTTTGTTTGTACCGTTACACGACGGATAACGGCGCTACACTGAACCGTGTGGCAGTGTTCCGCTCGTCGTTTGGGAATTATTACGAATGTACGCTGTCGGATTTGACATTTACGGGGCGCAAACTGACTCCGCGTGAAGAGATGGAAAGCCTGTACGCATCGGTCTTAGCGACGATTGATTTTTAGAACGGTGAAAAAAAATACATGGAGGAAATGACGATAGTGTGTGGAAGCGATTTGACCAGCGATGATTTGGAAGCCGCTTCAATAAAAGCTTTGTGAAAATACTCGCAATACTATTTCCTCGAAAAGTGAGCAATGACCTATACAAAAGACTGTGAAACATCACAGGAAAATTTTGTAATCGCTTAAAAAATGTGTATATTTGTATCTCTTTTCTATGTTCTAACTGTACTTTCTTACACTACCAGCGGAGCAAATTGCATGGCAACAGCTACAGCAGCACCTCGTAAACGTCGCACTCGCAAAAACAAGTATATTACGCTCCACTCACCCTTTCTGATGAAGGAAACGAAGCATGAGCTCATCGGTGAGCCGATTGAGAACGGTGGTAGAAGGCAACAATGGGCGCGTTGCACACGGACGCATCATTCGCAACTGGTAGATTTGGACGAACTCGAAGCAAAAGCAAATAGTAAAGACGAAGAAATTTTGATTATTCGTGAAAATGCTGTGGCATACAACCCGCGCAACGAGTACAATATCGGCGATACGATTGAACATGAAGTTTGGCAAACGATTGGTCGGGTGATTCGCAAAGAGATCACCAGCAACGGCAGCCATGCGATTGTGGTGCAGTTTGAAGATAAAAGCGAAAAACGCTTGATTGAAAAATTGCGCAACTAAACCTTTTCTGTACCTCTTGTCTATAATTCACATCTTATCTGTCAAACATTTTTCAAGGATACCTTTCAGTGATTGGTGTTACTATTCAAACCAGCGAGTCTATTGACAAAGCTCTCCGTCGCTTCAAGAAAAAATATGAGCGTAGCGGCGTTTTGAAAGAGTTCAAAAAACGTGCTTTCTTCACAAAGCCGTCTATTCAGCGCCGTATGGCGAGAATGAAAGCTGCCCGCCGTCAGATGCGCCTGACGATGGAGCAAGAATAAGCATTTACGCCCTTTTCCGCCCGATACCAAACTCCGCCTGATACCAGACAAGGCGATGCTCCACTTGAGCGTCGCCTTGTTTGCTTTATGTTTTTGGCAAGTCGTCTCCTATCCAAATCTTACCCCGCAAAGCCGACTTTTGTATGAGTGCCGTCGCAATATGGCTTATTTGCTGAGGCTCCGCAGCGACAAAATGCCGTAACTTTGGTTTTCTGCACTGTGTTTCCCACGCTGTCCTTGACGCTGAGATTCCCATATACCAAAAGCGGTCCATTAGGAACGGCTTCAACGATAGATTCTGCCTCAATCTTCTCCGCTTGTCCCTGTATGTCGTTGTTGCGAAAGTACGAAAGCGCACCTGACGGGCATTTGTCAATTTGTGCTACGATATGTTCACTGTTTGCGCCGTTGATATTCACCCAAGGGCGTGCTTTCGGGTCGAAAACTTCGCCTAAACCTTTGAAACAAACCGCAGAGTGAATACATTCGCCGGGCTTCCAAACAACCGTAATTTCGCCGTTGGTGTAAGTTTTGGTAATTTCTTTGGGCATAACCACCTCGAATAAAAAATCTGTGAAATATGTTGGTTTTTCATAATAGCGTTTCGCGCTTCTGCATTAGAACGATGCCGCGAAAAGTTCCTGTGCCTGCGTGATTTCAGCTTGGATAATGGTATGCGGCATATTGGGATAGAGTTGGGAAATTACTGCAGCCCCCATTTGTGAAAAAAGTTCTACTGTTTCCAAAAAACGTGCTTTGGGAATATGCGGATCTCGGTCGCTACATCCCATAAACACTGGTGTTCTGGCAAAATTACCTGCATAATTGCGCGGAGTGCCTTCGGGACCAATCACACCGCCGCTAAAAGCATAGATTCCACCGTACTTCTGAGCATTTCTTGCTGCAAATTCCAGTATCAAACACGCTCCTTGCGAAAATCCGACAAAATATTGCCTCTCCGATGGAATACCGTGCTGCAAGGCTCGTTCTGACAATGTTTTTATCACATCAAGCGCGGAGGACAAGCCCGGCTCGTTGGACTCCATTGGTGCCATGAACGAGTACGGATACCACGTGTAATCTGTTGCCTGCGGTGCTAAATAAGCAAGGTTATATGCGGGTTGTGTGGGGGTGAAAAATTGTCGTAATGTGAGTATATCTTCTGAAGTGCCGCCGCGTCCATGAAGGAAAAATATGACCGCATTTGCTTCTGCCAGAGCAGACCCTTGGCTTTGCAGGGCATCGGCGGAATGTCTATGGTGAGTGTTCATAGTGAAAAATGAGGTTCAAATAATGGGATGGTACTGCTGCAAATATCGTTATTGGCGCTCAAGAAACAAATGAATTTCGTGCGTGATTATGACTTCCGGTCATAGAACAAACTTACTTTTCGGGACTATTTTCTCGGCTCAAATACCCGTATCTTTACACTGTGTCGGATGAACGTGGCATTAATCCTTAGTTCTCTTGTTGCGGATGTTTTCGTGTTTCGATTGTTTTCTTAGTACAGTTTTTTTGAATAACATAATGACAACTTCACAACGATTCTTGGTCTCGCTCGTAACGGCATTGTTTCTGGTGTGCATGATGTGTGTCTCCCACGTTTTTGCACAGTAACCGTACAGTCATATCACGCTTTTGGCGCGAATCTCGTTTCTTCTCTTCTGTCGCCTCTTGCGCACCGTTCTCAAGCAAATGGCTTGGTCGGTGCGCTTTTTGTATTTGTCATGGTTGTTGCTTCGCATCATACCCACAACGCTTCACTCTATTTTCTCGACGCTTCGCCGTGCTTTTTTTTGTTGCCTACAGGTCTTTTACGATGTTTGTTACAGTAACAATGCCGAACTTAGAAACACAGATATACTTTCGCAATATTTCAGGAACAATCAATGAAATCGTACAGAATAGCTATAAGCATTTGTTTATGCGCTCTGGCAACCTTTTCTGCTTCGTGCAAAAAAAATGCTGACATCGTAAAACCAGAATATCGCGCCTTCACCGAAACCGTTTACGCTTCCGGCACACTCACACCGCGCGGGGAATACAAAGTATATGCCCTTGCAGACGGCATTATTACTCGCCGTTTGGTGGATGAAGGTGCAGAAGTCAAATCAGGTGATATTCTCTACCGTATTGACAACGACGAGCAGGTAGCCCGTATGAATGCTGCACGCGACGTTTTTCGCACAGCACAATCCAACTACACCGCTACGGCACCGGCTCTTGCCGAAGCCGAATCCGGTTTGCGTTCAGCACTTGCGAAGTTCGCAACAGATTCAATGCAATTCTCCCGCGTCAGCGACCTGTTTACCGCCAAAGCTATGACACAAGCCGATTTTGACCGTGCGAAACTCACCTTTCAGGTTTCACAAAACGATTTCGCCGCCGCGAAACAACGCTACGAGCGCACCAAACGCCAGCTTTTTGTGGAAATGCAAAATGCCGAAAGCCAATACAAAGTCAGCGCCAAGCAAGAATCTAACGCCTTTGTCAAGACATTGACCGATGGTATGATTTATGAACTCTACAAACAACAAGGCGAGGCTGTGCGCCGCAATGACCCTCTGGCACTTATCGGGAGCGGCAATGAAGTCTATATCAAACTGAGTGTGGATGAACTGGACATCAGGAAAATTCAAGTCGGGCAGGAAGTCTTAGTGAAAATTGATCTGTATCCCGATAGCGTCTTCAAAGCAAAAATCGAAAAAATTTACCCCATGCTCACCAAACAAGACCAGTCGTTTCGCGTGGATGCGCGTTTCGTGGAAGCACTACCGGCGAGGTTTGTAGGCGTTACTGCCGAAGCAAATATCATCATCAGCCGCAAAGAAAAAGCACTCGTTATTCCGAAAGCACTCTTGCTAAAGGGCGATAGCGTTCTTGTCAAAAATGGTAATTCGGAACAGAAAGTAAAAATTCGCAAAGGTGCAGAGACATTTGATTTTGTCGAGGTTCTGGGCGGATTGGATGGAACAGCAGAACTCGTGAAGAAGTGAGTTGGTTACTTGGTTCTCGGTTACTTGGTTCTTGGTTACTTGGTTACTTGGTTCTTGGTTACTTGGTTCTTGGTAAAATTATTGAATATAACATTACAATTATTGCGGTTATGCAGCATAAATTGGATGATTTGAAAGTGTACAAACTTGCGATGGATATTGGACGTGAATGTTACGATATGGCAGCTACGTTTGGTGAGTTTGACCGACGCACTATTGGTGGGCAACTTGTCCGTGCTGCGGATTCTGTTGCCGCTAATATCAGCGAAGGCTACGGGCGATTTTCTCGCAAAGAACAAAAGCAATTTTGTTATTACGCTCGCGGCTCATTGTACGAAACAAGAACGTGGATAACCAAAGCACAAGAACGGAACTGTATCATAAGCACTCAGGCAGAACACTTGCACACCTTGATTCAGCAATGCGGCAAGATGCTTAATGCCTACACTCGCTATATCAGCAATGAACAATCCAAGTAACCAAGCCCCAAGTAACCAAGCCCCAAGTAACCAAGCCCCAAGTAACCAAGCGACCAACCACCATGAACCTCCACATTTCCATAGCAAAAACACACCTTCTCGCCAAAAAGAAGCAAACCATTACCGCAATGCTCGGAGTAACTTTCGGTATCGGGATGTTTATCTTGATGATTGGCGTAATTACGGGTGTGAACGAGTATTTAACCGATTCGATGCTCGAATCCACAGCACACGTGCGGATGTATAACGATTTGGCTTCGTCGAATCGCACGTCAATCATTGAAGAAACGCTGCTTTCAACCTTAGAAGTGGCTTCAACGCTGCATCAAAAGCCGAAAAATATCAAACTCAGTATTCGCAATGGAATGCAGATTGTCAGCGATTTGAAAAATCACCCCGAAGTCGCCGGAGTGTCTCCACAACTGAGTTCGCAGGTGTTTTACAACTATGGTCCCGTGCAGTTAAACGGGAATATCGCCGGAGTGAATATTGTGGATGAAGATAATCTTTTCGACGTTGCCGGAAAAATCAAAGCAGGGCGCATGGAAAGCCTTCTCACGACGGGAAACGGTCTTATTATGGGGGCAGGGTTGGCAAAAAAACTGAATGCACAAGTAGGCGACCGCATTACGATTACAACGCCTTTTGGTGGCTCTATGACGCTCAAAATCGTAGCAACATTTGCAACGGGCAATGTCCAAATTGACAACGTAAAAAGCTACGCAAGCATCGGTACCGTACAGAAAATTCTCCAGCGCGACCCGGGATACATCACCACTATCAGCGTGAATTTGAAAGATATGAACGATGCAAAGAAAATTGCGCCGGAATTACAAGCTAAATACGGCATAAAATCGGAAGATTGGGAAACAGCAAACGCGGTGATTTTGCAAAGTTTTGTCATTCGGAACATTATGACGTATGTCGTTGTAACGACGCTACTTGTAGTGGCGGGTTTCGGGATTTACAACATTATGAGCATGACAATCAACGACAAAATGAAGGATATTGCCATCATGAAGGCAACAGGTTTTACGGCGCGGGATATTGTGATTGTGTTTATGCTGCAAGCCGTGATTGTGGGTTTTTTCGGGGCATCGCTAGGGCTGATGATAGGCGGTTCGCTGGCGTATTGGGTTTCGACGATTCCCGTAGATTTCGGTGAATTTGCCTCCATGACGCGCTTTCCGGTGAATTTCGACCCAATGCACTATCTTTTCGGCATTATTTTCGGCGTTGGAGCCACGTGTTTAGCGGGTTTTCTGCCCTCGCGCAAAGCAGGGAAGATAGACCCGGTGGATATTATTCGTGGTTGAGTTGAATTGTTTACACTCGTCAATTTGATAACATCTTTCATGCCGACGCAGGTCGGCATCCATATCGCACAAATACACGTTGTGGTCACTTGTCAAGCCTGATAGCACCTGTTGTTATGATGACGCAGGTCGAGATTCTTCACCCAATTCAATAGAACAATCAATGTGAATACGCTGAATGCCCGATGAACACTTATTTCGTCTATATTCTTGCAAACAGCAAATATGGTACTCTTTACATTGGTGCGACAAATAATCTGCCTAGAAGAATGTATGAACACTCGCACGGTCTGATAGAGGGTTTTACCCAAAAGTATAGTGTGCATCAGCTTGTCTGGTATGAATCTACGGTTAATGCTTTCTCAATGGCTACACGTGAGCGACAAATGAAAGAATGGAAACGCGAATGGAAAATTAACCTTATCAATACGCATAACCCGGAATGGCAAAATTTATATCAACATGGAGAGATACTACCATTGCCGATACCATAATCGCCTGTGATTTTTCCTCAATGAATGCTGACCTACGCCCCGAATGATAAGCGGAGAATGGAACAAATTATTACGCGATATGGATGCCGACCTGCGTCGGCATGACAGATAGATAATCAACTACAACATCCGAGAAATATACAACCATGAACACCGTTCTTCAAACACAAACCATTACCAAATACTTCCACGAACCCGAAACCTTCGCCGTTCTCAAAGACGTGAGTTTTGAGGTCGAGAAAGGCGAATTTGTCAGCATTGTCGGCAAATCCGGCTGCGGGAAATCCACGCTTTTGTATGTGCTTTCCACCATGGATACCGACTTCGAGGGCGCATTAACACTCAATGGAACGGACATTCACGGTAAAACGCAAGACGAACTCGCCCGCTTTCGCGGGGAACATATCGGCTTTGTGTTTCAGTTTCACTATCTCCTGTCGGAGTTCACGTGCCTCGAAAACGTGATGATTCCTGCCTTGAAACTGGGGAAATACTCACGCGAGGAAATCCGTGACCGCGCTTTGCAAAAACTCGACCTTTTGGGTGTGAAAGAACACGCTGAAAAGCGAGCTTCTAAGCTCTCCGGCGGACAACAACAGCGTGTGGCTATTGCCCGTGCGCTTATCAATGACCCGACAATCATCATGGGTGACGAGCCGACAGGAAACCTTGATTCCACCAATACGCGCATCGTGTTTGATATTCTGAAAGACCTCAGTCGCACCTTCCACCAGACCATCATCACCGTTACGCACGACCAAGAATTTGCCGCGATGAGCGATAGGATTATTGAAATGCAAGACGGGCGGATTATTTCGCATGGAAATCGCCTTAGCGCATGAGTACGAACTGCATAATTTGAAAAGCAGAATGTACACAAAGATTTGCAAAACGGAGCCACAACAATTCATACTCTTTGCGAGAAAAAGAAAATTTATCAATAACTTACAGCCGATCAACAATCATCAACATTTCACATTTTTGCTTTTGAACAATTCACTATGACCATCAACCGCAAAAAAGTCTATCCGATTATGTTCGTATTTATTGTTGTCAGTACGATAGTCAGGGTCTTGCTATTTCCTGAGTTCGGCTTGACGCTCTATGTGATTGCCTTTTTTTCGTCGTTGGTGGCGATACCGCTTTTGTTTGAAGGTACGCTTGCCGTTCACAATTATTTCAATCGCTTGTTCTCCGCCCAAACGCGCCCGTTTCACCCGTCATATCGGCTTGCACAGCGTATTGCTATTCAACTTGGATTGGGGATACTTGCGTATTTTGCCCTGGCTGGTATTGGCATTTGGTTCTGGCAAGGTTTTATTCCGGCTGTCATCAAACCATTGCTTTTTAGTCGCCCATTTTTTGTTGCCGGTAGTTTCTCCCTAATTACTGTTGTCATTGCTATTAACCTCGCCCTTTTCGGCAAAGAGTTTTTCGATAATTGGAAAGCGGAACTCTTGCGCAATGAACGCCTCCAAAAAGAGCGCAGCGAAGCGCAATACGAAAGTCTCAAAAACCAGCTTAATCCTCACTTTCTTTTTAATGCGCTCACCTCGCTAAGTAGCCTCATTGCCGAAAATCCGCCGCTTGCCGGAGAATATGTGCAGCAACTTTCCAAAGTCTATCGTTACGTGCTGCAAAGCCGCGAGAAGGAGTTTGTGCCGCTCGAAACGGAAATGAAGTTTATTGCTCATTACCTCCGATTGCTCAAAACCCGCTTCGGCACTGCTTTGCAGATAGAAAGTGTTGTAAACGAAGAGGCATTGGAGCGCCTCATTGTTCCCGTGACACTGCAAACGTTGGTGGAAAACGCAATTAAACACAACGTCATCAATCCTCAGAAGCCGCTGACAATCAGGGTTTATAGCGAAAACCTGCAAGGCGCATGGTATCTGGTTGTGGAAAATTCTTTGCAACGCCGCACACTTGTTGAAACATCAAATAAACAAGGTTTGATGAGGCTTAGAGGTTTATACGAGCATATTTCCCAACACCCCGTTATCGTCAAAGAAACAGCCACAACATTTGCTGTCAAAATCCCTTTGCTCTAGCTTTCATCATCATTCCCTGACCGATTATGACACCCGAAACACTTCTCTACACCATGAAAGCCGTCATTATCGAAGACGAGCCGCTTGTTGCAAAGGATTTACGCAATTTGCTGAACCGTATTGACGCAGGAATTGAGGTTTTGAGCGTTTTGGACAGCCTCGAAAGCGCCGAAGCGTGGTTTTCCAGCAATGCCGAGCCGGATGTGCTGTTTTGTGATATTCAACTTTCCGACGGCGTAAGTTTCGACCTTTTCAAGCGCATAGAGATTGCTTGCCCGATTATTTTTACGACCGCCTACGATGAATACGCGCTTCGTGCTTTCAAATTGAACAGCTTGGATTATCTGCTGAAGCCCATTGACAGCGAGGAATTGGAGGCTGCGTTGTCGAAATTCCAGCGCTGGCGAGCGCAAAATGTCGTTCCTGCAATGCCGTCGCAATTAGCGGGGCTGCTCAGAGATTTGATGCCGCAAGCGCACGAAACCAAGCGCTACAAAGAACGTTTTTTGGTGCATGGCAAAGGCGCAATGTTGCTTATTCCGGCAGAAGAAGTGGCGCTGTTTCAAAAAGAAGAAGTGATTTTCCTCACGGTGCGAGACGGGAAGCGCTATTTGACCGATTATACCACGATGGAAGAACTGGAAGAACTTGTGAATCCTGCCGAATTTTTTCGCGCCAACCGTCAAACACTCCTGCATTTAGGCGCTGTTCAGGGATTTCGCAGTGAATTTACGGGGAAACTGAACGTTACTATCAAAAACATTCCCGAACTGACGATAGATGTGAGCCGCGAGAAAGCAAGCGCTTTTAAGCGGTGGTTGGGGTAAATTGTGCCGCCAAAGCACGGAAGAAAAAATGTGCATGAACGCTGGTATTTTCGTAGATTGGCGGTCGGTTATTTTGACCGTCAATCTACGATGGTATCAGCGTTTGTCGTTAGAAATGACTTTTGATGTAAGAAATACGCTGCTTTGTCTCACAATTTTGTTCATTAGCCCAAGCCCCATGAATCTACAAAACCAAACCACC
>VYMD01000172.1_pt1 | contig 17712 bp, 12 predicted proteins | sample 5115311 | NCBI WGS metagenome assembly VYMD01 (sample SAMN12291779, study PRJNA351875) | freshwater metagenome | isolation source: freshwater lake | place: USA: Michigan, Wintergreen Lake | collected 2013-08-08
ATCAAATCTTCGTAAGACGGATTCATGGATATTATCCGACTCATTGGTAATGAATATGACTCTACCTTTTGATCCGTCTAAAAAATCATTCATCCATATTTTCCTTTCAGCAACGCCTTGATTTCCTCCAAAAAGTGATTTGATGAAACTTTGTCTGTCTTCATTGAGTAGATCATCTGCCTCATCAAAAATGAGACACTGCGATGGGTCAGCTGCTACCTTATCTCCTAACACTAAGGCGGCCTTTCGTTCGCTCTGATAGTCGGGATCCTCGGAATCCACTTTATGAATTCCAAGCCCTGCTTCACGTATCACACTTCTTGCAAATTGCGTCTTACCTGTCCCCGGAGTTCCGTGTAACAGTATTTTAACTGGCTTTGTGCTTTTTAGAAGATTGAGTATTTTGTTCTTTTCTCCTTCGGGCAGGAAAAAGCTAGAAAGTGGCTGACAGACATCATTATCCTGTTTCACGAGATTCAATCCAAAACACTCTGCAGAATCATCTAGAATGAATTCACGAAATCTAGTGGAAAGTGCAATTGATTCGCTGCGACGTCCATTTTCTTCCAGAATCCCAAAATTCACATAATTAGAATTAGTCGCTCCCATCCGAATGATATCCGAAATATTGTGATCCGTCATTTTTTGTATGAAGACATGCGACAAATCTCTAGTCATACCTCCCATAAAATCATCTAAGGAAGGAACGAGAACCAAGCAAGAGGCAAACAAGAGAAAGGGAATGTTTTTCTCGGCTAGCCCAAGCTCACGCAACGTATTTGCAATCTTTCGATAGAGGTGTGTATTTTCTAAGCTGAAATTTTGGTTCTTTAAGGAGATTGCTTCCAAGAGGTAGGACCCGATGATACTAGATCCGTTTGGCGCCAAACGACAAAATGCGGAAGCATCTGAGTCAAGCTCACTTAAAGTATAATTTTCATTTGCCACAGATTCAAAACTTGGTAGATGTTTTGTTTTGCGAATTTTAATCGTTCCGAAACGAGAATGAATTCTCTCTTTTTGAATCACGGGGAGTGAGCCTTCTTCTTCCTCAACTTGATGAAAAGGTAAAAAGATTTCTTTTACAAGGCCATCTAATACATCTTCCTCGAGCAAAGAGAATAGACTTTTGAAATCATAGTCAATGAGATCCACCTCTCCGATATGTTTCAGTAAAAAATGATATACGGTTTGCTGTAGATCCTTTGAATTTGTAAGCTCTAGCGAGGGTCTTTTGATTCGGCGCATTTGTTATACTCTCCTTGTTTCCAATTGATTTATAGGAAAAGTATACACGGGTAGGATAAAGGTTTCGGAATGAAATCTTCCGAATAGCAGAGGGAGGAGTTATTTTAGGATAGAATCAATTTTCACTTTTAGATCAGGAAGATCAACTGATCCATGGAAGCAAGATCATGGTTAATGATTTCAAATATTTCGCTTAGTTCTTCTTTTGTCTGGACAGGCATCGGAGATTCTCTCATTTCAAAATGACCCTATTCAGATCAATGTCAACCAATTCTCTCGGCATCCCCTACCACTTCCTTCCAGTATTCCCAAAGCAAGACCATCGCGAATGTGTCCAGCTCACAATACTTTAAGAGAGATGATCTTAAGTTGATCGCTTCATCGGCGGTCTCTTCTAGAGATTGCAAAAAACTATACGCTGTTAATGCCGCACCTCCATCTGCTATGTCTGATAAAAGTTTATAAGGATTTTTAACTGTTTTCCTATCAGATTCAAATTCAATCCACACCTTATTTTTGAAATTGTGACTTTTGATTTCAGTTCCATAAATTGGTTTTGAATATTTTGTCTGCAAGTATTTAGATTCATTCAGAATCGCAGGTAGTACATCTTTTATCGAGTTGGATCCGCGCATAAGTGGATGGTAAAAATATTGTTTTACGATCTCGAGCAAATCGATCATATTTCGCGTGCCTACCCATTGTTCCTCAGATCCTTTTCCCGAAATGGTGATTGTGCGTATCCAAGCCATTAAGCTCTGTTTGTCTGGCTCCGAAGAGGATGCCAAATGCGAGTAAATTTGATTCAAAAAAGTATTCTCATGACCGGAATATCGAAAGATGGTTCCATCATCTTTCTCAAGTTCACGTTTTAGATTCCGAATGAATTTAAAATTTGGAAAATTTAACGGGGTAGAATTTAGATATTCCCCAGCATGTTCAATTTTTCCATCTTTTGAAACTGTATGATGAGAGTATTGGAAGACAATGCCTTCGTAGGGACTTGTACCTTTGAAACAGGGAACTGCAACTGCCGAAGTTTCAAAATCTATAAAATGAAGTGGATATTTCCAAGAGTTCATTTCGTCACGAAGGCCAGTTAGATCAATGTAAGGTGTGGGATCCTTCTTGATTGTTTTTTCCACTTGGATCCATTGCCGCTGTGTGATCGATAGTCCTTTGCTAGTTGGATCATTTTGACCAAAATCTTCGTTAAAATCGTCTTTCTTTAGATCGGTTAGAAAATAGCGACCTTCCTCAATTCGATCCTGTGAAGCGCGGTAATTCCAAACATCAAAAACAAGTGGTTTCTCAAAGTCCCGATCGGTCAGGCTTAATTGTTCAGTCCAACATTCTTTAAATCCACTTTTTTTGCCCGAAGCGTCCTCTTCCTTACTTGTATAAAACTCGCAGTATTTGCAAAAAACGCCAACGGGAGTTTTTATTTTCTGATCTTTGGCGTAATGCGAAGCAAAATGATTGATCTCTGAGATGAAATCTGTAGTTTCATTCTCTTTCTTTTTATAAATAAGATCGATTGCTTTATCGACACTTAATTGCACAAGCAAGCGATTTCCAAGTCCTACGCGCGCTAGTTTCTCCTCATTTACGACTGCAGTTTTTCGGCCATTGACAGTTTTAATCTCAAAAATTTGGTTTAACCCATCGACACTAGCGATGGAATTTTTATTCACAAGCATGAGATAGGCAGAAACCTCAAAAGATGGGTAAGCTGACTTTAAAACATATTTCTGAAAGGCAACATCTTCTAGATAAGATTTGTATTTTGTGTTAATCGATACTCCGTTTGGTGAGATAAAAATTGATTCATCATTACCTGAGAATGATTTAGCCTTAACCTCTATAAGCTGAACTTTTTGACCCTGTTTTACGATGATGTCGGCTCGGATAAAAAGGTTTTCATACCAGATCGCACCTTCAAAAATAACAACATTTTCCTGTTTGAGTAAATCATCGGTCCTCTGGATTGACCTTTCATGATCTATATCTTCAATGTCATTATTTACTCCCTCTGGGAAATAGAGCTTGGCAAGCTCCCCAACTTGGTATCCTTCCTCTGCTCGTGATTGCAAAAGAATATCTTTCTTGTTCTGGTCAGGATATTCTTGCTTTCCCGTATAAAATAACTTAGTTGGACATTGCCTTCCCAATTGAAATCTAGATTTGGTTAGGTATCGCTCGTTTGTCATATTGGTTAAGGCAAATTTCTCGGACGATAGACAGAATCATAGTCTGTTTTTACACCACTCAATACCTCAAGACAGATAAGCAAATCTTGGGTATGGGCATCCAAAACTGATTCGAAATGATCTTGCCTATAACCACCAAACAATGTGATGGTGACTGGTATATGGCGCCCCAATTGCTTTGAGAGGTTTACTATCCACTCATATACAATCCGCTTACACGCGAGCCATTCTTTCAGAGCGAGAGAACTCCCGAGGTCATCATCTTCTAAAGAATCGGCACCAGAACAGACTACGATATAATGAATTCGGTTTTCCAAGATAGGTGTATTTAAACTTTGTAATTTTTCTTCCAATGATTTAATGTATTTTTGGTTTCGGCCACTAGGATTGACATTGGCTCCTTTCTGAACTGCCAAATTCAGATCAGGACAAAATCCCCGACTATCCTCAATCGAATTTCCAAAATGTTCGTCGAGATCAATGTACGCGCCACACACGCCTCTCTCCCGGTAGTGTTTAACAGATGCAATGACTTGTCCAGAAAATGTACAAAAACCGCGTCCGCTTTCAGGTGTTGCATGATGAAAGCCAGAGGTAGGTGAAAAAGATATTTCTCCCGGGTGGTCGAGTGAATTCTTTATCGCTTCATATAACGAAGCATTCGTATACTGTACACTTCTCGCAAATTCAGGATTCCAAGACAGCCCATTAGAATCTGCAAGTCGACCTCCTTCAAAAAAAGAGTCAACATATTCTTTGGTATGGGCAATCAAAAAATCCTCCTTTTGAAAGGGGTTCCAATCCTTGCGTAACTTTACATAATGTAGATTGTTATTCTTTAACCAATCCAATAGCAATTTCGGTTTGTTTGGTGAACGGGAAAAGCCTACGGGAATCTTGATGGATTGCTCCTCACGAAAAAACGTAAATAGGTTAGGTAAATAATGCATAATTTCAGTGTTTTTGATTTGCATAATATCTTCCTTGTTATGAGGGAAAGTATATATCAAAAATTCTTGCGATTCGGAAAAAGTTATTCCGAATATTTTTTCACAAATCATTGAAATCAAGATTGACATGTAGCCACATTTAACCCAAAATAGCCACATGGAAACCGTTGGCATCAGAATTTTGAAGGATCAGTTAAGTAAATATTTAGATATTGTGAGAGGAGGAGAAATCGTGATCATTACGGATAGAAATAAAGAAATTGCCCAAATTAGCTTACCTCCTTCCCTCCAACAAAAGAAAATCTCGGCTTCTGATACGTTTCTAAAAGAGGAGATAAATTTAGGTTACTTGGTTCCAGCAAAACGGAAAAAATCCGAAATTGATAAACTCCTCAGTAAAGAGAAAGTGACAAAACAAGAAACTATAGATTGGAAAACACTTTACCTCGAAAGTAGAGAAGACTGATTACCAATCTTGAATATCTATATTGATACAAGTGCTATCCTTTCCATTATATTTGAGGAAAATAACAGGAAACAGACGATCGAAATTTGGAAGAAATATCAAAACAAATACTCATCCAACATAACAGAGGCAGAATGCTTCAATAATCTACAAAAATATCGGAGGTTGATGAATTCGCCAAAAAAAGATGAATGGTATCTCCAGAAGATAAAAATCCTAGAAGGACTATTGGAAGAAATCAACATCAGGTCATTTAACCGATCTATCACTGATATTCTTAAGACAAACGAAAATTTATCCTATGCCAAAACACTTGACTCAATTCATTTAGCGACTGCGCTTTATTATAGCTACCATCTAGATCAAGAAATTGGGATATTTTCCTATGATAAGAATATGAATCGGGTTGCAATGAAACTCGGTCTCACACCCCTCGTGAGTGAAGAGGAATCATTTTAAATCTTATCTTTTACCGAGGGATCCTTAACAACACGATTGATACTTGGAACGGTAACTCTTGTAATACAAAAGAATTAAAAGGAGACACACTATCTGTCTTCGCCTTTGCAATGTATATCTCCATGAAACGGTGGACTGAAATAGAAGATTTTCCTATGATTGATTTGGAGGAATATAAAACCATTTTGAGTAAGATAGATGTCTGCAATTGCTAAGACCCACATTCAAAGGACCGATTGCAAAACTTTCATTTCGGGATAAACAAGAGCCGATAAACAACCGCCCCATCCACAGCCCGTATCTACAAACCAGTGATTGCCGAAATTTTCTACTCGTTTTCTTACAAGATGGCCTTGTATGACGAGTTTGGGTGTAACGTGGTCAAGTTCTTCACGAAAACCAGACATGATCAGATCTTCTTTCGATTGTTCGTTTAAGGCTTTCAAATCATTTAGACCCGCATGGCTAAAAAAAGCAGATTCAGTTTCAAAAGAGAGCCTCAGATTGTTTTCCATCCAGGAAATGCTATCTTCCGTTATTTTATAGTAAGCGAGTATCTTTTCTTTTTTTTCTGAATCGTGTTTGAATTTTCTCCAAACAGACAATAACTCTTCATCATGATTGCCAAGTAGAAAAATGGATTTACGTTTCATGTTCTTAAGTATCTGTAATGTATCTTCAAGTTCTTGTCCATAGTCTACATAATCTCCAAGAAAAACGAGTGAATGAGAGTCATACGTTTCACACTTGTCAAGCACCTCAATTAACGGGCCTTTGGAGGCGTGAATGTCCCCAATGGCAATCCATGATTCTTGATTGAGTTGATTTTTTAATGTTTTCAAAGTTATATTTCCCTCGCTTAGCGCCAGTATATCACCGGGGAAGTTTTGTCAAGGGAAAAGAGGAAGCAAGCATAGTCGCTCATTTCTCGACACCCCCTTCTTTCAAAAAAATTCTCAGAGGTTTTTTTATTTTTTTTGCAAACCGAATGGTGGCCCACGTTCCAGAACGCACTTTCTCCAGCCCCTCAGGGAAAGCCCAAAGTTCATCACAAGATTCCACTATTTTTTGATTTCGAGCGAGGTAATCCATGTTCGCATAACTATGGATCAATATATCTTTTCCCTCGTATTTTTTCGCAGAAAAGGCTCGTTGTTTTGAATCGTTGGGAGGATGAATTAAAATTCGGATCTCCTTTGGGTTTTCCCATTTTTCTTCGAAAAGTAAAGTATGAATTCCGTCATCAACGCCAAGGCAATCACCGTGGTGTATTTCTACGTTCGAGTATTCAGCGAGTGATTTTATGAACGCAGCTTTTTGTTTCTCGGACAATCCTATGCGTGATCCAGTGATTCCAATTTTTATAATGTTCATGCTTTAGATTCTATCCTAATTAAGAATTCATTTCGGAAGAATCCTTTCCGAATTCTTAAATTTGATGGAGTATAATTTTGTGAAAGCTCGATCAAGATAGGTAAATCAGTATGGCTTCACTCATGGATTCAAAAACATCTAACTTGGAAACACTGGAAGATGAAGAAGAGGATGATACAGAATTTTTAGATGGAATTGTTGCCCTAAATATTCCAGAAAATCAAGCCGCCCAGGATAAAGAATACACCGAATTCAAAAGGTTTCGCTCACAAGTAGAGACGGCCGAAGAACGTGGAATCAGCCGAAAACAAATACTACTCTTTCGTGCTTTAACCGAACTAGATGAGGGAAGAAAGGACCGGATCGGCATCAAACCTTTGTTTCTATTGTTCTGTGAAAATGGCAACAGCACTTGGCTCAATCCCGGAAAAGGGATCGGTGCACTTGAGGCGACATTACGGAAATTTTCAGGGGATCGCAAGATCCTTATACCCATCATCGAATTGTTGATCCAAATTGCCGAAGCAAAACTTTCTCCTGCTGCTTTCCTAAAATTCATAATCCTACCTAGACTCCGCGGAGATATGAATTGGCGAAATTGGGAAAAATCTCATTTTCCAGCCTTTCGTATCATAAAGAACATTTTGACCGATGTACTCAGCGCACCTCAATTCCAATCTGAAATTCTAGAGAATGGCCAACTAACACTAGCACGAGATATTGTTTTGGCAAAGTATGTCGGTGGACCAATTGCAAAACTAGAACTAAATCAAATCGTGAATGCTCAGTTTCAAATTGATTACGCTACGCATTGGAAAAATATCCAATTTAATAATTACCTAGCTCTTTACTTTATTAAAAGCAATGTTCTGCCTATACTTTCAAATCTTTCCTCAAAACTAGACGCTCGTCAAATACTCGCTCTCTTGAGTGAACTTCCTACATTAGAAAATGCCTTTTTTGAAAACTATCCTGACGAGATATACAGTTGGAAGAAATTGCCCAACTATGCTCTCTACCCTGTTTCCTTTCATTACAGCTATAACGAGAGAATTAGGTTAGGCTATTCGATTTATGAAGTCTACTCGGAGGCACTTGGCTATACCCGGATCATGGCTAAGATTCTACCCACAAGGGCAGGCATCTTTCTTTGCGAGCTACTCGCTAAGAAAATCCTAAGGAAGGGAAGCAATTCCTTCACCATCGATTTAGGTCGGTTAATTGAACTGATACCAGATTCAGGTGGACTCTATACTTACCGTTGGCATGTAGAGAGATTAATTCAACTAAACGCGGATGAACGAAAGCAATTTATAGATGCGACAGAAGCTAACGCGGGCATACACCCAGATTTCCATCGTCCTTTATGGATGGAAAATGGCCTTTTGCCCGGTCCTTTCACAGTTGGCGATTATACCGATAGGATCCGAGGAGCTAACACGGGCATCATTTTAAAACAGATCGCCAAAGACTTAAAGCTTGATGAGTATTTGCAAAACAAAAAAGAACAATTATCCATTTCTGGATTCTTGAAAGCATACTATGATCAGAATCCAAATAAAAAAGAAATTATCGAAGATTATTTTATGGATATTATCAAAGGCCAAGATAGGGAGTGGACAGCTGCCGATGCAAAGTCCATCGATTCCATCCACCCAGAATTTCAAAAAGTGTTGCTCCTGACCACATTGCGCGGGCTTGGTGGAACTTTTTCGCGATTCAAATCTGATTCATTGCAAGGCTTATTCAGAAATTTTTCCGAAGCCTCACACCTACCTTCCCTTCCTTACGAGATCAGCTTTGAATGGGAAGATACAGAAAAGGAAAATAAAAAGCCAAAAGATGAAGTAGAAATTAGAAAGAAAATCAACTTAGCTTTATTTGAAAGTTGTATAAAGGCCCTTGGCGATACTACGAAAAAAGTGACGAACGACCTTCTGCCCATCATTGGACGCGAACTCATCCAATTGCAAAATTCATTGAGTGAGAAACGAAATCAATTGATCGACATCAATGAAGAAAATCAAAAGTCGAAAATTCAGAATGCTATCAAACATATCGAAGTGCAGATCAAGCGGCTTTATAAATTGCGGGACGATTTTGTTTTGTGGGATAAAGCCAAACAACTTATCTTTATCATTTTTTATGCTTCCAAGTATGCAGATGGAGAAGATACAGTCTTTCAACTTGCTGTCAATTTGGTCCTTCAATTCCTCGCGAAAGACAATACACTTGCTTCAGAAATGGAATCGATATTGCAGGACATCGTAGTCGATATCCTCCAATCCTATCAGATCGATGTGTTAGTTTCCTTTGCTAAAAGAATCACCGAGGAACTATTAAGAAACGAAAAAATTCTGGCCATTTTTGATTTGAAGGATGCTAACTTCGTCGAACACATATCCCCCTACTCTTCTTTGAAAAAGCAGGCGATCAATATAAATGCCTTGGATGCCGCGATGAACAAACTATTTCGAGTTGGAAAGATGCAAGCCGAAAAGGCCAAGTGGCTCGACTTTCTGATCAAACAGACAGAAGAGCCAAAAATGAGAAATTATAGAATCTATACTTCTAAGTCGTTTGTGGATGCGTATTACGGAGATATGGGTGGCATTTGTTTATCCCTTATGCCTAAAGAGATACTTAGACCCAATCTATATAATTTTCGAATTGCTGACGAAACGGATGGAAAGATCGTAGGGATGTTTTTGCTCACCTACTCCCAACTAGGCGTCAAATCTCTAGGTATAAGCGACTTTTTTGCCGCCTTTGCCATCAACCCACTTTATTCTGTCCTCTACCACTGGAGTAAAAAAGAAAAACTGTTATTTTATCTCTGGATACGAAGCTTACTCGAATTTATTTCATTCACATCTGGCAAACCAGTCTTCCTTGCAGGTCGTTCGTCATATGGACTTCTTTCTGAAGGTTCGGAGTTTTCGCAAGTCATTGAGACGACAGAAAAACAATTTAAGTCTCCGAAAGTAACGGATGCCTTTTCCCTAGATATTTATTACAACAAACAAGCCTATGCAAATGCATATATGATATGTGATCCAATGGAACCTAGCACAAAACATGCGCATAGGCTCTTAAAACTCTGATGCTCATTTAAAAAGGTGTTTTCTTTTTACTTCACGGATGGGCGGGAAGCATCCAATCAAGCTATATGATTAGAACCTCTCGACATTTTTATAAACTTGGATATACATTAATTCCTAACTCTTACTTGTTTTTCGAAGAGCTAGAAGGTGCAAAGATACACTTTGTGCGAATTGACAGTGTTGATTTTAGGATTAATCAAGATTGACCTCCCTTCTTCTTGAGCTTCCGGATTGAAATCGGAGCCTCTGGCCTTTTCGTAGGTTCTTTTTTTGTAGGTTCAAATCTGACGATCAATTCTGCCTTTAGTGTAGGGTCAGTAATGTAATCTTTGATATCCTGTTTTAGAGATTTATGATGTTTGTCGATCGTTGATTGGTTGGCAATCAATTGGTCTTCCCCTTTCTCACGTTCACCAAGTCCAAAGTAGGCGATGCCTTTATAGATGGCAGTAATCTTATCTTTCGGATTCTGTTTGATAGAATCATTGAAAATGTCCAATGCTTCTCCATATTTTTGCAATGGGAAATGGAAGAGCCCTAAGCGTTTGAGCAAAAAACTATTCTTCGCATTGTATGTTAGCGATCGTTTGATTGTCTCAATCCCTTCTTTTGCCTCGTGCCTCTTAAATTTTCGATAAGGAGAGAGATGCAAAAGGTGTAAATACATCCGATACACAATCAATCCACCAATCAAGTCTACAAGAAGGCCATAATAATCCCCGTATTGTGCGGAATAATTGTAGATTCCGTGTAAAAAGCCGGCTGGCAGAATCGCCAAAAAAGCCAATCGTTCTGGATGAACTCCCTTATAAGAGAGCCTATGATAAGAAAGTAAGCCATAAAAGTAGCCAACGACGCTCGTAAAAATCATATGTCCCGCCGAACACATAATCGAACGATAAGCCATATTATATGCGCCGTAGTCACTTGCGTAGAGAATATTTTCACTTACAGAAAATCCAAGGGCAACCGTTGCGCATTGGAGCATCGCATCTTTGGGTTCATGAAATGTTTTTAAATATTTTGAAATCACAAAAAAGAATAAAAATTTTACGAGCTCTTCCGTTGGACCTGTCACCATTATTCCATAGGCAAATTCATTTAACCAATATCCTACACCTTCTTGATCGACGCCTAAGATGCGAGCCAATGGATACCAGATAGGATGTAGAAGATACAATGAGTATGGGCTGATCATACCAGCAAGAAAGAATATCCAAGTATTACGTTTGGCTTTTTTTCGATGGTAATGTTTATCTGCACTCAGTAAAAATCGTTGCCATCCAAACACAGACAAAATGAGAGCAGTCGCATATACGACAACATCCAAGAGTAGCCATATGGTATCCATAATTACCTCAGTTCATAATCCGCACGAGAAGGTTCAGGTTTGAAACAGTGGAAGATAAGATGGTATTTTTTACCTTCCGTACCGAACGCGTGTGACATCTCGCTTGTGTATCGTTTCCTGTTTCCCTTCAACCTTTACTTTGATTGACTCTGTATCTTGATCTACGAGATCACCCAGGACTTTTTTTCCACTTGCAAGTGTGATTTCAACTTGGTTGGCGAGAAGCGTCGTGTCCTTCGGTGTTTGGCGGATCGGTGGCAATGGATTTTGTCCAAGATCGAAGTATTGGACAAGACCCTGTCCAGAAAAACCAGAGGGAGGAACTAGCTCACCCTTGTAGATAGAACCGCTTGAGGTCTTTTCTTCTTTCAGTTCTTGTGAATCTAAGACTCGCAAGGTGCCTTCTTCCACAAACTTTGCTTGGATTTTTCGATTGGACTCTTTGGTGAAAAATTGGACAGGAATTTTCTTTTGAGGTTCGAGTAAGGTTGGCTGGCTTACACGATCTGTATCTGGCAATTGGATTTCGAACGGGTACTCTTTTCGAATTTGACCGATCGTTTCGACGACTTTCACTTTCATGAGACCCGCTCCGTTGAATACAACAGGCACTTGGAATACTTGTTTAGATGATTCAGACGAATCAGTTTGAAAGGTCACCGATGTGCTACCGTTTGGTGTTGTTATACTGCCATTATCAGAGACAAATTCATAGGTTACAGATGCTACTTCATTGTATTCTTTGAACGCAGAAAATATACCATTGCCTATGATCGGATCACTCAAAACCAAATCCAATTCTTTGGTTCGGTCGATGCTCGAAAATTGAGTACTGACATCCAATTGTTTGCCAGCTTGGATGGGTTTTTGGTTCCAGCGCAGGTAGACCGCAGAATCACCCGTGACCGAACGATTTTCACTCACAACATAATCCCAATCCATGCCGTAACCCGATCCCCAACTAACAAATGCAATTTCATCCGGTGGAACTAAACTGGCACCGATCATTTTGTTTTGGAGAAAGACTTGGTTGCCACCGCCATTGGAAATATCATTCGTTTCCCAAAAAGGACTGAGCGTTGGATTGAATTTGTACTCATTTGTGATCACACGATCCTTGGCAGTTTGGAAACCAAGACTGAAAGGAACCCCATCTGTGGACCCAGCCCATGTATCGAGAAATAGAAGCACACCTACTTTTTTGGTCTGACTTCCTTTGTTGATGATCTTGAAGCTGAGTCGAAAACTATCTTTGTTTCCTTTATCTTTGACAAGCGAACTAAAGACTTCGATAGAGGCTACATCCAAACGGTGGACCACTTCGATTCGATCCTGAGAAACTTCGATGACATCGGAGGGAAACTTTCGTAGTTCGAAAACCTGATCGTCCACTTTTACGTTGGTGTATGATGACCAAATGCTATCCGCATAGACACCGTTAGGATGTCCAAATACCAGATCAAACGGCACTCCTGCCCTTGAACCTCCAAAGCTGAAGGCACCGTTGGAAAGCATCGTAGTTTGAATTTGCCCGTTTTGTAGGCTACCTAGTGGGTATGTATCAGAAAATTGAGAAGCAACGTCGGCATACCTCGCATACTCCGCATTAAATTCGCTAGGGGTGTTCAATAAAGCAATAGATGCTGTCTCCATCGTCACTTTCTTTTCACTTGTGATGCCTAACTCTTGCCTGAGCAAACTTCGCTCTTTCGGATACATAAATTCAGCAGAAACCTTTAGGAGGTTAAATTGTGCATTCATGGAAAGGGAATACACTTGAAACTCAAAATCTTGGTTTGTTAAGATTGAAAAAGAGTCAGTAGTATCACCTGTAGAAGAGAGTCGAACAAATTCATTTCCTTCGATATGAACAAACAGTGGAATCGTGCCCGATGGGTTACAACTCACCTTTCCAGTCAATCCCTCATCATAGCCGGTCGTGACGAAGGTTGCACCTTGGGGTTCTCTTACAAACATCTGACATGCCAAATCTGAAGGTTCGAAATGTGTGATGAATCGGATGGCTTCTTTGCGAACAGATTCGTCTTTCAAAAAGAATGGATGGTATTTGGATCGGAAAGAAGATTCCGTTTCAGTGTGGTTTCGATCCAATCTCATTCTCTCCAAAGTAAGGCGGAATTGATTTTTAGATTCAGTTAACAACTGATCCATTCTATCCTTTGTGAGTGACCATACTTTTCCTTTGGATGAAACGCTTTCCATTCCACTCAGAGACGACTCATAAGATTTATCGATAAACAAGCGGACATTTGGTTGCAATTGTGAAATTTGAGTCAGGTCTACTGCATCTACAAATTGGAAGACTCCTCTGCCTACATTTGTCAGGATTTCTCCCTGGGCGAGGCTCATGAACAATGATTCCAAAGCTGGATCACAAGAATAGATGCCTTCTTCACCAGTCACAATATTGCACTCTTTATCCGACCAAAGTTTGAAGAGAGGGAAGGTATTCCTTTGAGCGTCCCAAGCTGATCGATCTTTCCCTAACATTAGAAAGATGGAATTGGGAGATTTTTGATTCAATCGTTCCGGCAATGTTGTGCATTGGAATACCATGGAAAGGAAGGAGAGAAGGAAAAAAAAAGATCGTAGTTTCATTTATTGTTTCTCTATCGTGTATTTGATATCTGTTTGAGGAGGGGTGGAATCAAATTTGCAACTCCACTTCTGGACCGGTGACTGATTGCCAAGCCCATCTTGCGAGAAGTATTCGATAGAAATGATCTCACCTTCTTTCTGTTCACCGAGCTCCGTAAGACCTTTTGTGTAGGGAGAAAAGTCCGTTTGACCACTCGATTTATAGAACACAGAGAACGGAACCGGATGTTCCAACTTCTGAAACCAAAACCTTGTCAGGCGGGAGCAATAGGTCCCTGAGGCATCTTGATTTGCTTTTGAAACTTCGATTTTGGGAATGCCAATCTCTGTGACTTTTTGCAACGAAATCTGAATGGCTTGGGCGCGATTGTAAACTTTATCCAGTGCGCTTAAAAAAAGAAAAGACTTTGACTGGATTCTTGAGAGATCCACTGCACCTTCTTTTGCCAGTGTCCACTCCCCTTCTCCTATTTTGTAAAATCGATGAAGGACTCCACTGCCTAAATCCTCCGCTTGGATGCGAACCTCTGCATCCTTTCCAATAAAATATCCACCTAATGTAGGAATATAGGATCCAGAAATTGTATAAGAAAGGACGGGGCCAAGGTCATCACGAAACAAACGTAAGGATCTCCATGCTTCTTCATTTTGAAGTGGATCAACCGATCGATACCGGATCTCGTTTAAACCTGGTTCATTGATAGGAAATGGGCTTTCGTAATTGAAGACTGATCCTTGGTTTAACGAAACTTCGATTTTTGATCCCGGCTTTGTCCCTTCTAAAATAATTTCTGACTTCCAATGAGTATTGACGAAAAGAAGAGTTTTAGGATCGCTCCAGACAGAGAAACCCTCATGGGACTCCCCGTCTAGATAGTGAGAGAAGCGTCTTCCTGCCCTTCTACTTTCCTTCTCCGCCTTCTCTTTTGCAAGCTGGTCTGCACTGATTTCATTCTTTACCGAGATCGGCTTGGAAATGTATACATTTTGTTCGAAAAGCAGGCTTTCCGCTTCCAGAGAGAAAAAAAATAAACAGAGGCAAAAGAGCGTTAGTTTTACGTATTGTAGCATGAGTTAGCTCAATCAAACAAAATCATTTTTTTTGTAAATCCAAATTTTGGTATGTTACCATTAACATAGAAAGGGGAATATTTTTGATTTAAGTATCTCTATTTCTGCATAAAATGAGGACCAACTCAAAGAACACTCAACCCTTCTCTGTACATGGAGAAAAGATGAGCTCACTTACCGAAATTCTAAAAAAAGCAAATATCCCTTCAGAAATCGCCTACGAGGTCGAAACCGAACTGGACAAAAAGTTTGTTGCCAAAGACCCGTTTCCACCCATAAAATGGGACCGAGAAGTCATGATGCCTATCCAGCAGGAACAGTTTAGAACGAGCGAGCGCCTTGAAAGGTTAAGCGACAAAATGGACTCGTTTCGCATTGAGATGGATGCAAAGTTTGATGCTGTTGATACAAGATTCGTCGCGCTCGAATCGAAGATGGATGCCAAGTTTGAAGCAATCGATGCAAAATTCGTCGCGCTCGAATCTACAATGAATGCCAAGTTTGAGGCAATAGATGCAAAATTTGTCGCACTCGAATCGAAGATGGATGACAAGTTTAAGGCAGTCGATACAAGATTCGTGGCGCTCGAAACTACAATGAATGCTAAGTTTAAGGCAGTCGATGCAAAATTCGTCGCACTTGAATCGAAGATGGATGCCAAGTTTCAAAGTATAGAAGATCGGTTTCGTACCTTCACCTGGATGCAGGGACTACTTTTAATTATGATCGCGGCGATCTTTACGAAGATGTTTTTTGGTTAGTTGGGGGGATGTCTATCAATTTCTCTTCATACATTTCTTAAGGTATTCTCTTACTTCTAGATCCGTTGCATAGACGTAACATCCTTTCATTCCCCTAGTCATCAACGTACGATATGTATTTTTGATGATCATGTCGATCTGCTTCCTTCCCTCAATCGGGCCTTTGGCAAGTAGGGATTTATAACCTTTTATCGTGTTATCATGCCTAGCCCGATTCGAGGGGTCAGAGTGCACCTCATTGTCGCGAACAAATAAATCGGGTCCAATAATGACTCCGACATAATCCATCTCTAGCCCCTGGCAAGTATGTATGCAACCGATTTGGTTGATGGATTCATTTTTCAAAATCCATAGGCTTCCGTCTTCAGTTAAGTTCCATTGCATTTGAAAATCATATTCAGGAAATACTATATCGAATGCATTCGGATCTTTCTTGCTCACCCACTCCCAACAATAGCCGGCAACCAATCTAGCCTTGCCTGTTTTTTGATTTTGTTCCACGATGGCATCTTTGAGATCAGAGGGAGAATCAAAAACTTTGAAGTCATATTGAATGCCATTTAAATCGATATTCGAAGTCTTTCTAATTTGTAATGAATGATCTAACCATGCGAGATAACCATCTGAACCATTACAACGAAATTGAGATTCTAATTTTTTCTGGGCAACAGTTGCCTTAGACGCTTTTGCCCATCGTATAATTTCATCTTTGGAACCTATATCTTTCAGCGTGACACGTTGGTCTTCGTCTAGAAAAAAAACACAAAAATGAGAGGAATGAATCGCTTCCTTAATTTGATTTTCACCTAAATTTCCATACAAACCACTCATTGCATTCAATCGGTGGGCTTCATCAATGATAAGAGCATCATAGGTATTCTTTTTTGAATCGAGAAAGGCTCCTGAGCCAGTGAACAAACTTGAAATTTTAGTTTTGTTTATGGTACCAGTCAGTTTTGATTCATATACGGCACGCGGAGCCGCATTCTTAGAAACATAACGCACATTCATTTGACGATTCAACATCGCTACAAGTAAATTGATGGCCACTACAGACTTCCCGGTTCCTGGGCCACCTTCAACAATAAGAACAGACTTTCCCGACTTCTTTACTTCTTCTGCTAAAAACAATGCCTCTTCAAAGACTAGCTTTTGATCGTCGATCATAACGAATTCAAGATTGCCTTTGAGCATTTTGGAAACGGAATCTGCGAGTGCCTTAGAGGCTTTAATTTCGGAGTTCTCAATACGTTCGATAATGGATGCATCATCTCCCTTTTTGATTTGTTTCGCTAAGAAATTACGTAATGCATTTGCATCTTCCTTTAAGAAGAGTGGTGCTAACCGTGTATGCTCCGAATAAAAGGATGTATTGATATTACCTTGTGACTGACTAAAATTATGCAAATAGGCACATGGGATTAAATCTACATTGTTTTCATATACTTCCGCGTTGAACGACCTAAGCAGTTCAGCATAACTCCATGCCTGATAGGAAGGATGTGTTGTTTCTACCAAATTGCCACCAAATCTAGTCTTTACGATGGCGTCTTTTGCGGTTGCTTGTGCTTCCTCCCACTGTTTCAATTCAATGATAGCAACAGATGGCTTCTGCTTTTCATTGTAGCCGGATAAAATAAAGTCAACACGTTTGGCCGTCGCTGGTATGTTATATTCTATGGCAACTCCGGCATCAAGCGGGAGCTCACCTCTACCGACAATACGCTCCATTGCAACTAGCGAGTTTTTCCATGCCTTAACTTCAGCCTTGGAAACGTGGGACATGGTACGTTTATAGTAAGTGTCGACCATGATATCCTCGATCCCGTTTGAATCGACATCGAGACCGAATTTTTGTATGGTAGATTTATAGATGATCATGGTTGGTAAATATTGGTTAGTACTTTAAAGAGAATCAATTGCTTACAAACGTTAATTTTAATGTTTTTTAGGCCTAGCGTTTTTTAATTTCATCCGAAATCGTTAACTTCCTCTAGCTTTTCATTTACCTGATCCATCAAACTTAAACATTTAGTCTTGAATTCGGTTGCGCTGATTTCCATATTCATATCTAAACAAACTAGTCAGACAAATCCACT
>VYMD01000175.1_pt1 | contig 17557 bp, 15 predicted proteins | sample 5115311 | NCBI WGS metagenome assembly VYMD01 (sample SAMN12291779, study PRJNA351875) | freshwater metagenome | isolation source: freshwater lake | place: USA: Michigan, Wintergreen Lake | collected 2013-08-08
CCACATGGACGCCCCCCACATGGACGCCCCCCACATGGACGCCCCCCAGCTGCAGAACCTCTACAAGAAGCCCTGCCCGAGCTGCGGCGCACCTAGCCTGAGCTTCGACGCTGCCGGGCAGCAGCTCAAGTGTGGGCATTGCGCTTACACGCAGCAGGTCGTCGTCGCAAACGATCAAGTGGTCGAAACCTCGCTCAGCGAGGGGCTCGACCTCAGCCGCACCCGGCATGGCCTCGACCTCGCCACCCACGCCTATGCCTGCCAGACCTGCGGCGCCGTCACGCAGGTGGAGCTCAGCGCGGTGGTGCTCACCTGCCCGTTCTGCGCAAGTCAGAAGGTGAACGAGCAGTCCTTCAACACGCAGCCCATTCGCCCGTTTGGGCTGCTGCCCTTCCGCATCGTCGAGCGCCAGGCGCGCGAGGCGTTTAAAGAATGGATCGGGCGCGGCTGGTTTCACCCCAACGACCTCAAGAAATTCGCTGAGGTCAAAAAGCTAGCCGGAGTCTATGTGCCCTTCTGGACCTACGACGCTCAGACGAACAGCGCGTGGACGGCCGAGTCGGGCACCTATTACCACGAGACGCACTACGTCACCAATGCGCAAGGCCAACGCGAGGCGCGCCAGGTGCAGAAGGTCAGGTGGCAGTGGGTGTCAGGCCGTTATGACCATGCCTTCGACGACGTGACCGTCGTCGCCTCGCAGGGCATCGAGCAGGGCCGCGTCGAGGGCCTCTACCCCTATTCGCTCAAGCAGGCCGTGAACTACGACCCGCAGTTTCTGCTCGGCTGGCAGAGCGAGGTCTACAAGATCGACGTCGAAAAGGGCTACGAAGTGGCCGACCACATCATGGACGGCTATATCCGCCAGCAGATCATCGCCCAGATTCCCGGCGACACCTACCGCAACCTCGACATCCAGACGCGCAAGTCAGCCATTACCTTTAAGCACCTGCTGCTGCCGGTCTGGATCGCCGCCTACCACTACGGCGACAAGAGCTATCAGGTGCTCGTCAACGGCGAGACCGGCCGCGTCACCGGCGAGAAGCCCCTGTCGTGGGTCAAGATCACCCTGACGGTGCTGCTGGTGCTCGGTCTCATCGCGGCGGGCGTATACGCCTACTACCGCGCGAACCCTGAGGCCTTCCGCTAGGGCCATCGGCTTGCTCGCGTCGGCGCTGTCTTAACCCCACCAGACCCGTGATCAGAACCTTACTCTGCTGTGCGGTGCTGTTGCCGTCGCTTACGTGGGCGCAACCCGATCTGCATACACTCAGCCGTCCTTGGCTCGAGGCCTATCTCACCGAGCTCAGCCACGACTCGCTTGAGGGTCGGGCTACGTTCACGCCCGGCATCGAGCGGGCCGCGCGCCTGATCGAGCGCGAGTTCACCCGCGCGGGCCTGCGTCCCGTCACCGGCCTGCGCGACACAGTGCGGGGCTTCCGGCAGACCTACACCATGTTCCGCCCCCGGCGCGGTCGCGTCGTGGGTCGCTTCAACGGACAGACCCTCACCGAGGGCCAGGCGTTCGCCTTGGGCCCCGCCCAGCCTACAGACCTCAGCACCAGCAGTGGGCCCGACATCCGCGTGGCCCGCGCCCGCCGCGGCGAGCCGCTGATGAGCCGCTGGCGCACCCTGCTTAGTTCGGGCGAGCCTGCTGTGCTACTGGTTGACACCAGCCTGCGCCGCGAGTTCGCCACGTTGCACAGCGCGCGGCCGCAGTGGCAGCCGCCGGTGCTCCCCTCAGCCCCAGTCGTCGTCATCCTCACCCCCGAGCGCGAGCTGAGCGCGCTAGACATCACCGTGCGCGCCGGCCTCGACACCCTGCGCGCTGACAACGTCATCGGCCTGCTGCCCGGCCGCTCGCGCGCCCACGAGTGGGTGCTGTTCACCGCCCACTACGACCACATCGGCATCGTCGCCCCAGTGGGGGGCGACAGCATCGCCAATGGCGCCGACGACGACGCCACCGGCACCACCGCCGTGGTCGCCCTCGCGCACCACCTCGCTGCCGAGGCCGCTGCGGGGCGTGGCCCCGAGCGCACCGTCGTCTTCGCCTGCTTCTCGGGTGAGGAGCTCGGCCTGCTCGGCAGCACGCACTTCGCCGCCACACTGCCCGACCCCGCGCGCGTCGTTGCGGGCTTCAACCTCGAGATGCTCGGCAAACCCTCGCCCCGTGGCCCTGCCACCGCTTGGATCGCGGGCTGGGACAAATCCTCCTCCGGCCCGCTGCTCAACGCCGCCCTGCGCGCCGCCGACCCCTCCAGCGCGCGCGCCGATTCCACCTTCTTCCCCGACCCTTATCCGTCGCAGAGCCTCTGGCGCCGATCTGACCACTATTCGCTTGCGCGGCTCGGCATCCCGGCCCACATGATCATGTCTGACGCCTTCGACCGCGACCGGCTCTACCACACCGTCGACGACGAGATCGCCAGCCTCGACCTCGATCACTTCACCGCCATCGTGCGCCGCATCGCCGCCGCGGCCCGCTCCATCCTGCAGGGCGCCGCCACCCCCACCCGCATCCGCGAGTGAGGCTTAACACGCGGTTTGCGTGCGTATGCTAGCTTGTGCGTCGAACAACACCTGCCTCCCACCATGAACCGCCTACTTACTCTCGCTGCCCTGCTCCTGCTCGCTGCCTGCTCGGGGGGCGGCACCCAAGCCCCCACCAGCAGCGCCGACTCGTCTGACATCGCCGTCGGCACCGACAGTGGCTTCAACGCCGAGCTCGCCACCGTCATCTGGGAGGGCGCCGGCATCTACGCCAGCTTCAGCCCCAAGCTCGACCAGTGGCAGACGCGCCTCACCGCAGGCGAGGTCGTTCAGGTGCTCGACCAGACCGAGGCCGAGCTCGACGGCAAGAAAACGCCCCTGCTCAAAGTCAAGCAGCCCGACACCGGCAAAGAGGGCTGGCTCAACGCCAATTTTGCCATCCGCGCCAGCAAGGCCGCGGCCGTGATCGAGCCCATCGCGCTGCACTCCCGCCCCGCCCTGACCGCTGAAGAGAAAAAGCAGTTCGCCGCCTTTGACATCGTTGCTGTCACGGCCGAGAAGGAAGACTGGGTGCGCGTCACCGGCAAGCGCAGCGACGCCACCTGGATGGACGCCGACAAGTGGATCAAAGCCCGCGCCCTCAGCTACGACCGCAAAGACCTCGACGTGGCCGTGCTCGTGCAGCGCGCCACGAAACTGAAAAGCAAGGAAGAGAAGATGGCCGAGCTGAACTCGATTCGCTCAAACCCGGACCTACGTGGCTCGAGCTTCGACACCAAACTCGAGGCCCTGCTTAACGAACTGGTCGGCGGCGATGAGCTCGGCGGCGAAGCAGTGCCCGACACCATGAAAGCACCGGGGGGCAACTGAGGCCTAGTCGTACCTCAGCTCGGCCGCCGAAACACAGCGTCTTCGAGTGCCGTTATACGGTGGCCGAAATCGGTCATGAAGTTAAGTTTGTGCTGAAAATGAGTTAAAAACGATCTTTGCGCAGATCTTTTTGAGAACTTTCTATTTTTTCTTGAAGAGATAGTTAGTTACAGATAGGAACAAACCAATCAGTCCAAGAGAGTTAAAAGAAATTAACGCTAAAATAATCGAACCTTCGATTTTCAATATTTCTAGTCCATCAAGAATAATAATAGTACCAGTAACTAGTAAAGAACAAACTAAGGTCCAATATATTTTAGTAGCGTAACTTTTTCGTTCTTCCCTATCTTGAATCAGAGATGCCTTGAACTCATTAATAATTGAATTAACAGAATCTTGATAAACATATTTTATTTCGTCAGAAGGAGGACCCGTAGCTGGGTCTGAGGCAGCTGGAGATGCTACTGTTCTAGAAACGTAAGGAGCAATTGAACTTAAAAGCTCAAGCTGTTTGTCGCTGAGGTGCATTAGTTATCACTCGTTTGAAGTAGGACTTAATTTTTTCGTCGTCAATGTCTACATTACGAGGTAAATTAGTGATACCACCTCTTTCTTTGACCACATCAGACCACGGGGAATTAGATTCGTGGGTATAAATCGACAACTGAACGGCTGAAAATTTAGCATACACCTCCCATATCCAATCAAGAAACTTTATTGTAGATGCTTCTAAATCAACAGAAGAACCAGAGCGAGGCACAAACTCTATCTCAGTTGAGATAGAATCATTTCCATATCTTTTTAATAAGTGATATATAGGTGGAACAACGGGACCAAATTTCCAAGCTTCAATAGTAGAGTCAAGCAAAGAGTTTTCTGTCAAGGCTAGGTACCAGCCGTGTGCAAAGTACAAGAGCTTTTGGAGCTTGAGAGGTGTCAGATGTTGGCCACTCTCAATACCCTTTCTTACGAAGTAATTGGCAACGACTTCTGCTTGATACATATCACTAATTTATGACCTAACGCGTCATCTGCAAGTATTAGCTCGGCTCAACCCACCTGCCATCCTCACGGATGAGGGAGATCAGCTCGTCAACTGCCTGATCTGTCGGCACTTTGCCCTTCACCTGAGTCTTGCCCTTCCACAGGCTGATGATGCCCGGCCCGGCGCCCACATAGCCATAGTCGGCATCGGCCATCTCGCCAGGCCCGTTCACGATGCAGCCCATGATGCCAATCTTCACGCCCTTGAGGTGCTCGGTGCGCGCGCGGATCATCGCCGTCGTGTCCTGCAGGTCAAAGAGCGTGCGGCCGCACGAGGGGCACGAGATGTATTCCGTCTTGGTGGTGCGCAGGCGCGCGGCCTGCAGCAGGCCAAAGGCCGTGTCGTTGATCAGTCGTGCCGAGGTGTCCGGCGCCCCCGTCAGCCAGAGACCATCCACCAGGCCATCGACCAGCGGCAGACCCAGGTCGCTGGCCGCCGCCAGCTGATAGCAGTGCTCGGCCGACTCTTCGGCCACGTGGGTGGCGGGCTCGACGTGCGCCTTGAGCATCACCGGGCAGGTGATGCCGGCGTTGAGCAGGGCCGAGAGCGCGTTGCGCCACACCAGCATGGGGTAGGGGCCCACGCTCTCGAGCACGAGCACCACCGTCGCATCGCCGCGCAACAGGGCCTGATTGGCTGCCGTGCTTAGTACCGCCGGAGAGCCCACGCGTACGAGATTCAGCACATCGCTCGTGCGCTCGGCGTGCGCATAGTCGTCGAGGCTCGCAAAGACCGGATAGCTGTGCGCCCGCTCGGGCAGCACTGCCCACAGCGCCGCGTCATAGAGCGCCTGCGTGCCCGTGGGCAGCATGAACGGAATCTCGCGCGGCCCGGCATAGATGAAGTCCACTCCCGTCTCGGCCATCGACCACTTGTCGGGCTCGGGCCAGTAGGTGTGGCCCACGGCTGTCAGCGACTCGGGTGTGACGAGGGTCTGGCTAAAGTCGGCGATCACCCGCGGCAACTGCTCGCCGCCGAGGTTCAGCACGGGTCGCGTCGCGCGGCGGTTGAACGCATAGGGGTCGAGCGGCAGGCCCTGCGGCTCGAGTGGCGGGGGGGCCACCGTCCGCACGGGGTGCACGAAGTGGTCGCGAATGATGCGCCCCACGGGCATCTCGGCCTCTGGCGGCTCGGTCAGGCTCACGCGAATGGTGTCGCCCAGGCCGTCGGCCAGCAGCGTGCCGATGCCCATCGCGCTTTTGATACGCCCGTCTTGGCCATCACCGGCCTCGGTCACGCCCACGTGCAGCGGATAGACATAGCGCGTCGCCCCCGCCAGCATCCGCGCCGCCAGCAGGCGATAGGCCTGCACCATCACCTGCGGGTTCGAGGCCTTCATCGAGAACACGAAGTTGAAGTAGCCCTCGTCCTCACAGATGCGCGCAAACTCGAGCGCGCTCTCCACCATGCCCTCGGGCGTGTCGCCATAGCGGCTCAGGATGCGGTCAGATAGCGAGCCGTGGTTCGTGCCGATGCGCATCGCCGTGCCCTCGGTCTTGCAGATCTCCACCAGCGGACGAAAGCGCTCGCCGATGCGCTCGAGCTCGGCCTGATAGCTCGCATCGGTGTAGTCGATGTGCTCAAACTTCTTCTTGTCGGCATAGTTGCCCGGGTTCACGCGCACCTTCTCGACGATGCGAGCGGCCACCTCGGCCGCATTGGGTGTGAAGTGAATGTCGGCCACCAACGGCACGCGGCAGCCCTGACGGCGCAGCTCGGCCTTGATGTCGGCCAGGGCCTCGGCCTCCTTTTTTGACGGCGCGGTGATGCGCACATATTCGCAGCCCGCCGCCACCATGCGCAGCGTCTGCGCCACCGTGCCCGCGATGTCGAGCGTGTCGGTGGTCGTCATCGACTGGATGCGAATCGGGTTCGTGCCGCCCACGGGCACATCGCCGATGGCCACCTCGCGGGTCTCGAGGCGCCGATAGCGCAGCAGGTCGGTGCAATAGCGCTTGAGGGCGTCGATCTGGTCGAGGCGAGCGGGTTCGCTGAGCATGGCGAGGGGGCGAGACGGGCCGAAAAAGGCAAAACTACAACGCTGGCCCCGGGCGCTTGGTTTGCGTTGCTTTATCTTGAGACGATGAATCGACTACAGACGTTCAGTTTCCTCATCCTGCTAGCCCTTTCGCTTCATGCCCCAGCCAAGGCCCAGAGCCGATGGTGGTTTGAGCTCAGGGGAGGCTTGGCCTTTCCCAAAGTGGCGCAGGCCCGCTGGCCCTCGGGCGGGGTGGGGGGACAGAGTGCCCCGCTTGCGCGGCTAGGCTTTGCTTGGCAGCGCGGCCCACTCACGCTGGGCTTTGGCCTGGGCTACACACAGGTGGGCCTCTCCGATTCGCTGTTCTGGACGGGGTATCGCACGCAGTATTACACCCTGACCACGCTCAAGGCCAGTTACCTCGAGATCCCTGTCACGCTGATGGCGAGCCTCCCTTTGGGTGACGACTGGAAGCTCGGCCTCGGCGGAGGGCTGACGATCGGCCTCGGTGTGAATGGCACGGAGGAGCACCGCGGGCGGGCTCAAGAGGTGGGTAACAGCTATCCCTATGAGGCCTCGGGTGATCTTTACTTCGGCTCCATAGATCCTAACCAGAGGGCCACCCGCTGGGGCAGCCCGCGCACGACCGCAGCGCTGAGTGCGCTGGTCGAGGTGCATCGACGGGTCGGCTCCGCATGGCTGCTCGCAGGGGCCCAGTTTGCCATCACCGTCGAGGGCCTAGCAGGCCGACAGGTCAGCACCCCGGGGCTATACATCGGCTTGCGCGTACCGCTCGAAGCCAACGAATGAGCATCCGCCGCCGCCCCTAAAATTGCTTAGCCAGAAATCGCACAAATATCCAACCGTCCTCCGGCACCAAAGGGCCTAGATTCGTGGTAATACCCCATCTACTCATCAATGAGTAGGTCGCCATGAACGCCACTAGCCACCCGCGCCTCTTTGGCCGTTCGTTCGACGACTTCTACCGCGTGCTGCGGTCGAGCGACTTTGGGCACGAGCTGCCCGACTTCGAGCAGAGTGTGCGCCCGGCCCTGCTCGACGACCCCCTCATCGCCCACGCGCCCTATGTGCTCTATGTGGCCGATTTCGCGCGCCAGCGCCTCTGCTACATGAGCGAGAATGCTGAGCAGATGTTCGGCTACCCAGCGGCGTGGTTTCTCGAGGGGGGCATTCCGCGCCTCTTTAGCCTCATTCACCCTGACGACGAGGCCGCCTCGACGCAGATCGGCCTCGACTACATCCGCGAGCGTGACGCCCGCGTGCCCCCCGAGCGCCGCGCCGAGCACCACTGGACCATCGCCGTGCGCATTCGTCATGCCGAGGGCCACTACTTCTGGCTGCTGGTGCAATACGCCCCCATCCACATCACCGATACCGGGCGGGTGCTCTATGCATTGGGCATGGCCTTCGATGCGACGCAGTTTTACCGCTTTCCTGAGCCTACCGGCTCGCTGGTCTATCCTGACGCGAGCGGTCGGCGCGTCACGGTTTCACTGCCTGTGCGCGAGCGCGCACCTGATGACCTCACGCAGCGCGAGCTCGAGGTGCTGCAGCTCGTGGCCCGCGGCATGACCAGCGTGCAGATCGCCGAGCGCCTGCACATCTCGAAGACCACCGTCGACACCCACCGGCGCAACATCCTCTCGAAAACGGGGCTCTCCAATTCGGTCGAGATGACCAACCTCGCCCTCTCGATGGGCCTGGTGTAGCAGACCGGACTGTCAGGGCTTAGTTGCCCCGGCTCGGGCACTGCGCGGCGAGACACAGCTCGAGTGAGTTGAAATAATCCAGCAGCGTTAGGTTGTTCAGGCTTAGTTGATAGAGCTCTGCGCTGCTCAGCCGCGGGTGGCTTAGCACCAGCTGTTGTAGCGCTTCGAGGTGCGCACGCAGTCGGGCCACCTGCTCAGGGCGTTCGTGGGCCAGCACCGTGTCGATCACCCGGTCACGATAGCGGCCGTCCTGCAGGGCCTCGCTCGGGTCGGCCAGCAGCATGGTGTGCCTGTTCGGCAGCGGTGCTTGAGCGGGGCTGGGCTCCCCTTTGGGTAGGTGTGTCATGCGGAGTCAAAGTTCAGTTGAGAGCTGTGGTCAGCGCCTCCTGACTGATGAGGATTCGCATCGATCGAACCATTTTATCACAAAAACACAACAAAACCCCATGTTTTGTAACAAAACCGATAGTCATAGCCAAGGATAGCTCTCTTGTCGCGACCCATTTTTTAATCACTTTCTAATCCTGCTTTTATCAGAGGCTAAGACTCAGGCCGGTATTTGACCGACGCCGTTAGTGGGTACCGATTCCACCTCTAGCGGGTACCAATGACCGCCACACCTCTACCCCACCTTGCCGGCGCCTATGGCTCTGCCGATGGCCTCACCCTGCGCCTGCCCGACTGGCTCGAGGCCGCTGGCCGCTGGGCCGACGGCCCCAACGCCTTCCTCGCTGCCGACCTCGTCGGCCAGCGCTTCCTCTACGTCGGTGGCAACCTCAAGGGCCTGCTGGGTGTCGAGCCAGAGCAGCTGCAGACCGAGGGCATGCGCTACTACACCGGCCTCAATCACCCCGACGATGAGATCGTGCTCGGCCAGATCTGGGCCGACCTGCTCGACCTCGCCCGCCAGCTGCGCCCCGAGCAGCGCCAGGCGCTGCAATGGACGATCGTCCGCCGCTTCCGCCACGCCGACTCGACCTATCGCTGGATGATGGTGCAGATGAAGCCCCTGCTCTGGGACGCCCCCTCGGGCGCCCTGCTCGCCAACCTCGGCGTGCTCAGCGACGTTACCCCCCTGCACACCTCTGGCCCCCCGCAGGGCTGGGCTCGTTACCCCGACGGCCCCAACCGCTGGGTGCAGCTCGACCTGCCGCGTCGACACCACACCGACGTCAACCTGACACTTAGAGAGCGTGAGGTGCTACGGCTTGTGGCCCAAGGCTTAACGAGTGCCGAGATCGCCGTTCGACTCTTTATTTCCAAAGAGACTGTGGACACACATCGCAAGCGGATCTTGGCCAAAACACACGTCAAAAACACCGCCGAGCTCATCCGCCTGGCGGCGCGTCTGGGCATCGTCTAGGCTAGATGACGATAATTCGCTAAGGCGAGGCTCCCCGTTGGCGTTTCGTTCAGTGTGCCGCTCCAATGCGACACATGGTAAGCTTCTGTTAATCAATGAATAGTAACACAGGTTGGTAAGAAGCGCTATAGTCCAACACCTAGTAATATATGAGTCATTTTTGAGCAGGAATCATTCATTTCTATTGAGCTTGGCACGATTCCCAGCAAATAGGAATTGAGATTTGTACTTCAACCTAAGCTGATATGGCTGCCCAGCTCGATCCGTGGGGCCCAGCTCATCGCGCCATGCGCGACATGGGCTTCTCCACCCTCGCCCTGCCCGACGACTGGCAGCAGCATCCGCTGTTCGTGCAGTGGACGAGCGTCGAGTCCTTAGCAGCGCCGATCGTGGTGGCCGTGTTCGATGTGGCCACCCTCAAGTATCATTTCGTCAGCGATAAGGCCGAGCGCTTGTTGGGCCATTCGAGCGGTGATCTGATGGCTGGTGGCTTTGAGTTTCTCTCAGCCCAAACGGACCCGAACTGGGCGGCTCCGCTTGCTCAGATCATTGCCGATTACACCGGTTTATTCATGCGGCTCACCGTTGAGCAGCGACGTGTGGCCACCGCCTCGTATGTGCGCCGTTTCCGCCGGCCTGATGGGTCCTACATGATGCTGCTCATGCAGAGCACCCCGCTGCACCTCGACCCCGTGACGCATGCTCTGCGGCTGAACTTAGTCATGTTCACAGACATCACGGCTTTTTACAGCTCGCCCACACCCACCGGGGTGGCCAGCTATCCGGCGCTCGATGCTGAGGGGCGCCTCGACCCCGCCCGCCTAGTCGAGCAGCGCCTGCCCATAGCCCTAGGCCGGGTTGAAATCAAGCTCTCGCCCCGCGAGCACCAGGTGCTGCGATTGGCCGCCGAGGGCCTCTCGAGCCGTCAGATCGCCGAGCGCCTCGGCATCTCGCTGCTGACCATCAACACGCATCGCACCAACATGCTGCAGAAGACCGGCTCGCGCAACCTGACCGAGCTGGCCGTGCTGCTCGCCCAAAAAGGGCAACTTTGATTCGGCCGCAAAGCCTTCCGCTGCGAAGTCGATTTATTTCGACTCAACCGCTGCAACCGAGCGCGCGGCAACGCACATCTTTAGCGCAGCAAACAGACCAGCAGCATCTAGTGCGATAGATAAACATCAACCATGGAAAGCCAGCTCACGCCGGCCGTCAGCGATCAGCTGCGCGAGGCCTTTCGTCGCCAGAGCTTTGGCGACCAAGGCCTGCCCGAAGCCTGGCGTCAGCACCCCCTGCTTAGCAATCCGCAGCACGGCGGATTGCTGCCATTTGCGCGCATGGTCTTTGACTTCGCCGCCGAAGAATACATTCTCGTCGACGACGCCATCGCGGCCGTCACGGGTTTCTCGGCCGAGCAGCACCGCCAGGGGGGCCTCTCGTTTTTCGTCTCGCGGTATGCGCCCGAATCGGCCCCAGTGTCGACGCAGATCGTGGCCGATGTCATGCACACCATGGCCCGGCTGACCCCGCCTCAGCGGGCGCAGTCGCACGCCAGCGCCGTGCATCAGTTTAAGATGGCCAACGACCGCTACGGCTGGATCCTCTCGCAGTCGGTGCCGCTGCTCTTTGACCCCGTCACAGGTGCGCTGCGGCTGAGCCTGAGCTATATGAGCGCGATCACGCCGCTCTACTTCTTGAACCGGCCTTCGGGTTCGGTCACCTTCGCTAGCGGCTTTGATGCCTCAGGCGCGGTCACGGCCTACACCACGCTCGAGCTGCCCCTGCGCCAGCCTCAGCCGGGCATCGAGCTCAGCCGCCGTGAGACCGATGTGCTGCGCCAGATCGTGGCCGGCAAAACCAGCAAAGAGATCGCCGAGCTGCTCGGCCTGGCTGCCCCGACGGTCAACACACACCGCAAGAATCTGCTCATCAAGGCCCGCTGCCGAAATACAGCAGAGTTGGTGCGCTTTGCGATGTCACACGGTCTGGTTTAAGCGCCAAGCCCAATCGGCTTGAGGGGATTGAGTCATGACCCGGGGTCAGGCATACCCCATTAGCGGCATTTTTTCTCCAATCTGCACGCGTGGCTTGACAGCCCTTGGGGGCCGAGGTTTATCTTGAAAGAGATCAACCTAAACATGAACAACAAACTCGACTGGCACGCTCTGCGCCACGCACTCGAGGGCGACCGCGCAGCTGCGACCCTCAAAGGCTGGCAGGAGCACCCGCTCTTCCAATGGGGACGCGCCCTCAGCGCCACGGTGCCCACGGCCGTGCTCGTCTATGACACCTCGACCTCAGTCGTGCACTATGCCTCACCTGAGACGCTCGCCGTGCTGGGCTATCCGCCTGAGTTCTATGTCAGGGGGGGCGTGCAGACGGCCATCAGCACAGCCCCGCCCGCCCATCAGCCAGCCCTCATCGGGCTCTACCTGCGTGCAGTCGAGCACACCCGGCGCCTCACCGCCGAGCAGCGCATGGCCCTGCGGCTGACCACCATTCGCCCCTACCTCAGGCCTGACGGCGCCGAGCTGTGGGCCTATCTGATGACCCTGCCGCTCGACCTCACGCCCGCGGGCGACAACGTGCGCACGCTCATCACCTTCATCTCGCCTCAGGCCAAGCCCACGGGTGGCCAGCCCAGCGGCACCCTCACCTATGTCGTGAACCCCAGCGCCCCGCCCGAGCTGCACGAGCTGCACGCCATCAACCTGCTCGAACCCACCGTGACCGACGGCCAGGGCCTGCGGCTCTCGCCGCGCGAACTCGAGGTGCTGGCCCTCGCCGCGCGCGGCCTCTCGAGCAAGCAGATCGCCGCCCAACTGGGCATCTCGCTCGTGACCGTGAATACCCACCGCCACCGCCTGCTCACTAAATCGGGCGCGCAGAACATCACCGAGCTCGTCACCCGCGCCCTCGCTGAGGGCCTGCTCTAGAGCCTATCTTGGCTAGATGAAAACCTCGCAGTGGATGATGATTCCGATGGCTGTGCTGGCCCTCGCGATCCTGCTCTTCGGCATCGGCTTTTTGCTACCCGATAGCTTTCGCGTCGAGCGCTCGGCCACCCTCGCCGCTCCGCCCGCCCGTGTGTGGGCCGAGGTGAGCGACCTCGGCCGCTGGCGCTCGTGGAACCCCTGGCAGGGCCAAGACGCCAGCATGAAAATGACCTACAGCCCCCAGCTCAGCGGCGTGGGCGCCTGGCAGCAGTGGCAGAGCGAGCGCATGGGCAACGGCCGCATCGAGATCACCCGCGCCGATAGCACTGCCGGCGTGCTCACCTATTCCATGCAGTTTGACGACTGGTCGCCGAGCACAGGCGAGATCAGCCTGACGCCCGAGGGCAGCGGCACGCGCGTGCGCTGGGTGATGGCCGGCCCCGCCGAGAGCCCCATCAGCCGCTGGTTTGGCCTGCTGAGCGACCGCATGGTGGGCCCCGATTTCGAGCAGGGCCTGCTCAACCTGCAGCGCCTGGTCGAGCAGCGCGCCCGCTAAGCCGCAGGCGGCTGCCTGGCTAGAATCCCTCCAAGCTCCACCCCCACGGCACTCAGCATGCCCTAACGTGAGTTATACTTGAATAAGCAATCTGCCCTCCGTATGGCCCGCCCCACACCCGAGCTCATCGCTGCCCTGCGTCAGACCGGCCTGCGCCTCTCCGACGGCGCTCCCTATCAGTGGACGCACATGGGCGCGTGCAACTGCGGCCATCTGGCCCAGACCGTCACCCACCGCCCCGCCGCCGAGCTGCACGCCCTTGCCCTCGAGAAGCGCGGCGACTGGGCCGACAAGGCCATGGACTACTGCCCCACCAGCGGCTACCCTATCGACCATGTGATTGGCGAGCTGCTGGGCCTGGGCCTCTACCTCGACGACATCATTCACCTTGAGCGCTTGAGCGACCCCGCCGTGCTCGGTGCTATCGGCGCCGCGCGCCGCCCGCTCAACCACAAGCGTCGCGACGACGTGGTGCTTTACCTCACCACGTGGGCTGACCAGCTCGAGGCCGAGTGGCTGCGCCGCACGGCCCTGCAGCTGCCGCTCGACGCTCGACGCGAGGCCCTCGAGGCCCAGGCCGCCTACGTCGGCGCCTAGTCACACCCCTCAGCGAAATAAAACGGGCGGCCCACTGGGCCGCCCGTTTGCGTTGTGCGATTCGCTGCTTTAGCTCTTCGTCACCGAGAAGAAGCTGCGCAGTTTCAGGCTGTTGTCCTTGGCGTCGGTCACCTCGACGGTGTGACGGCCGCTGTCGAGGTCGAGGTTTTTGCCCTTGATGTCGATGTCGTGGGTCACGCTGTCGCCCACGTTCTCGAGCACAGTCTGATAGAACACCTTGCCGTCGGCATCGGTGATCTTCAGCGTCAGGTTCACCGGCTGGTTAAAGCCTTTGGGCTTGTTCACGGCCATGCTCACCTTGATCAGCGTCGCGCTGGTCTTGATGCGGTCGCCGTCGGCCTGCAGGTCGTTGCCACGATAGCCCTTGATGTCGAGGCCCGCCACATAATAGCTCTTGACGAGGGTGGCCTCATACTCGCGAATCTTCGATTCGGCGGCCTCGGCGCGAGCCTCGGCGGCGGTGGCGCGGGCTTCGGCCTCTTCCACCTTGGTGGTGAGCTCAGTCACCTTAGCGGCCAGGGCGGCGTTCACCTTCGACAGGCTGTCGGCGCGGCCACGCCACATGTTCACCTGAGCCAGCAGCTTGGCGTTCTGCGACTTGGCGGCGGCATAGGCGTTGTTCGAGGCGCGCAGTTTGTCGACCATGTCGGCGGCCGATTGCTTGGCGGCGGTGGCCTCAGCGAGAATGTTCTCACGCTCTTTGGTCAGCGAGTCGAGGGTACCCTCGACGCTGGTCTTGGCGTCTTCGATTTGCTTGATCTCAGTGGTCAGCTGCTCGATGAGGGCTTGCTGCTCTTTCTCTTTGCCGTCGCAGGCGACGAGCGCGGCGGCCATGGCGAGCACGACAGCCGAACGGGACAGGAACTTCATATAGTGGGGTAAGGTGGCGGATTATGTCCGCCGCAAAGGTACGCACGCATCGGCTCGCCTCGGCAGTTCAAAAGCGCCCCCTAAAAACTTAACAAACTGATTATCAGCCTCTCGTCCCCCGGTCTGACGTGGCGGCCTGGTTGATGATCACCAGGCCCACGCCCATCACTAGGGCCGTCAGCACCACCACCAGGCTCAGCACCGGCGCCCCCACCTGGGCCACCTGCAGCCCCACCGGAATGCTCAGATAGAGAATGATCGTCACCAGCCCCCGAGGGGCCAGCAGGCTCAGCCGCAGTGCCTCTGGCCGCGCCCAGATGGCCAGCCCCGCCGCCCGCACGCCATAGATGACCAGCAGCAGCAGGCCCGCCATCGCCCAGGCCGCGGGGTCGACCAGATCGCTAGGGGCGATGCTATAGCCTAGGATCACGAAAAAAAAGCTGCGCACCACAAACGACGACTCGTCATTGAGCATGCGAAACTCGTCGAGTGTGTGCCCGGGCAGCTCGGGCACGCGCAGTATCGGAAAGCGCTCGCGCACCCGGTCGAGGTTGTTCACCAGCAGGCCAAAGACCAAGATTACCAGCAGCGTCGGCAGGTGCAGCAGCTTGCCCACGGCATAGACCAGCAGCAGCAGTGCCAGAATCAAAAAGAACGTGTGGCGGCGCTCGGTCACCTTCAGCACGTAGGTCAGCGCCAGGGCACCCACGAGGCCCAGCGCCGTGGTCACCAGCAGCTTGCCGACCGTTGACCACACGAGGTTGAGACTAAAGGTCTCAGCCTCGAGCACCAGTGCGAAGCAGACGATGCCCACGATATCAGAGATCACCGACTCATAGGTCAGAAACTCGCGCAGCTCGGGCCGCACCCCGCCAAGCGACGGAATCAAGATCGCGCTGCTTAAGATGCCAAAGGCCACACCCGCCAGCAGCGCAGGCCGCAGGGGCGCGCCTAGGCCCAGGTGCAGCCCCAGCGCGATGAGGGTCGCCGTGCCCAGGGTGATCACCACGGCCGCCGCTGCCGCCCGCCGGATCAGTGGCACGCGCTCGCGTGTCAGGTGCAGGTCGAGCGAGCCCTCGAGCACGATCAGCACCAGGCCCAGCGAGCCTAGCAGTTCGAGGCCACCCGACACGGCAGCACGATAGCTGTTGGGCCAGATGAGGCCCGCACCCAGGCCCAGCGCGATCAGCAGCACAGCCGAGGGCACCCCCAGCCGCCGCGCCACCTGCGCCGAGGCATAGGCCGCCACCAGCACCCCCGCCACCATCATGATCAAGGCCGCCGTCATGATGCAAGCTGCGCAGAACCGGTCAATTCTCCGGTCCACGAGCCCCAAAGGCTGCAGGGGCGGCACGCCCTATCGACTTGTGCTGTTACTTTACACGCTAAACCCGCCCGCTTAGCCCCGCACACCCCATGGGTATCGAAAAAGCCCTCGCTCAAAACGGCTATCTCACCACCACCATCGACGCCGTCACCAACTGGGCGCGCGCCAACGCCATGTGGCCTCAGCCGATGGGCCTGGCCTGCTGCGCCATCGAGATGATGTCCTTCGCTGGGCCCAAGTTTGACGTGGCGCGCTTCGGCAGCGAGCGCTTCAGCTTCTCGCCCCGCCAGGCCGACCTCATGATCGTGGCTGGCTGGTGCAGCTATAAGATGTCGCACGCCATCAAACGCATATGGGACCAAATGCCCGACCCCAAGTGGTGCGTCGCCATGGGCGCTTGCGCTAGTTCGGGCGGCATGCACCGGGTCTATGGGGTGGTGCAGGGGGTCGACACCTTCCTGCCCGTCGATGTCTACATCCCCGGCTGCCCGCCCCGCCCCGAGGTCGTGCTGCACGCCCTGATGGAGATCCAGCAAAAGGTGGTCAAAGAGCACTCGGTGCTGCAGGACTAAGCCACGGACCCTATCGTCTGACCGGCCCGCCCTCCCTGCGGGCCGGTCGCCGTTTATGGGGCCTTAGCAATTCTTAACGCCCCTTATGCACCCTTAACCCGAAGGTCGGGTTTACCCGGGGCAGCTTTGCGCATCCTATCGCCGAACCTCTACCCTGCCCCTAGCTTGAAATCACTCGTTCTGGCTCTGGCCCTCGTGGTCATGGCCGCCTCGCTCCGCGCTCAGTCTGCCCCTGCTAGCCCGGCCCTGAGCCCCGGCACCAGCACACCCGGTGCCGATGGCCCCCGCCAGGCCACCACTTTTGCCGTCACGGGGCAGGTGCTCGACAGCGCCGACCGCTCAGGCGTGCCGTCGGCCACCGTGGCCCTGCTGCGCCTGCCCGACTCGACGCGCGTGGGCGCTCAGCTGACCGATGTCGAGGGGCGCTTTGGCTTTCGGGGCCTGCGGCCGGGCCGCTACCGCCTCGTGATCCGCATGCTGGGCTACAAGCTGGCCACCCGCGGCCTCACGATCACCGATGCCGCGGTCACCCTGCCGCCGATTATCCTCAAGCCCGGCGAACTCACCACCCAAGAGGTGCAGATTGTGGCGCGCGCCATTCCGGTGCAGATCTCGGGCGACACGGCCACGTTCAACGCGGCGGCATTCAAGACCACGCGCGACGCCAGCGCCGAAGACCTCATTGCCAAGATGCCCGGCATCCAGATTCAGGGCGGGCAGGTCACAGCCCAGGGCGAGCAAGTGCAGCGCGTGCTCATCGACGGCCGCCCGGCCTTTGACAACGACCCCGCCGCCGCCCTGCGCAACCTGCCCGCCGAGGTCGTCGACCGCGTGTCGGTCTTTGACGACCGCACTGATGCCTCGCGCTTTTCGGGTGTGAACGACGGCCAGCGCGTGCGCACGCTGAACATCACCACGCGCTCTGACCGGCGCAACGGCACCTTTGGCCGTGCCTATGCTGGCGGGGGCATCACGCGCAACGATCAAGGCGTGTACAACGTCGGCGGCTCGATCAACCGCTTCAACGGCCCCCTGCGCATCACCCTGCTCGCTCAAGCCAACGACATCAACCAACAGAATTTCGGCATCGAAGACATCCTCTCGAGCCAGGGCCTCGGCGGCGCCTTTGGTGGCCGTGGCGGCGCGCAGATCTTCCGCGCGGGTGGCGGTGGGGGTGGCGGCGGCGGTTTCTTCGTCGG
>VYMD01000593.1_pt1 | contig 17501 bp, 19 predicted proteins | sample 5115311 | NCBI WGS metagenome assembly VYMD01 (sample SAMN12291779, study PRJNA351875) | freshwater metagenome | isolation source: freshwater lake | place: USA: Michigan, Wintergreen Lake | collected 2013-08-08
CTCCTCCAAATTCTTCAATCCAGAAGTCAGATAAAGTGGAGCCAGCAAAAACAGAGGCACCTGCAACTACTACAGAAGCGCCTGCTTCTACTCCTGCACAATAATTACCTCAATTTGTTAAATTAGGGAACCAGTATGACTGGTTCCCGACCTTTCAGGGTGAACATATATGTTTGCCCGAATTCTTTCCTATTTTTATTCGAATCCATGTCACCAATGTGATCAAACGGATATCTACTCCAATCGCTTTGGAATCTGTAAATCATGTATCCGCTTGAATTTCCATTTACAAAAGAAAGCAATGGAGTCTGCCCGATTATGTCCGATCTGTTCCCAGAACCAAGACAGTGAGGGAGATTGTGAGTTCTGTTCCAGTAGATTTGTATTCTTTGACCGTGTTCTATCGCTTCGCTTCCGTTTGGGAAGAGAGAGAAAGTTACTCCAGGCTTGCAAATTTCAAAATGAAAGGATTTTGAGTGCTTACTTTGCATTAGATTTCTTGCGAATCCTTCGCGCGTTTAAAAGGCCTCCAGATGGTATCATTTTGCTTCCGTCAAAGGATCTGGATCACGATCGGACCTACCACCCAGCAAAACCTCTAGCAAATCGATTGTCGAAACGATGGAAGATCCCAATCATTAACGCTGTTCACAAACTCTCGAAAGAAAAACAATCTGGGAAAAACTATCACGATCGATTTTTACATGCAAAAAAGGCATTCGTTTTAACAAAAAAGGATAGAAGCATCAGAGGACTTCATATCTTGATCATAGATGATGTCTTCACAACGGGTGCCTCCATCAATGAGGTGGCTCGGATGATACTTGCGGCAGGTGCCGAGAGAGTATCTTGTATGGTATTATTAAGCAATGAGGGTGATTGAGTTCAATGGAAGTCCAAGTTAAAAATGATATTAGAATCGTAAAGTTTTCAGGCGCGATTTTAAAAGTTGATTCAGACGAAATTGAAAAAGAGCTTTCCTCTTTGACTCAAAGCTCCGTCAAAAAGATCATCCTTGATCTAACAAAGGTTCATCATATATGCTCTACTGCCCTTGGTATTTTTGTTGCCACCAAGCGTAAGTTAAAGCCTATGAACGGAGATATCAAAGTCATTGTTGTTGATGAAGATTTGATTCAACTTTTTGAGATCACCATGCTCGATAAAGTCTTTGAGATTTTTCCTGATCTGGGCTCTGCATTGGAAGGATTTCAGTTGGACGCAGAAGATCAGTGATTTTGTGTTTAGATGTCAAAACGCATTGCATTTGCATCTGGTAGTGAACATAAGCTAAAAGAAGTTAGATCTTTGATTGAGCCACTAGGCTATTCCGTAATTTCACCCAAAGATTTGGGTATCAATTTCAATCCGGTCGAATCGGAAACTACGTTTCTTGGAAATTCCTTTATCAAATCCAGAGCCCTCTACGAATTGAGTGGTCTTCCATCGTTTGCTGATGATTCGGGGATTTGTGTAGAGGCTTTGGACGGAAGACCTGGGGTTTATTCCGCACGTTTCGGAGAGCCATCGTTTACCGACAAAGAAAGGGCAAACTATCTTCTGTACTTGTTAGGTACAAATTCAAATCGAAGTGCATTTTACTCTTGTGTGATAACCTATGTTAATGGAAATGTAGAAAAATCATTTGAGGGGAAAGTCTCAGGGCAAATTACATCGGATTATGATGAAATGGGAAAATATGGATTTGGTTATGATCCTGTATTTTATTATCCACCATTTGGGAAACGATTTTCGGAAGTTCCAGAAACCGAAAAGAACAAAGTATCCCACCGAGCGATTGCCATGAATCAGTTTATCGATTGGCTAAAAACTTAAAAATCTACTTTTTCTTCATCCTTTTTATCTTCATTCAAAAATCAGTTAACGGGACGGCGATTTGTGTTGGTCTTGAGTGCGCTCAAATATCTAACGAAACCCTGTTACTCGCAAACTTGGTGGATCCAGTACTCAGGCAAATCTATACAAAAGATTTTTTGAATTCCATGGCAGAGAGTGCCGTTTTGCAAAACATAAATGGGACAATGGTCGGCGGAACGCTAATCGAAAAAAACAGAATTAGCGCAGGATACTCGATGTCTCGAAGTAATATCAAACCTAGAGATTTCTATTTTGAAAGTACTGAACTTCGAGAATTGCCAACACAAGGATTGGCGGCATCACCATCATTTAGTTATGCTTTCAATTTGGGTCATATGTTTAGCAAGGCAGGGGAATGGCAGAAGTGGAATTTTTTTGTCCAATTTTTTCCATATCAATTATCAGAAACGAATATTCCTTTTTTGAAGATTCGAAATACAAATGTTGGGGGCCAGGTGACCAATGCTAGTTTCAATCTTAGATACTTCCCATTCAAAGAGGACTCATCAAAAGATGGTTTTTCATTCGGGCTTGGTCTGCTTCACACAAATCAAAATATAAGTTTAGATGCTTATGACAGGCGACCAACGGGATTCCAGCTAGATGGGGACAGGAGAAGGTGGCTGGGAATCAATGATCTAAAATATGATTCTAGAATCAATTCGGTCACCATAGATGGAAGGTATGCTCTTCCTTTGTCCAACCTTACTCTATATGCTGGACTTGGTGGAATGTACAATCATGGATATACCCAAGTTCAAGTAGAAAGAATCGCACTGATTTCATCTTCTATCAATCGGGATGATTTTTCATCCAATCCAAGCGCTGTGGATATTAGATTATCATCGAAAATTAATGTTCGTGATTCCAATTTTTATGGAATATTGGGTCTCTCGTATAAATGGGACCAGGTTGGAATATCGTTTGAATACTTAAAAAATAAAAATACCGAGTCCGCAAACCTCGGCATTCATTACTATTACTAAGTGGAGACGACAGGGCCGCCTGTAAGGCGTTTGTAAAAATCTGCACCTTCACGTTCGAGAAATTCTTCGTATGTGCCTTTGAAATCATTGATTCCTTCGGGAGTCACCTCAACGATTCGCGTACAAAGAGACGAAATAAACTCCCTATCGTGAGAAACAAGTAAAATGGTACCTTCAAAAAGAGAAAGTGCATAATTAAGTGCTTCGATCGTTTCTAAGTCCAAATGGTTTGTTGGCTCATCGAGTGCGATCACATTGTCGCCAGCTAAAATCATTTTCCCGATGATCATTCTTGATTTTTCTCCACCTGACAGGACTTTGGTGGACTCGTTTGCCATATCACCTGAAAACAACATCCTTCCGAGAATGGCTCGGATTTCTTGCACTTCTGTGCCTTGTGGAGAATTGCGAAGTAACCATTCAATGAGTGTATCTGCATCAGGTTCGATGGCATCTCTTTGGTCTTGAGGAAAGTAGGAAGGTTCTACCGAATCCCCCCATTTTACTTCTCCTGAATCTGGATTTAGTTTTTTCATAAGCATTTTGAGAAGGGTTGTTTTTCCGACTCCGTTGGTTCCCACAATGCCTACTTTTTCGCCTTTAGAGATTGCAATACTAAAATCTTTGATCACTGATACATTATCGTAGCTCTTACTGATTCCAACTGCTTCGAAGACATCTTTTCCTAAAACCCTTCTTGGCTTAAAACGAATGTAAGGCGCCACACGAGAGGAAGGTTTAACGTCAACCATTTCGGCTTTTATTTTTTCGATCATCTTTGCTCTAGATGTGGCCTGTTTTGATTTGCTGGCATTAGCAGAAAATCTAGAGACAAATTCTTGTAAGTCGCTGATCTTTTCTTTTGCACGTTTGTTTTCGTTTTGAAGTTGTTGTTGCGTTTGTTCGGCGGCAATCATGAAATCATCATAATTTCCTGAGAAAATGCGTATCGTATTGTAGTCCAAATCAGCAATGTGTGTAGATACGGAATTGATAAAATGCCTATCGTGTGAAATCACGATGACAACACCTTCATAATCGAGAAGCAACTCTTCTAGCCAGTGTATGGTTTTGATGTCCAAGTGGTTTGTTGGTTCATCGAGAAGCAAAACATCTGGTTTGAGGAACAAAACTTGGGCAAGGAGCACTCGAAGTTTGAATCCACCAGTAAGAAAGTTCATGGGTCTATCGTGTATGTTTGTTGGAATGGCAAGTCCTTCCAAAAGTTCGCCTGCCACGGATTCCGCTTCGTAACCACCTAAGTCTGCAAATCGATCCTCTATCTCCGAAATGCGAATCCCTTCTTCGTCCGTCATTTCTTCTTTTGCATAAATGGCATCGCGTTCCTGCATCAGATTCCAAAGTTCAGGATTTCCACGTAGGACCGTGCCGAGAACGGTTTCGTTTTCGAATTCAAAATGATCTTGTTTGAGATATCCGACCCGAATGTCCTTATCAATCGCCACAACGCCCGATGTCGACTGTATAATACCAGCTAGAACCTTCATAAAGGTCGATTTGCCGGATCCATTGGCTCCTATGAGGCCGTAACGGCATCCAGGTTTGAATTTGATGGATACGTTTTCAAAGAGGGGTTTTTTGCCGAAGGAGACGGTTATGCCGGTTGCAGAGATCATACAGTCAATTTTCTAAGGGAAACTCTCTTTTCAACCGACATTTCGTATGATATGGCACGGATTCTCATCATTCTACTCATGGTTTTAGGCGGAGGGCTCATTAGCTCTCAGAGCACTCAAAATGGTGTCCAAATCCTTTTTGGGGAACTCATCAATACGGGTCATATGCTCAAGACGGAAAAGCAGATATTGAGGCTTTCACCGTCACCACTTCAAGAAGAGTTAGGGCTCATAACCGGTAAACAAATTCGTCTGTTATGTGATGTAAACGGGGAAACCTGTGCGCCGATGCGTTACGAATTGACACCACTTGAAGCAAACAAAACACCAGACTGGACCTTAAAAAAAATTCCACGTTATGTGACAGGTGGGCATTTTTCTTTTAATCCTCAAGTAACGCCAGATGGAAAAATGTTATTTTGGACCGCACTTATCAAAGAAGGGTCACGATCGACGCAGAAAATATGGGCGGCAAAAAAAGACCAACACGGGTTCTGGATGGCAGGAGAACAATTACCTTCTCCATTAAACAATCGTTTGCCTTCCGCAGTCATTTCTGCATTGCCCGGTGGTAATGAACTATTTGTTTTTGGAAATTTTGGTGAAGAAGAAATGATGGAAATGCTAAAGAAAGAAATGCTTTTCCGTTCTCAAGAAGCATCTAGAGAAGCCATCAATCCAAAAGACTTTCATGCAAAACTTGGAAAGTTGGAAATAGAGTACAAAGAACGTAGCGAAAAAATACAAAACCGAGCTCCACTATATAAATCTTACAGAAAGGAAGTTGGTTTTTCCACACCAGTTCCTATCAATTTTCCTTCCTTTTACAACTGGTATCGAAAAGCAGATAATCCTTACCAACAAGTTTTCGGTGGTTCTGCACTTTCATCTAGCGGACGTACGATTATCTATTCTGCACAACAAAAAAAGAACGTAGGTAAATTGGATTTATATGCAACATTCCAATCTGACAATGGGCTTTTTGAGGAAGGAATCAATCTCGGTTCTATGATCAATTCAGCAGAAGAAGAGATGGCGCCCTTTCTTGCACCAGATGACAAGACGTTATACTATTCGTCCTCCGGAAGAAAGGAAGGCGTATCGATTTATGTGACAAGAAGATTGAACGACCAATGGACATCTTGGAGTGAACCTCAAGAATTATCTCCAAACCTACGTGGAGTGAATTTCTTTTCGATTCCCGCTCAGGGAAATTGGGCATATGTTTCCAGAGATGGCGAATTGTATATGGCATCCATTCCAAAATCATTTTCACCGGAACCTGTGGTAGTCATCAAGGGAAAGGTTGTTGATGAAGATGGAAATCCACTTTCCGCATCAGTTTTATATGAGTCCCTTTCCAAAAAGAAAAGTTTAGGATCGACGATTTCGGATCCAAATACGGGTGAGTTTTCGATCATTTTACCTTACGACGAAAATTATGGATTTTTTGGGGAAAAGGAAGGCTATTTACCTTCTTCACAAAATCTAAATTTGGTGGGGAAAGAAAAGACGGACGAAGAGAAAACGGTTGTACTTGTCCTTCCAAAGATCAAAAAAGGAAACGAAATGGTTCTGAATAATTTATTTTTTGCTTTTCGTTCTATTGAAATTGCAAAAGAATCAGAATCAGAGTTAGACAGACTTGCAAGTTTGCTAAAAAAGAATCCAAGACTGAAAGTTGTGATCGAAGGTCATACAGATAATGTCGGCGGGGAATCTGCGAACAAAAAGTTATCGGTGGAAAGAGCTTTATCCGTGGCAGGTTATCTGAAACAGAAACACAAATTGGAAGAAGGTCGCATCACCACAAAAGGTCTAGGTCAAACAGATCCGATTGCAGACAATAAGTCGGATGAAGGACGAGCACAAAATCGTCGTGTAGTTTTCAAAATATTGGAAGATTAAATATGGTAGATCTAAAGAAGATCAATATCCCGAAAGTCCATGTTGACCCGAAAAAGGTTATGGGAGCCGTTGATGGCCTCGTGGATAAAATCCCCCCGCAAATTGCCAACCTTCTCAAAAAAATTGCTATTGCACTGTTGATCTTTTTTATTCTGATGGGGGTCTATACTGGTTGGACAAAAGGTTGGGAAAGTGCAACACCAGAGGGCCTACAACTAGCATCGGATACACGATCACTTTTTACAGTAGATATCGAGAAAGAATACAATCGTTCTCGAAAAGACGTTCGAATGAGTTCTCCTGAAGATGTTAAGTATGAGAGCAATCATCGAATGCAATTTGAATTTGTCTCTGAGCGCGAAATGTCGAATCCAGAAGAAAAGGCAATCCCAGAAGTAGAAGACTTTCTCGGAAAAGAAAATGATTTTCGCAACCGCAAAAATGAATCTAAAACTCCACCGCTTGCCACTCCATCGGGCGACGGATTGATCTCATCACCAGTACACATCGAATCTGTGGGTGTGTGGGAAAATAGCGATCAACTTAAAGAGTTAGGTCAGCCAAAAGAACTATCTAGAACAGCAACAAAGCCAGAGAACAAAAAAGTATCTAAACCTGCCGATTTACAGTTGATCGACGAACGAGATGCAGAAGATGATTTGAGATTCAATAAACTTCAAAAAAGATTAGAAGATCTTGAGGCAAAAAGCGCTGAGAAAAAAAAGCGTGAATTGGAAAGATTGCCTAGATAGTCTCACTTTATGCCTAAAAGCAAAGTTTATTTATTCTGTTTGTATCTATTCTTATCTGAAGGTGTAATTGCCCAAACTGCAACCGATGAGATTTTTTTGCCCTTTCCACAGGAAGAAAATGCAGTCCCGGAAATCAAACAGGTAAAGGAAGATCAAAATTCATCTAATTCTAGTTTGTTGGACCTGAAATCTTCTAATCAAACCAATCTAAACCCAAATGTAAAAGAAATACCCGCACAAAAGATAGATGAAAAATCCGAAGTGGGTGCAATCACCACAGAGAAGTCAAAAGTCAAAGCGAAGAAAAAAAAGAAAAAGGGCAAGGGAGATGATGTCGATCCAACAGAACCTCCATTAAAAAGAGGCAAGGCATTATTAACTCGAAATCAAAAGCAACCTGCCGAAGCTGAGTTTGCAGATTCGTATTCTAAAGAAGGAGAGAGCGCAAATCAGTCTCGGACAGAAAACGCAAATTTGTTCGGTCTTGACGCAAAGAATACGGAAGGGGTAGGTCTCGTCGAAAAGATAGAAGATCCAGATGCCAAAATCAAAGCTCAGTTTGAACTTGCTAGGTCATTGGATCGTATGGGAAACAATGAATCTGAAGAAAAAGCTTATAAAGAATACCTCAAGCTCGTGACATCATTCCCAGTCCATCCCCAATTGACACCAAGAACGCATATGGCGATCGCAGTACTATTGTTTCGAAGACAGGAATACCGTCCTTCGCTCCATCATCTGGTAAAAATAATGAAGGAATTTAAAGCGGCACAGGAATTTGCGCCTGCACATTATTATGCGGGAAGAGTCTATGAGAGCGCTTGGGCCAGTCGAGATCTAGAACGAGCCAAAAAATTCTACGATATGTATTTGAAAGAATCAGAAACAGGAGTGCCTACTCCGGGCAATGACTTTAGAAAAGATGCCACAGAGAGAAGGCGAATATTAGAAACTCCTACTGGATTGTAAACTTAGGCGATCGCAACGTTCACTTCAACGCGACCAAACTTACTGTAAAGATTGATGGAAAGTGTCGGTTTTTTGTTGAAGCGGACTGTTGTTGATTTTGTCTCTTGGATGTTCGGTGTAGTGATCTCAACAGACTGTCCCGCTGAGGTGAAAATATTCATCGCATTACCTGTCGTCATGTTGGCAATCTCACCCAGAATGTCCTTATACTCATTTTGAACATCTTCATCTGACAATCCAGGCACCAACTTTCGAGAGATCTTGTATGCTGCATCAAGGTTCATGCTGTAAACGACTTCGCCACTAAAGGATCCGACGACTCCGATTACGATAGCAAGTTCGTGAGAAGGAGTAGGAGAGTCTTTGATCGCAATCTTCCCTCGAATGAGATCCTGTCCAAGGACATCACGGAAAACGATGGTTGCCGCTTCTAGGAAAGGATTGATAAAGTCTGCTTTGATTTGCATTATTCTAGGGACAGGGCCTTTTGCTTGTCGATGTTGTATTCTCCTGATAGGGACTTGTTTATTTCAAGAAAAAACCCAAGAAGTTGGTTTTGTTTGATAAAATCTTCAGGAGTTTGGGCTAATGGTTTGGCAACCGATGGAGCCGGGGCTGAAAAGGAAAGATCTCCAAACTCAACATAAATCTGTTTGTCATTGTCAGTAAAGGGTCCCAAAACTTTTTTCTTACCGAATGGATTGCTCGAGAGTTCTTCCCAGAATTTTGGGTCATTGGCAAGGCGGAAACTCGTTCCACGAGGGGATTGGATCGATTTTAGGTTGGAAAGGGAAGTCGCGGCAATGGATTCGATCGGTTGGGATGTTTCGCCAGCAATCGCTTCTAGTGCATTTTCAGAAAGAACAAGGGACTGAATTTTCTTTTTCCATACTTCCAGTTCTTTCCTTTTTCGATCAAATTTGAGCTTTGATGTAAGGACTGTCTTTCGATCGGCAAAGCTAGGAACATTGCCATTCGCATCTTTGGAAAGGGTTCCTTCCTTTTTTTCTTTTTCGTATTCTGCCTGGAGGTCCGCCTCAGGAATTTGAATCTTGGATTCCAATTGATTTACTTCCGTGAACGCGACCAATCGAAATGATACTTTCGCAGATTTCGCTTCTACTTCGATCTCCTTTTCGGCAGGAGATGGTGCGAGCTTTTGGTCTAGAAAACTTTGGAAAAGGGAAAAGCCGGTCGCAGAATCCAATCGGTAGGTCATCGGAGTGGTGCGGAGGATTTGTTGGTAAATCTGGTCAACAGTGCGTGAGTCTTCCTCGCCGTATCCTGCTTGAGAGAGGGTTTCTTTGTGTATTTGGCGTGCTTGTAAGGAAAGATCACGTTTGATGCTGGTTTCTGAAACCCGATATCCAACCGCTTCGGCGATATCATTTGCGATAAAGAGTTCTTTTGTGGTAGAAAAAGCGCAAGATTGAATGAGCTCCGCATTTCCTGCCATATCTTTGGAATACTGGGCATAACGATAGTAACAGTCCCTTCTGGCGGCATTGAAATAGTCCATAGGAACAGAACGTCCAGCGATGGAACCGGCTTTTGTGGAAGAACTACCAGTCAAAGCTCCAATAAAGCTTTGTTCTGCATCACCAGGTAAAAAAGTTACCACGAGCATCGAAACGAGTATAAATAAAAATAAGGCTACAACAGCTCGAGTGAGCTTTTCTTTCCACGTGGTGGCTTCTTCTTCAAACATATATGGGAATGGTTTCTTTCGGTTCTCGGGGTGTAAAGAAAAAATGTGATCAAGGGATTTCGCAAAAAGAGAGATAATAAAAGGGGATGTTATATGCGGCAATAGCAATGATTGTAGTTGGGATACTTTGCTTTTTATATGTATCCCTTAGCCCGAACTCTTCGCAAAGTTCGACATCCCCGAGACGTACTTCTCCTGAAAGGAACCCTTCTTTCCAAGGATATAGTGCAAACTTCCGTCATAACCCACAGCAAGCAGTATCTGCATCACTGGATGAACGTATCCGCAGAGATCGAGAAATTGCTGACAACCGACCTGAATGGAGAGAGCCGACAATTCGTGATCTCAAACCCTCTGTTCCTCCTCCAGCAATCATAGAAAAAACAGCAGTATTAAAAGATATGGAAGATGGCTTTGAAGAAGTCTCTCCAGTGATTGAGCCTAAAGTACATTCCTTTCACATGGAAGGAATTCTTTATATGGATCATTCAGGGAAAATTCCTTTTGGTCAAAAAGAGTTGTTACCAAATGATTCAAATGATGAAGTATTGCGAAGCTTTAAACGAGTTGGTCCCGCAAAACTGAAAGAAGAAGATGGAAAATTTGTTTTTTATTCGGGTAATGCTAGTTATACGTATATGTCTTATGAGTTGGAGCAGGTAGTTTTTTATGACCAAGGTGTTGCCTTTGTTCTAAAGGATCCAAAAACTCCAAGACCCGTGTATTTTACAAAAGAAATGGATGAATTGAAAGAATTCCTTTCCCAAGCGACTGCGGAAGCTTAGATGGGTGTTTTTATATCAGGTTTGTTGGTAGGTGCTGTGATGGGCCTAACAGGATCTGGTGGTGCGTTGGTTGCTATTCCTCTATTTGTTTATGTTCTCGGAATGTCCTTAAAAGATGCTACCAGTTTCTCTTTGGTAGCCGTAATTCTTGCCTCTCTCATTAACTTCATCCCACAAAGACAAATTGCAAACAAAAAAGTAGGATTCCTCATAGTCCCTTTTGCCATCTTGGGTAGTTATTTTTCGATCCCATTGAAAGTGATTGCTCCAGAAATATTGATCAAGGGATTGATTACTGCGATCGCATTATATAGTTTTTGGAGTCTTTGGTCGCGAAAACCAACAACCAACTCCGCAACGGAAGAGATAACATATTCGTCGGAAACGAGATTCAATCCGAATTTGATTACACCAATTGTTGGATTGTTTTTAGGTGCGCTTACCACACTAACTGGATTAGGTGGAGGAGTCCTTCTTATGCCTGTTCTGGTTTCGGTATTTGATTTTTCTACGGAAAGGGCAGTTGCAACAAGCTTTATCCCAATTGGTTTTACTTCCTTTTTTTCGCTTATATTTCAATGGCAAAGTGGATTTGTTTTGCCATCTAACATTGTTATGTTGGATTTGTGTCTTGGGATTTTTTTGATCGCCGTTGTGATCCATTTTTTCATTCACATTGTGAGTGCAAAAATTGCAAATTTGATTCGTAAATGGGTTTTTTCTGTAATTGTCTTCGTTTCTTTGTTTAAAATTTGGGAGACCTAAAATGAAAGTTCAGCATTTTTTTGATCCAGCCACCTTTACTCTTACATATATTGTTTTTGATGAGACAACGAAAGACTCTGTTATCATTGATCCTGTATTAGATTTTGATCAAGCTTCGGGAAAAATTGAAGACTATAGTGTATCCATGTTGCTAGATTTTATTAAAAAAGAAGATTTAAAAGTACATGCAGTACTAGAAACGCATGCCCATGCAGATCATTTATCAAGTTCACAAATTTTGAAACAGATTTTTCCTGATTTAAAAATTGCAATTGGTGAAAGAATTAAAATCGTCCAAGAAGTTTTTAAAACTCACTTCAATATTGAATATTTAAAAACGGATGCTTCTCAATTTGATTTGGTTTTTAAAGACTTCCAAGAAATTAATTTTGGTTCTTTGTCAATGAAAGCCCTGCCAACTCCAGGGCATACTCCAGCTTGCATGAGTTATTTGTTTGATGGTGTGGTTTTTACTGGTGATGCTGTATTTATGCCAGATTATGGAACGGGTAGGTGTGACTTTCCAAAGGGAAGTGCAAAGGATTTATTTCATTCGATCAAAAACCAGCTTTTTACATTACCTAATGAAACTCGAGTTTTTGTAGGACACGACTACCAACCAAATGGTCGTCAAATGCAATTTGAAACAACGATTGGAGAGTGTAAAGCTGCCAATATTCAATTGAATGAAAGAACCACTGAATTGGAATACATTCATTTTAGAGAAACAAGGGACAGAACACTTTCCGCTCCTCGGCTCCTATTACCAAGCATTCAAATCAATATAGATGCCGGAAAAATACCACCCGCCGATTCAAATGGAACTAGCTATTTGAAGCTTCCGCTATCTATCGCAAGTAAAAATGCAAAACTCTGATAAAGCACCTTGATTGAGTTAGGTCAAAGACTGTAGCGATTTAAAGATTTTTTCTCCTAAAATATAATATCGTTTACGATGTTTTTTAGAGATGCGACTTCTTTGAATCTTGGACAAAAGTCTTTCGAGGATCAATAATTGACCAATTTCATCATTGTCTTCTTCTGTATCTGTATCAGGCGTTAAACTTTTTACATTAAGGCAAATTCCAGATCCAACATCTAACATTCGTAAGTCACGATTTTCTCTATATTCCAGAACGGCTTTGATTGTTGAAGCTTCTCGAATTTGTCGAAATTGAATAAAAATTGCATTTTTTTCTTCATCTGCCTGCACTGAACAAAGAAGATAATAGCCGAAAGAGTCGATGTCTGCGTCACATTCAAAAAAATCTATGGCAGAAGGCAAAATGCCATAGTGGATATCTAAAATTTGGAGCATCGAGTAATGCCTACCATTAGAATCCTTTAAATGTATGGAGATATCACCCGACTCGATCAGTGCCGCCAATGGTGATTCACTACTTACAGCTTTCCGAATGTTGTGAATGTTTTGTTGGATGATGAGTGCAATGGATTGAAGTTCCGGAGATTTTTGAACGGAATTTCGTTGGATTTCGGCGAATGGGATCTCGATATCAACCTTGTCCGTATTTATGGAATCGAACGGTAAGGTAAGGGAGTGTACTAATCGGTTGTGGATAAAGATTTCTGCTTCTAGAATCACTGATTTCCTTCCAATAAAATTTCTAAAGAGACACAATGAACACAACTAGCTACTTTTGTGCAAGACCTACCAAGTCAAGTAGATCTCGTAAGTCTTGCAACTCTATAAATACTCGAAACAAAGGATTTCTTTTAATCCTTAAATAATTTCCTGTTAGTTGATGTTTGGGCTCGATTCGATACTTTTGATGCCTGTGATGAAGTATCCAGTTTCGCCGAAGCAGGAAGTAGGAATGCCCACGTGTTCTTCATATTCTAAAACAATGCGTTTGCCAATAGATGCGTTGATTTGTTCGGCAATCTCATCATTTCTTACAGTGAAGTAAAACTTTTCCGCCACTGTACCCGGCATGGTGACAAGGGCAATTTCACCTTCCCAAGTTTTGCAAATCCAGCCCTTTTTTGATAGTTTTTGAGCATAACCTGCGCGGTCTCCAACGGAATAACTCCAGTTAAGAACTACCCATGTATAACCAGCTAACAATAATCCAACCAAGACCAAAATCCCTAAAAAACTTCCGATCACCTTTCCCATATTTTCTCCTAAAATGTATAGAACAAATTGCCAATGAGCAAAATGGCATAATTTTTAGAATATACAATTCATTTTTTTGGTTTTTAGGCGTTACACCGAAATCGACAAATTGAGTTGTATTTCAAAAAGAACCGTGCCATTTTTACAAATTGCGGATTCTGGAGACCGATGAATGAGCCAGCTTAATTTTTATGTTATTCTTTGTTATATGATCCCTGTTCTGCTTATCCATTTTCCACTGGGTCTTATACTTTCGTATTTTTTGAAGATATTCAAATTGGATAAAGCTTCGAATCGGATAAACAATTATCTTGCAAACTTTTGGATGAGATCGTTTTTGCTGTTGACTCGGCGCAAGCTTACTTTTCTGCCAGGAGAATGGAAACCAGATGCGAAGAATAGATTTCTCATCTGCAATCATACAAATGCCTTAGAAGTTCCTTTTATGGTATCTTTGCCTTACCTAGCTTCTTCCAAAGATATCAATCTTTCTTATTTGGGAGGTGATATCATTCAAAGGTATAAAATTATCCCATTGATGATGCATTCGCGAATTGTGGAAGCGGTTATTTATTCGGATAAGAAACCCGACTTTCGCAATTTCAAAAATAGTGTTTTAGATGTGATTACCAGGAGATCAATATTTTTATATCCGGAGGGTCTTCGAACATTCACGGAAGAGATCCAGCCATTTCAGACTGGCGTTATCAAAATCGCATATAAATTTGGTATTGATTTGGATATCTTTGTGATCAGCGGTATGATGGGATATTCAGGTGAAGAAAAATACAAACATTTGCGAAAGCTTAAAAAAATTCATTTTAAGTTTTGCGGAACGATCAGATCGAGTGAGTATTCAGATTTTGAGAGCTACCTTGCCTCCGCCGAAAATTTGATGAAGGCAAACAAAAGACAACTAGAAGAATTAGAAAAAATGATTGAGTGAATTAGATTAGATGATGATGGAAGAAATGATTCAAAAACAAAGTACAAACCCTACCGCGGTTGTAACGGGTGCCTCCTCAGGAATTGGACTTGCCATAGTAAAAATGTTAATCGACGAAGGATACATTGTGTACGGCGTTTGTCGTAATCCCAAAAAATGTGAGTTCCATCATAAAAACTTTATTCTCCAGTCAGTAAATTTAACACAGGCGAAAGAGACGGAAGAGTGGTTGCGCTCTCTTTTAAATCAAAAAGACTTCCATTTGGATTTGTTAGTTTTGAACGCAGGTAAAGGATACTTTGCTCCTATGGAAGAATTGGGTTCAGAACAAATCCAAGAAATGGTCGCATTGAATCTCACAAGTCCTCTCGTAATCACAAACAAACTCCTAAGGAAATTGAAAGAAAGGGAAGGTAGAATCATTTTGATTGGTTCTGTTGCTGGCGTACAAATTTCACCATGGGGAACTGTCTATGGGGCGACGAAGGCTGGTTTGGTGCATTTTGGACGAGAATTGTTTCATGAATTGAGACGCTCTGGGGTAAAAGTAACCAATATCATTCCGGATATGACCGCCACTGAATTTTACAAAGAATTAAGATTTGAACCAGACAAGGATCCTAAAAGTTTTATTGATGCGGATTGTATTGCAGATGCAGTTTTGACCGTACTTGAACAAAGGGATGGAACTGTAATTTCCGAAGTGATCATCCAACCGGAAAGGTTTAAAATAAAAAAGAAAAGTTAGTCGGACTTCATGTCCGGGATCACGTCTTCGACTGGGATCAGCGGTATTCCATCAGTGCTTTCTTCTTCAGCGACAGGTTGCGAATCCGCTGGAGTTTGTGTCTGTTCTGCTTCTTCCTTTGCGCGTGTAATGGCTCTAATCTTCGAGTCAGTTTCATATAAACGTTCAATGACGCGTTTGAGTAAAAGAAATAAAAACTCAGGGCTCTCTTGGCTCATTTTAACAAAAGTATTGCGGTTGATTATGCCAAGTTTTGCAGTTTCGGATACAGTAACGATCGATGCCGCCCTAGGGCTGTTATTGATAATGGCCATTTCCCCAAAAAACTCACCGGGTAAAATGCTTCTTAGACGAGTGTGTTTCCCTTCAATGTGTTTAAAAATATCTAACTGACCTTCAAACAAAAAAAACATGGCACCATTGGAAGGCACACCTTCTTTAAAGAGAACTTCGCCTCTTTTGATGGTGATCATCGTGAGTTTTGCGAGTGATTCTTTAAGTCCCATCTGTTAAATCTTTTAACCTTTGTTCTGCTTCGATGAGTCTTTCTACGTATGTTTGTAATAATGCATATACGAACATTGGATTGGAATTAGCAATACGAATGAGATTTTGTTTATCCAGGATACCAAGCTGTGCTCTGTCTGACTCGATAAATACGGTCATTGCCCGGGGGCGTGCAGAAATGAGAGCGATCTCTCCAAAAAATTCACCTGTACTGAGTTTGCGGACTTCATGAAAGTTTTTTTGGTCAGGTGATCCCATACCAACGGAAAGAACCCCGCTTAAAATAAAATACATCCGCTCGTTAGACGGTTCTCCTTCTCGGACGATGATCTCGCCGCGTTTGAAGGATTTTGTCGGAACTGTATTTACAAAATCGAATATATTGATTGTGTTTTCTTTTGCCATTAGTTTCCGCGATAAATATCAATCAATTCAACTAAACTTTTATCTTCCGCATACTTTAACGGAGATTTGCCTGTGGTATCTTCAATTTTGGGATTCGCACCATTCAATATAAAGATTCTTGCAAGCTCTAACACTGCATCATTTTTACCAGAATCGTATTGAAGCGCGAGATCGGAAAGTATAGTTTTTCCAGCACGATCTTGAAGGTTCAAATTCGCCCTTCGCTCCATTAGGAAAAGTACTAATTTTTTATATTGCTCTGCGACAAGAATCTCCTTGGTTTGTAAAAATCGGATCACAGCCTTTCTCAGAACGGTCATGCCGTTATTGTCAGCTGAATCAACCTCGGCTCCAGCGCCCACTAGCGTATAAATGAGCTCGGTATTGTTCCTGTTAAATGCCAAATGAAGTGCGGAAAGGCCTCGTTTGTTTTTCGCATTTACGTTGATTCCTTTTGAAATCAGTAACTTCATGAGTTCTGTAGAAAACTTTTGATCTTTTTTATCTAATTCTAATTTGCAAACAACCATTACTAAGGTTTCGTCTTCGGAGTTCTTTTCGTTTGCATCGGCACCGGAATTGAGTAGCAGTTTGATCGCTTCCAAATCCTTTCTTTCGATCGACTCGGATAACAGAGACTTGCCGCTTTTTGAAATATGGTTGAGATTTGCTTTTTTTGAGATGAGTAGCTTTGCTGTAGAATACTGCTTTGCTTCTAAGGCGAGTGCTAATGGTGTTTCGTTTGTTTGAATGGTGAGCGCTTCGATGGATGTATTTTTTTTGATCAATTCTTCAATGATTTGATTGGAACCTTTTTTAGCGGCAAGGTGGATCATTTGGTATCCGCCTTCGGTTAAAATGGAAAGATTTGAATCGGCTTGTATCAGTAATGCGCCGATCGCAGGGCGGTTCTTTTCGATCGACTCTTCCAATGGATATCGTTTCGTAGAGAATTTTGCATTTAGATTCGCTTTAAATTCGCTGAGAAGTTTCGTAAGAGGGAGATCATTTCTTTCGATGGAAAGTTCAAGCAATGATTTGCCTTGTTTTCCTGTTAAGTTTGGATTTGCGCCTTTTTGAAACAGAAGTTTTAAAATGGCATAATTTTTTTTGGAGTAGGCGGCAAAGGTAAGTGGTTGGTCCTCTCCATCTAGGATATCCCATTCTGCACCGCGCGCTAAGAGAAGCTCTGTTCCCGCTTGAAAGGATTTATCAATCGTTAGGAGGATGGGTGTAATTGCTTTGGCATCCTTGCTATTCGGATCAGCACCCGCATCTAGAAGTGTAGTCATGAGTTTTATGTTTTTAGCATCTATGCTGACAAAGAGAGGAGTTCGGCCCGTAAGTTCTGGTAGATTGGGATTGGCTCC
>VYMD01000177.1_pt1 | contig 17498 bp, 20 predicted proteins | sample 5115311 | NCBI WGS metagenome assembly VYMD01 (sample SAMN12291779, study PRJNA351875) | freshwater metagenome | isolation source: freshwater lake | place: USA: Michigan, Wintergreen Lake | collected 2013-08-08
CGCCATGGCCGAGGGTGCGCGGGCCCGCCTCGGCCCCGACCCCGCGCGCAGCATCGCCGTCAGCGTGACGGGCATCGCGGGTCCGGATGGCGGCACGCCCGACAAGCCCGTGGGCACGGTCTGGATCGGCCTGGCCGACGTCGACGGCAGCGAGGCCCGCCGCTACAGCTTCGGCCTCGACCGCCCCCGCAACCTCACCCTCGCCACCACGATGGCGCTCAACCTGCTGCGCCAGCGGTTGGAGGGGTAGGTCAAAACGGCGAGCTTAGGAGTGGCATGAAAACAAGCAGCTGGCGAATCGCAGTAAGCGTGGTCTGCATGTGGCTGAGCGCATGTGTCGGACCCAATCGCCAGCAGCCTGATGAGGCGGTAGCAGCGGCGGATCAGAGCCAAAGGGATAGCGTGTCGATTGACGAGCTCATCGCCCGAGGGGACAGCGCCTATCGCTACTGGATACCTCGGATCAAAGGAGATTGGGTGGCGCAGGACTATGTGGAGGAGCTGCTTCGGACCAAGTCAGCGTACAAGGCTGCTCGTTATTGTGGTGGCGCTACCACGCTAGTCATTGACACAATGAGAACAATGTATGACACCGTAAACCGTCGTGCATTTGTTTATGCGCATACGGGATGGAATAATCACGAAGGCTATTCTTTCTTGATTGACTTAGCTACCAAGAGTAAAAACTCTCTTCAACTTTTTCACTCACAACTAGAAAAAGAAAGATACGGTGAATTATTTTTATTGATCAATAACCGAGACACGTTATTAAAAGTCATTTCGCATGAAGAAGGGGTTGAAGACCAAAGAATATATCAAAAACTTATGAGAGCTTCAAAGGAATATGATCTAGGACTCTCGCACGTTCCAGCACAACTACTAATGCAAAGTAACTATAAATTCGTCGAACCTTCCAACTTGCAATCTATTGTTGTGTTGCGACCCGATGGGAGCGTAAACGGTTTTTTAGAATACACGAATTATGGGATACGAACAGATTTCACGGGGCCTTTCTATTCAGACTATATTGGATTTGGCCAAGGCGGCGACTTTGTCTGGCAGTTTAGTGGCGACACGCTGAAGCTGTATGACTTCATTGAGTATCAAGGTGGCGCGCAGACCAATCAGGGGCCATTGCGCTATAAGCTACTTAGGCTCAATCGGTAAAAGCTGGAAAGCAGCATCTCCCAGTTTACGCCAGAAGATCCTTCCCAGATTCCCCGCTGCGCTCAGAATGACATTCGCCCACACCCCGCTGTCCGTCATGCTGAGCGCAGCGAAGCATCTTCTTAGGGGGGAACGCAGGGGCATAAGATCCCTCGCTCTCCTCGGAATAACACACCACCGCCGAGTCCAACGTCAGCCAACCGAAGTCCCTGCGCAGCAGGGACGCCCTATCAGTCCGGCGGTTGAGCGGCCTTAGCCGGTGAGTCCCCCGAGCCTGAAGCGCAGCTTCGGGCGAGCGGGGCGAGGCGGGTACAGCCGCGAGACCGCCGGACGAGGCCGCCGCGGCCCGAGGCGCAAACAGCGTTGCAGGAAAAGAAGCGCTGAGCTAAGCAGCCATGACACGCCGCAGGCGCCCGCCGCCTCGGCCGGAGGCGCTTGCCGCAATGCGGCCGGCTAAGGCCGCATTGCGGCACCCCACGTCCGCAATGAAGCACCACCAGTTGCGTGCGCTGGCAGACGCGCACACCTTTGTCCCCAGAGGCGCTACCCAGCGCTCAGGAGGTCAGGTCCGTAATCCTCTACCGCTCCGACAGGGGTTGGTCTTTCGGTGCTCCACACCGAGATCACGGGCTTTGCTCGGCCGAGCTTAGACTGCTTTCCCACCCATACGCTTGCAAGCGTCGGGAGACATCAAAACCGCTGAAGGCCCCCAAGGCCGACAGCACCCCAGGGCTGATCAGCCCACTACGCCCACTCCCAGCAGGGACGGCAGTAGCGAGATATCCGGCACCGCCCGGTCGCGATTCGAGGATAAGCCCTCGTTTCGTGGCCGGGTATTGCCGTTTCCGCACGACTGCTCCACACCCGTCTTTCTTTGGGTCGAACGCACGTTCGGAGGCCGGGCTTTGCAGTTAGGTGACGGTGCGCCTCACTCCAGCCCGAGGCGGCGCAGCAGGTCGGGGCGGCGGGCGCGCGTGCGGGCTAGGGCCTCAGCCTCGCGCCACTCGGCGATCAGCCGGTCGTTGCCCGACAGCAGCACGTCGGGCACGGCCATGCCTTCCCACTCGGCGGGGCGGGTATAGACCGGCGGGGCCAGCAGCCCGTCTTGAAAGGAGTCTGACAGGGCCGAGGTCTCGTCGCTGAGCGCGCCGGGCAGCAGACGCACGAGCGCGTCGGTGAGCACGAGCGCGGGCAGCTCGCCGCCGGTCAGCACATAGTCGCCGATCGAGATGTCGTGGGTGACCAGGGCCTGACGCGCGCGCTCGTCCACCCCCTTGTAGTGGCCGGCGAGGAGGATGAGGTTGGGCAGCAGCGAGAGGCGGTTGGCCAGGGCTTGGGTGAGGGGCTCTCCGTCGGGCGTGAGGTAGATGACGGCGTCGTAGGAGCGCTCGGCCTGTAGCGCGCGGATGCACGCCGCGATCGGCTGAATGGTCATCACCATGCCCGCGCCGCCGCCATAGGGGTAGTCGTCGGTCTTGCGGTGCTTGTTGTCGCTGTAGGTGTGCAGGTCGTGCACGTGCAGCTGAGCCACCCCGGCGGCCTGCGCGCGCCCGAGGATGCTCTGCCCGAGATAGGGGCGGATGAGTTCGGGCAGGCAGGTGAGGATGTCGACGCGCATGTGGCGGAGCAAAGGTAGGCGCCCCGCACATGGCGGCTCGATTAAAGTCGCCAGCTAATGCTATATACGAGTCGACCACCAGCAGGGTCGCGCACGAAGCCGATGAGCGAGGGCAGGAAGTCAACCCAGAAGTGGGTGGCGATGACCTCGCCCAAGTCGTAACCCGAGCGGCGGTAACGATAGCCGAAGTAGAAACCTGCAGGCAGGGCGAGGGCGGCGTTGCCCCAGCCGCCGTTGGGCACGTGGTAGAGGGCAAAGAGCGCGCTGCTCGTCACTAGTGCGCCTGCGGGCGACCAGCGTTCGGTCAGCTCGCCCTGCACCATGCCGCGAAAGAGCATCTCTTCACCTGCGGCCGTGAGCACATATTGGCCCGCATCGACGGCGGCGTTGAGTGCCCAGGCGGCGCCGGGGCTGTAGCTCTGCCCCAGCTGCTGCACGCTGGCGACGTCGCCATAGCGCCGACCCCCTTCGCCACTGAATACTCCGACCAGGCCTGCGAGCAGGGCAGGCACAAACACCGCAGGCCGCCGCAGGTAGCGCACGCGAAAGGGGGCGATCATGAGTGCGCCTACACTCGCCTGACTCACCGGCACGCGCAGGCCAGCGGGCTGTCGCCGCCGCGCCTGGGCATAGGCGCCATAGAGGTCGATCAGGCTCAGGTGGATGAGCGCCTGTCGGCTCTGCTCGCGCGCGGTGTGCAGCTGATAGTTCGACTGGGTGGGATAGTCGGGATTCGTATAGCGGGCGAGGGTGGTGGGGGGCACGGGCACGAGTGGCTGCTGGGCGAGCTGCACGCGGGCGCGCTCGCTGAGCGCGAGCAGCCCCCCCTCTAGGCCCGCCCAGGCTGCGGCCGAGCCCCAGCGCCTCTGCACGGCATGAAAGAGCCCGAAGCTGGGCGCATAGGCGTCGGCCGTCACGGCATACGTGGCCGTGGCCGCACCGACCAGCGGCAGCAGCGTGTGCAGCAGCGGACGGTGGGTGCTGTCGCTGCGCTGGGCCCTGACAGGTGCTGCGCTGAGCAGCAGGCAAACAAGTGTGGCGTAAAGGAGTCGCATAGGCATGCGGAGGCTTTCTGCACCATACGAAATCAAGGCCTCTGCGGATGGGCGATGGGCTCGCCTGGATTCGGTCTATTTTTGCGGCTCACCCCCGCTGCGTTGAACTACGTCATTCCCGGCCTGCCCGAGCGGCCCGCCAAGCCCCGCCCGCACGGGCTCACCATGGCCATGGACAAAGGCCTGTCGGTGCGTCAGGCCGAAGACTTCGCCGCCACGGCGGGGGCCTACGTCGATTTCGTCAAGCTCGGCTGGAGCACGTCGTACCTCACCGGCGGCCTCAAAGACAAGCTCGCCGTCTACCGCGCCGCAGGCTTGCGCGTCTATCTGGGCGGCACGCTCTGCGAGGTCTTCATCGCCCGTGGCGCCTTCGAGCAATACATCCGCCTGCTCGACGAACTGCAGCTCGACCTCGCCGAGGTGAGCGACGGCTCGCTCGAGATGCGCCGCGACGACAAGCTCGGCTACATCCGCCGCCTGGCGCAGCGCGGCACGGTGCTGAGCGAGGTGGGCTCGAAGGACGCCGAGAAGGTGCTCAGCGCCAGCCAGTGGGCCAACTATGTGGCCGAAGAGCGCCAGGCGGGTTCGCAGTGGGTGATCACCGAGAGCCGCGAGAGCGGCAACGTGGGCGTCTATCGCAGCACAGGTGAGGTGCGCACAGGCCTGATCGACGAGATCCTCAAAAAGACGCCGCTCGAGCACGTCATCTTCGAGGCGCCGAAGAAGGAGCAGCAGGTGTGGTTCATCCAACACTTCGGCACGAACGTGAACCTAGGCAACATCGCCCCCGACGAGGTGATCGGCCTCGAGACCGTCCGCCTGGGCCTGCGCGGCGACACCTTCCACACCTTCTTCAAGGGCTGACTTCAGGGGCTCGCCTAGCCAATGCTAGCCCCCTGATTTTCACACGATTGGGGGATGCCTCATAGGCGCGCTGCCCGTATTTTTGCGCCCCTTGTTCGATGGTGAACCGACTAACCTTACTGGGGCTGCTGCTGGTGCTTGGCCCCTATGCACAGTCCCAGGTGGGGCCACTCGAGCGGCGCGTGCTCGGTGCCGTGGACGTGTCGCGCGTGCCTGAGTGTTCGGGCCTGGTGGCCAGTCGCCGCTACCCCGGCCGCCTCTACACCGTCAACGACCACGGCAACGCCCCGCTGGTGCATGCCCTCGACACGCTGGGCCACCTGCTGGGCAGCTTCACCGGGCGGCGCATGGCCAACCACGACTGGGAGGAAGTGAGCCTGCTCAAGGGCCGCCCCGGCGCCGATGGCCAACCTGCGCCCGACAGCATCCTCGTCTGCGACATCGGCGACAACCTCAGGCCTGACCGCGGCATGCGCCACCACATCCGCCTCTACCGCTTGCCCGAGCCCGAGTGGGTGGCGGGTCCGGCCCTCGCCGACCCCGACTCGGTGTGGGTGCAGTATGAAGACGGTGCGCGCGACGCCGAGGCCCTGCTGCCCGACCCGCTGACGGGCGAGCTCATCATCGTCACCAAGCGCGATGTGCCCGTGCGCGTCTACCGCCTGCGCCCGGTGTGGGATGGCCGCACGGTCACCGCACAGCTGGTGACCACATTGCCGGGGGTGACGTTCATCACGGGGGGCTCGGTGCGGCCCGACGGCCGGGCGGTGCTCGTGCGCAACCTCGACCAGCTACTGCTCTACACAGTGCAGCCCGGCGAGCCGCTCAGCGAGGCGCTCAAGCGCGCGCCCACGGTGCTCGAGGCCCACGCCCGCCACTACGAAGACCAAGGCGAGGCCATCGCTTGGGCCGCCGATGGGCAGAGCTTCTATTCGCTGTCAGAGGCCAACGGCCGCGCGCCGCACCCGCGCCTGATCCGATTGCACTGGCGACGCTAGGTGCTCACTTCTTTGCGGCCTTCGGGGTGGGTTGTAGTGCGGCGTAGTCAAACACGCAGTGCACCAGCGCCCGCAGACCGATCAGCAGGGCCCGCTCGTCGGGGGCGTAGAGGGGCGAGTGATTCGAGGGCGCGTCGGCCAGGGGCACCGACTCGGGCGTCGTGCCGACGAAAAAGAACAGCCCGGGAATCTGCTTCTGGTAGAACGAGAAGTCCTCTGAGCCGGTGGACTTCTGCGCCACCACGGCGCGGCCGGCGCCTGCCACGCGCGTGAGCGTGGGCACCATGCGCTCGGTGAGGGCGGGGTCGTTGACAGTGGCCGGATAGGTGCGCTTGATGCGCACGGTGGCACTGGCGCCGCTGCCCTCGGCCACCTGCTCGGCGATGCGGCGGATGCGGGCGTGGATGTCGGCCTGCATGGCCTCGTCATAGGTGCGGATGGTGCCCAGCAGCTTGACACTATCGGGGATGATGTTGTCGCGGATGCCGCCGTGGATGGCGCCCACGGTGACGACGGCGGGCTCGTGGGTGATGTCGATCTGGCGGCTGACGATGGTCTGCAGGGCTAGGATGATCTGGCTGCTGACGACGATGGGGTCGACGCCGCGCCAGGGGCGGGCGCCGTGGGTCTGGCGGCCGTGCACGACGAGCTCGAGTTTATCGACGGCGGCCATGGCGGGGCCGGGGCGATAGCCGATGGTGCCCAGGTGCTGCCACGACACCACATGCAGGCCAAAGATGGCCTCGGGCCGTGGGCCCTCGAGCACGCCCTGCTTGACCATGAGCTCGGCGCCGCCCTCTTCGCCAGCGGGGGCGCTCTCTTCGGCGGGCTGGAAGATGAATTTGACCGTGCCGGGCACCTGGTCTTTGATCCCCACCAGCAGCTCGGCGGTGGCGAGCAAGATGGCGGTGTGCATGTCGTGGCCGCAGGCGTGCATCACGCCGACCTTCTGCCCATTGTATTCGCTGGTGGCGGTCGAGGCATAGGGCAGGCCGGTCTGCTCGGTCACGGGCAGGGCGTCCATATCGGCGCGCAGGGCGACGATCGGCCCTGGCCGCCCGCCCTTGAGCACGGCCACCACGCCCGTGTGGGCGATGCCGGTCTGCACCTCGAGGCCGAGGCCGCGCAAGTAGGCGGTGACGCGTTTGCTGGTCTCAAACTCGCGGTTTGAGAGCTCGGGGTGCTGGTGCAGCTCGCGACGGGTGGCGACGAGTTTGGCCTCGAGGGCGGCAGCGCGCCGGTCGAGCTCGGCGCGCAGGGCGTCGGCGGCACTGGGGCGCTGGGCCAGCGTGAGCAGAGGCAGCGCGGTGAGCAGGAGCAGGCAGGTGCGAAGCATGCCTCCAATCTACACCACTGCGCGCGAGCTGCGTTGGCCTTGCGCCGCTCGTGCCCACAGTGCCAGTCCTACTAAGCCCGCTGAGAGGCAGACCAGCAGGGCCGGCGCCACGAGCCCTGGCCCACTGAAGCCTCGCATCGCGCTCATCACAACCAGCCCTGCGCAGAAGGCGAATGAATAGCAAGCACCCTCGGCGCGACCAATGGGCACGCGGCTAGTGGGCACGCCCCAGACAGCGGGCTGGCCCGGCAGTAGGGGGGCGAGTCGGTGGGCGTCCCACACCAGCAGGTAGGTGACGGCCAGCAGCATGAGGCCCGTGACGACGGGCGTGCCGACGAAGCCTACGCTCGAGGTGATCACATGTATGTTCACGATGATGGGGGCGAAGAGCAGGGCGCCGAGCAGGGCCGTGCGCGGCCAGAGCAGCAGCAGGGCGGCTAGCATCTGCGTCGCGCCAATGAAGCGCCAGTAGAAGCCCGTCTGATACATCGCCTCGAAGAAGAAGCCCACGGTCGTCTCGACGCCCAGCGACGTGAAGCGATGGCCCAGCACCTTGATGAGGCCTGTGGGCAGGAAGCCCAGGGCGAGCAGCAGGCGGGTCATCCAGAGCAGGCGCAGGGCGGCGGGCCAGGCGCGCAACCAGCGGTGCAGGGCGATCAAACGGTCGTGCATGGCCTAAAGAGCGGAGGCGGAAATGGGCAGTTGCACGAAACAGAAGAGCATCCAACACAAAGATTCAGAACAGTATCTGTCTACACAGTAGCTAGAACTAGCCCTTATTCGTCTCAAACTGCCTACTGGGGTAGCCATTTTTATAGCTTTACGCCTGAGCCCAACTAAATCGAGGATCGAGCATCCTGCCAAGTCTATTGTGAATGCTGTACTAGCGGCTGCGCGTCAGGCCTTCTGGTCTCTTATTGACTCGTCGGCTGTGCGCTTAGTGATGCGCGTGTGCACGGGCCTAGGCTTAGTGGCGAGCCTGCTCACGGGCCTACAGGCCCTCTCCCCCTCGAGCACCAAAGATTCGCCCAACGGCGCCGTGAACGAACGCTTCGACGGCCGCTTTGGGGCGGTGCGCACCATCCGCTCGATGGTATCGGTGCACACGGTGCTGTGCTCGGGGCCGCTCAAGACGACGCTCGACACGGCTGCCTACATCGGCTGCCTCGACTCGCTGATGCAGCTGAATTTCGTGCACGGCTATTCGACCTATGGGCTGGGCGACAACTACATCGCCTATGCGCTGGGCACGTGGGTGAGGAGCGATATCAGCGCCATCGTGCTGCCCGACGACATCATGAAGCACACCCGAGGTGCATGCAGCCAGCAGGCGATCGCCTTTCTAGAGGTGCTGCGGCGGCAGGGCTATCGCGTGCGGGGTGTGCGGCTCAAGAGTTCGCTGGCGGGGCACTATGCGGCGGCAGTGTATTACGGCGGGGCCTGGCGCTTCTATGACACGAACCTCGAGGCCTGGTCAGACGGCGGCATCGCCCCGGCGATCGTCGATGGGCGCCTCGACTCGACCGACCTGCGGCGCATCTATGCCCGCTATTTGGCAGCGCATCCAGAGCGGGCGCAAGCCCTGCTCGAGGGCTTCCGCAGGGTAGAGCTGTTGCCCGAGGGGGAGTATCGCGGGCGTAACATGGAGCTGTTTCACCAGGTCACGTGGTTTCTATCGTGGTTTGGGGGGGTGCTGCTGCTGGGGGTGGCCTTTGTGCTGCGGGCGCTGCGGCATGTGGCGCGGCTGCATCGGCAGGTGCGGCAGCACACGGCCAACGCGGGCGGTGCCGTGCCGACCCTGCGTTGAGGCTGGCGTCGTCTGCAGATAGAATGATGTGCCTGCTGCTGCAGCTCGGCTACCACGCCTACCTTTGCGGCGCCGACGGCACGCCATGGCTGACTTCCTCAACCGCATCTCGCGCGACTTCCCGCTCGATCACGAGCACATCGAGAAGTTCGCTGACGAGATCAACTGGGACAACCTCTCGGCCAACGCGACGCTCGACTGGAGCGAGGCCCTAATCGAGCACTACCTCGACCGCTGGGCCTGGGCTAAGCTGGCCAAGAACCGCGCCCTGCCCTGGACCGACGCCCTGATCGACCGCTATGCAGACCGCTGGGACTGGCGCTCGCTCTCGTCGAACGCCGCCCTGCCCTGGACGTCGGCCCTCATCGAGCGCCACGCCCCACGCTGGCAGTGGCTGTGGCTGTCAGCCAACCCCGGCTTGCCGTGGACGCCCGAGCTGCTCGAGCGCTACCGCATTCGCTGGTCGCCGCGCGCGCTGAGCCGCAACGAAGCCCTGCCCTGGTCGCTCGAACTGATCGACAGCTTCCGCGCCATCCTCGACTTCCGCCACCTGTCGCTGAACCGCGCCCTGCCGTGGTCAGTCGCACTGGTGGAGCAATACGAGCACCTGTGGGACTTCGACGCGCTGAGCGAGAACACCGCCCTGCCGTGGACCTATGAGCTGGTGGGCAGCTATCCTGATCAGTGGAACTGGAAGCAGCTCTCGCTCAACGTCGGCATTCGCTGGGATGTGGCCCTGCTGACGCGGCACCAGCAGCGGGTGTTCTGGCCGGGCATCTCGGCCAACACAGGCGTGCACTGGTCGCACGACCTCTTGGTGCAGTTTCAGCACCGGCTGCACTGGCCCAGTGTGAGCGCCAACCCGGCCCTGCCATGGAACGGGGTCTTGATCCGCCGCTTCGGCGGGCGCTGGGACTGGTCGGGCCTGTCGTCTAACCCTGCCCTGCCCTGGTGTATGGAGCTGCTGCTCGACTACCTGCGCGACTGGGATGTGGACCGGCTCGAGCACAACCGCGCCGCGCTGCAGGGCATCTTTTCCCTCGGGCCGGGCGACGCCGAGCTGGGCAATTACCTCGAAGCCCTGCGCCGGCAGCAGTAGTTTTGGGCCATCAACTCGTGATATGGACCGTCAACTGATTTCGTCGGGTGCACCCTGGGAGGCCACCGTGGGCTATAGCCGCGCCGTGCGCGTGGGCGACCGCGTGTGGGTGGCCGGCACGGTGGCAGCGCGTGAGGGCCGCATCGTGCACCCTGGCGACGCCGAAGCGCAGGCACGCGTGGCGATCGAGATCATCGCGGGGGCGCTGGCCGAGGCCGGTGCCGCTCTGGCCGACGTGGTGCGCACACGCGTCTATCTAGCGCGCATCAGCGATTTCGAGGTGGTGGGGCGGGCGCATGGGGAGGCCTTTGGAGCGATCAGGCCCGCCTCGACGATGGTGGCCGCAGGGGCACTCGTGGGCGAGGCTCTAGTCGAGATCGAGGCCGAGGCGGTGGTGGGCTCGGGCGCGCATTAGTCGTCGCAACACGCGCTTAAAACCTGCCCCATTTAGGGCAAACGTCTCGGCTGAAGGCGGGGGCCAATTCTTACTACCGCAATTTTTCTGCGTTAAATCTCTGATTCTGAGGGATGGAAATGAACGGACGCGCCTTAAGTTAGATTCTCAAATTGAGACCTCATTGGACTAACGATGGCCCCTCCTTTATTCCAACCCATGCTGCATGCGATCGAGCAGCAGCTGCCAGGCACGCTGCATTTGGCGGTGGTCGAGCGCGCCACAGGCCGTGTGGCGGCCTCGCTGAACTGTGAGACGGGCGTGCACGGACGATTCTTGGTTGAGGTGCGCAAGGCCTTTCGGAAGGCCGAGGCGGCCTTCCGCATGGAGCAGCGGCGCGTGCAAGAGGTGCTCATCGCCTATACCGACCGGCTGCAGCTGCTGCGCGTGCTGCCCGGCGGCCAGCATACCCTCTACATCGCGGCCGACAACCACACCGTGAGCCCCGCCCAACTGCAGCAGGCCATCGACGGACCGCTGCAGCGCATGCAGCTGATGCAGGCCGTGATGAGCGCCGAACTCAAAGTGACCTCGGCGGCATGATTCACCTGCTGCGCAGCCTGAGCCGCGAGCTCACCCGCGCCGACCTCATCGGCGTGTGGTATCCTGCGCAGCGGCAGAGCGTGGTCTATACCGAAACAGCTGACGAGGGCGAGGCCGCCGAGCGCATTCGGGTGCTGGCCGAGGCTTACTTCGCTGGCGACGAACCCACGCAGACGCGCCATGTGATCGTGTCGGCGGCTAAGGGGTATGATGCCCTCGTGCAGTTGCCCGGTGGGCCGGTGCTGCTGGTGGAGCACGACTCGAGCGTGCCCGCCCGGCGTGTCGTGGCCACGGTGAATGATTATGTGCTCCGCCACGGCCTGAGCGTGCCCACCGGCGCGCCGCCCACACGCCAGGCCATGCTAGCAGGCGCTGAGGAAGAGGCCCTCGCTGCCGAGGCGCAGCGAGCCGCTGCCGTGGCGGGCACCGAGCGTCAGCTCGACCGCCAGCTCGACGCCATGATCGCCGCCCAGCGCTCGCAGAACCAGCTGCTGTCTGACGTGACGCCGATCAGGCGCTATGTGCAAGAGCTGGCGGTGTATTACCAGCCCAAAGATTTCGTGGGCGGTGACTTCTATTACTTCCTGCCGACAGAGGATGGCTTCTGCTATGCGCTGGCTGACTACACGGGGCATGGGGTGCAGGGCGCGCTAGGGGCGATGATGTGTGTGTCGCTGCTTAATCAGATCGTGGCCGCGCGGGTGAACATCACCCCGACGCAGGTGATGCTGCGCCTGCACCAGGGCCTCACACGCATGGTGGGCAACTCGAATGACAAGGCGAACCAGCAGCCGGGGCTCGAGATCGTCTTCGGCCAATATGTGGCGACGACCCGGCGGATGCAGGTGTGCAGCGCGGGCATCGACACCGTGCTGCTGCGCGATGGTGCGGCGATCGAGCTGCCGCGCATGCGCTATGCGGTGGGCTCGCCAGCCTTCAGCGTGACGGGGCTGAGCACCTATGAGCACGTGGTCGAGCCGAACGACGTGCTGGTGGCCTACACCGACGGCGTCAAAGACCAGCTAGAGCACAGCACGCGGCGGCGCATCGGCCGTCGCACCGTGCACGAGCTGATCAAGGCACATTCAAACGGCACCTTTGGACACCTGACCTCGGCGCTGCGCGAGAGCCTCACGGCCTGGCGCGGCCACCTCGACCAGACCGACGACACGACGCTCATCGGCCTGAAATTCTAGGCGAAAGGCCAGATTCTGTTAAGCAATGCTAAGGTGAAGCCCGTGTGAAGGGCCGGGGGCTGGCCCGTGGGCGCCCCAGGTGATAGTTTTGTACCTTAAGCTAACCGAACCGAAACTTAGGCCTTAAGCCTAGGCGGGTTCGGCGCGTCAAAAGGGGGCTGAACCGATGACTGCCACACTGCACCGCCGCTATGGCCGCGCCCGCCAAGGCGTGCTGCTGCTGTGTGTGCTGGCGGCACTCACGGTGGGGCCAGCCTGGGCCCAAGCCTCGAAGGACAGTGTGCGCAAGGCTGATCGCAAGGCCGAGGTGCTGACGCCCCCAGCCGAGCGGCGGGGGATGTTTGACTGGTTGATTTTTTGGCGCGACGATCGGCCTAAGGCTGACAGCACGCCGCCGTCTCGCCTGAGCGACCGCACCAGCCGCCGCAGCGCGCCCAAGCCCACGGCCAAAGAAAAAGCGACAGCAAACGCTCGCACGACGGCCCCGCCCCTGCGCCTGCCCGACCCGCTGCGCGAGCTGCCCCCGCCCAACCCCCTGGCGCGCACCGTAGCTGAGCAGGTGGACACGAGCTTTGGCGCACGGCTCAGCGGGCCCTATCCGAACCCCGCCTCGGTGGAGGTGCGCATCGACTATGCCACGGGTTCGGCGGCGGGGGCCACGCTGCGGCTGTATGATTTCTTGGGCAAACCGGTGCGCGAGCTGAGCCTGCGTCGGGGCGTGGGCTATGTGACGCTCGAGGTGAGCAGCCTCTCGCCGGGGCTCTATTTCTATTCGCTCGAGGTGGACCGCAAGGTGGTGGCCACCCGCCGCATGGTGATCAGCCGCTAGGGTGGTGCTGCGCGCTCTATTCGTACTTCTCTTTCCAATCGGGCTGTGGGCGCAGGGCACGGGCGCCACGACGCGCGCGCGCGTGCTGACCACAGGTGAGCTCGAGGTGCTGCGCGGCACGTGGATCGGCGAGGTGCGCTACCTTGAGTTTGACAACCTGCGCAGGAGCCAGCTGCCCGTGGCGCTAGTGATCACCTATGCCCCGCGTGGCGGCATGCGCTGGTCGTTTATCATCCCCGAGCGGAATGGGAATCGCCTCGAAGACATGAGCGACCTGCGGGGGCGCGGGCCGGGCGAGGTGAGCTTCGACGGGGTGTGGCGCATCGAGGCGCTGAGCACGACGCCCGATTCCTTTCAGCTCGTGCTGCGCGCCTATGGCCGCGACAACCGGCGGCGGGCGCTGCTGCGCGAGCGCATCGTGGTGACGGGCGACAGCCTGATTCACCAGCGGCTGGTGCGCTATGCGGGGTCGGCGGCGGCCTTTGAACGCTTTCGCTATGCGCTAGAAAGACGCGACTGAGGGCGGAACCGATATCTTGGGGCGATGAAACGCACGCGACTGTTCTCCCTTCTTATTGCACTCCCCCTCGCGCTGCTGCTGGGCGCTCAGACGGCCCCCGTGGTGGTGAGCGATGCTGACCTGGCGCCGCTCGTGGGCAGTTGGAAGGGCACGCTGACCTACACCGACTATTCAGACGACCGCAAGCAGGTGAGCCTGCCCACCACGCTGGTGATCACCCGCGCGAAAAAGACGGGCGTGCGCCTGGCCTACACCTACACTGAGCCCTCGGGCAAGACCATCGACGATCTGACGGAGTTGGCACCCGCCAAGACGCCGGGCCGCATCGCCTTCGACGGCGAGTGGGAGGTCAAGGCGCGCGAGGTGTCGGCCACGGGCCTGCGCCTCGAGATCGAGGGCGTGGGCAAGGACAACAACCGCGCGGCCACGATGCGCGAGATCATCGTCGTCACGCCCGACAGCCTGACGCATCAGAAGCTGGTCCGGTATGAAGGGAAAGCGGAATTCTTCCAGCGGAATCGGTATGCGTTCGCGCGGCAGCGCTAGTGCATTTGGGCAGTAGATTCGGGCATGTCTAGTGCCTTAAAACCCTCAATGCTGGTGCTGGGCCTATGGCTCGCGGCAGCTAGCGCCCCGACCGACAGCACCCAGCGCGGCCAAACATTTAGCTGCAGCGCTGAGCCCGACCCCATCGAGCTCAGCACTAACGACCCGAAGAAGCTGTACGAAGAAGACTTCCGCATGCCGATGGGCGTGCGCTATTGGGGGCTCGAGGGGGTGCGCTTTCGCACGCCGGGCGATAGCAACACGGCCGAGCCAATTGGGGGGCGCATCATCTTCGAAGGCAAGGGCGATAACGACGAGAGCTTTGGCCTCTATGCCACGTATAACCGCATCGGCAGCGACGGCCAGTCAGAGTCCCAACGCTTCTGGGTGTATTACCCGTCGTTAGGCCCGGGGCCTGAGTTTGAGGGCGTGAAGGTGGATGTGATCGAGAAGGTGGCCACGGCGGATACGCTCGGGCTGGTGCTGCGGGGCCTCGACGGCGAGCTCGAGCGGGAGTATCGCATTCACATCAGCGGCCGTCAGGGCAAGGGCACTTTCGAGCGCCTGGAGCGGCGCAGTAGCGGCCCCTGGCGAGTGCGCCTGAGTTATCGTCTGACCAAATAACCCGACACGATGCTGCGCAACCGACTGCTGCTGCTGGGCCTGGTGCTGCTGAGCAGCGGCACCCCCGCCGACTCGACAGGAGATGGCACGACCAGCTTCAGCTGCTCGGGCAAGGCGGATATCGGCACGCCACCGCCGCGCTTTACGGCACATGACCTGCGGTTTGTAGATCGGCCCCCGGCCGATGGCGGCGGTGGGCGCCAGTGGCGCGGCACGGCGATTGAGGTGCGCGGCCCGGGCGACACCCTGTGCCGCGAGCTGGGCTTCGGCGTCGAGATCGTGACGGGCGCCATGCTGAACGAAGCCAAGGCTCAGCTGAGCCTAAGCCTCACCTCGCCCTCGGGTGAGGTCGAGCGGCGCTATCCGGTGCTGCAGGGGGTGAGCGCGCAGCGCGCGGCCTACGGCGATCAGCTGAGCCCAGACGAATGGGAGATCGTGCACTATTATGCGGCGGTGCGCGACACGCTGCACCTCGAGCTCGAGCGGCCCGACGCGCGGCTGCGGCTCGAGGTGGGGCAGCGGCGCTTCACACTCGTGCGGCTGCGGCGCCAGGGCACGGCTGAGCTGCTGGTCGAGCAGCTGAGCGCCACCCGATGAGCCGCCTGACCGACCACGAGGCGATTCGACTGGCTTGCCTGGCTCAACCGAGCGCGACCGAAGACCTGCCCTTTGGGCCCGAGGTGCTGGCCTTCCGCGTCGGGGGGAAGATTTGGGCCCTGCTGGCCCTCGAAAATCAGCCGCCGACGATCAACCTCAAGTGTGACCCAGCGCGCGCCATCACCCTGCGCGACCAATACCCAGCCATCACCCCCGGCTATCACATGAACAAGCAGCACTGGAACACCCTGCGCCTCGATGGCACGCTGCCCGATGGCCTCGTGCTCGAGTTGATCGCGCACAGCTATGACCTGATCCGAAGCAGCCTGCCGAGGCGGGCGCAGGCCGAGCTGGGCTAAACCGTCGCGCAGCCGACAGGCGTCGTGTGCCTGACATCACGCCTATGACGCGTGCCCGTGCTTTGGGGTATGAAAGCGACCGTACTCTTTTTCCTTTTCGCGCTGCTGCTACAGTCTGCGGCAGCCCAAGCCCCGCAGAACCTCGAGGGGGGTGTGGCCCTGGCGGGTTATGATGCCGTGGCCTATCGCGACCAACAGAAAGCCGTGAAAGGCAGCCGCCGGTTCACCACCACGCACGCGGGCGCCACCTACTACTTCGCCAGCGAGACGAACAAAGAGAAGTTCGTGACCAACCCCGAGGCCTATGTGCCGGCCTATGGCGGCTGGTGCGCCTATGCGATGGGCGCGACGGGCGAGCGCGTGTCGGTGGACCCGAAAACCTTCAAGGTGATCGCGGGGCGGACGCACCTGTTCTACAACGCGTTTTTCGTGAACACGCTCACGAAGTGGAACGCCGACGAGGCGGCGCTCAAAGCCAAGGCCGACGCCAACTGGCGCCAGCAGTCGTCGAAGTAGTACCCTGGCTTAGGCCTTGACGAGGGCGTTCGAGCGGGCGATGGCGGTGCGCTCTTTGTAGTCGAACCAGGCCTTGCCCCAGATCTTGCGGCCGAGATTGTCCATCCAGCGCAGGGCAGTGACGTTATACACCGAGTGGGCCTTGCGCAGCCAGTTGTGATCAATCGCGCGCAGGGTGAGCGAATAGCTGCCGGTGAGGTAGGTCATGTGGTGCCACCAGCCGGTGGGCATGTAGAGCGTGTCGCCCGCCTCGAGAATGGTCTCGAAGCGCTCGAGGCCACGCAACGCAGGCCAGCGGTCGAAGTCAGGCGCGTCGGCCTTCATGTCTTCGTGGCTGAAGATGGAGAAGGGCAGGCGGTAGAGGCGCGGCGACGACTCGGGGGCGAACAGCAGCACCCGCTTGCGGCCGTGGAAGTGGGTGTGAAAGAGGTGCGGCAGGTCGATGTCGTAGTGCAAGAAGACCTTGCTGCCGGCCCCGCCAAAGAACAGCATCGGGAAGTCGTTGAGGAAGCCGGTGGTGAGCTTGGGGTTCTCAAAGTCGCTGAGCACCGTGGGCACCGACTTGAGCACGTTGAAGGCGAAGATGCGCCAGTCGGTGGGCTCGCGCTCGATCAGGTCGAGGTAGTCGGCGAAACGCATCCAGCGGTCGGGCTGGTTGACGACCTTGGTGTAGTCGGCCTTTGAGCCGTCGTAGAGGGGCACCTGCGTATCGCCGGCGATCTGCTTGAAGTAGTCGGGCGTCCACTTGGTGACGGCGGGCCAGGTGCGGGCCAGATCGGTGAGCACGACGGGGCGGCGACCGTAGTAGTCGCGCATGAAGACCTCGGGGGTGAGGTTGGGCACACGCTCAATCGAGCGCTCGACGAAGGCCATGGGCTAACGAAATGGGGTAAACGGCGCCGCTGCACCTAGCAGCCGAACGCCTTGAGACTTACAAAGATAGGGCGTGACGGCCTCGCTGCTGGCCTGCTCACGCAGCCTCACTCGAGCTCGCGCAGCTTGCGCTCGACGAGGTCTTTGGCCTTGAGCAGGCTCAGGCCGGTGCGCTCGCGCAGCAGCTTGATGACGGTGATGACGTTGCCCTCGACGAGCAGGCGCTCTTCGGTGGGGGTGAGGCGAAACTCGGGGGCGTCGTGCACGGCGGCGGCGGTGCGGGCGACGGCGCTCATGGCCTCGTCGAGGCTCACGCCCGTGCGCTGCATATAGCTGCGAATGGCGGCCAGGCGGTCGCCCTCGGCGATGAGTTTGCGCTCTTCGATCATCAGGGGGGGCAGTTGCTCGGCGTCGGGGGTGGCGGCGCGCTGGGCGCGCACCTCGCTCAGGGCGCGCTCGAGCTCGTCGGTGAGCTCGGCCTGAGCGCGACTCTGGGG
>VYMD01000180.1_pt1 | contig 17292 bp, 15 predicted proteins | sample 5115311 | NCBI WGS metagenome assembly VYMD01 (sample SAMN12291779, study PRJNA351875) | freshwater metagenome | isolation source: freshwater lake | place: USA: Michigan, Wintergreen Lake | collected 2013-08-08
CGATGACTACCCCCCTGCCCATCCGCCTAGTGCCGATCACGGCCGAGGGCCTGCCCGCCGAGCCGCTGCTGCTGAGCGAGCTGGCCGACCACGTGTGCCAGTTCAACGCCGCCTATCTGGCCGAGGTGGGTTACGCCCCGCCGTGGATCGCCTATCTGGCCGTGTGCACCGAGCCTCTAGAAGGCCAGGAGGACGTGGTGGTAGGCACCTGCGCTTTCAAGGGTCCGCCGCGCGCGGGCGCCGACGGCCGCCCCGAGGCCGAGCTGGCCTATTTCACCTTCGAGGACTACGAAGGGCGCGGCGTGGGCGGGGCCATGGCCGCTGCGCTCGTGGCGCTGGGCCGGTCGGCCGATGCCAGCGTGCGCCTGATCGCCCACACCCTGCGCGAAACGAATGCCTCGACGCGCATTCTCACCCGCCTGGGCCTCGTGCAGCAGGGCACCGCCGAAGACGACGAGGTGGGCACCGTCTGGCGCTGGCACCTGCCCGACTAAGGTGTGCGCCGACGTGTATCACCGCGCAGATACATGCCGTGCGGCCCCATAGTCTATTGCTTGGGGGACTATCTTTGCGCCGCCATTCCGACACCGTGCTCAGCATCGCCATTCAGAAATCAGGACGACTCAGCGAAGACTCGCTCGCCCTGCTTGCCGCCTGCGGCCTCGCCTTCCCCTCCGGCGGGGGCAAACTCAAGGCCCGCGCCGCCGGCTTCGACGCCGAGGTCTTCTTCCTGCGCGACGACGATATCCCCCAATACGTGGCTGACGGCGTGGCCCACCTCGGCATCGTCGGCCAGAACGTGATCGACGAAAAGGGTCACAGCCTGCGCGAGCTGCGCCGCCTGGGCTTCGGCCGCTGCCGCCTGTCGCTCGCCGTGCGCAAGGCCGTGGACTATCCCGGCCCGCGCTACTTCGACGGGCTGCAGATTGCCACGAGCTATCCGCGCATCCTGCAGCGTTGGCTCGAGGCGCAGGGGCTCAAGGCCGAGATTCACGAGATCTCGGGCTCGGTCGAGATCGCCCCGGCGCTGGGCCTGGCCGACGCCATCTTTGACATCGTCAGTTCGGGCAGCACCCTGCTGATGAACGAACTCAAAGAGGTCGAGACGGTCATGCAGAGCGAGGCCGTGCTGGTGGCCGCGCCCAGCCTGCCCCCCGCCGCGCAGGCGCTGGCCGACGAGCTCGCCTTCCGTCTCGACGCGGTCATGCGCGCCCGCCGCACCAAATACGTGCTGCTGAACGCCCCCAACGACCGCCTCGAGGCCATCATCCGCCTACTGCCGGGCGTCAAGAGCCCCACGCTGCTGCCCCTGGCCGAGCCGGGCTGGAGCTCGGTGCATTCGGTGATCGACGAGAGCGCGTTCTGGCAGGTGCTCAGCCAGCTCAAGGAAGCCGGTGCTCAGGGCATCTTGGTCATTCCCATCGAAAAAATGGTGGTATGATGGAACGCAGGCCACTTGGCAACAGTTGGCCCGTCTCTTGCGTTTAAGCTAGACCATCGACCGCTACCCCGCTTGAAATCGCACCGCCACCCCTCGCGCGCCCAATGGGCCGAGCTCTGCCGCCGCCCCGCCCAAGACCTCGTGCAGCTCGAGGCCCCCGTCATGGCCACGCTCACGGCCGTGCAGCAGGGCGGTGACGCCGCGCTGATCGCCCTCACCGAGCGCTACGACAGCGTACACCTCGAGCGCATCGAGGTAACTGCCGCCGAACTCAAGGCCGCGAGCGGAGAGCTCAGCAGCGAGCTCAAGCGCGCCATCGTGCAGGCGATGGAGAACATCGATGCCTTTCACCGCAGTCAGGTCGAGCGCAAGACGGTGGTCGAGCCCATCTCGGGCGTGCGCTGCTGGCGCCGCTCGGTGCCGATCGAGCGCGTGGGCCTCTATGTGCCGGGGGGCACAGCGCCGCTATTCTCGACGGTGCTGATGCTGGCCGTGCCGGCGCGCATCGCGGGCTGCCGCGAGGTCGTGCTCTGCACCCCCCCGCAGAAAGACGGGCCCTACGCCGGGTCGGTGCACCCCGCCATCCTCTACGCCGCTGAGCGCGCGGGCGTCACGCGCGTGTTCAAGCTCGGCGGGGCGCAGGCCATCGGCGCCATGGCCTTCGGCACCGAGAGCGTGCCGCGCGTCGATAAGATTTTCGGGCCTGGTAATGCCTATGTGACCGTCGCTAAGCAGCTCGTGGCCGCCCGCGGCATCGCCATCGACCTGCCCGCCGGGCCGAGCGAACTACTCATCCTCGCCGACGAAACCGCCGAACCCGCCTTCGTCGCCGCCGACCTGCTCAGCCAGGCCGAGCACGGCCGCGACAGCCAGGTGATGCTCGTCACCACCAACGAGGCCATCCTGCCGCAGATCGCGCTCGAGCTCGACCGCCAGATTCAGGCGCTGCCGCGACGCGACATCGCCGCCCAGGCCATGCTCGCCTCGCACATGCTCATCTTCCCGAACCTGAGCGAGGCCATGGACTTCGTCAACGCCTATGCGCCCGAGCACCTCATCCTGGCCGTGCGCCACCCTGAGCAGGTGGCCGAGGCCGTGGTGAACGCCGGCTCGGTCTTCCTCGGCCACTTCGCGCCCGAGTCGGTGGGCGACTATGCCAGCGGCACGAACCACACCCTGCCCACCGGTGGTCACGCCCGCGCCTATGCGGGGGTGAGCCTCGACAGCTTCGTCAAGAAGATCACCTTCCAGCACCTGAGCGAATCGGGCCTGCGCCACCTAGGCCCCACCATCGAGGTCATGGCCCGCGCCGAAGCCCTCGAGGCCCACGCCCGCGCCGTGAGCATTAGGCTGGAGAAGATGGGGTGAATCATTATTCCACAGCCTAAGATGGAAGCGGGCCTACTTCAAATATTTTATTTAATTTCATGATTCTAAATTCGTAAGAATCGCCTTTCTTAGTCACTTCAATATCTACGTTATACTCCATGTGGAGTGGATTTTCTTCTATATGAATCATTTCTTTCCTAATTTCTTGATTAAAATAATAAACAGATCCTACTTTATTTGATATCTGGCTTATTAATCCAGTATCACCTTTTTTTGATGAAGGACCATCCGATATTTTCGTGTACCTTAAGATGGCAGATGAAACATTCTCTACTACTGCTGCCTCAATTACCATCTGATTTGTTGGGGCTGCAAAAGTTTTTCTGTATTCCTCTAAAGCAGTCTTAATTGTCTCTGTATCTCCATTACCTATAGCAAAAACCAACTGAGGTCCTGAGCCAAAGTTAAAAGCCCTTGCAACGACTTTACTTTCCCGATTGCCATCTTTGATAACCATTTGGGTAAGGCTTTCGATAATATTCGCTTCGCCTGTCGACAATGAAATTTCTTTATCCTTTTGGACAACTTTCGAAATAATATCACCAATGTTTTTAAACCATTCTGCAGCCTTAGTGTAATCGAACAACGGAAGAACTCCTGGAGCAAGAAAAACAAACTCCCATACAAAACTGCCCTCCTTAACTTTGCTTAGCTTTATTTCAATTCCTGCGTTATCGGCATCTCTAGCTTTAGCTTTGTGTATGTTATAGCCATCTTGAATTGAATTTAAAAATTTTGAAACATCAGCAATAGATAGAGGATTTTTAAAATCTAAAGTGATTTCAAATCCGTTGATTTCACTACCGAGACTATTCTCTTGTACAGCTTGCATTGTCTTGAGTAAGTTAAGCCATGCCTTAATGCGAATCTAGTATAAGTTGCTTCAAAAAAGCCATAGGGATGCATTAATAACCATCTGCGCCTCCCCCCTACCTTTGCGCCCTCGTTCACCGACATGCCAGACTTTGACCTGAGCCGACTCGTGCGCCCCAACGTGGCGCGCATGGCCCCCTACTCTAGCGCCCGCAGCGAGTTTGCCAAAGCCGAGGGCGACGGCGCGGCCGAGGTCATGCTCGACGCCAACGAAAACCCCTTCGACACGGGCTATAACCGCTACCCCGACCCGCTACAGCACGCCCTCAAGCAGCGCATCGTCACCACGCGCGCGCTGCCCCACTTGAGCGCCGCCAACCTCTTCCTGGGCAACGGATCAGACGAGGCCATCGACCTGCTGCTGCGCGCCTTCTGCGAGCCGGGGCGCGGCGCCATCGTCATTCAGCCGCCCACCTACGGCATGTATGAGGTGAGCGCCAACCTGCAGGATGCGCCCATCGTGCGCGTGCCGCTGGGCGCTGATTTACAGCCCGACTATGCAGCGCTGCGCGCCGCGGCGGGCCCCGACACGCGTCTGGTCTTTTTCTGCTCGCCGAACAACCCCACCGGCGGCCTGCTCGAGCCCGAGGCCATCGCCGCCTTCGCCCGCAGCTATCACGGCCTGGTGATCGTGGACGAAGCCTACATCGACTTTGCGCTGGTGGTGCGGCCCGAGGCCTCGCTGCTGCCACGCCTGCACGAGCTGCCCAACGTGGTCGTTCTGCAAACCTTCAGCAAGGCGCTGGGGCAGGCGGGCATCCGCATGGGCATGGCTTGGGCGAGCCCCGCCGTTATCGCCGTGCTGAACAAAATCAAGCCGCCCTACAACCTCAGCCAGGTGGCCCAGCAGGCCGCGCTCAACGCGCTCGACTACAGCGAGCTCACCACGCAGCTCGTGCGCATCCTCGTGGCGCAGCGCGAGGCCCTGCGCCTGACGCTGAGCGAGCTGCCCTACGTCGAGCACGTGTTCCCGTCGGATGCGAACTTCCTCTTGGTGCGTTTCGACGACGCGGCGGCGGTCTTTGCCCACCTCAAGGCACAGGGCATCGTGGTGCGCGACCGCTCGAAGCAACCGGCCTGCGCGGGCTGCCTGCGCCTGACCGTGGGCACCCCCGAGGAGAACGCCCGCCTCATCGCCGCCCTGGCCGAATTCACCCCAGGCGCATAACTTTGTATCACCTCAGTGAAACGCGCCCTCTTCATCGACCGCGACGGCACGCTCATCGTCGAGCCCCTGCCCAGCCGCCAGATCGACAGCCTCGAGAAGCTCGAATACCTACCGGGCGTATTCACCTGGCTGGGGCGCCTAGCCCGCGAAACGGACTATGAGCTGGTGCTGGTGTCGAACCAAGACGGCCTGGGCACCGCCTCCTTTCCCGAAGACACGTTTTGGCCCGCCCACAGCCGGATGATCGCCACGCTGGCGGGTGAGGGCATCGCCTTTGCCGCCCAGCACATCGACCTCTCGTTCGCGCATGAGAACCTGCCCACCCGCAAGCCCGGCACCGGCATGCTGGGCCAATACTTCACGGAGGAGTATGACCTGGCGAACTCGTGGGTGATCGGCGACCGGCCCACCGATGTCGAGCTGGCGCAGAACCTGGGCGCGCGGGGCATCCTCATCGAGCCCAACGACGACAAGCGCGCCAAACTGGCCGCCAAGGGTTTTGCACCGAGTGCCTATCACGAGGCCGCCGACTGGGAGGCGATCTTCCGCCTGCTGCGCCTGCCCCCCCGCCACGTAGTGCACACCCGCGCCACCCGCGAGACCGACATCCGCCTCGAGCTGAACCTCGACGGCTCGGGCCGCAGCCAGATCTGCACCGGCCTCGGTTTCATGGACCACATGCTCGACCAGATCGCGCGTCACGGGGGCGTAGACCTGTTCGTCACCGCGAAGGGCGACCTGCACATCGACGAGCACCACACCGTAGAAGACCTCGGCATCGCCCTGGGCGAGGCGCTGGCGCTAGCCCTAGGTGACAAGCGGGGCATCGGCCGCTATGCGTTTGTCTTACCGATGGACGAAGCCCTGGCGCAGGTGGCGCTCGACCTCGGCGGCCGCAGCCACCTCGTGTGGCAGGCCACGTTCAAGCGCGAGAAAATCGGCGAGGTGGCCACCGAGCTCTTCCCCCACTTTTTTAAGAGCCTCTGCGACGGCGCCCGCATGAACCTGAACGTACAGGCCACCGCCGACAACGAGCACCACCAGATCGAGGCCATCTTCAAGGGCTTTGCGCGCTGCCTGCGCCAGGCCATCCGCCGCGATTTTGACCGGATGGAGCTGCCCTCTACCAAAGGCGCCCTATGAGCACGCCCACGGTCGCCCCTCAGGTCGCGATAGTCGACTACGGCGGCGGCAACGTGCAGTCGGTGGCCTTTGCCTTCGCGCGCGTGGGGGCGCAGGCCACGCTCACGGCTGACCCCGACCTCATTCGCCGGGCTGACCGTGTCGTCTTCCCAGGCCAGGGGCGGGCCGACGCCGCCATGGCCGCCCTGCGCGCGCGCGGCCTCGACCAAGCCCTGATCGAACGCACCGGCCCCACCCTCGGCATCTGCATCGGTCAGCAGCTGATGTGCCAGTGGAGCGAAGAGGGCGACACCCCCGCGCTCGGCCTCTTCCCCGACCGCTGTGTGCGCTTTAGCGAGGCCACCCTCGGCCCCGGCCTCAAGGTGCCCCACATGGGCTGGAACACCGTGCACGACGTTAAGGGGCCGCTGTTCACCCCCGACGACGAGGGGGCCTACTTCTACTTCGTCCACTCCTACTACGTCGAGGCCAGCGCTCACTCGGCTGCCGACTGCACCTACGGCCTGCGCTTCTGCGCCGCCTTCCAGCGCGCCAACTTCTGGGCGGTGCAGTTCCACCCCGAGAAAAGCGGTGCGGCGGGTGAGCGGCTTTTGGCGCGCTTCTTGCGCTTCTGATGTCGATCTTAACCTAAGCTGAACCCAACCATGCCCGACGCCACCTTTGATGTCATCCCCTCGATCGACCTGCTCGGGGGCCGCTGCGTGCGCCTACGTCAGGGCGACTATGGCCAGGTCACCGAGTTTGCCGACGACCCGCTCGACATCGCCCTGAGTTTCGAGGCGGCGGGCCTCACGCGCCTGCACCTCGTCGACCTCGACGGCGCCAAGGCCCGCGAGGTCAAGCACTGGGACGTGCTCGAGCGCATCGCCCACGGCACCTCGCTGCGCGTCGACTTCAGCGGCGGCATCACCAGCCAGGCCGATGTCGAGCGCGCGCTCGAGTTGGGCGCCGCGCAGGTGACCATCGGCAGCCTCGCGGTGCGCCAGTCCGAGCTGTTCATCGACCTGCTCGAGCGCATGGGCGCCGACCGCCTCATCCTGTCGGCCGACGTGCGCGACGGCCGGGTCAAGGTCAGCGGCTGGACCGAGGCCACCGACCTGAGCATCGAAGACCTCGTCGGGCGCTTCCTGCCCCACGGCCTGCGCTGGCTCATGTGCACCGACATCAGCCGCGACGGCATGCTCGAGGGCCCAAACCTCGAGCTCTACCGCCACCTAGCCGCCGCCTTCCCCACACTGCAAGTCTTGGCCTCGGGCGGTGTGAGCAGCGTCAGCGATGTGCACACCGTGAAAAAGCTCGGCCTAGCCGGGGTGGTTATCGGCCGCGCCCTGCTCGAGGGCGACCTCGACGCCGCCGCTCTCGAGGTTTTTCAGTCCTAAGCCACCGCTTGTCCCTGTGCTCACCCGCCGCATCATCCCCTGCCTCGATGTCAAAGACGGCCGCACCGTCAAGGGGGTGAACTTCGTGCAGCTGCGCGACGCTGGCGACCCCGTCGAGCTCGCCGCCCGCTATGCCGAGCAGGGGGCCGACGAGCTCGTCTTCCTCGACATCACCGCCACGCACGAGGGGCGCAAGACGCTCGTCGAGATGGTGCGCGCCGTGGCCCAGGCCATCAACATCCCCTTCACCGTCGGCGGGGGCATCGGCAGCGTGGCCGATGTCGAGGCCCTGCTCGCGGCCGGCGCCGACAAGGTGTCGGTGAACTCTTCGGCCGTGCGCCGACCCGAGCTGCTGAGTGAAATCGCCGCCGCCTTCGGCAACCAATGCCTCGTGCTCGCCATCGACGCGCGGCTGACAGCCGAGCGCTGGCAGGTGTATGTGGCCGGGGGGCGCACGCCCACCGAGCTCGAGCTGCTCAGCTGGGCCCGCCGGGGTCAAGACCTCGGCGCGGGCGAGATCCTGTTCACCTCGATGGACCACGACGGCACCAAAGCCGGCTATGCCCTCGCACCCCTCGCCGCCCTCAACGCCGCGCTGAGCATCCCCGTCATCGCATCCGGCGGCGCCGGCACGATGGACCATTTCACCCAGGCCTTCAACGTCGGGCGCGCCGATGCGGCCCTAGCCGCCAGCCTGTTTCACTTCGGCGAACTCACCATCCCCGCGCTCAAGCACCACCTCGCCGCCGAGGGCGTGGCGGTGCGGCTCTGAGTGCTGAACTAGCCCAAGCCCATTTGCAGGCGTAGCGCGTGATGTGCACGAAGAGTCCGGTCACGAGCTCTGCTCTCAAGCCCCAAAAATTCTATTTGATAGGAACTTTAGACACTACTAGAGTATCGTAACGAAATCGTTTCTGAAACGGTAATCCGATGTTTACGTAAGTTATAATCGTGTCAGGCCGAATGAAAGCTCTCTTGTCAACGTAAATACCTCCATCGCCTACACCGAAATATTGTATTCTGAGCTGATCTTTCTTGGTCGTATAGTATCCGATCCGCGAAGCGGAATCGTGGCTGACCCTGGATGGTCCACTTTCGTTGCTGTCGTACGAATCCAAGAACATTCTCCCATCGGTGAAAAAACCCATATAAGTATAAAAAGAATTATTATCATCAATTATCGTAGGCCTTATTGAAATGTAGAGGCGACTAGTATTTATCATTTGATTGGGGATAAATGGCTTTTTTAAAATCGAAAATTTAGGTTTTATCGGCGTATATCTAGTGCCTTGCCACACCCCTCTTTGACAGGAGCAGAGGAGAAATGAAGCCATAACCCCATGCAAAAGAAGTTTCTTGTTCATACAATCAATTCGTTATCGGCGGGTTTGTAATTGGCTGCATGCTGGAAAACGGATTTAAGAACTGCCTTTGGCACGCGTGTAGCAGTTAGAACCTTTAGGACAGTTGAATGCCCTTGCAACTGGATCATCAATCAGATGTGCTCGTTATCTGAAGGTAAGGAAAAGCGCTTCTACTTTAGTGTTTCCTCTTTAGCAAAATTAATTATTTCGATAACATCATCTAACTTAAATAACACCGATCTGTTTTGGTAAAAATTATTGAACTTGAGCAAGAGATCATTTGGACCGTTATCTGTGAATATTCTAGCTATAATAAAGTCGATGCCTTCATTATTTTGAAAGCTGATTTCCAGCACTGAATGGTCTGAATCATCATCAGAGGCCCAATACACCACGAAATTGCCAGAAGCTGACTTCTTCATTCTGAAAACGAGTTGGGGCTTGACTCACGCTCTTTTACTGGCCTTGCTTATGCTAACGTGCCATAAAAAGTTCAGGCCAGGCTCAAGATAACACATGTCCTGAACAAGCGGATAGGCCCAGTCTCACTGCGCTACTGACAGGGTCGCTCGAGGCAGCCCTCGGCCCGTCGGCGCACGTCGCGGGGCACATCGTCCACCCCAAGGCAGGTGCGATAGGACCACAGCGCATCGGCGCGGCGCCCGAGTCGGTCTTGCGCCCGCCCCCGCTCGAAGAGAATTTTCGCCGTCCACTCGTTGTCCTCCCAGCCCAGCAGCAGCGTGGCGCGATAGGCGCGGTCGAGGTAGGCCAGGGCCTCGGCGTTCTTGCCCTCGGCCAGCGCCAGCTCGCCCATCAGCAGCCCCGCCTGCGCAAACTGCTGTGTCGTCACGCGCGTGCCGCTCAGCCGCACCGGCGCCGCCGGTTCGTGCACCGGATAGCCGTCCACCAGCGGCTGCACCACCGCCCGCGCCTCGGCGTGCCGCCCCTGGTGATAGAGGCTGCGCGCCAGGTAATAGGCAAAGAGCGTGTGCTGCGGATAGCGTGTGTGCAGCGCGCGCGCGTGCCGCTCGGCCCGCACATAGTCGCGCTCGCTAAAGAGGTAGATCTCGGTCAGAAACAGCGACGACTCGATCTGCGTATAGTTGCGCTGCGCCGCCGAGGCCTCGAGCTCGCGCAGGCCCAGCGCCTTGTCGCCCGAGGGGAACAGGCCCAGCAGCGGCCGCACGATCGGCCGATACTCGCCATACCACACCACGAAGTAGTTGTAGAGGCCCGAGCCAAACAGAAACTCGATCAGTTGGGCTTTGTTTTTCATTCCGCGTTTGAGCGGGCCTAGGGTCTTGAGGGCAATGTTGCCCGCGCGCCAATAGTTGCCCCGCGCCGCCTGAAAGCGCGCCTTATACCCTAGCGCCCCGAAGAGCAAAAAGTCAGCCTCGAAGTCAGCACCGCGCGCGCTCAATGTGCGCTCGCAGCGGGCGATGCACAGGTCGAGCAGGCGGTTGAGTTCGGCGTCGTGGCGGGTGTCGGTCAGGTCGAGGCTCACCTGCCACCACAGCGCGGCGGCCTTGACAAAGGGCGGGGCGGGGTGGTCGGGGTGTCGCCGGTCGAGCACCGCGAAGGCGCTGTCGGCCCGCGCCCACTGCATGCTGTAGAGCGCGTCGAGGCCCACCCACGCCAGCTGCTCAAAGGCCGGCGTGTGCACCAGGCGCGGGCCATAGTCGGCCGTGCCCTGCGCGCCGACCGCGCCCCACGTCATCAGGTAGGTGAGTCCGACGAGGACCACCCGCTGCAGCTGCCGCCATGCTCTCATTGGGGCGCAAAGCTAGGCCTTGTGGCGCCGACCGAGGGGGCCCGCATTTGCCTCAAATGCGGCATTGCCCCCGACTGAGCGGTTCGGCATCTTGCTCCATCTGGTTCATCCGGATCACCTACTAAACTTTGGAGTGCCCCCGCCGACCTCGGTGGGGGTTTTTTATGCCTGGCGGGCCTGCTTTCAGCCCTCGGTAGCATGGGCGCGTTTCCAGGCTATTTTGGACGAGTCTTCGCTCACCCCCCACGAACCTGCCCTATGGACGCGCTCAAGATTGCCAACAACGACGACATCTGCTGGTTCGAGGTCACAGTCGAGAGCTCGGCCCCCCTGGCCTGGAAGTATAGCTACCTCGACGACGCTTACAACCACCACGGTGGTAACAACGGCCACCCGCCCTTTCGCCACGCGCTGGGCTTCTACCCCGAGAAGATCCGCGACACCGACACCTGGTCCTTCAACGTGACCAACTTCACCGGCGCCGAGCAGAATTTCACCCTGCGCATCACGTGGTATCAGGGCAAGCAGAAGCTGCACGCCTGGGAGCACACCGACACGATCGGCGACGGCCAGCAGCGCGTGCCGCGCGGCATCATGCGCTTCGAGGGCTAATCCCTTCTAAAAAATCTCCGCCACCACCTCGATCTCGACGAGGCAGTCCATGGGCAGGCGGCTAACCTCGACGGTGCTGCGGGCGGGCTTGTGCCCGGCGAAGGTCTCGCTATACACCGCGTTCATCCGCTGAAAGTCGGCGAAGTTTTTCAGAAACACCGTGCTCTTCACCACGTGCTGCAGGGTGAGTCCGCGCGCCTTGAGCACGGCGGCCACATTCGCCAGGGCCTGGCGCGTCTGCTCTTCGATGTGGCCCTTGACCAGCTGGCCCGTGGCGGGGTCGATGGGCGTCTGCCCCGAGCAGAACAGCAGGTGGCCCGCCTCGATGGCATGGCTGTAGGGACCAATGGCCTGGGGTGCAGCGTCGGCGTGGATCACTTTCATGCACCGAAAGTAGCGACGAAGCCGTCTCAGGCCCCAATGCAGGCCACGGCCTAGCTTTGCCCTAAATCTCACCCGTGGCCGACACCCCCACCCGATTCACCCCGCCGCCGGCCGACCCGCGCGCGGCCCTGCCTGCCCACCACGACGCCGCGCTGGGCGCCTTCGCGCGCCTGCTCGTCATCCTCGACACGCTGCGCGAAAACTGCCCCTGGGACAAAGCCCAGTCCCTCGAGAGCCTGCGCCACCTCACCATCGAAGAGACCTACGAACTCTCTGACGCCATCCTCGACGGCGACCACACCCAGCTGGCCGGCGAACTCGGCGACGTGCTGCTGCACATCGTGTTCTACGCGCGGCTGGGGCGCGAGGCGGGCGCATTCGACCTGCCGAGCCTCATCGACCGGCTGAACGAAAAGCTCATCCGCCGCCACCCGCACATCTACGGCGAGGTCAGCGTGCGTGGCGCCGACGAGGTCAAGACGAACTGGGAGGCCATCAAGCAGGCCGAGGGCGGCACCGACGGGCAGAAGAAATCCATCCTCGCGGGCGTACCCAAGGGCCTGGCCTCGCTCGTCAAAGCGGGCCGTATTCAAGACAAGGTGGCCAGCATCGGCTTTGACTGGCCCGAGGCCGAGGGCGCGCGGCAGAAGCTGCACGAAGAGCTGGCCGAGGTCGAGGCCGCGAAAGCTGAGTCGGCCGACCGCGTGGCCGACGAGCTCGGCGATGCCCTGTTCGCGCTCGTGAACTATGCCCGCCTACTGGGCCACAACGCCGACGACGCCCTCGAGCGCGCCAATCGCAAGTTCATCCGCCGCTTTCAGCAGGTCGAGGCGCTGGCTGCTGCGCAGGGCCGCGACATCGGCGCGATGCCCCTAGCCGAAATGGACGCGCTGTGGGACGAAGCCAAGCGCCAAGAATCCCTCTAGACGCCGTGAGTCAGATTGGCACCGACCTCGCCCACGCCGCCGCTCTGCTGCGCGCTGGGCGCCTCGTGGCCATCCCCACCGAGACGGTCTATGGCCTGGCCGCCAACGCCCTCGCGCCCGAGGCCGTGCTCCGCATTTTTGAGGCGAAGGATCGGCCGCATTTCGACCCGCTGATTGTGCACGTGGCCAGCCTCGCCGCCGCCGAGGCGCTGGTCACCGAACTGCCCCCGCTCGCGCGCCAGCTCGCCGAGCGCCACTGGCCCGGTCCGCTGACGCTGGTGCTGCCCAAGCGCGATCTGATTCCTGACCTCGTCACGTCGGGCAGTGCGCTCGTGGCCCTGCGCGTGCCCGCCCACCCGCTTACGCTCGCGCTGCTGCGCCAGCTCGACTTCCCGCTCGCCGCGCCGAGCGCGAATCCGTTTGGGCGGATCAGTCCCACCACACCGCAGCACGTGGCCGAGGGCCTCGGCACGCGCGTAGACTACATCCTCGACGGCGGGGCCAGCACCGTGGGCGTGGAGAGCACCATCGTGGGCGTGGAGCGCTCAGCCACGGGTGAGGAAGAACTCGTCATCTACCGCTGGGGCGGACTCGAGTTGGAGTCTCTTTTGGATAACACGTCGCGCGCCTGGCGGATGGCGGCGCGGCCGCAGGACGCGGCCCCCGGCAACCTGCCCGGCCACTACGCCCCGCGCACGCCGCTCACCCTCGGCCCACCGCCCGAGCCACTACCCGAGGGCATGAAATCCAGCCGCACGGGCGTGATCGTCTTTGACGACGGCACGTGGCCGCACACGCGGGGCTGGGGCTATCGCCGCGTGCTGGCGCCCGACGGCCAGCTCAGCACCGCCGCCCGCAAGCTCTTTGCTGTCATGCGTGAGCTCGACGCCGAGGGCCAGGCCCGCGAACTCGACCGCATCTATGCCGCCCCCGTGCCCGACCACGGCCTGGGCCGCGCGATTAACGACCGGCTAAGCAGAGCTGCGGCGAGTTTTCCTTAAACAACAAGCCTGAAGTTCAAAACCCGTGGGACCCCTTGTAGCTGCCAACAATACATCTGGCACTTGAACGCCTCAATCTCCACCTCTTTTAAGGCGTCTAAGAACCTTTGTTCTACATCAACTGCCGAATCAGCAGCGACAGACAGGAGATTGTCAGGCAGCAGCTGCGGGAGCGGGGGTTGGTTTCTTGGCACGTTAAATCCGGGTACGAATACACGGTCTACGAAGCCTCGTTCTATCAATAAATTCCTGAGATACTGATGCTTCTCAGGAACAGAAAAAGCGATTAGCCACTCGTTCATTATCTGCTCTTTTTTTTGAGCACTACTAAGTTCGCCACGCTTCCGCCTAGGTCAGCCATTTCTTCCACCCCTCCTTTTCCACCCCTGGGGAATCGATTCCTAGCTAGCTACAAGGGTAAGGACTCACCCCATCAGCTTCTTGACGATGGCCTGGGCGGCTTCGGCGATGACGGTGCCGGGGCCGAAGACGAAGTGCACGCCCGCGCGGTGCAGCGCGGCGTAGTCCTGCTGCGGAATCACGCCACCCACCACCACCAGCGTCTCGGGCCGCCCCAGGCGGCGCAGCTCGTCGATGAGCTGGGGCACGAGCGTCTTGTGCGCGCCGGCCAGGCTCGACACGCCCACGATGTGCACGTCGTTCTCGAGGGCCTGGCGCGCGGCCTCGCCGGGCGTCTGGAAGAGCGGCCCCACGTCGACGTCGAAGCCGAGGTCGGCAAAGGCTGTGGCGATCACCTTGGCGCCGCGGTCGTGGCCGTCCTGCCCCAGCTTGCACACGAGGATGCGCGGGCGGCGCCCCTCGTCGGCAGCGAAGCGGTCGGTGAGCGCGCGGGCGGCGGCGACTTGGGGGTCTTGCCCTTCGTTCTGCATGGTGGCCTGGGCATAGACGCCCGACACCAAATTGCTCGATTCGCGGTAGCGGCCATACACCTGCTCGAGCGCGAGCGAGATTTCGCCCAGGGTGCAGCGGGCGCGGGCCGCCTCGACGGATAGGGCGAGCAGGTTGCCGGTGCCGCTGGCGGCGGCCTGGGTGAGGGCCTCGAGGGCGGCCTGCGCGCGCTGCGGGTCGCGGTTCTGCTTGAGCTGGGCTAGGCGCTTGAGCTGGCTCTCGCGCACGGCGCGGTTGTCGATGTCGAGCACGGGCACGTCGCTGGCGTGGTCGGGGCGGTAACGGTTCACGCCCACGACGATGTCTTGACCGGTGTCGATGCGGGCCTGCTTGCGGGCGGCGGCCTCTTCGATGCGCAGCTTGGGCAGGCCGGCCTCGATGGCGGCGGCCATGCCGCCGAGCTGCTCGACCTCGTCGATCAGCGCCCAGGCCTTGCGCGCTAGTTGGTCGGTGAGCGCCTCGACGTAATAGCTGCCGCCCCACAGGTCGACTACCTTGGTCAGGTCGGTCTCGTGCTGCAGCACCAGCTGCGTGTTGCGCGCGATGCGGGCCGAGAAATCGGTGGGCAGGGCGATGGCCTCATCGAGCGAGTTGGTGTGCAGGCTCTGCGTGCCGCCCATGACGGCGGCCAGGGCCTCGATGGTGGTGCGGGCCACGTTGTTGAACGGATCCTGCTCGGTGAGCGAATAGCCCGAGGTCTGGCAGTGGGTGCGCAGGGCCATCGACTTTTCGTTTTTGGGCGAGAAGGCCTTGATGAGCTTGGCCCAGAGCAGGCGCCCGGCGCGCAGCTTGGCGATCTCCATGAACGGGTTCATGCCCACGGCCCAGAAGAACGACAGACGGGGCGCGAAGGCGTCGATGTCGAGCCCCGCGCGGATGCCCGCGCGCACGTATTCGAGGCCGTCGGCGAGCGTATAGGCGAGCTCGAGGTCGGCGGTGGCCCCGGCCTCTTGCATGTGATAGCCCGAGATCGAGATGCTGTTGAACTTCGGCATCTCTTTGGCCGTGTATGCGAAGATGTCGGTGATGATGCGCAGCGAGGGGGCGGGCGGATAGATGAAGGTGTTGCGCACCATGAACTCCTTGAGGATGTCGTTCTGGATGGTGCCCTGCAGGTCCGCGCGGCTGACACCCTGCTCTTCGGCGGCGACGATGTAGAAGGCGAGCACGGGCAGCACGGCGCCGTTCATCGTCATCGACACCGAGATGTCGCCCAGCGGGATGCTGTCAAAGAGCACCTCCATGTCGAGAATCGAGTCGATGGCCACGCCGGCCTTGCCCACGTCGCCCACCACGCGCTCGTGGTCGCTGTCATAGCCGCGGTGGGTGGCCAGGTCAAAGGCCACCGACAGGCCCTTCTGCCCGGCGGCGAGGTTGCGTTTGTAGAACGCGTTCGAGGCCTCGGCGGTGCTGAAGCCCGCATACTGGCGGATCGTCCACGGCTGGAAGGTGTACATGGCCGCATAGGGCCCGCGCACGAAAGGCGGCACGCCCGCGATGCTGCCCAGGTGGATGGCCGCGGCCACGTCGTCGGGTCCGTAGCTGGCCTTGAGGGGAATGCCCTCGGGGGTGAGGTAAGCGTCCATAGGGGGGCTTTGAGCGCGGCGATTTGAGTGGCCTAAGCTACGCCCGAGCGCGATGCGGCTTTCGGAGAATCCGACACCTGCTGTTCAACCCAGTGGAGCAAAGCGCAGCACGAGGCCTGCGGCCAGCGCCACACCGCCGAGGGCAAGCAGCGCCACCCGCCAGCGCGCCTGCGTAGCCTCGCTGCGCGCTACCAACCAACGGCTCAGCCGCGGCGCCAGCGCGACGACGAGCGGCAGCGCCAGCACCACCGCCACCACCGCCCCGCCCACGAGGTCGAGCGGATAGTGCATGCCCACCGCCACGCGCCCATAAGCGAGGATGCAGACGAGCAGGCCTAGTCCGAGCTGCGCAAGGGGCCGCAGGGCATAGGCCAGTACGAGGCCCGCGCACACGAGCGTTTTGGCATGACCCGAGGGGAAGGAAAAATGCCGCCCGCCCTCGACGTCGGCATAGGCGATGCCGAGCGCGCCCTCGAAAACGCCCCAGGGCCGATGCCACGCCCCGAACACCTGCCGCTTGAGCAGCTGCACCGCCAGGCCCGTGAACAGCAGTGCCGCCACACCCACCAGCACGAGCGCCACGCGCTCAGCCCGCGAGCGCGGGCCCGGCACGAGCAGCAGCGCCAGCGCCAACGCCCCCCCCGCGATGAGCGAGTCGCCTGCCTGGGTCAGCACGCGGTAGAGCGGCGCGAGCGGTGCCGTGGCGGCGTTCAAAAGCAGGAAGCTGCCGTGGTAGCCATAGCGCAGGGCGTGCAGCCCCAGCGCCACCGCCGCCACACCCAGCACCACCAGATAGGGCGACACCACGCGCCAGCCCCACCCCGACGGGCCACTCAGCGCGCCGCGATGCTCTTGGGCACGATCCATGCCTGGGGGTTGACCGGCGTGCGGTCATGGTAGATGAGGAACTGCAGCTCGCCGCCCGCGCGGCTCTCGGCCTCGGGTGCCACCGTGCCGATGGGCTGCAGGGTGCTGACCTCGTCGCCCTCTTTGACCAACACGTTCGACAGGTTCACATACACCGAGCGGTAGCGGCCATGCTGAATGATAACCACGGTGCCGATCACGCGGTTGCTGCGCACGTGTGTGACCTTGCCGTTGAACACCGCGCGGATCGGCTGCTCGCCCTCGGTGCTGAGCGAGATGCCATCGTTCTGCACGGTGCCACCAGTGGGGTCTTCGGTGCGGCCGAACTGACCCGTAATTACTGCGCGGTTCGCCGCCACGGGCCAGGGCAGGCGGCCCTGGTTTTTTTCGAATAGGGCCGACAGGCGCTTGAGGTTCTCGCGCTCGGCCAGGGTCGAGGCGTCGGTGGGGTCGGGGCGGCCGCCGCGCGCCGCGCGGGC
>VYMD01000241.1_pt1 | contig 17217 bp, 13 predicted proteins | sample 5115311 | NCBI WGS metagenome assembly VYMD01 (sample SAMN12291779, study PRJNA351875) | freshwater metagenome | isolation source: freshwater lake | place: USA: Michigan, Wintergreen Lake | collected 2013-08-08
ATTGCGGAAGACGCACAGTGTCGCATCATCCGTCACTTCGCCGATTTGCGTCATCGGCACGTCCCATTTGTCACAAATATGCTTCGCTTCTGCCTCGCGTCCTTTATGAACGACCACTAACATTCGTTCTTGAGATTCGGAAAGCATAATTTCGTAAGCGCTCATTCCCTCCTCGCGGAGCGGCACAAAATCAAGGTTGATGTTCATACCCGTTCCTGATTTTGCACTCATTTCCGATGTTGAGCAGCAAATTCCCGCAGCACCCATGTCCTGCATCCCAGCAACTACGCCGCTTGCAATCAATTCCAGCGATGCTTCCAAGAGCATTTTTTCTGCAAAGGGGTCGCCGACTTGTACCGTCGGGCGCATAGATTCTGGGGATTCTTCAAATTCTTTCGATGCCATCGAAGCGCCGTGAATACCGTCGCGTCCTGTGCGGCTGCCCAAAATAAACACCGGATTACCAACGCCTTCCGCAACAGCCGAAGCGGTTTTACCGACTTCCACTATGCCTACAGCCATCGCGTTTACAAGCGGGTTATCGGTGTAGCACTCGTCAAAATACACTTCACCGCCAACGGTCGGCACACCAAAGGCATTGCCGTAGTGCGAGATGCCATGCACCACGCCTTTGACAAGAAACTTTGTGCGAGCGGCATTATCACCATCCAAATTGCCAAAACGCAAGGAATTAAGCGCCGCCACAGGACGAGCGCCCATTGTGAAAATATCCCGCAAAATACCACCAACACCCGTTGCAGCGCCCTGTACAGGCTCAATCGCCGAAGGGTGATTGTGGCTTTCGATTTTGAACGCCAGCGCCCAATGTTTGCCGCCATGCGAGCCAATATCAATCAATCCTGCATTTTCTTCCCCTGCTTCGACAAGCATTCTCCCGCCGGAGCGCGGCAGTTTTTTCAATTCAAGAATGGAGTTTTTGTAAGAACAATGCTCACTCCACATCACACTGTAAATGCCGAGTTCGGTGTAGGTTGGTGTGCGCCCAAGAACCTTCAAAATTGCGTCAAATTCATGGTCATGCAAACCAAGTTCCCGTGCGGTTTCGTGCGAAACAGGTATTTCAGAATACAGATGTGGAGGGGTGTTCATGGCAAAATGAAAAAGTGAGATGATGTCAAATACAAAAACCGTGAATTGAGGAAGAAATTTTCGGCACAAATCTACGAACAAACCACACGGCACAAAAGCACGGAATCGAAAAAAACACGAAAAAACCTTCGCCATTCAGCGCAGTCTTTCCTACAATTTCCCTCAACATCAATCGTCATGCGGTGTGGAGAGTTTTTTCCTCAAGGCTGTATTCTCTCACAAATTCACGTCTCATTGTTTCACTTCATCATACATCCCATGAATGCGACTCTTGGCAATTCCGCCCCTGATTTTACTGCACCGACAGACGGCGGCGGCACTGTTTCTTTGAAGGCTTTGCGCGGCAAACACGTTGTTCTCTATTTTTACCCCAAAGATGACACAAGCGGCTGCACGGCGGAAGCCTGTGATTTTCGTGATAATATGCAGCGTTTGACCACATCAGGCGCGGTAGTGCTTGGAGTTAGTCCCGACAGCCCCAAATCACACGACAAATTCAAGACAAAATACGAACTCAACTTCGCACTTGTCAGCGATGAATCGCATGAAATCTCAGAAAACTACGGCGTTTGGGTAGAAAAATCCATGTACGGACGGAAGTACATGGGCGTTGAGCGCAGTACGTTTGTTATCAATCCCGAAGGGATTATTACCCACGAGTGGCGTAAAGTCAAGGTTCCGGGACACGTGGACGAAGTTTTGGCGGCATTGTCCTAAAACGGTACGGTACTATACCGATACTATCTTTGAGCGATTTTTTCTTTATCGCAAATTTTATAACGAGGCATTTTCCTTTTGAGGAGAGTGTCTCGTTTGTTTTTGGTTGTGTTTTTATTCGAGGCGAATATTCCTGCCGAATCGCAATAAACCGATACACGTTTCTGTAAAAAATCATAAATTGCCGTGCTTATTCGCATTGGCAGATTTTCTCACGAATCTTTCTCCGCCATGATTTTACCACACTTGCAGCACAAACAATTCTTTGACGGACAAAGTTTGTTATTGAGAGCAAGTTCTGTTGTGATAATGATGTTGAGCATAACATCTTGTTCGCAAAAGCCGCCTGAACCAGCATTGAAGAGCGTTCCAGACGTTCTTGTGCGAACAGTGCAAGGCGACACGGTGCGCTTGTCAAAACTCTACAAACAAGCACCAGTACTGCTTTCGGTCTATCTCGGTGTAGGCTGCCCGATGTGTGTGATGTCTATGAAACAGCTTTCGCAGCACGCTTACCGCTTCAAAAGCTACGGTTGGAATGTTGTCGGACTGAGCAATGACACGCCGGAAGACAACCGCACAGCACTTGCAGAGCCGAATTTGGACAGTAGCTTTGTACAGCCCGGTGGCGCATTTGAGATTGAACTTCTGTCCGACACGAATCATTACGCAATGGAAGCGCTTGGATGCTACCGCAGAGCGCTTGACACCGAGCGGCACGGGATGTTTTTGATTGATACCGCAGGTTTTATCCGCTTCGAGCGCATTGACAAACGTCCGTTTCAAGATTGGGCAATGCTGACAGACAGCATGAAAGCAGTTTTTATCAAGCCGCCCCAGCAAAATCGGTCTATGGCAAAACCACTCTGAATACTCTCAATATTTATTTGCTACCGTTCTTTCGGTTCAATCCCTTGCAAATCTTCTTATCTTCTCATTTTTTTTCAGGAGTTTCCCGCATGGCAAAACAGCCACACTCTGCTTCAAAACGTGCTTCGCAGCACCACCGCTCACACGCGCACAAACCCGAAAAGTCGCTCATTCCCGAGCAGTACCAAACCCCATTGTATTGGGCAGAGTGTGGCTGTTTTGCCGGAAGCAGCAAAAAAGAGCGGCGAATATCCGCTTTGGATGCCGAATATTTTTTCCGGTTTGCCCAGCTATGCTGCGCTTTTGACCACCGGTGAACGCTGGTGGGATTTTATTATGGTTGCCTTTCACGGCATTACAGGCGGCTTCGGAACGCTCTTGGGGAGTGATGCAGCACGTGTGGGAACGTACTATATTTTGTACGGCATCGGTGTATTTCTTCTCATGCGAAGCAAGGCACATAGCCGTTTTGTGGCATTTTTTACGGCGTTTGCCGCTATTTTCTCGACGTTTATCATTGTATGGGTTATGATTGGTCATAACACCAAACCAATGGCGCTGATGACCTTCCCCTACATTCTGATGTGCCTCGAAAAACTCCGCGAGCGCTTTAGCTGGCTCTACGCGGCGTTTCTTGTCGTGATTACGCATATTTTGGTAGAATCTACGCACGTTCAAATGGTCTTTTACGGGCTGTGCTGCTTTGGGTTGTACTTTGTGTTCGAGATTGTAAGCCGTTTGCTGAAAAAAGAATCGGTGACGGGTGTTCTCCGAGCCGCAGGAATCCTCGCTGTTGCGGGTGGTTTGTCCTTTGCAATGGCGGCAGACCGCTATTTATCGGTCATGGAATACACGCCCTACTCCACACGCGGCACCGCGCCGATTGAAAAGACCGTCGGTCAAAAGCAGGATGCAGGCGGCGGGTTCGATTACGAATACGCAACAAATTGGTCATTCAGTCCGCAAGAAATGATGACTTTTGCTGTACCGAATTATTTTGGTTTTGGCAAAATGAACGTCGGGAACGAGGTTCAAAGCACGTATTGGGGGCAGATGCCGTTCACGGATGCGGCAAATTACATGGGTATTGGTGTTTTGGCACTCGCGCTTTTTGGTGCGTGGCATTGGCGGCGCGATACGTTTGTGCAGTTTTTGATTGCCACAGCGCTCTTCGCCTTGATTCTGTCTTTCGGAAAAAATATGCCGCTTTTGTACAACCTCTTTTTTAACGCCGTTCCGAATTTCAACAAATTCCGCGCTCCTCAAATGGCGCTTGCTCTCATGCAATTTGCCGTGCCGATTCTCGCCGGATACGGCATCACCGCGCTTTTGTGGCAACGCCACACGCACGATAACGACCGCCACAAAGCGGTAGAGCGCAAATGGCTGATGTTTGGTATCGGCGGAGCAGCATTATTCCTTGTTGCGGGGCTGGTCTTTAGCGTTGTTGGCAAAGAATCTTACACCAAAGCCGTTGGCACAGCCACGAGCGAGCAGTACCAAAGCGTTCTTACGCAAGTACGCGATAATCCGCAGCAGTTGGAGGCATACAAAGAGCGCATTGCGCAAATCGCCAATGAGCGCGGTCAGCAGGTCTATTCCCTGATGATTGACGACTGGTACGCAACGGCATTTATCGGGCTGCTCTTCATGGTAACGGTGTGGCTTTTGGTGCGCGGTACACTGTCGGAAACGCTTGGTTTGACGGCATTGGCGCTGCTCTTGGTGATAGACCTTTGGCGCGTAGCGGTGCGCCCGATGGAGATTTCCAAGCAGAAATACGAACAAACCGTGTTCCGCAAAACTGACGCAGTGAGTTTTATTCAAAATGATAAATCACTCTTCCGCGTGGCGGATTTTAGCCAAGCGCCGAATGTCATGGCATATTTTGGTTTGCAGCACATTCACGGGTACCATTCGGCAAAAATGCGTATTTATCAGGACTTGCTGGATGTGGCGGGAAATGGCGGCGGTTCGGTTATTGCAAATCCGTTTTTGTGGAATTTGATGAACGTGAAATATCTGCTTTCAGAACGTCCACTTATGGAAGGAATGCAGCCTGCCTTCAAATCACAGGAAACGCAGATGTTGGTGTATGAAAATCCGTCTGTGCTGCCCCGCGCATTTTTGGTGAATCGTGTGGAAACAGCGCAACAAATGGACATTTTGAATCACCTCAAAAACGGAGATTTTGCGCCATTGGAACTCGCATACCTCGAAAAGCCGCTCCCGCAGCCGATTGACACGGTGCCGGGCGACATGATGGAGCATATCAACCGCGTTAAATCGCTCTCCTACAAAAATGAATCTATCGCATTTGAAGTGGATGCGCCTGGAAACAACCTACTCTTTTTGAGTGAAGTCTTTTATCCGGCAGGCTGGAAGGCGTATATTGACGGGAAAGAAACGGAAATTTTCAAGACCAATTATGCCTTCCGCAGTGTGATTGTTCCCAAAGGCAAACATACCGTCGAAATGCGCTTCACATCAAGCCGCTTTGCCACAGGGAAAAACGTGAGTTTAGCGTGTAATGTGCTGGTAATTGCCCTGCTTGGCTTTGGTATTTGGCAATGGCGTTCCGGCAAGAACAATTCAGGCTCGGAAGCTGCATAAAAACTGTGTTTTGGGCAGATTTTTCAGAAAATAAGGGGGAGCAAATCGGCTTCCCCTTATTTGTTGATAGCCACTGTGTTATCGGTAATGGCACGTTTGCTTACTGAACAAAGCAGACCAATACTGAGCGCCGCACCAGCAAGGTCTGTCAAAACATCCTGCACACGAGCAAAACGTCCGGGGACATACATTTGATGCGCTTCATCAAGCACGGCAAGAATGAACATGATGAATAGTGCAAAGAAGTATTGTCGGCGAGAAAATACCAATGATTGACGAAGTGCTACAAACACGAGAATGCCTTGCACACCAAATACCCCCAAATGCGCACAAAACCTGAAAATTACGTTTAACGTATCATCACCGCCAACCATTGTTTTTGTAGAGGCACTTGTTGCTGCGGGGATATGCGAAAGGTAAAAAATCACGCAATACCAAAGGGCTGCAAGACACCATAGCACACCACGCCCAAAACGCTGCTGCGAAGAGCGTTGCAAAGCATATTCAAGAGAATCACGAAGGGAACTCATAGCAAGCAACAACAAGGGTTTTATGCCCGATTATGCTCGCAATTATGGGCATCATGGCACACGGCAAAAATCTGAAGCGAGTGTTTGAGGGGTTTGAAGCCGTTTTCGGTGGCAATGCGGTCTTGAATTTCACTCAATGTATCCTCTTGAAACTCCACGATATGCCCACACTCCGTGCAAATCAAATGGTCGTGGTTCGGCATTTTGTCGGCAAGTTCAAACCGTGCGCTGTCACCCTGAAAGCGGTGTTTGACAATGATGTTGCAGCGTGTGAGCAAATCCAAGGTTGAATAGACCGTTGCCCGCGAGACCTGAATGTTTTTTGTGCGCAAGGCCAAATACAGTTCATCGGCGCTGAAATGCTCTTCGCACTCTAATACGCCGTCCAGCACGTAATAACGCTCTTGGGTGTTACGGTATTTTTTTTCCCGCAAAAACTCCGCAAACTGCTCTTTGATGCGCTCTGCATCTGCTGCGGAAACCGTATTGGCATCATCAATACGCGCCAAAGCATTATCATTACTTTGGTTGGAAGGGATGACGGGCAAAGAAACAAAGGAAGCGGTTTTCATGCTGAACTTGTGCGGTAGTTGGTAAACAAGAGAAAATGCCGTGTAATAGGCTCAAAATAAGAAATAATGCGGTATTGAAGCAAGTTTTGGTATGTGGAACATTCGCATCATGGTTGCCATTTAGTTGCCATAGCGTGTAAAATTATCAAAATACTTCGCAAAAGCGAAATCTATTCCTGTAAAACTCTGCGAAAGTTAGCAGAATCTCACTATTTTTGCAGTTCACTTTTGAACTTCGTTGAATGACAAACGCTGCTTGTTTTGGGCTTCAACGCTATTTCCCATCCTTCACCTGTTATTTCCTGTAATCACCATGAGAACTTGGTCCACCGACGATTCCTACGAACTCTATAACATGAGCGGCTGGGGTGCCGGATATTTCGGCATCAACGAACAAGGTAACATCACTGTCAAGCCGCACCGTGCCGAAGGTCCGGGGGTTGATTTGAAAGAACTTGTTGATGATTTGATTTTGAAAGACCTCGCGCTGCCAATTTTGGTGCGCTTTTCCGACATTATCGGCGACCGCATTGCGCAAATTTCCAACTGCTTCAAAACTGCCGCGAAGGAATACGGCTATGAAGGACGCTATTTCGGCGTGTATCCGATTAAAGTGAATCAACAAAAACACGTTGTCGAGGAAATTGTCCGCTACGGGCGCGAATTTAACATCGGGCTGGAAGCCGGCTCTAAACCTGAGTTGCAGGCGGTCTTGGCAGTTATGGACAATCCTGAAAGCATCATCGTTTGTAACGGATATAAAGACGAAGAATTTATCGAATTAGCGCTTTTGGCGCAAAAAATGGGCAAGGAAATTTTTCTTGTTGTGGAAAAATTAAACGAACTCAAACTCATCAAAGCCGTTGCAGAGCGCAATAACGTGCGCCCGAACATCGGTATCCGCATCAAACTCACCAATTCTGGAAGCGGCAAATGGGAAGAATCCGGTGGCGACCAAAGCAAATTCGGCTTGAATGCATCGGAATTGCTGGAAGCGATTGAATATGCCCGTGAGAACGATTTGCTGGATTGTGTGAACATGATTCATTTTCATTTAGGTAGCCAAATCACCAACATTCGCCGTATTAAAGCGGGTTTACGCGAGGTGTCGCACTTTTACGTGCAGCTTCGCCAACTTGGTTGTAACATTCAGTTTGTGGATATTGGCGGCGGCTTGGGCGTGGATTACGACGGCTCATCGTCAATGGCATCCAACAGCATGAATTATTCCATGCAAGAATACGCCGACGATGCAGTATATATGCTCTGCGAAGCCTGCAAAAAATATGCGCTGCCGCACCCGAATTTGATTACCGAATCCGGTAGAGCGCTCACGGCGCACCATTCTGTACTGGTTTTGAACGTTTTGGAAGCAACGAGTTTGCCGAATTGGGACGATGAAAAAGATGTTGTTTCGGCAGAAGACCACCAGAGCGTTCAAGATATGTTCTCAATTTACAAAAATCTTGCGCCGCGCAATCTTGGTGAAAGCTGGCACGATGCACAACAACTCAAAGAAGAGGCATTAAATCTCTTCTCGCTGGGAATTTTAGATTTACCGACCCGCGCAAAAACGGAAAAACTTTTTTGGACGGTTGCCCGCGCTGTGCGGAAAATTGCTTCCAAAATGAAGAATGCACCCGATGAATTTGAACAGCTCCAAAAGGTGCTTGCCGACAAGTATTTCTGCAATTTTTCCCTCTTTCAATCTCTTCCCGATGCGTGGGCGATTGACCAACTTTTCCCTATCATGCCGATTCACCGCCTCGCAGAGCGCCCGACACAAGAAGCAACGTTGCAGGATGTAACCTGTGATTCCGACGGCAAAATTGAGAAATATATCGGGATGTATGATTATCCCTCGTTTCTGCCCGTGCATCCTCTGAAAGAAGGCGATCCCTATTACATTGCGGTTTTTCTGGTGGGCGCATATCAGGAAATTTTGGGCGATTTGCACAATCTTTTTGGCGACACCAACGCCGTTCACGTTACGATGAACAAAAAAGGAGAATTTGACGTTGCGCAAATCATTGAAGGCGAGACGGTTGCGGATGTTTTGGAATATGTGCAGTTCAATCCAAAGGAACTTGTACGCACGATGGAAAAATGGGTTAGCACGTCGGTCAAAGAATCAAAAATCACGCTTGCGCAGGGCAAGGAATTTTTGGCGATGTACCGTTCCGGCTTGTATGGGTACACGTATTTGGAGGAGTGATTCATCTCATTGATTCTCGATTAGAAGCCCTTTTGCAGATCCGAACAATACTACACTTTCTCGACAACTTCATGTACTCCATCGAACAAAGCGATAAACAACTCCTCGGCACAAGCGCCGCTATTCGTTATCACCTGCATTTTGAACACGCTCACCGCCACATTGTTCGTGTGATTATGGAAGTGGACGTTACCCACAAAGGGGCATTAGTGCTGGGGTTGCCCGTATGGATTCCGGGCAGTTACAAAATTCGTGATTATATTTCTACGCTCGGCAGTTTCGGCATCACCAATCACGATGGTAAGGCTCTTGATTGGCAATGGCTCTCGAAAAATCGTCTGGAAGTGCAGGCGGAAAGCGGTACGCTGCGCGTGGAGTATATGTACTACGCTTACGAAAAAGACAGCACGATTCGCTCCTCGCACGTAACGCGCAGTCACGCCTTTTTGAACCTCGTAACGTGTTGTATGTTCGTGGAAGGAAGAGAGGCAGAAGTACATCATTTGTATTTTCACCACGACCGAACACGCTGGAAAAATATTTCAACATCGCTCTCACCGACAAAAGAAGAATTTGCCCCGAATGAGCCGTTGGTGCTGGGTGCGCTCAATTACGATATTGTCGTGGATTCGCCCGTAGAAATCGGCAATCACTTTGTTACCAGTTTCGAGTATCAAGGCTCGGTTGTCGAAACTGCTATTGCGTATCGTGGAAATTTCAATCCCGAATGGCTTGCAGAGCGCATCCAAACATTGGTTGAACGAGAAGCGTCGGTTTTTGGCGGATTGCCTTTCGACCGCTATGTATTTATTATTCACCTCTTTCCCGGAATGCGCGGCGGCGGCTTGGAACACGCACGCTCATCGGTGAATGCGATGGATTCGTGGAACGATACGGCGAAAATTCATCGTTTGCTGTCGCTTTTGGTACATGAGTTTCTGCACGTGTGGAATATCAAGCGCATACGCCCCTTAGAACTTGGTCCCTTCGATTACAACCGCGAAAATTATACGCGGATGCTTTGGCTTGTCGAGGGCGCTACGTCGTATTACGACGACCATCTCACGCATCGGTGTGGCTTTTACACTCGTGCGGATTATCTCAAAGTTCTCTCGAAAGACCATTTATCGCCATTTTTCCGTCAGCCCGGACGGAACGAAGCCAGTATTAAGGACAATAGTTTCCAAGCGTGGGTAAAACTCTATTTACCGCACGACGACTCGCTGAACCGCAATGTTTCCTATTATCTGCACGGTGGCTTGATTTTTCTGTGTTTGGATTTGTGGATTATTGCCGAATCAAACGGCACAAAACGGCTTGATGACGGCTTTCGTGCGCTGTGGGCAATGTACAAAAAGCGCCCTGAACAAGGCATTACCGAAGAAGAATTTATCACGCTCGTCGAAGACGCAACCGGCGTGGCAATCTGTGACAACCTCACCAAATGGCTGAACGGTAAAGGCGACGACCTGCCATTTCTCGCGCTCTTTGAGCGCTTTGGTCTGGAATGGAAAGAGCAGCCTCCCACAGAACCAACCAAAATCGGTGAAGATATTCCCGGAATGCCAACGCTTCAGAAACTTTTCACGGGACTCACGCTTAAAACCGATGCGGGAAGGCTTGTCGTTACGCAAGTCGAGGATTATTCGCCTGCCTACGAAGCAAGTATTGGCGCGGATGATGAGATTGTTTTTGTGAATGGTCAGCGCTGCACATCAAGCGAAGAATTTGATACGCTCTTAGCAAAAAAAGGCACAGAAAGCGCTTCAGAACTGGTGCTGTCCTCGGATATGGGGATGACAAGCGTTTTTCTCACGCCACGCATGATGCCGGATTTTGCACTTACCGCCCACGAGGACGCAGATGCAGCACAGAAAGCGTTATTGGAATTTTGGTTGCAGCGTTAAAGCAGGTTGTGTGCATGACGAGACTACATTAAGCAAGTAAGTTTTCTTTTGCTTCCGACCATACTTCACATCGCGCTTCATATCTATCTCTGTATCTATACCAAGAAAAAATTCCGAAGTTCACTATGCGAATCTTCGTTGATTTTTGTATCTTACGACTTCGTACAGAAGATAAATGCCCCTGATGAGGCTTACAGTAAGCACTCTGTGAAGTTCTCGCCTTTGCTTCGTGTGGTATTTTAGCGTTCTATGCAACTCTGAACAACGATTCAATCAAGAATATGCCTGAAATGACAAATGAACTTCTTCCAACCTCGTCAGCACAGACCGCAACCGTTATCGGCAGCGCGGCAACGCTAGCAGAGGCTTCCACGACAACGACAGAGTTGGCTGTTCACGGAGGCTCTGCATTAACGGTAGAAACACAAGTGGAAACCGCACCATATCTGCTTATTGTGGATGATGTGCCGGTCAATTTACAGGCACTGGAGAGCATTTTGCAAACACGCGGTTTTCGGGTTGTGAAAGCAACGAATGGTGAACAGGCACTTGAAATCGTTGCGCAAGAAAAACCCGATTTGATTTTACTGGATGTCATGATGCCCAAAATGAACGGCTACGAAGTGTGTCAGCATCTCAAGGAAAATCCCGCAACATCGAAAATTCCTGTAATTTTCCTCACCGGACGCAACGACTCGTATTCGGTCATCAAAGGCTTTGCTTCGGGGGCGTTAGATTATGTTGTCAAACCTTTCCATGCACCGGAACTGCTCGCCCGCATCAATACTCACCTCGAACTCAAACGTTCACGGGACACAATTTTGCGGTACAATGACCTGTTGGATGCTGAAAAGCGCCGTGCAGAGCAGCTTTTGCTTAATATCCTTCCGGCATCCATCGCAGAGCGATTGCAAAACGGGGAACGCCAAATTGCCGATAAAGTAGATGATGCAACCGTGATTTTTGCTGATGTTACCAACTTCACCCAGCTTTCCGAAAGTTCTTCGGCAGAAGGCATCGTAAGCCTTTTGAACACGCTCTTCTCCGCATTTGACGCACTTGCCGACAAATTTGGCGTGGAAAAAATTAAAACGATGGGTGACAGTTATATGGCTGCTGCCGGAATTCCGATTGAACGCCCTGACCATGCCGAAGCGGCAGTCAATATGTCGCTGGCGATGCTCAATGCCCTTGCAGAGGTTAATGCTGCCACAAGCAACAACCTCAATATCCGCATCGGTATTCATTCGGGACCGGTTGTCGCAGGGGTTATCGGCGTGAAGAAATTTATTTACGACCTTTGGGGCGATACCGTAAACACGGCATCACGGATGGAATCGCACGGGGAAGCAGGAAAAATCCACGTTTCCGAAGCAGTCTATCAAAAACTTCAAAATACCTTCCGATTCCAAGAACGTGGAAACATCGAAATCAAAGGCAAAGGCGTAATGAAAACGTATTTTGTTCTTGGAGCGCCGTAATAACAGCACACAAAGCAACTAAAAAAAACAATTTTCTTAAAAATAGTACAAGAATACGTGAAGGAATAACTACGGCATAATGCCCCCCAAAGCGCATTATTACTACGATTCCTCGGTTTCATAGTCTATCATTTATACTTCATCCTTTCTTCGTTTCCCACCTGTTTTCCGTTTTTCCATGCAAGGAGTTTTCGCATGAAGATAATTCAGCCGGACGGCAAATTAGAACTTCAGAATGATGGCACACTTGAGGTGTTTTTTATCGGCACCGGGTCTGCCTTTGCACAAGAGCATTACCACACAAACTTCCTGATTATCAAGGGCAACGACCATATTTTGGTGGATTTCGGAGCAACCGGACCAATGGCTTTTCCGGCAACAACAGGTCGCCCTGTTACCGATATTGAAACACTCTTTATTACGCACAGCCACTTTGACCATGTTGGCGGTGTGGAATACTTAGCGTTGCTGAATCGGTATGTCGGCATGACCACGCTCGGCAGACCGAAAATGAAAATGATTATCAACGAACAGTACCAACGCACACTCTGGGAAATGACACTCAGAGGCGGTATGGAATGGAACGAGGTAAACCGTGAAGGTGAGCGCCTGACCTTTACCGATTTTTTTGAAATAGTTCGCCCAAATTTGAAAGTATCTGTTCCCCGTGAGGTTTGGGAAGTGCAGTATGGTGCAATTAAGTTAGAAATTTTTCGTACCAATCACCTGCCAAGTCAGCCTTTTCCTTGGCAGCAGTCGTTTGTAACCTACGGCGTGTTTATTGATGACCGTATTTTTATTTCCGGCGATACGGTTTTTGACCACGAGTTAATTTCGATGTACAGCGACCGTTCCGAATATATGTTCCACGACTGTTCGTTTATGCCGAACCCTGTTCACGCATCGCTTCCTGAACTCCGCACCTTGCCCGAAGAGGTCAAGAAAAAAGTCTTTTTGGTGCATTATCCCGACAAAGCTGAACAGCACGATTTTACGGGCTTTGCAGGCTTGACAAAACAAGGGTATCGGTATATTTTCGATTAAGTTTTTTGGCTTATTCCCTCTAAATCACGCATAAAACCTAGTGTTTTTGCAATCTAGTGTTTTTGCACGTTAATTTTCCGACGTAGAATGTATTCCAACGGTGTATGAGTCCCGAAACGGTGGGTTACATCATTACTGACCAAGATGTGGAACGTATGTTTGCAAGTATTGCAACGAATCTCAGCAAAAGCGCGTTCGCTTCCCCAGACGAGCATAATCTTATCCCACAGACAGATTTTGCGCGACTGGTACATCGCTATACCATGTCGGAAAAGCCGATAGAATCCCAGCTTGTTACCGATGAAGAATACAAACCCGGTAACCTGACATCGCTTTTTAAGGAATACTGGCAAGCATCCGTGTTTCATTGGAGAACAGCAGCAATCATCAGTGCTGTTACGCCTAATGCTACACAGGATGATGTCGCCGAAGCCCATTGGAACGCCATTCTTGCTGATATTGCCGCAACGGGTATTATTCTTCGCAATACACCGCATTTTGCAGCACTGCAACAATTAGAAGAACAAATCGGTCGCGCCCGTCAAATCTCCTATTTCAAGCACTGCCTGACCTTTCCTACCGTCGAAGCATATTCCGAAAGCCTCGCAAGACGTGATTTGACCACGCTTGAGCGGATGATTCTCACATACGGTGAAGCCTGCTGCTATGCCTCGCGCAAAGATGAGGAGCGCTTTGAACACTCCGCGCTCAAGTTTGTGAATTTATGCAGTGCGGATTTACCCGCAATGTGCGCCCCCGCATACCAACTGCTTGGTTTGCTCAGGCAATTCGGTAAATCACAGACCGAAGCAACAGAAAAACTTCGCTCTTACATTTACAACCTCCGAACCCAGCACCCATCGCCCTTTGTGAGGTTTTATACCGAAATTTTGCATCACGAAGATATTCTCAATTTTGATTATTGGGCAGGAAGCGTTAAACAGAAAACCATCTGGAATTTTCGTGCCGTGCAGACGCTGGAACTCGCTATTTCGCTTGATTTGCCGCCTTCGTGGTACAGCTATTTGCAGTACACCATTGCCCAGCGCAGTTCCTATTCCGGCATTTACGACATTGCCCGCGAGATGATTCAAGGTCTGGAGCGCAAACACTCGCTGTATGCGCTAGTGGCGCACGGATATTTTTGGGCAGAACAAGAACGTCATGATAAGGCAGCGACTGTCTATCAAGAACTCATCGAACTCATTGAAGAAGACCACTCCACATCAGCACGAAGCACCTACGAAAAAGCTCCGGCAATTAAGCAGCAAGACGTGGCGTTTTGTTATTACTACGCCGCACAAGCAATGTTTAACATTCGCAGCGATGAAGAACACGTAGGGCTGTGTGCAAGCTACATTGAGAAATTTTTCCTTTGGTCGGAATACCTCTCGCAATCGGCACGGCGCGTCTTGCAGAAAATTTGCCGTGCTATGCAAAGCGAACTAATGCACGATTTACCGCAGGCTGCGGCGCATTACGAGGAATATGTCGGGTTGCTTGCCGAAGATGATTACATTAGCAAAATCAAGACGCTCTCGCATCTTGCGCAATTATACGCCGAATATCTGCAAAATTTCACCAAAGCAGACCAACACCTGCAATCGCTCAAACACCTTCTTCCGCAAATCCAGCGCAATTCCGCACAAAACCTCGATATTGAGGCTAACGACGAAGCCCTCATCGCTGACCACACCACGCTTATTCAGCTTTGGCTGACGAAGTATTCGCTCAAAGCCACACAAAAAGTGATGTCGTCACTGGATTCGGTGACAAGCCAGCTTGGTTCGGCGTTTCAGCTTTTGGAAACCCAAAATGAGCGCTTGACAAACGTAAATCAAAACTTGGTGGATTTGAACAATGAGAAAAATGAGTTTTTGGGCATTGTGGCGCATGATTTGAAAAACCCACTAGCCAGCATTTTACTCGGAATTGAGATGCTTCAGCGCTACCAAGAGCGCATGACAACTGACCAGCAACAAAAAAAATACGGCGACATGATTTCCACCACTCGCCGTATGCAAGCCATTATCACGAATTTGCTGGATGTGAATGCGATTGACACCGGCAAAGTAAAACTTGTGCCGACGCAGTTCAATTTTACCGATGCTGTTCACGCTGTTGTGGACGATTATGCGGAACGTGCAAAAGAAAAAGGTATTGTGCTGCACTTTGAAGCCGAAACCGATGATGTGCTGGCATTTGCTGATAATAACGCATCGGTGCAGATTTTGGACAATCTTGTTTCCAATGCTGTCAAATACTCACCTTTCGACAAAAATGTGTGGGTCGTCGTGAAAAAAGTTCGGAACAGCGCACAATGCCTTGTTAAAGATGAAGGTCCGGGTTTGTCGGAAGACGATAAAAAGAAACTTTTTGGCAAATATGCCCGCCTTTCGGCAAAGCCGACAGGCGGCGAACATTCTACGGGTCTAGGGCTTTCTATCGTGAAAAAACTTGCCGAAGCAATGCAGGGCAATGTTTGGTGTGAATCGGAACTTGGTCAAGGCGCGACCTTTTTCTTAGAATTGCCTTTGACAAATTCTGAAGAAGTACCGTAGATACTTGTTTCAGGGATGTTTTTGCTTCGTTATACCGCGCTTGTTATCGTCGTTCTTCATGTGCCATAACCGCACGATTGCTTTCACCGCTCTTCCCTTCAAAGACCGCATGAATACTGATACCGAACAGCAAACCGAACCACCCTCATCTTCCTCGTCGCCGCGTTCCAAATTACTTCAAGTGCTTGGCATTGGGTTTGGGATTGCCGTTACGATTGGTGCAACGGTGAGCGGCGGTATTTTGCGCTCTCCGGCGGAAGTAGCGGCACATTTGCAAAGCCCTTGGCTTTTTGTAGGAATTTGGTTTTTGGGCGCGGTTTATGCGTTTGTCTGCTCGGTTTCCTTTGCCGAACTTAGCACGATGATGCCTCATTCCGGCGGTTTGTATGTTTTTACCCATAAGGCGCTTGGCGATTACGCGGGTTTTGTGGTCGGCTGGACGGATTGGCTGACGAGTTGCGGCACGGTGAGCGCTTCGGCACTGCTTATCAGTGACGTTGCAGCAGGCGTTGTTCCTGCTTTGCGAGGCAGCAGTGTGTGGTTGGCGTTTGCATTGGTTTTGCTTTTTACGGGTTTTCAATGGAGTGGTATTCGCACTAGCAGTGTTGTTCAGGGTTCGACCAGTTTATTGAAAGCGTTGGCATTGATTATTGTTGCCGTTGCCGCATTTTCGGTCGGGCGCGAATTTGTCGCTCCACATTCAGGCGCAGCAATCGCTTCGCTGCCTGTTCCCACGCCGTTGTCAAATGTTGGAGAGCCTTCGCTCTGGTCGCTCATGATTGCGACAATTTTAGCGCTGCAAATCGTGATTTATATGTACGACGGTTATTACGGCGTTGTCTATTTCGGCGAGGAAGTACGCAATCCTGCGCGTGACATTCCCCGTTCAATGTTTACAAGCGTTCTCATTTCCGGTGGCATATACATTTTGCTGAACGTCGCGTTTGTCTATGTTTTACCGATTTCTCAAATCGCTTCATCAGATTTTATCGGGGGTGCAGTAGCAAAACTCACCTTCGGTGCATCAGGCGAAATGGTCGTGCGCTCGCTTATTATTCTTTGCGAACTTTCCACTATCAACGCATTTTTCCTTTTTGCAACGCGGACGCTTTTTGCTATGAGCCGCGACGGGCTTTTCACCTCACGGGCAGTGCGCGTGAGTAAAGGCGGTACGCCGAGAGTGAGCCTTTTTATGAGCATGATTGTTGCATTGCTTTTTTTGCTTTCCGGCTCGTTTGAAAAAGCACTTTCAATTTTAACCTTTGCGGTTGTTGTCAATTATGCTCTGTCCTTTTGGTCTGTCTTTGTTTTGCGCCGCCGTGAACCTGAAACCCCGCGTCTGTACAAAGCCTGGGGCTATCCTTGGACAACAGGTCTGGCGCTTGGTGTGTCGGTGTTGTTTCTCATTGGTGCTGCGGTAAGCGATGTACAGCATAGTTTGTTTGCGATTGCGGCGCTTGTTGCGAGTTATCCGGCGTATCTTGTCTCGAAAAAATTACTTCCTCCAAACAAAGACCATTTGCAAGATAATATCGCCACAAACACCGCAGAGTAAGGTCATGCGTAGAAGTATCGTAACTGGTCAGGTGTCATAAAA
>VYMD01000183.1_pt1 | contig 17167 bp, 16 predicted proteins | sample 5115311 | NCBI WGS metagenome assembly VYMD01 (sample SAMN12291779, study PRJNA351875) | freshwater metagenome | isolation source: freshwater lake | place: USA: Michigan, Wintergreen Lake | collected 2013-08-08
ATGTTAAACGTAGGGTCGAGCGTGAAATCTAATTTCAGCATCTCATTCATCACCGCATTCCATTTTTCGGAATATGGCTTTGCGGCTTGTTTCCAGAGCTTGCCCGCACCCGAAAAGCGATGCTGCTCATTTTGATAATTGTAATCAAGCGGATAATCCTGCACCGTTCTGTCCTCAAAAAGCGCCTCCGGCAGTCCGTACCAATGCTCCATCGAACTCAAGCCCCAACGCGCCGTTTGAAGGGCATTTGCACGGGCAACGTCCAACTGCGCGTGATGACACGCCGTGCGGAGATTTTGTTTTTTTGCTTCGTCGAGTGCTGCGGCAAAAACATCCGGCGCAGCACCGAAAAACTTGATGCCGTCTGCACCTTTTTTCGCAACGCCTCGCACCCATGCGCGGGCTTGTTCGGGCGTGGCTATCGGGTCGTCGGAATCCTGCCCGAAGTACGGATAAACCTTGATGCGCGGTGCGGTGATGTCGTTTTTCGCGCTTTTGTCGCGGTGTTCCATTGTCCATTCCAAGCCGATTCCAGCCGATGGGTCGCGGACAGTCGTAATGCCGTGTGCAAGCCAAAGTTTGAAAACGTATTCCGCGCTCGTGCCTTGCGAAACACCGCCGCAATGCCCGTGCGTATCCACAAAGCCGGGTAACAAATACATTCCTTCGGCGTTCAGTTCTTTGTCGCCGGGCTGAGATTTGATGCGGCTTTCCGGCTTAACGGGCAGCCCCGGATAACCAACAGTTTTGACAGCCGCAATGCGATTTCCTTCCACCAAAATATCCACCGGACCGAGTGGCGGTGCGCCTGTACCGTTAATCAGCGTTATGCCGCGAATTATCAAGCGTTTGAAGGGTCCTTCGCCTTCCGCACGTGGTGGCGATTTGGGGACACTTGTGGGTTTGGTTTGTTGTGCAGAGGATTGGGCAAATGCCGGTAATGCAAGCATACAAGCGCTGTACAGGACTATCAACGCGATTGTTCTGAGTTGAGGAGTGTTCATCGGAAATTGTTCGGATAAGTTCGACAAAAAATAATCACCCTTATATCATGGATTGATAAGGCAATATAGCGTTTCCCGTAGAGAATACGGAAAAAATTTGTCGGATATTGCACGTGTTCACAACCACAACATTGTAGGGCTTCCGCAGAACACTCCGGTTTAGCGATAGTGGACACAGATTGAAGATGATGGAATTGATAAAGATGATGCAATCAAACCACGCTATCGTTATACATAAAAAACACTTACGACAATCATCTTCAATCAATATAATCATCTTCAATCTGCGTACCTACCTTCTTTTGCGAAAGTCCTACATCGTCTGAATTGACATTGTATGAATTTGTAGAAAACTTGCTATTTTACATTCTCTTGCACACTCTCTTGCACAATCTGTTGCCCATTCTCAGCCCAAACGCTCAACACAATATCTCATGCAACCAACAAATACCGTTGTTTCCGAACTCGTACACGTTCCCGCAGGTTTTTCCTCCGAAGCAAGTGCTGATGCGCGGTTTTGCCCTGATGCCTCGAAGCCCGCACCACTGCTTATTATTTTGCACGGTTTCAAAGCATTTGCCCGATGGGGCTTTTTTCCGTACTTTGGGGAGTATTTTGCTAAACAAGGTTTTTTGACGCTGACGGTGAATTTTTCGCTCAATGGTGTTCCGCACCGCATCAATCCTGATGTTCAGGAGTGTACAGAACCGGAACGGTTTGCTCACAATACCATTTCACAGGAATTTCGAGACGCAGAGGCGATGATTGAAGCGGCATTGTCGCGGGAGTTGGGCTTGGGAACGAGAACGCCTGCCAAAGCAGCTTCCGCATCCGTATGGAACAAGGCGCTATGCGAATTGTGGAATGGTGAGATATTGGTGCTGGCTCATTCTCGCGGTTGTGCGTCGGGATATGCACTCGGAGAGCGTTTTGAAGCAGTGCGAAAAATTGCTGCAATCGGCTCTGTTGCACGGCTCGACCGCTTTACGGAACGCGCAAAAACCGAATGGCGCAATAACGGTTTTTTCCCTGTACAAAATGCGCGGACAGGTCAGGAATTGCGCATGAACACAACGTATTTGGACGATATTACGCATCATGCGGAACAATTTGAACCTTTGAAAACGGTACAACGCTTGCAACAGCCGCTCTTGCTGGTGCATGGCGAACAGGATATGACCATTTCCCTACGCGAAGGGTACGAATTGTTTCAAACAGCAGAAAAAGCAGGCTGCAACGTGCGTTGGGAGCGTATTCCCAACACTGCGCATACCTTTGGCGTTACGCACCCGATGACCGCCGAACAAGCGTCCATGCTTCCTTTTCAGCAGGTATGTACTTGTGTAGAGAACTTTTTTCATGCGTGATTTGCTTACATCATTTGCTTACGTCATTTGCTCAATGTATGAATGTTTCTTCCTTCAAAATACCGCTCTGCCTTGTGCTGGCACTGTTTTGTACGCTTTCGGCGTGTGAACTGATTGTCATTAAGGACTCAGCCACAAAAAAGAGCGTCATTCCCCGCGACCAAACAAGTCCGCAAGGCGTGGTCTATGTGTTCAAACAAGAAATTGACAGTAGCAACGTGCAAGCCGCAATAAAACTGATGGCAAGCGATGATGAACGCCCACTGTTGGCAATCGAAAAACTTGAATTGCAAGAAGAAATTGCGCGGTTGGGAAGGATGATTGCAAAAAAAGATATTACGCTCATGCACGTAGATACGCTCTCGCCTGTGCGCCAGCGTTTGCGCACGGAGTTTGGGTATTTGCGCGAATTGACCTTTATGATGGTGCGCGTTGATAGCCTTTGGTATATCTCGAAAGTCTTGGAAAAATGAGGCTTTGGGGCAATATCGAAATTCCGGCGGCGAAAATGTTTGGAAAAAATCTCACTCTTTCATAGATTTGTTGTTCTTATCATTTGCTTCGGCAACAAGAATGTTTATTACGGCGGGTGTAGCTCAGTTGGTAGAGCGCCAGATTGTGGCTTTGGTGGCCGCGGGTTCAAGCCCCGTCACTCGCCCTCAAGTCCGAAATATCGTCAGTTACAGCATGAGACGACATCGGCAAATACAAAAAGCTTGGTAATCGTGATTTATACAGGTGTTCTGAAGCGTTTCTCCGCCAAGAACGCCTGTTTTTTTTGTCTGCGTCATTATCACTGTCCATTATCCCGCGTCCCACATTTGTTCTACTTTTTGCCTAATGTTTATGACCAACGGTGTATCGCCATTTCATGCCGTCTTTAGCGGTATTCGTAATATTATTTTCGACCTTGGCGGCGTGTTGTATAATGTTGAATATACACTTGTCGAACAGGAATTTGCCGCATTACAGCAAAACTCGAAACAAGCAATCACCTACACACGCCAAACGCAGCCGGCTATTTTTTCCCAATACGAAATTGGTGCGATTTCATCTGCCGAATTTTGTGCAGGGCTGCGGAAAGACCTTGGTTTGGAAGGCACAGACGAAGAGATTTCGTCGGCTTGGAATGCTATGCTTCTGGGCGTTTTTCCTGGTCGTAATGCGCTTATTTGGCGCTTAAAACAACGATATGGTCTCGCATTACTGAGCAACACGAATGCACTGCATATCGAACACATCAAACCCGAATGTCAGGAGTTATTGTCGTTGTTCGACAAACTGTTTTATTCCTACGAAATGGGCTTACGTAAGCCCGACACGGCGATTTTCCGCACCGTGCTGGAAACGATGAACTATGTGCCGGAAGAAACGCTGTTTATTGACGATTCGCATCAGCACATTGAAGCTGCTCGCACTTGCGGATTACGCACGCTGTGGCTGCAACATCCCGATTCTTTGGAATTGATTGTGGATATGCTTACGCCACAAGCAAGTGCCGAGCAGACAACTTTTGAGCAAACCAATACGCCGGAAGAAGAAAAGGCAGCCTCATAACGGGCTGCCTTTCTTGTTGAGACGTAATGTTTGTTGAGATGCGATGTTTGTGTTGAGAGGCAAAGTCTCCGAATCTCAGATTCCAAGCGGTTGCGAAGCAATACGGCTTTGCATAGCTTGAATTTTTTCTACAAAAAAATTGAACTTTTCTTCATTGTGCTGTGCTTCCGCTTCGGCAGCAAGTGTTCTGTAAGCGTGGAGCGCTTGTGATAATGCGCCTTGCGCCTCATAAATTCGTGCCATTGTCTCGCTGATAATCACCGTTCCTGCATTGGGCTGTGCGTCGCTCACGGTCTCACCCGAATTTTGCTGTAAATATTCCGGTATATCCGCTTCACGGTTCATAAGTTCCCGTGCTTCTGGCATCTGCACGTTCATCATACGCTCCGCCAAATTATCAATGTCGCTGCTCAGAGTTTCTTCCGTTGCGCCTGTGGTGGGCAAATTCTCAATTTCCCGAATACTGAAGCGCGGTGTAGGCATGGGCGGACGCGAATAGCCTGTTTGCGGTTTGAGCATTTCGGCACTGATGATTTCGGCAGTGGATTGCTCAAGCGGCATCGGTACTGCTTGGTCGTTGCGGAGTGATTCTTGGTATTGTTGCCAATCGGCAAACTCGGTGAGCGGTGGTGGTTCGGGAACGCTGCCTGTGCGCCTTTGCTCGGCTTGTTGTGTGAGCGAAGGGCTTTCCACGCGAAGCGGCGTAAATTCTAAGCCCGGAATGAGTCGGAGATTATTGCTGCGGAAGGAGGATTGCTGCTCATTTGCCGATTTATCGGTTTCAATAATACGCAAGTACGTACCAAGCGTCCGTTCTGCCTGCTCTGCGGGGATTTCCTTGTTGCTGTCAATGTAGGTAACGGCTTCAGATGCCTCTTGTAATGCGCTTTGCAGCCCTGTTGGTACGGACGCGCCGCCATTAACGGGCGCTGTGGCTTGTTTTTCCTTTTGCTCCTTTAACTTCAAAGCATACCGTACTTCTTTACGCAAGGCACGGGTGGAGGTAGAACGCGGAGATTGCTTTGTACCGCGCTCCAATGCTTGTTCGGCAGAAGCATAATCGCCAACGGCAATAAAGGCGCGTGCTAAGACGAGATAGGCGGTAACGTAATCGGGGTATTCGGTAAGTCCTTGCCTGCAAAGGGCGATTGCCTCGGCAGGATGTCCCTGCTCAAGAAATTCCTGTGCTTGAACGGCAAATGTTGCGCTGACGCTCATAAATGTATCCTCTTTATACGAAAAATCAATACTGTACATCAAGACACAATGCTGCTTTATGGGCAGTATTGCGCTCAAAAAACAAGTTGTTGTTGTGCCGAAATGCTGCGTTTCGGCGTACCCGCTCTGGTTTATGGTTTACATTGACCGTTGGAGCGAGTAATCGGCGAAGTGGAGGAGGGAAGTTTTCGCCGGGGAATCATCGAAAATACTGAGTTTGTTTTTTGCTTCAATAACCATCGTCGCTGCTTTTTCTTCAGCGTATTCAATGCCTTTGTATTGCTTTACAAAGTCAATGATAACACGCACATCTTTCTTGTGAGGTTTGGCTTTGATGACCTTCAAAATGTCTTTGCTTTCCTGCTTTGAGGCTTGCGAAAAGGCATAGACTAGGGGCAATGTAAGTTTTTTTTCTTGAACGTCATTTCCCGTCGGTTTTCCGATAAACGAATTTCCACCGGAATAATCAAATGTGTCATCACGAATTTGGAACACACAGCCGATGATTTCGCCGTACTCGCGGAGCGCCTGATGATGCGCCGGGTTTGCCGAAGCGCTTACAGCACCGATTTCGCAACACGTGGAAATAAGCGATGCAGTTTTGTCGGAAATTATGCGAAAATACGTGGCTTCGTCCATGTCAAGCTGGCGTGTTTTCTGGAATTGGAGAAGTTCGCCCTCACTCATCCGCCTTACGGCTTGGCTGGTGATACGGAGAAAATCATATTCACCGTTTTCAACAGCAACCAACAAACCGCGCGAAAGTAAGTAATCTCCCGCTAATACCGCAATTTTATTTTTCCACACTGCATTGATTGAAGCCATTCCACGCCGTTCATCCGATTCATCAACTACGTCATCATGTACCAATGATGCGGTATGCAAAAGCTCAACCATTGTAGCCCCGATATGCGTCCTTCGACTTACACCGCCGCACGCAGCAGCGCTTAACAGTACCAACACCGGACGAATACGCTTCCCGCGTTGTCGCAAGATATACCGAACAACCGTGTCAAGCAGCAACACGTTAGAACGTAGCTGCTCTTTGAGTACATTATCAAAATCACCAATGTACTGCTGTATGGGCTTCGTAATATCGCCGAGTGTCATGTATTGTGAGCTTGCTGAGAAAGAGGCGTACTTGTTGAAAAGTACACAGATTGCGAAATTACAACTTTCTTCGGCAAAAACACAGGTTTTCTTTTCCACGTTGTGGGAAAAACGGCTTTCTACCTGAAAATCTATCGTCGCAAGAACGCCGAAAATTCTTATATTTACCCAACATTGCTGCTTCTCAGCGTTATATTCCTGCACCATTGACTGCACGGTTGGTTATGACACAATCCCACGCCTTGCGTTGTTTGAAGCGCTGTACATTCGCTTTGATAACGATTATTTTGCAAAGTCCTGCGCTGCTGCTTTCTCAGAATGTAGCTTTGCAAGGGCATTTCGCGGGAAACTGCTCGGTGAAATTCGACGGGGCAATTCACCAAGCCGCACCATTCCTTGTGCATACGGGAAATGGTGCTTTTGATAATTATCTCGCTATGAACCTGCCCTATCCGCCCGCCGAAGCGCTTTGGAAATCGCTTGAAAAACAGTTTGGCACGACGCTCAAAAATCGTGGGGAAGCGCATATTACCGTCATTTCGCCGCCGGAATTTTCCAATGTGCTGGGAAAAGTTTTGACAATGCAGGAAATCAATGAGATTGCGCTTACAATGAAGATACAAAATGCCCGTTTTACGCCTGTGTGTCTGGGACGTGCTCAGGTGGCATTAGAAGGAAAAGTAGAACAGACGTATTATGTGGTTGTACAATCGGAAGATTTGCTCAATATCCGCCGTGCCGTATTCGAGAAATACCGTGCTAAGGGCGGTGAAATCTCGCTTTGGGATCCTTACCATTTCTATCCGCACATCACCATTGCTTTCACAAAGCAAGACCTCCACGAAGAAGGAAACGGTGTTCGGAAGGGCGTAAATTCATGCTTTTGTGAGATAAAGGAGTAACGTCTATCGCGCTTGTGGAGTGTGTGTTCCTTATTCGCCAACAACGTTGGTTATAGCGCTATTCGGTTTTGATTATTCGTACGGCACAGACGATTTCTGCGTTGAAATCGGCTTCGGTGCTTCTTCCTGCGTTGCACCAGTCGGCAAACCGAGAATACGTCCAATCAAAAATACCAAATACAAATTGCCGAATAAGGACTCAATCACCGAGACATTGCGTACTAACCGCGACATATTGTCAAACCCTGTATCTACGCCACCCAGCGTGGCATAGCTAAAATATACACCGCCCAAATAACTCGCAAATCCCACCGGAATCTCCACGCCAAAGCAGCCCGGACTGAGCAAATTCAGCAAATCGAAAATATCGCCAAACACAAAACCAATCATCAAATAAACACACGCCGAACCCCAGAGTTTATCGCTTGTTACGCGGCTTCCTGAAAAAATATCCCGTATGGCAAGCGTGATGATAAAGCCCTGAATAATCGTTAGGGAAGTATGAATGAAAATGTAGTAGGGACGCGGGTTAGGAAGCAAGCGCTGAAAAGGATTTTCACCCATTGCTCCCAAAACAAACAGTACCATCAGCCATGCCAGCGAACCGCGTACAATGAGCATATTTTGCGTAAAATTTCGCATCATGTCCCACAGCAGCAGCAGATAAAACCCCGCAAACGCGATAAACAGCGTGTAAACCCACTTTTGAATATCCACAAGACCAATCCCTGCAAGCAAGTCTTCCAGTGTCATCAGGATAATGACCACCGTTACTTGAATTGTCACGATGTTACGGTAATCCTTGAGTTTTTCGCGTTGCAGCGCGGCTGTGGTCAGTTGGCGGGTTAAGAAACTCATGGCTGTTCAAGAAAAAAAGAAGAAAACAAACGGTGACAATCGTGCAAACATCAGTATTTATGAGCTTTTCTTAGACTAAAGCATACAAAACGGGTTTGCTTGGTGAAGCATCACTTTCGATACTTGCTATCTGCAAATTCAGGAAATATGCGCCGTCCGGAACATCATCGGGAGCAAAAATCATTTCGGTAATGGTTGCCTCATAGCGAGGCGCATAGATGCTATCGGGGTGATATTGCCAAAAGGCGTGATGCGCCGAGAGTTTGCCGCCGTCATCTTCCCTGTCCACCGATGGCAAATCCGTGAGAAAATGCCGAATACCGCTCACCGCGAGCGCTTCTGCGGCTTCAGGCGTGAGATAAGGCGGATTTGTGCCGGAATAACGGCGTAATTGTTTGTCCGCAGTATTGGGCAAAGTACGAAGAATCAGCGCCGAAACATCCGTGTGAAGGCTCTTGACAGCGCTTCGTATCTGCTTTTCGGTGATGACCGCATCGCCATTGTGCAAGCGCTCCGGTGTAAGCGACACAAGCGCGGCAAGCGCAAAAAAATTCTTCAATGTTTGATTGATGCTCACGCGCTCTTTGGTAATATGCCCGATACATTCGGTGTGCGTCCCGTTTCCATGAGGGTTCACGAGCAAATTTTCACAATTACACGCCCCGCCTTCTTCAACGCTGCCCACAAAACCGCCAGCCCGAAACGGCTTAAAATCAGGGTTCTGAATACCAAACGCATTCGGATTTGCCTCACCGGAACGAAGCGGCAAACTCAAATCTATCGGCTTTGTGAAATCTACGGAAAAAGTGCTGTGTTCGGTTTTAATTGTTGCGAGCATAGTTGTTTTTTTATGGTTTTTTTCTCAGAAATTCTTGATGCTCCTTTTGCCTGAATTGTTGGCAAAAGTACGGAAACATCAGCTATTGCGCAAGGATTCCCTGAAATTGTATCGCCTTGTAAAGAATCTTTTACCTTGCGTTCAGAATTGTTTTTTGTATTTTTGGCGTATAGTTGATATATCAACGATTTATACGTTTACTATTTTTTTTCGCTATGAAAACCAAAATTCAAGGATTTTTTCATCGTCTAAGAACACGCCTTCGCCGCAAGAAAGCTATTGTTCCGGTTGTTACCGAACCTTTGTTGCATGAAGTTGTCTATCACGAACCGCTGCAATTAGAAGCGCCGAAAATGTTTTACGATGAACTTGACGTAATGTCGGGCAATTATCGTATTCACGTCGGGCGCTGGAATGTGGTCGGCGCAAGCAAAACTGCGCTGCTCATTCATGGGCTTTCGGCAAATCATATGTGTTGGAAAGTTATGGCAGAACACTTGCAGCAAAGCGGTATCAACGTTGTTGCAGTGGATTTGCGCGGTCGCGGTCGTTCCGACAAACCTCGCGGCGATTATGGCACAAAGGCTCATATTCCCGATATGTGCGCCGTGATTGAGCAATTAGGATTAAATGAGCCGGGGCGTGAAAAACCGATTGTTATCGGACACTCCTTAGGTGCGGCAGTCGGTATGGTGCTTGCGTGGAAGCATCCCGAATATGTCGGTAAACTTGTGCTGATGGATGCCGGAGCGCCGATAAACCCTATCAATGCGCTCAAAGCGTACTTCACCATTCGCAGTTCCGTCCAGCGTTTGGGAACGATTTACCCCAGCGCAGAGGCGTATATTGAGCGCATTAAAGCGATTCCGATGCTTCAGCCTTGGGACAGCGTGATTGAGGACTATGTTCGCTACGATTTGGAGGATGTCGGCGAAGGGCGCGTCCGCTCTAGTGTTCCGCCGTATGTGATTGAAGCGGAATACAACAGCATCGGCAGTTCGCTCAGTATTCCGACGATTATGAAAAACAATATTTTGCACCCGATTAAGCAAATTCGTAAGGTAATTGACAGCGAAATTTTGCATTTTCGCTATTCGGAATTGCGGATGCCCGTCTTGGCAATCGGCGCAGGCGCATACAATCTGCGTCCGGGCGATGAAATTTTGCCCCCGAAGGCGCTTGATTTCTTGAAACGCCACATTCCGAACTGCACCACGCACACAGTGGAAGGCGCAAATCACTATACCCTGATTTTTGGTCAATACCCTGATAGAGACAAGGTTTTGCTGGATTTTATCGGGGCTTAATTCCTTTGAAACAGAAGAAGCATGGAATGTCTTTACGCACCCGAACTTGCCGCAAACTCAGACAGAATCATCCTGAACAACGACGAAGCCCGCCATGCGCGGGCTTTGCGGCTTCGGGAAGGAGAACGCATAAAACTCACCAATGGGAGCGGCTTGTGTGCTGTGGCTGTGGTTGAAGAATTACGAAACAATGAGGTACAGTGCCGCGTTCAGGAGTTGTTGCCGAATGACGGGGAATATCCGTATCGCATTATTGTTGCGCTGGGAGTGTTAGATAATCGTGAGCGCATGGAATTTGCATTGGAAAAAGCCATAGAACTCGGCGCACACGATTTTGTGCCGCTTCTGACCGACCACAGTGAGCGCAATCGCACGAAAGCCGAGCGGCTCCACAGCAAGGCAATCGCCGCCATGAAGCAGGCGCACCGCGCACGGCTTATCACAATCCACGAGCCGATGTCTCCTAAAGAGCTTCTCTCCTTGCTTCCCACCGATACTGTTCTTTTGCTTGCCGATGCCGATGGCGAGAAGCCTCATCAATACACGGCTTCTACGGTATGCTTGTGCGTTGGAGCAGAAGGCGGTTTTTCTGAAGCGGAGCAATCAATGTTTTTGAGTGATGCCCGCATCATGCGCTGGAATCTCGCTCCGACGCGGCTTCGCGCAGAAACAGCCTTGCTCACAGGGCTTGCTGCCTTAGCGCTTTTTCATAGTGTCGGTAGTCCATCGTAGAAAGATTATAGCGAGAAAAAATTCTCCGAGAACAATCCGTTTAGCGTCACATTTCGTACTTGTGAAAAGTGGGTAGAAAAATGTAGAGTTCTTGTACCCGCGTCCACATTACTCACTTTTCTCAAATTGCTATGAACACCGCGCCAATACTGCCTATTGTCGAAATCAACGGTAAGCCCGTTCCCACTGCGAAAGAATGTGTGATGAAAACGTGGCAGCATATTTCGCCGCACCTCAGAACGCCGAATCAATCCTTGGGGCAGGTGCGCTCAATGGGCTGCGTGTCGCTTGAAATCACGCAGCGCTGCAATTTGGATTGTACGCTGTGCTATTTGAGTGAAATGAGTGAAAAAACGCTGGATGTCCCGATGGAAGAACTGAAGCGGCGTGCAGGGGAGATTCTGCTGCATTACGGCGCAGGAACAGGCGTGCAGATTAGCGGGGGAGACCCGACGCTGCGCAAGGAATCGGAACTTATCGAAATCGTGAAATATGTCGCGGACTTAGGAATGGAGCCTGCGTTGCTTACCAACGGTATTAAAGCGACACGCGAACTCATCAAAAAGCTGGTGGATGTTGGTTTGAAAGATATTGCAATTCACGTAGATATGACGCAGCGCCTCCGCAAGCCTGATAAAACCTATTACCAATCCGAAGAAGAATTGAACGAAAAGCGCCTTGAATACATTGAGCGAGTGCGCGGTTTGGGTGTTGCGATGATTTTTAACACGACGCTGTTTCCCGGAAATTTTCACGAACTGCCGATGCTGGTGAACTTTTTCAAAGACCATGCCGACGTGGTTGGTATGGCGAGTTTCCAACTCGGCGCAGACACAGGGCGCGGAGAGCATCGCGGACGTGACGAAGATGCTATTGAGCCGCGTAACCTTATCAACATCATCAATACCTCGCTCGAAAAAACGAAAAGCCTTGGAAGCCGCATCAATTTTGACGTGATAGACATTGGGCATCCATCGTGTAACCGCATCGGTTATGCTTTTGTCTCGAATAAGCGTGTGTACGATATGTGGTGGGATCCGGCGGCAATACCGAAATTCAACAAAAAGTTTCAGGGCTTACAACTTGACAGAGGTAAGCCAAAAGAAGCAGTAATGCGGATTGCGGGACACGTGCTGAGGCATCCGAGTATTATTTTCGAGGGCTTTCGTTTTATCGGCAAGCACCTGTGGCGCATGAAATCTGACCTTCTCGCAAGCCGTGCAAAAGTCTATAAACTCAGCTATTTCATTCACAACTTCATGCACGCCGACGCGCTTGATGCAGAGCGGATTCACAACTGCTCGTTTATGGTAATGACACCAAACGGACCGATGTCTATGTGCGAACACAATGCTCGACGTGACGAGTACATCACACAAGAAGTCAGCTACAAAGCCGCTGACGGCACAGACAAGCAATTTCATCCCGTCCGCGAACAACACCGCGAGGCGTGGGAGCGGCGCAAAATGCAGCGTTCTGAACAGACAGCCGTGTAACAATATGCTAACCCAAGGCAGATTTTAGAGATAGGCTTGATGTTGATGATTGAAGTTTGGATAAAACTGGACGATTCGCCCCTCATCTCCCGACTTTTCTCACAGAAAAAAAGAGTTAAGGCAAAATAAAACAAACGTTTACAAAGCCTTCTTCTTTGGGAGCTAATGAGGGTAGGTATTGCCTGCAACCCTCACCCCAACACCTCTCCCAGAGGTAGAGGGGCAAGATACAGAGCCATTTCTGGAACCCTCGTCCTTTGAGCTAGTCTTTGCACACATCTTTTTCTTGCATAGAATCCAAATTTTTCAATGTGGATTTATGCGGGTTCTCGTGGGACAGTTTCGCAATGATTACTATGAAACAAGGCAAAACTGCACCCCGAAGAGGCAAGCATTGACGCGCCCTCCGGACTTGTGTGCAAAGAGTAGCCCTTTGAGAGAGAGAGCGGGGTGATGGTCAAGGTTTGAAGCGGCTTCCAGCAATACCCACCCTTGTTAGTTCTTTGGGAGAGGGTTGGGTGAGGGCGGCACAAGAAGCGAGTTTTTATGCAGGTTTTCAAATTTTATCTTACCTTCAGATGAATGAAGAGTGGAACAAATTGGCACAAATTTTCGTAGATTGAGGTTCACATTTTTTACTAACCTCATTTTTACCCTATTTCCATGCTTAAAACCATCCTCAAAGTTGTCGGCGGTATTGTTGCTGTCATTGTCTTGTTTTTCGGGACAATTTACGGACTGACACTCGCAAAGGTAGATATTTCCTCGTTTTTTGTGATGATTAGCCCCAAAGACAAATCTACTCGCCCCAGCCCCGGTGCGGTCAGCAAGGCAACATTCGGCACAACAAATTGCAGCATTGATTACAGCAAACCCGCAAAAAAAGGTCGTGAAGTCTTTGGAAAACTTGTTCCTTACGGCGAAGTGTGGCGCACAGGCGCAAATGAGGCTACGAGTATTTCCTTCGACAAAGATGTTGTTGTTGCGGGAAAACCTCTGAAAGCTGGGACGTATCAGCTATTCACGATTCCCACAGCAGACAAATGGACGATTATTTTCAACAGTAAATCCGGTCAATGGGGCGCATTTTTCCACGATGAAAAAAGCGACATTTTGCGTGTGGAAGTTCCTCAAAGCAGTAGTGATGAGGCATTGGAAAGCCTTGCGCTGAGTTTTGAGACCGCCCCTGAAACAGGTTTGCTCATTGCATGGGATAAGACCAGAGTATTTGTTCCGATAAGCGCACAATAATTCATTTTTTGGTTTTAAGGAGAAGCATTATGGAAGCAATGACACAAGGAGAGATGGATGTATTATTTGACAACCCTTCCTCTTCAAAGTCAGTAATGGTAAGGCTTTCACAGGAACAAGCTGCACGAATGGAAGCAGTAAAATATGCTGCTGTTGAAGAACAAGAGTCCGTGTATCAGGTAATTCTCCAAGAAGTAAAACCTGAATTAGAACGGCTTCAACGTCTGCGAGCAGAGGAGAAATAATATGCTTCACGAGACTTCGCTACTGGAATTATGCTTTTTGTACAATGCTTTTGCTAAACGCGGAACAATCTTATTTATAGCGGAGGGCGCACTACGGTCAATTGTTAGAATGGCGCAAGTAGAATGGCGCAAGAAGGATATGCAAGACTTCCGGGAATTATCGTGGAATCATATCACAAAATGAATGCTCATCCGTCGGGCGATGATACGGTTGTGCTTCAAGTTGAGGTGCATTTGCGTAAAGATGGTATAGACATTCAGAAAATCTTTACTGTATCTTGCCGTTATGTACCGGAGTTCCGTTATTGTGCAATTTATTTTGTTTCCGAAGAACGGTAACGTTTTTTGTCCTAACGCAGAGAGGTAGATTTTTGAGCAAACAGCACCACAACCACGCCGCAGACGAAGACAAAGCCTATATGCACCGCATCGCAGCCGGTGACGAGGCGGCATTTGAAGCGCTCTACGACCGCTATTCTCGGCTGTTGTACAGTATTTTGTTGTCTGTTCTCAAGCAGCCGCCCGAAGCACAGGATATGCTCCAAGAACTGTTTCTGCATATTTGGTATCAGGCAAAACAATTCAATCAAGAGCGCGGAAGCGTGTACTCATGGCTTGTTACCATGACGCGCAACCGCGCTATTGACCGCCTGCGCTCGAAAAGTTTTCGAGAGAAAATGCAGGAATCCAGCAATGATGAAGCAATGATGCTGGTTCCCGACGGTGATATTTCTCCGCTTGACAGCATTTCTCTTGCCGAAGACCGCAGCCGTATTCACGAAGCGCTCGCCAAAATTCCCGCCGAACAGCGCGATGCGCTCATGTTGGCATATTTTCAAGGATATACCCAAACAGAAATTGCAGAACTGCTCCAAATTCCGCTCGGAACAATCAAAACCCGCATGAGACAAGGCTTAATCAAACTTTCATCCCTATTGCAAGGGGCTACACCATGAGTTATCACCACGACCACAATGAGAATATTAACGAGCAAGTTCTGGAACGTGCTTCAGCACTTGCACTCGGCGCACTTGAGGCACACGAGGCAGAACAAATTTGCCGCGAAATCGAAGGTTCTTCTTACGATACTGTTAAGGAATATCAACGCATGGTCTGGACAACGCATCATCTTCCGGCAGTGCTGCCAATGGTAGAGCCTCCGGCACGGCTTAAAACCGAGATTCTGAAGAAAATTCATACTGCTGAAACACCAAACACAAGGGCTTCTCACGCGCAGAGCGAATTTGTACCGGAAGTTCATGCAGAGGGAAGAGAGTTTTACACGGTATTTGGCTCAGAGGGTGCATGGTTACAGCATCCCGTAAAAGGCATCACCGTAAAAACGCTTTCTACCGACAAAGAGCGTGGGTACGCAACCTTGCTGATGAACTTAGAAGCAGGAACTGTCTTTCCGTCACATAACCACGCGGGTTCGGAGCAGTGTTACGTGCTTTCGGGTGCGGTGAATGTGCGCGGAACAACGTTATGCGCAGGAGATTTTTTCAGTACACAAGCACACGCCGACCACGGAGATATTATTGCTCCCCAAGGCGCAATGGTGCTGCTTGTTGTGGCACTGGAGGATTACCGAAAATCCGCTTTGCAGGTGGGGTGGACGCTGGCAAAAGAGAGAGTAAAGCGCATTTTTGCGTGAGGTAATTTTGGACACCAGAAACAAAGAACGGCTTACAATCAAGATTGTAAGCCGTTCTTTATTGTGAATGTTCGTTCTTGCCTTAATTCGTTCCTTTGCTTGCATCCGTTTTCTGCTGCTCTTGGCGCTCAAGTTGAAGCGGATTTGGGGAAGAAGCCTGACGGTTTTTATACAGCTGAAAGCGTGTCTGTACCTGCTTTCGCGGGTAGGAGTTGTTTGCAACGTCTGTGTCGGCTGTTTCCAAATAGGGATCTACCGTGAATTGAATAATCGGCTTTGCTGAAGTGATAATTTTTTTCACTTTGTGGTTGTCATGTCGCCAGATTTCTGCCGGAATACGGCGTACTTCCTTTGTGCTGTCGGCATAGGTCATTTCCAAAATAACAGGCATTACCAAGCCACCAACATTTTCAAATTCCAGTTCGTAGAAATTCAGCGTCGGCGAAATAAGTTTTTTTTCCGTATCGTTCAAACCCTTCATAAAACTCTCAAAAGCGCGTTGCTGCCAAGGGCGCACGGCAAAGGGGTCGTTACGGTTGTAATAATCAAGTGCCGCGCTGTCTTGTTCAACAAGCGTTTTCGGAATGTCGGTTTGATTCCGCATAACGGTCAAATCCGGTGGAAGCATGGATTTGTCTTGCTTCTTGTTTTGCAATTCTACTTCGGGATTGCGTGTGTCCATGAGAAAGCGCTGAACGCTGTTAAGCGCAATGTCCGTATGCTCCGTGCCATAAAACCAACCACGCCAAAACCAGTCCAAATCTACACCTGAAGCGTCTTCCATCGTGCGGAAGAAGTCTGCCGGAAGCGGGTGTTTGAACATCCAGCGTTGAGCATATTTTTTGAAGGCAAAATCGAACACTTCGCGTCCCAAGACCGTTTCGCGCAAGATATTAAGCGCTGTTGCGGGTTTGTCGTAGGATTGGCTGCCAAACTCACGGAAGGGAATGTTATCCGAAGTGGTCATAATGGGCGTAAGTTTGGTCTTTTCTGCGTTCATGTAATCGGTGATAAGGCGCGGAAAACCTGACGACGAGGGGAAGTTTCTGTCCCATTCCTGCTCCGCCAAAAACTGCAAAAATGAGTTCAAACCTTCATCCATCCACGTCCATTGGCGCTCGTCGGAATTAACAATCATCGGAAAGTAATTATGTCCCACTTCATGGAAAATAATGAGCAACAACGCTGATTTTGTCCGTTCGGAATATGTTCCGTCCGCATCGGGGCGGGGCGCATTAAAGCTAATCATCGGGTATTCCATACCGCCGCCGATGTCAGAGTTTGCCGAAATTGCCACAGGATAGGGATACGGGAAGGTGTGCTTGGAATATACCTTGAGCGTATGCGCCACAGCGCGTGTGGAATACTGCTCCCAAAGCGGGTTGCCTTCTTTTGGGTAATAGGACATTGCCATTACTTTTTTGCCTTCCACGTTCACGCCCATTGCATCCCAAATAAATTTCCGTGAGGAAACAAAGGCAAAATCGCGCACGTTGTTTGCCTGAAATACCCACGTTTTTTTGCCTTTGGAAGGTGCTGCTTTCGTGGTTTTGTCCATTTCATCGGTGGTCACAATTTTCACCGGCGCTGTCGCATTTTCAGCTTGTTTGAGGCGGTTACGCTGATCG
>VYMD01000254.1_pt1 | contig 16901 bp, 3 predicted proteins | sample 5115311 | NCBI WGS metagenome assembly VYMD01 (sample SAMN12291779, study PRJNA351875) | freshwater metagenome | isolation source: freshwater lake | place: USA: Michigan, Wintergreen Lake | collected 2013-08-08
CAATGTTATTCGCAAGGTTTGTTGGGAATTGTAATTGAGGCGTTGCCAAAGATTGCGTTGCTCCGGTTAAGGATACACGAATTACCGATGAAACCAGCGTGAGATTGGGTAGCAGCAGATTCGTTGCACGGCAAACATACATTCCCACACTTTGCGGAGTAAGCGAGCGAATTGTCAGTGTCGAACCAGTGGCACCGCGCACCGTAAAACCGTTTTGGAACCATTGATAGCGCGTCGAAGCACCGCCAATGCCTGACTGAATCTGTACTGTTTCGCCTAATGTCGCTTTAATATCATCTGAACCCTTGATACTATCTTGTCCCTGAGCTGAAAACACTTTTGCACGGGCAAAAGATTCCAATGAGCTAAATTCCAGACGATTGGTGTCTAATCGCACTGTGTCCAAGCGTGAAGATCGAATAGAAGGAATTGAAGTCAAGCTATTTCCAACAGCAGTGAGAATTTCCAACCCTGAAGCCTGACCAAGACTAGCGGGAAGAGCGCCTGTGAATCTGTTACGGTCAAGCGTGAGTTCCTTTAAGTTTGATGCCGTGAACTGAGGAATTGCCCCGGAAAGCCGATTTCCAGCCAATCGCAACACACTGATTCCGCTCCAATTTCTGATGGATTCCGGCAAACGCCCCGTCAAACTTGCATTTTCAGCACGTAAAACCCTTAAATTCTGAATTTCGCCCCATTCAGGCGGAATACCGCCGGAAAAAGCATTGTTGCTCACGTCTATCACTTCCACTATCGGTGCGCGCGTCAGGCGAGCCGTTATTTTTTGAGTAACCCTTACTCCACCTGTACCGATTTCAGGCGGCAATGCACCCGTCAGTTGGTTGTTATTTACCCGCAACTCTGTCAAACTCACCATTGCGCCTAATTGCCAAGGAATAAGCGACGTAAACCTGTTATAGCCTAAATTGAGCGTTTCAATTAAATTCAAATTTGCTATACATACAGGAATTTCTCCCGAAAGATTATTGCGACTCACATCCATAAACCGCAAATTCTTGAACTCACAAATGATACCTTCATTAATGGTTCCGGTCAAAAGATTATTGCTTAGGTTTAGACGTTCAAGTTTTTTAAGGGGAGCCAAACTCATTGGTATTCCTCCTGTGAGGAAATTATTCGACAAATCAAGCACACGAATTTCCGTCAAAGTCGAAATAATCGGTGGTAAAGCACCACGTAAACCAGCATTTACCGCTCTTACGGAAACAACCCGATTGTTTTCTGTTACAATTTCCAATTTACTCGGGTCGCCGCCCAAAGCAGCTACTATCTGATTCGCGGCGTTCAAATCACTTTCCAGCGAGGCTGTAAAAATAAAGTTTGTCCGCGAATCCACATTGCCTAACTGCGTTTGCAACGTTACCGGTCCTTGCGAGCGCTGCGAAGCGGCAGTGCTGAGAACGGCTGTTATTCGCGTTGGAGAATTGATAACAAAACTTGCCACCGGAATCCCTACAACGCTCACATCCCGCGCCGCATTGAAGTTCAAACCCGTGATAACAATTTCCGTTCCCGGAGGTCCGGTTGTTGGTGAAAAATTCGTAATGACGGGCTTTCCGGCTGCAATGGCTTCATTGATTATACCGGTAACGGTTGTTGTGCCACCTCCGGGCGAAGTTACTGTCAAAGGTCCAGAAGCAGGAATACGAACACTATCCGCACCAATACGGAACGGCATGATAACGACTACGCGGGAGCTGTCAATAATGCGGAATGTCGCATTTGTGCCGCCGATATTGACTGCCGTAATCAAATCCAAGCCTGTTCCCGTCAAGGTAATTTCCTCTCCCGGATTAGCATCTATGGGCATAACCGAGAGTATTCGCGGAACACCGATAACGCGGAACGCATCACGGACGATAATGCGGTTAAACGCGCCAAGTACATCCATCGTCGTTGCAGCAGAAGATAGCGTAGCATTGGTGCCGTTCAGTAAGCCTGTTGTCGGGATAATCAGCGTTAATGCTGCTGAGGAGGAAAGCGACCAAGATGCTGTCGTCGTCGCAATGCTTGTTGTGAGCCGTATTTCCTGAATGAGTTCTAAATTTGTTCCCGTGACGCGAACACGTCCACCGAGTGAGGTAATGCGGTCAAGAATACCGATAATTGCTGTTTGGCGAAGCGGATCCACCGTGTTCCCGTTGTTGAAAAATTCGCTGTAAGCAAAAAGCGTCGCACTTGTCGTAGAACCGGCACTTGCAATAACAGAAATCAGCACTCGTGTTGCGCTTGTGGTTGCTCGTGGCGGAATAGTCAGGCTTATTCTGGTCGGCGAATTAACGCTAAATTGTGCATTGGAAGAGCCTACTCTCACAGAGCGTACACCAACAAAATTCTGACCGAAAATTGTAACAACCTGTCCAGTGGAAGCCTCTGTGGGAGTAAAGCTGAGAATTTGCGGTGGAGGCAATAGTACAAGCGCATTGGTTGAAATTGCCGTTCCACCAAAGGTTGCGACGGTTACTATCGGGTTTGCAACATTCAAAGGAACGGTTGTAACAATGTTTGTTCCGTCCATGCTGACCGTAAACCGATTAGAAGCAATCTGTACTCCTCCGATACTAAGGAATGTCGTTCCACCGAAATTTGCACCGTTTATGGTTATCGGAGTGCCTAATCCTGCCGGATTGGGCAGCACATTGGTAATAACTGGGGATGGCACAAACGTGAAGGTGGAATCGCTTGCTGCGCCTCCATTGGGAGAACCTATCTGCACCGGACCGGAAGCAACCGCGCCAACATTGACGGTAATCGTTGTAGAATTAACTACCGAAAACTGTGCAACCGCAAAACCACCGATTGCAACAGCACTAACTCCAAGAAGGTTTGTTCCCGTTATTGTCATCACCGTTTGCTCTCCGCCCACACTTGGCGTAAAACCTGTAATGCGCGGTGTACCGGGAACGGGTGTAGCGGTGGAAAAGAAGCGTTCTCCCGCTATTCGTACAGATTCACCAACAAGCGAAGTCCCTTGGGCAATCGGTGTAATTGCGGAGGAAAGCCCTGAATACAACCCTGTTTTCGTTGGGCTTGCCACGAGAGAATGTGTTCCAGAGAATGGGAACACAAGCCTCATCAATCCTACTTGCGCACCGGTAAATGCCCCCGAAATTGTTTGTACACGCCAATGCTCCGAAGGACTCAGCGCACCACTTACACCCAAAGCAACCGAGCCGCCGGCACCGGTATTAAAGGCTTCGGCAGCGACGATGGGAGTGATTGAACCGGTCGGTGCATTAAGCAATGTGAGCGGAAGATATGTTCCGTTTTTGCCAATCGGATAAAAATGTGAACGTGAATCCGTCGGCGTAAGATTGGGCGGGAGCGCTCTGGCGAATGTTCCCATAATCATCGAAGAAAATGAGCCTCCCGCAAGCGCTGTATCTGCGGGATTGGTCAAGACAAGCGCACGCCCGGTTGGAGGCGTAATAGAGCCGCCCAAAAGGGAAAGCTGTGACCGTACAAGAAGAGAATCACCTAGTCGTAAATTCACATTGGGACGCTGCATCGAAAGCCACCCAATTTCGTTTGTCGAAAAATTGACTCCGCCCGAATCAGTAATTGCGCCCGTTCCGGCAATGGTGAGCGAATGAGTGGCATTGGTTTTGAAGGATGAGGGATTAAAAGAAATCACCCCTTCCAAGCGCAAACGCACGGAATCTTTCCCAAAATCCAACGTCGAATTTTGCAAGGCAAGTGCGCCCAGAATTGTGAAATTTTTGAACGCAGCGCTAGAATCTAAGCGTACCGTACCGTTTTTTACCCGCACCGAACCTTGCATCAAAATCGTGTTGGTCGAAATATCGCGCCCAAACTCGTTGAGTGTGGTAATTCTGTTCGGACTTGGCGTATCATAGACAAGTTCTGCCGTTGGGTCAAGGTAGTTGATACGACTTGGCACAAGGACTTTTGCGGAATCCACCAACACTAATTGACCTCCTGCGGCAATACGAAACACGGTATTTACCGTGAGTGTACGCCCATTCTGCACGGTAATTTTTCCGCCGCCGTTGATAATCAAATTGACAGTGCCAAAAATCGAGTTTGATGTAAAGACAGCATTTCTGCCGTTTGGAACAATAAACGTCGTTCCGGGACTCGTAAAATCTAATGCCGGAGCGCCCATTCCGGCAATATCGGAATTCCAATTTGCAGGCGTTTCGGCTGCACCGGAAATATAGAAAAATACACTCGGCAGCGAACCAATAGCATAAAACCCCGAACCGACGACATCCGGCATACTACTTGTAACAGTTCCTCCTCCCACAGCACCGCCTAAACCGGAATAACTCCCCGTTTGCGTAGCAGAGCGCCCAACGACAGCTGCGGCTTGAATCATCGGCGTAGCGCGTCCCAAACGGATTCTTGTGTCGGTAAAACTTGTTGCCGAAATTTGTTGCACGTTCCAATACTCCGTCGTGCTGATGCTGGAGAACAGTGGTCCGTTCATACCGCCCGACCCCGGCAACATTGCTTCAACCTCCATTTGGACGTTGGTTGCCGTCATGTCAATATAGCTGAAAGGCAAGTAATTCCCTGTTTTACCGACAGGAAAGGTAAAAATGTTTGGTGGCGTAATGGCTCCGCCGCTCAGTTGCCAACGGAGTTTTCCGTCAATATACGTTCCGGCTCCACCCATTGCCGTTAGCGTACCTGTTACTTCAACTCGGTTGGCTGCTTGTGGGCGAATGATGCCGTTAGTGAGTGTTAAATTGGCAGTAATGAGGTTGCCGGGCGCAAGCGAGAGTGTTTCCCCTGCTCTGTTGAGTTCAAATGTTCCGTAGCTTGGAGCAATGTTGTTGTACGTTCCACCCAACGCTCCTGTCCCAATAATCCTAACGGTTCCCATAATACCGGAATTGATACCACCACCACCGAAGGTAGAAGCACCATTCAATATCATGGTACTATTACCGACATTGATATTCCCTGAAGGATTAGCAAAAGCACCGTTGCAGGTGAACGAGCCGATATTGGCAAGGGTGACAGCACCGCTATTAAGCGTAAAACTTCCCCCTGCACCAACGGTGATTGCGCCAGTACCGTTGGACGTTAGTGTTGTTCCATTAAATGTAGTCGCAGCGTTGTACGTGAGAGTTGCAGCATTGTTAAGGGTAATCGCGCCGCCACTGCCTGTAAAGGTACCGTTAAAGGAAATGCTCGCAGAATTATCCCCAAGCATTGTGCCACCGGAATATGTAAAATTGTTATTGGCAATAAGTTGTGCGGTATTCAGGAAATTAAATGTTCCTGCGGCAACAATGGAAGCGCCGTTTAAGGTCAGCACTTGTCCGCCGCTCACGACCATTCCACCGGCAGCATTTTTAGAAAATGTTCCGGCAATAGTTTTGCTGCCGTCCAAAAGAAAATTTGCTGCTCCTGCGGTACGGCTAACAACAAGATTTCCTGCAAACATTGAAGGAAATTCGCGGTCGTTGGTAGTCCGATTTGCAATAACGCCCCCTGTGTATTCCAGTGTCGAGGTTGCTGCGAGATAGGTAACGGGATTTACGGAGGCGGGATCAATTCCGCCGTTGTCATGGAGTTGCAGTCTAGCGCCGCCCTGAATGTTGATTGTACCGTTATTGGTCAATATCTGCCCTGCAAGGACATTGAGCGTTGAGCCTCCGGCAGAACCACTGACTTGGAAGATTGAACCTGCATTTATAGTCAATGGAGCGGTGATATTTGCTGCTACGGGGTCTTGTGCGGGAGAACCGAAAATATATGTCGCTCCGGGCAGTCCAACGGCGGCGGGGCTGATAAGCGGAAATCCGGCAAGTTGCCAGTTTGTGGTGAGATTTGCGTCTCCAGTGGCAAGTCTAAAATGGAAGGTAGCTGCGATAACATCGAAAGCATTGCTTATTCCGGCAGTAAGCGCACCGGATGATGCAGTGAGCGTTCCCGCGGCAACGAGATTGTTAAATGAAAAAAGAGGAAATGTTGCTAATCCTGCAACAGGAGCAACGGAGACGGGAGAACCAATCAAATTCGGGTGCGCAATGGCAATATTCGGGGCAACATAATCAAGGTCAATGTTGTTGTTGCCATCCTGTGCTTGCACTGTCACGGCTGAAGCCATCGGTACGCCTACTGGGGTTGATACAGGCGGCTGGGCTTGAAATGCGAGCTGCGTAGCGGTTACTTCAATGCGATTGTTATTACCAGCAACAGAACTTGGTCCGACTACTGCAAACGCTGCTTTTTGCGTGCTGACCGCAGCAGCAGCCATGGTAACATTCGCCTGATTGATCGTAAATGCAACGTTTTGGTTATCCATTGGCGGAGTAATTGCACTAGTGCGATACCGGGCGCGAACGATAATATCAATAAAACCGTCATCGGGAGCGATAAGATTATTTGCCACAGCCGCACTGCTGAACGTTACCAGACCAGTGCCGGACACAGGCTGTGTTTCAATCAACCCCGTTCCATTGTACAGGGCGATTTCCTGCAAAATACCATTGGCATCGGTGACGTTGATTCCGATAGACGTTATCTGCGTTGGCTTATTATCAATATCGCCTAGTGTTGGAATTGTGCCAAAATCACGAATACGGAATCCCCAAACAGCAGGATGCGTACCGCTCATCGGGACGGTATAGGTACTGTATGGAATATTCGTTTGATAGGTAAATCCGGGTGTTTGGATAATATCAGCTTCATTACAACCTTGCGAAGGAGGCACGGGGTCTATGACGCGGATAACCGCAATAGCGTAGGTAGGGTCGTTATTAAAGGTAATGGGATGTGGGTTGCAGTAATAATGTAAAGACCAGTTTTGAGTGATATAATAAATGCCGGGTTTACTGGGAGCAGTAAATGGATATGAGAATGAGCCTGAAGAACCATTAAAAACACCGGAACCAATGCAGTGAGTAAACCCTGTTGGACTTGAGCCATCACCGGAGATTCCACTACCGCCACCAATGCCAATATACATCTGAACTACGCAGCCAGGGCAATAGGGTGAACCACCCCAATTCATTACCCAATTCCCTGCAATAGTAATCGGTGCATTTGGATTCACGGTTAAGCTATTTCCACCACCATTCAACGTAACACTATTAAAATTCATGTCACGTCCGCCAATGCCAAGCACAGGTAGTGGCGGTGGAGTGGATGGAATCGTGCATCCCCAATATACCGGGATAGTCGTAACGGTAAAGTTGGCACTTACTCCCGAAAGCGCCCCTAGGGTTGCGGTTAGGGTATTGCCAACGCCCGTACCAGCCATCTGCACAGCATTAAACGAACCAATTCCCGCCGTGACAACAACCGAACCACCCGCCGAAACAGCTATTGGTGCGCCCGTCAGCGTCATTGTTCCTGCGGCATCAACATCAAGATTGTTATTGACATCCACTGCACGAACATCCACAGCGGGAGTAAAGTTTGTGTTCACGACTTGATTGCCGACGGCATTAGGAAAGGTAAGTGTTGTTGCCACAACATTGATACGATTATTATTTCCTGCCACCGAGCTAACAAGCGGAGCAAAAGCACTAAAGGTTGAACCTGCGCCACTTGCGGTAGCACTATTGATAGTAAAGCCAATCGAAGAATTATCGGTAACATTGCTCTTGAATGTTACCCGCAAAGCAAGGCGTTTTGTGGTATTGTTAGCAATATTCACAGCTAATCCCGTAAAAGCAAGTGCGCCGTTTACAGCATTTATCTCCTGTACTTCCGTTGCGCCGTCATACAAAGCTATTCTGAGAAGGTTTCCCCCGACATCGTTGAGAGTAAAATTCAAATCGGTCATGGTCGTAGGCAAACCATCACCGCCCAAATCCCGTACATCAAACTCAAAGAGCGAAATGGATGTTGCCGTAACATTTCCACCCAGATTAGCAGCAGCGTTGTACTGAGCAATGTTGATAGGCGACGTGTACGTATAGACAGGTGCTGTTGCAGCGACAATATCACTTGTGGCGACTGGACCTGTACCAATCGCCAAATGCCGTGCCGTTGCCGGAGCAAAGCTAATTGCAGGAGTGATATTAGTTGTTCCCACCCCGCTTACCACAGGAACATCAGAATACGCACCCGCGGCATTTGCTCCCGAATACGAGCCTACCTTGGATGTGGCTGTAATTGCCGGATGATTAAGCGTCATTGTCATGGTAGCAGCGGGGTTTGCCAGCCCATACCAGTAGGCTGGAGATGTTGCCGAACCGATAAATGGTGCATTGTCGCTTGTTCCTGTCGGCGAAACATTTGCATAGCCGAGACTAATATCCGTTGCTACCGATGGCATACCCGTTGCGACCAATCTATAAACACCGCCCGAACCCAAATGCCAGTTAGCAGCTGTGTTCAGATTCCTCGTAAAACGAGCATCATTGCCATTTGCTGACGGTGTTGTTTCAATATAGGAAGCAGCACCGCCATTGAGAAGAGAGACACCGTTACCTAATCGCAATTCCCCACCTGCCGGAATACGCCAGCGCCCGGCGGTGAGATTGAAGGATGCTGTTGCTGTGTTGAGATGAATAAGCGAGGCAGGTGCATCAACGTGTCCTGAATTATTCAGCAAAATTGAACCGCCGAAAGGTGACACTAATTCGCCACCTGTTGGTGTTTTCAGTGTAGTTCCTGCGTATTCAAGCGTTGCTCCAGCTACGGAATAAGAGGTTGTTCCTCCAACACCAATCGAACTGTTTTCCTGCACACGCAACCGTGAATTTGCCGACGAAACGGTTAAGTTTCCAGCGATTGTATGCCCAAGTGACGTTCCAACGGCAGAAGTTTGCAAAATACCTTGCGTGATAGTGGTATTCCCACTTACCGTTTTTGCATTTTGGAGAATGATAACATCACCAGCCGCAGCACTATTGACAATCAAATTTCCGATTGTTCCGGGAAATTCATTGGCAGTAGTATAGGTAGCCGGAGTTTTATTCAGATACTGCAATGTTCCGGTGAAGGGGGCGGGCGAAGTCCCCGTGTACGTCCCTGCACCGGAGAGGGTAAGAATGCCCGCGATATTCACTGTGCCGCTATTTGCTAGACTTCCCGTAATACGAATCTCTCCGGTGGGATTGTTTGAATTAAGCGTTGCCCCAGCACCGATGGTATTCACCGCATTTGCAAGAGTAAGCATCGTTGCAGTAGGAACCGTAAACGTCCCATTATTCGGCGTAGCCGACAGCAGTAAACTACCGTTCAAAACAGTGTTTGCGCCAAGATTCACCACCGTACCGGAATTGTTGATAACGATATTTCCCGGCATGGGAGAAGGCAATTCCACTCCTGTTGAAAATGTTCCGTTAAAGTATTCCAACACCGAATTGGTCTGATAGGTCGGTGCGCCTGTCCATGTTGCTTTGGGGGTGTTGACAAATTGTAGTCTCCCACCAGTTTGCACAGTAAGGTTTGCTCCACCACCAACGGTAGTACCATTCAATGCCTGCAATGCCGCACCATTCCACACTTGGCTTCCCCCGCCCAGCGTTAAATTACCTGTAGCAGTTAAGACCGCAAGAAACCCTGATTGCACAATCATTGGTCCGGTCATGGATTTAGTGCTAGTAATATAGACCGTCGAATTGGCTGGCTTTATCACATTCACTGTTCCTGCCATCGGGCTGGGAAATTCCGGTCCTGCTTCCCAGACCATTGAGGCGGTTCCGCCCGTATAGTTCAGTTTTGCTGCGGTGCCGGGATAGGAATATGTTCCTGTACCGGTCATACGAGTATTAGGATTGTTATCGCCTTCGCATTCCAAGATTCCCCCTGCCCCTGCGTTCGATACAATGACCGTTCCATTATTTGTCAGTGCTGTTCCGCTGCGGACTCTGAAGGTTGCTCCTGCACCGATATTCAACGTTGCTCCTACATCAACAGTATTTGCACCCAAGCCGCTTGTCAACACCGTCCCGACACCAGTAACCGCCACAGTCCCGTTATTATTGACAGTGAGTGCGCCAGCATCGAAGGTGAAGGAGGAGCCTAGCGTAAGAGTTGCTCCTGAGCGATTCATCGTCAAGCCTAGCATCTGCACTGTCCCCAAGCCCGTTAGTGTCCCGTTAATTGTTCCGGCTCCGGTAATAAACATAAACGCAGAAATATGCGAAGCGTTAATTTGCGTTCCTGTCCCCCAATCAATGTTGCTGTTGTTAAAGGTGAGATTGGTTGTTGCGTCGAAGGTGAGAAAGCCCGTACCAGTGCGGGTGAAATTACCATTAAAAATTCTTGAACCACCGTTCATAACGAGATTGCTTGCTCCACTGTGCAAAATTGAACCCGGCATGGTGGCAGGCACAAGGTGATTAGTGCCGACAGTGCCAAAAGAAGCCGTACTCATGGCGCTGGTAACAAATTCGAGAATGGAAGTCGCTCCTGCGTAGATGATGGATTGCGTTCCAGGCGATTGGCTGGAAGCGCTTGCCTGACCTTGTACTTGGAGTTTTCCGCCTGCGTTTACATTGACAAAAGAAGTCATCGCCCCTGCTTCCAAATCTAAGGTCTCTTGGATGCGCAAGGTCCCAGCGACAGTAATTCCCCCAACATTTGTATAGCGAAAATAAGAATACGCACCGATTGTAGGATTGATAATAAACGTTGCATTTACACCAATGGTCATTGCACCATTGAGAATATATGTCGTTCCGACAGCCCCCGTATTCAACGTAACACCACCTGCGGAAGTATTGGTAACGTCCACCGTACCGTTCATCGGATTGGGAAATTCGGCACCAACTATTTTGGCTACTGTACCCCAGTAAAGAAGTGTCGTTCCTGCCGCATACACAGGGCTCGTGCCTGTAATGGCGGCATTGCCGTCTATGTGGATTTGCCCCGATGGAGCGACAACATTTATTAACCCACCACTATTGGCAAGAGTAATACCTGCATTCAAACGAAGTTGAGCATTTACAGTTAACGTTCCGCTTGGCGCAATGCTACTATTGGCAGAAAGCGTAGTTATAAAGCCGCCAAGGTCAAAAACACCTTGGGTAATCGTCAAGGCTGAAACCGAACTACCAGCTCCAAGTGTGATTGTTTCCGTAGAAAGCGCTTTGTTTATTTCTACCATCCCGTTCATAGGCGTTGGTAACTCAATGCCATTTGTTGTGCGATTTCCGGAACCGGAATACAATAACTTTCCCCCTGCATTATATTGTATCGCTCCGCCTGTAAGCGATGAGGTGTTTCCAATGATTTCCAAGGTACCTGTTATGCGTATTCGATTTGCTGCACCACTGTTAATGGTTACACCATTACCAATTCGTAATAATGCTCCCGTTTGCACATCCACAACACAAGTTCCGCTGATGCTTGAGGGTCCTGCTCCAACAATTAAGAGTGTTTGCCCTGAAGGAATGGTAAGGGTATTTCCATACAGAGTAGCAGTGAGAATCCCCACACCACCAACGGGGAAATTTGTGAGCGTTAAGTTTGGCGTTGGTGCGCCCAAAATGGCTTCGTCGGCAGCACCCGGGAATGTGCCTATATTCACGCCACTTGCATGACCCGTTGTACTCCAATTAGCGGCGTTTTGCCAATTTAAGTCCATTGACGCATTACGCCAATAGTACTGGACAGCTTTTGCTTCACCGAATGAGAATATCAACACACACAAGCCGAGAAATAATGTTCTCATCCTGAACGAGAAAAGAGAGTGAAAATATGCGGGGTAAAATTGCATAGCAATAACTCCAAAAAAAATCCTGCAATATTGGGTAAATACGCGGTTTCCCTGTAAAAAAAAAATGTTGAGAACAGAAAAGAAAATACAAAAAATATGCCTATTTTACAAGTGACGAAAAGTCATATATCACTTGAAAATAAGCGCTTTTCCGAGACCACACAAGAATTTTGGGGCGAAATGCACTCTATTGGGGCAAACTGCAACACAAGGAAACCCTGTTGCTGTTTTTCTTATTGAAGGGGAGCAATAACCAGTTTATACTGGTGAAGAATTCAAAAACTTCTGAATTGCTTCATTCGTTTCGTAAGGTTTTTCAAACGGCACAAAATGACCACATTTATCAAAAATTTTGTACGTTGAATTGGGGATTTTATTCGCACTTTCTTCCGCAACCGTTCTGGGACTGCCTCCGTGCATAAACCAATTCGGAATGAAGTTATCATTTGCTCCGTAAATGATTAGCGTGGGCTGTTTGACCGCAGAAAGTCTGGGTGCAACGGGCGAATATCCCATAGCAAGAAAGGATTGCAGTACTGCCTGACAATACAAATCATACCCCGAAGCGTGCGCCCACAAAATTCGGTCGCGCACCATAAACAGAGCCTCTTCGGGCATCTTGTAAAAGTTTGCCGCATACGCTAAAAACACACCAGCCGGAGATGCGTACTTAAAAAACGGGATGGGAAGATGCACAAAAGGTTTTATCACCATTCGTTCTAATTCGGTATAATACTCTAAACCCGCAGCAGAAAGAAGCACCAATTTTGAAATCAATTTGGGGTATCGCAAGCCAGCAAGCACCGCAATTTGACCGCCGAGAGAATGCCCACAAAGCACGATGGACTGAAGTTTGAGTTCATCAGCAAATTTTTTCACAATGGCTGCGTAAAAATCCAGCGAAATTTCATGCTGCTTTGAAGATTTCCCATACCCCGGCAAATCAATTGCTATGCACCGATAATGCTTTGACAATCCCGGTATATTGCGCTTCCACGCTTGCAAGTAGCTTGCCAATCCGTGCAAAAACACAATCGTATCTTTTGGCTCCCCTTCTCCCTCATAAACATCAATGTACGCAAGCCGCACACCACCTTGTAATTCAACATAATGCGTCGGATAACCATAATCCATTGCCGAAAATTCACAATTCGTTCCGTTTGCGACAGGTAACAATCCTGCAGGAAGAAAATATGATGCCAACATAGAAACCTGTTTGTCAAGCTCCCGTGCGAAAGTATTGATAGTATTCAGCATAGCAAAACTCCGAAAAAGCGTGATAGATGGTGAACGTTGAAAAACGCGATAGAAAAATTAAGAAATCAGTGTATCAGCATTATCGGTCAAGAAAATCACGAATGGTTTGGTTTACCGCATCTGGATTATCCCATTGTGCCAAATGCCCACAACGGTCAATCATCTGTACAATACACTTGCGAATTTTGGATTTACCATACTCCGCTACATCCTGCGGCTTTTGCATGACGTGAAAGAACTGGTTGGGAATAAGTTTATCATTCTTGCCAAAAACCAGTAACGTCGGCTGGCTCAAGCCCTCTAACATATCCCATGTTGGCAATTCAACCATGCCGACGATGCTCCGCGCTACTGCATGGCAGTAATCATCATAATCCGTAGCACGGCGCATTACCAAGCGGTCTCGCAACATAAATTCCGCATCAGACGGCATTTTGTAGAATAAACGCACAAAGTCCGCTCGTAAAACATCGTCAGTTTTGTCTTTCGTAACGCTATTATTCACATTGTCGAAAAACGCTTGACGTTCAATTTGGGTAAACGGCTCAATACCAGTAGGAGAAATAAGCATTAACTTTTTGAACCTGTTCGCATACCGTAAAGCAAGATTTATGGCTACCTGTCCACCCATTGAATGAGCAACAATATACGCATCACGTACTTTTAATCCATCCAAAAATCGGACTAATAAATCGGCGTAAAAAATGACATTGATTGGAAGTTCACCTTTTTCTGAACGCCCATATCCGGGCAAATCAACGGCGATACACCGATAATCTTTAGATAAATCCTCCAGCGTTTTATCCCAAATCGGAATATATCCGTTCAAACCGTGAATAAATAGCAATACTTCCTTACTTTTCGGGTCGCCGACATCAACATAGGCAATCTCTGTTTTACCTTTGACACGGATTTTTTTTACCGGGTATTTATAGGGCTTCAAAAGGGTGCCTATAGTGCCACGTTGGAATCGCGACCCCTTTGACGAGATAGTGGTACTGCCGAGTCCAATAAATGAAAAAACGAACATTCGCAAGTGAAATGGGTAACGAAAAAACCGTTGTACAGGTGAATAAAACAACGAAATTGACAAAGACGAGCAATATACCACCGAATTTGTTGTTATACAACCCAAAAGATAACGGCAGTACGTGAATCACTTTGTAGTTGTTCACTTACTGCCGTTATTTTGAATCTTCACCACGTAAAATCGTTTAATCGTAGGTGGGTGATCTTTTTCCAAATTTTACGAGTTTATACACGCCGACGAATTCAAGTTGTAAGTGCGAAACGTGATTTTCAGATATAACGTAGATGCTGAATTAATGAGCAGTAATGCAGATATTCGCCAAACAAAATACTTGCGGATTTCTTCACCTTTAAGCAATTTGTTTTTTGCTTAACACCCCATACATTCTGTGTTCTAGAACATTAGCACTTACAACTTGAATCCGCTGCTAATCCCGCGTTAAAAAATCAATCATCACTTTATCACGCTCTTCATGTTCAGCAAAAACAATCGTATAGTGATTCGTGTTGCTAACGGTCAAAACAGTAGCATCTTTGATTTCCCGTTTCATCGCCATCATTCCATCTTCCGTGAGAAACTCATCTCCAGCTTCACGGTTTTTGCCTGGAGCGCGAAGAATTAAGGTCGGCACTTCAATTTTGTCGTAGGGGAAATAGCGGGGGGGCCAAGCCTTCATAAGCAGACCAATCGGGTCCATAAACGCATTGGCAATAGCTACAAGCGGGTCAATCGCTCCACCAAAGGACTGAAACTCTTGGTCAAGAACATAAAGCGGGATATTACATTTCCAACGTCCGTTTACTTCTTCAAGTTCGTAGCGGCAGTGGTCTTCAACAACGCTGTTCCAACTTGCTGCAATAAAGGGTGCAGATTTAATCGTTTCGATATAACGTTCAGGGCTACGGAAGCTAGAATTGAGGCGAGCGAGCGAAGGACGGAGAACCACCATAATTTTCATGAGTTGCGCGAGTGTCGGGGCTGCTCCTGCATCTACCATGATAAGATGCGAAAGACGTTCGGGATATTCTGCCGCGAAAGCCATGCCAATCATTGCGCCTAAGGAGTGTCCGACAAGTATCGGTTTGTCCATCTTGATTTCATCCAAAAAAGCAATCAAATCTTCCAAATGACCAAAAACACCATAGCCTTTTTGAGGTTTACTGGAATGTCCACGCCCACGTAAATCATAACCAATCACATTCACACCACTATTCACCAGCAGTTGCGCATATGTTCCCCAACAACGATGATTTGCCGTCAAACCATGCACACAAACTGCTGTTGGTGCGCCTACGGCATCATTTTGTCTTGAGAACCAGCGACCATAGTGGATATTGATTCCATTAGCGAACACATCAAACTCTTCATACATCACTTCACTTTCTTCATTGAATGCTTGTGAAGATTGCTGCTGTTGGTGTTTGTTGTAAAACGTTGATTGAGCAACAATCGGTGGCATTGTTACTGATACTGACTGCACGTCAAGCATGACTGCTTCTGCGGTTGAATCAACCATGGTAAAAAACCTCAAAATGATGAAAAGTAATGTGTTTATTCCGTTTGATGAAGCATCGCCAAAATGAGTAAAAACCGAACAGGGTTGGTGAAGCCCTGAATGATTTCTCACAAAAGCATGAATGGATTGGAGAATTTGCTTGAATGGGAGAAATGAGATGACCAATTTCTATGCCATTCTATACGCAATCATATAGCGAATTAACAGCAGAAAACTTGTGCTATAATTACTTGCAAACCAACGTATACCGTCGAATGTTCCTACAAATAGCGTGTCAAACCCTCATTGTTCAAATCACACACCGCCGAAGTCCTTCATTCACTTTTTCTTTCACAGATTGTGGTAAGTGATTTCGCTATCTGCGAAGTTATACGGAAAACAGACATTTCCAAGAAATATTTTCGAGAAAATGAAAAAAAATTCATCGCTGCTCATTTTCCACCACAACAAGTGAACGTAAACATCTTTGATATAACCACTTACAAAAAAGGCTCACGTACTGTACAATACACGAGCCTCTTCTTCGTAAGGTCGTTATTTTCAGGGGCTTGAGAGCTGTTTTACCGTGATACAAGAATTTTCACCGCTTTTGTTGCAAACGGAGTTTGAATTCTTAGCTCATACATCCCCTGTTGAAGGCTCTGTACCTGTGCTTCCAGCGAATATTGTCCGGCTTGTTTGTATGTTTCCCCTTCCAGTGTTCGGACTTCTTGACCTAGTGCGTCGTATAATTTTACTTGCACTGAACTTGGTTCGGAAAGGCTATACGTGACCTGCGTTTGCGCTCCGGCAGGATTCGGGGAAACGGACAACGAAGTAATCACAGAACTTGATTGACCGCCGCTAGCGCCCGCCGTTGCTTGTGGTTGAGGCAATCGCTCTAACATTTGCGACACATTCAATGTGCTTGTGGTCGCAAAAACCTGCGTCGTCGAAACGGTTGAAGATTCGATTGTACCGTCATAAAGTTGCAAATTTGTTTCAATGACAACACTCGTAAAACTTGCATTAACCGTCGTTGTAATCGTCAATGTCGTTGTGGAAAGCGTAAGTTGCGACGTGGGGAAAAACGTTCCCGGACGTACTCCGGCAGAAGGAGGATTAGGAACAAAAATGTTTTGCATAACCGTAACGGTCGAAACAGTTTCACCATTTCCGCTCGTCGTAATCACAAACGAGGACGTGGAAATTGTTGTCCCCGTAGCGGAAATCGCATTGGTGAATGGCGGTGCAACACGTGTGGCAGTCGAAATGATGTTGGTTGTAGCGACAACACGCGACGATGTGTTGGAAACAGCATACAATCCCAATGGCGGCAACCACTGTGATACTTGCTGATTTACAAAACCCGTAGCGGCAATCGTCATGCGCTGTCCACCGACAGCCCAGCGTTGGAGCGGTGCGGAGAACGTTCCCAAGACCGT
>VYMD01001055.1_pt1 | contig 16829 bp, 19 predicted proteins | sample 5115311 | NCBI WGS metagenome assembly VYMD01 (sample SAMN12291779, study PRJNA351875) | freshwater metagenome | isolation source: freshwater lake | place: USA: Michigan, Wintergreen Lake | collected 2013-08-08
TTCCTTGGCGAACCCTTCCACTCTCTCCCTGATGGGATTTTTCCGTATTCATCAATAAAAAACGGAGAATACTTGACAAATTCGGGGGGGGGTAGAATTATGCTGCTTATTACTATTAAGCAATGATTTATGGGGTATAAATAGCAATTTTTACCCATTCTTAACCAGGACATTAACTTGCAATCAATCAAAAATGACTAATCAACTGCTAAAAGCCCTTTGCCTTCCCGCGGTGACTTGTGCCGTTTTCAGTGCCATTCCCGCCCATGCCGCTATTTTTACCGCTACCTATACGGATACTGTTTCAGCAAACTTTGGTGTCGATAACGTTACTGCCGGTGATACTGCGGTTATTACCTATCAGCTTGACAATGGGGGAACTTCCCTGTTGGGCCAAACATGGACCGCGAGTAACATTGTGACTGTCACCTTCAATTTTGGTAATGGGTCCCACGTTACCACCTTTAATCCTAATGGTGGTGATGGGTTGAGTGTTAGTCTAGGAAGCTTTGTCACCAATGCCTCAGGACAATTAACGGCTGTTCCTTCTAATTGGAGAGATTCATCTAATCTCAATGTCGTCTCAACCAATTCCACACAAACACCTCGCTCATGGTACGTGAATGGAAACAATGGCGTTTACTATACTTTCCCCATCAACATGGTCGGTTTGACCAATGTATCAGGCAATATCGTTGCTGCTAACTGGACCATTCAACCTGCCCAGACACAGACAACCCCAGAACCAGGTACCCTTTTAGGTTTATTAGCGGTGGGTTCTCTGGGTGCATTGGCTCGCAAACGTCAATAAATGACCAATTATAGTGTAAGGAAGGTTTAAAAGCCTTCCTTTTTGGCTAGGTATCCATCAATTTACTTCCTTTGTCGAAAATGTTGCCAGATAATTTAACCAACACCAACTAATGAACCCTGCAATTTAACATCTTCGTTACCCTTGGATATATCGGCTAATTGACTGATATTTTCTAACTCAATTGCAGGAACAGTTCGTTTAATTAAACCAGTTAAAACTTTACCTGGTCCCACTTCGATCGCTTTTTCCACACCCACATCCAGCAATTTTAAGATAATTTCTCGCCATCTTACGGAGCTAGTCATCTGCTGAATGAGATAACTTTTTAATTCCTCCGCATCGGTGATCGGTTGGCTAGGATTAACATTAGAAATAACGGGAACTTTTGCAGAACGAAAATTAACTAATTCTAAAATCTGCTGAAACTGAATAGCAGCATTTTCCATCAAGGGAGAGTGAAAAGCACCGGATACTTTTAACGGCATAACCCGCTTAACTTTCACTTGACCTAATACCAAATCCACCGCTTCAGGAGTCCCAGAAATCACCACTTGTTCGGCACTATTATCATTAGCAATAACTACATTTTCCGTCTGATTAATCACTGTCTCTAGACTGGTGCGATCAAATTTCATTAAGGCGGCCATTTTACCACCTTCGGCCGCATCCATCAAACGGGAACGGTTTTGAACTAGATTTAATCCTGTTTCAAAATTAAACACCCTGGCCGCATACAAAGCCGAATATTCACCGAGACTATGACCGGCAACTAGATCGGGAAAATGACCTTTTTCTTGCAACAAATCCGCTAAAATACTCTCCACCACAAATAAACAAGGTTGGGTATAAAGAGTACGAGATAGGGTTTCTTCATCCCCTTGACATTTTTCCAGGACCGACCAACCGAGGATTCTTTCTGCTATTTCTAATCTCTCTTGGCCAAGCGCACTTTCCGCTAAATCTCCAATCATTCCTAACGCTTGCGATCCTTGTCCCGGGAATATCCACGCTGTTTTCATACGTTCTTAAAATAGATAGATAGATGTGTTTGGGTCAGTTATCAGTTATCAGTTATCAGTTATCAGTTATCAGTTATCAGTTATCAGATGTGAGTTTTTAGTTATCAGATGTGAGTTTTTAGTTTACTGTTTACTGTTTACTGTTTACTGGTTACTGGTTACTGTTTACTGATCACTGTTTACTGAATTAATCTCCCCAACGGAAGATAATCCCACCCCAAGTTAAACCGGCACCAAAGCCAGAAGAAGCAATAATATCACCTTTTTTGACCTTACCACTCCTGACAGCTTCATCGAGGGCTAGAGGAATCGAGGCCGCGGAAGTGTTGCCATACTCGCTGAGATTGCTGATCACTTTTTCCGGAGGCAGTTTCAGGCGCTCGCTCACCGCGTCCATAATTCTTTGATTAGCTTGGTGCAAAACTAACCAATCGATATCACTGGTGGTTAAATTAGCTCGATAGAGAGCTTTTTCGATGACCTCTGGCACTTTCGCCACGGCAAAACGATAGACTTCCCGTCCGTTCATCCTTAGGGGCTTATAGGTCCCTTTTTGAACGCTTACCCCCTCCTTAAGGGGCAATTCTTCCCCCTCATAGGCGAGATTGAGAGAACCATTCTGGCTGCCGTCGCTATGGAGTTCAAAACCGAGAATGTTATCTTTTGTATCATTTGCTTGACAAACCACCGCCCCTGCCCCATCTCCAAAGAGGACACAGGTAGCGCGATCGTTCCAATCCAGCCAACGGGAGAGAACATCGGCCCCGATAACCAAGACATTGCGGTAAGTACCAGTACGGATAAACTGGGTGGCGGTGACTAATCCCACCAGAAAACCCGAACAGGCGGCGGTGAGATCAAAAGCGATCGCCCGATTAGCCCCGATCTGACTTTGAACTTGGGCGGCACTACCGAACAGATCATCGGGGGTAGAAGTAGCCAAGAGAATCAGATCGATGTCCCTAGGCGACACCTGAGCCATTTCCAGAGCCTTAATCGCCGCTTGGGCTGCTAATTGGCTCAAAGACACCGATTGATCCGCTAAATGGCGTTTACCGATGCCTGTACGACTTTTAATCCACTCATCGGAAGTCTCGACAATTTGGCTGAGTTCTTCATTACTGAGGAATTGCGCTGGTGTGGCCGATCCACAACCGGTCATGACGACTGCTGCCCCGAATCCGTTCAAAATAGTCCCCCTTTTCAGTTATCAGTTATCAGTTATCAGTTATCAGTTATCAGTTATCAGTTATCAGTTATCAGTGGGTCAGTGATCAGTTATCAGTCATCAGTTATCAGTCATCAGTTATCAGTCATCAGTTACCAGATTTGAGTATTAAGTGAGCAGTATTAAATAGCAGTTTCCTACTGTCTTTTCACTGATTACTGATTACTGTTTACTGACCCATTCAAGATGGCTCACAGCTTAATCTTCACCGTTCACCGACAACTTTTTAAATTGATGATGTCAGTTATCAGTGGGTCAGTCATCAGTGACTAGATTTGAGTATTAAGTGAGCAGTATTAAATAGCAGTTTCCTACTGTCTTTTCACTGATTACTGATTACTGTACTGATAACAGCAAAAGGCTGACAGCTTAATCTTCACCGTTCACCGACAACTTTTTTAATTGATGATGGTGGTCATTGTAGGCTTGAATGCGCTCAGAAACGCGATTATCAACGGCATTTTTTGCCTGTCGGATAGCGTTAAAAATTGAAGGCGCTTGGGAACTGCCGTGACTGATCACACAGACCCCATCGACTCCAAATAACAGTGCGCCACCGTGTTCCGCATGATCCATGCGTTGTTTGATCTGTTTAAGATTGGGTTTAATTAAAGCCGTCCCGACTTTACCCTGTATCCCCCTAGGTAATTCCTCTTTGAGAATTTGTAGGATAATTCCCCCCACCGCTTCGGCAAATTTTAACAGGACATTACCGACAAAACCATCGCAGACGATCACATCAAATTGTCCCGATAGCACATCCCGGCCTTCCGCATTGCCGATAAAGGGAATTTGCTGGTTATTTTCTAATAATTCGTAGGTTTTTAGGGCGAGATCGTTACCTTTGCTGGCTTCTTCGCCAATATTGAGTAAACCGACTTGCGGTTCTTCAACACCCATAACGTATTTACTGTAAATTGTCCCCATTAGGGCAAACTGCTCTAAATATTTGGGTTTACAGTCCACATTCGCCCCGACATCGAGGATAATCACCGATTTACCCGCCAACATCGTCGGCAGCACCGCACCGATCGCCGGGCGATCGATTCCTTTTAAACGACCTAAACGCAGTAACGCTGCCGCCATGGCTGCCCCGGAGTGACCGGCGGACACCACCGCATCGGCGCGATTTTGTTTGACTAAATCCATGGCCACATTAATCGAGGCCGCTGGTTTGCGACGGATAGCGGTGATCGGTTCTTCGTCCATGGCCACCACTTGCTCTGCGTGGACGATGGTGAGATTCTTGGGACGGGGATGATGCTGGAAATAAGCCTCAATCCGTTCAGAATCGCCGACTAATAATACTTCTACATCTAATTCTTCGGAAGCTCGCATCGATCCCGCGATAATCTCGTTGGGAGCGTGGTCACCTCCCATCGCATCTACCGCGATTCTTGCCCGATTTAATGCCGTTTCTGCCATTGAGTCAGTGGGATAGAAATCTTTAATAAGTTGAGCGGCAGCTCTTGACAAAAGCTGGCCGATCGAGGATTAGTGTTTTCTGATCGAGCAATTGTTAAAAATTACCAATCATCTCTATACAATAAGGCATCATTGCGATTAAGGAAAAGATGTTCTCAGTTTTTAATTTGGCAGTTTTCGGCTTTCTCTTGGGTTGGTTGGGGGGGCAATCCCAACCGATCGCCAATATTCCCCTAATTTCTTGGCAAAATCAACCTATTTTCCACCTTCCCACCGCTCCCGATCCCCGGGTGGCGGCGATCGTGGCCGATTATCTGCAAGACTTGACTAAAAAAGGTTTAAACTCTAGTCAACAACGGGTCTTAATTGAGACGGAATGGGCTGATTTAGCTGATCATCAGGGTAATCTGCCCGCTTCGGGGGCTTCTTTAACTAAAATCGCCACTACTCTCGCCGCCGTGGAAACCTGGCCTCTCGATCATCGTTTTGCTACTCGTTTTTACAGCACGGGAGAGGTAAAAAACGGGGTGTTAGAGGGAGATTTAATTATTGAAGGGGGAGGGGATCCTCTGTTTGTCTGGGAAGAAGCGATCGCAGTGGGCAATGGCCTCCATCAATTAGGCATCCGTCAGGTCAAAGGCGATCTGATCGTTACGGGTAAATTCGCCATGAATTTTCAAACCGATCCCCTCAAAGCGGGAGAATTGCTGAAAATTGGGCTGGTTCAATCGAAATGGTCAAAAGAAACCCAAAAAGCTTTTCAAAGCCTTCCTAGCGGCACACAAGCCCCACAGGTGAAGATTTTGGGCATGGTTCGAGCCAGTCAAATTCGCCCCGAAAATGCCCGATTATTGTTGGGACATCAGTCCTTGACTTTAACGGAACTGTTGCGTCAGATGAATATTTATAGTAATAACGTCATGTCAGAAATGTTAGCGGAGCTGCTCGGTGGCCCGGCGGCAGTGGACGCAATTAATACTAAAATTACTGGGGTAGGAGCGGAAGAAATTCAATTAATTAATGGTTCGGGATTGGGGGTAGAAAATCGCTTGTCTCCCCGGGCAGTTATTGAGATTCTCAAGGCCTTGGATCGCAAGTTAGCCAATCAACCGATCAAAGTCGCCGATTTATTTCCGGTGGGGGGACGCGATACCAAAGGAACTATGCAGTGGCGCGCCATTCCCAAAGGAGTGATGATTAAAACTGGAACTTTGGCCCAAGTTAGTGCTTTAGCCGGAGAAATTCCCACCCAAGAAAGGGGTAAAGTTTGGTTTGTGATTATGAATGCTGGTAGTAGCAATATCGAGGGATTCAGAAATCAGCAGGATCGAGTTTTACAAGCTTTAGATCAACACTGGCAAATTCTCCCGGAAGCCACTAAAGGATCGATTCCGCCAAGGGCCTTTTTAGGTGATCCTAGTCGGGTAAGTCAGGGTTTCTAGAATTGATTGGCTAAGAGGTTATGGTGTTGACATCCTCGCCGCCCTAAAAGTGCGGCGATTCCTAAACCTCACGATTTAAGTTTCTGCTTCAACCACCGTTGCATACCACGGTTAAAAAACCATGTACTGTCTTACACAATTCGATGAGCGAATCTTATCGAAGGGAGGGCCTACGCTATAGGCCCCTACTAATCACACCGGCTGGAATGTAGGGGCGCAACGCTTGCGCCCATAATGTAACATATTGAACATTTTTTACCCAATATCCAAGAGAGCCGAATTTTTAAGGATAAAAACACATTTGCGGCAAAGCAAGGGATTCTTCCCAACCCATCATGAGATTGAGACATTGTACCGCTTGTCCCGATTGTCCCTTAACTAAATTATCGATCGCTGACATCACTATCACTCGATCGGTTCTCGGATCCACTTCAATACCGAGATAACATAAATTAGTGCCACAGGCCCATTTAGTTTGCGGATAGACTCCCCCCGGTAGGATTTTGACAAAGGGAGAAGCGCGATAAAAAGCATTGTAGATAGTGATCAAATCATCCCGCACCAGATTGGGATCCCGCAAAGTTGCATAGACTGTGGACAGGATACCCCGAACCATAGGCATTAAATGGGGAGTGAACTGGACGCGCACCTCATGACCGGCTAAATCACTGCAAATCTGCTCGATTTCAGGAGTATGACGGTGTTTTCCCGCTACATTATAGGCCCCGATCGAACTATCTGCTTCTGCCAATAACATATTAATCTTAGCTTGTCTTCCTCCCCCCGAAGTTCCCGATTTGGCATCAATAATCGTGGTTTCCGGGACAATTAAACCCTGTTTTAACAGGGGAGAAATCGCCATTAAACTAGCAGTAGGATAACATCCGGGGCAACCGATCAAAGAGGCATTTTTAATATCTTCCCGATAAAGTTCCGGTAAACCGTACACAGCCGTAGATGCGATCGCTTGATCCTGACGTTCCTTGCCATACCATTTACTATAGGTTTCTAGGCTAGTAAAACGATAATCTGCCGACAGATCCAACACTTTACACCCTTTAGCGATCAAAGGAGGGGCTAAATCACAGGCTAAACCATTGGGTAAACCCAAGAAAACCACTTGACAACGGGAGGCAATTATCTCTAAATCGATCGCCTCCACATTAATATTAATACTATGACCGAGATGGGGATATAAATCACTGTAGGGTTTCCCCGCACTACTATCGCCCCCCAGATAGACTAATTCGACAAGGGGATGTTCTTTGAGCAAACGTACCAACTGTACGCCACCATATCCCGAAGCGCCGACAATACCCACTGAAACCTTCTGTCCTTGCGTCATTTCCCTTATTCCTAAAAATTCTTATCGTTAATATAACGCTTTAGTATGGCTGAATTTTAGCCTAACCAGCAGGATTTAAATCAAAAAACTTCCTGTAAAAATCTAGTATCTCGGCCGGGTTGTCCATAAACCGTCAATTTCTCTTGATCAATAGGCAGTTATCTTAATGATGAGGTACGAAGTTTTCGTTTGAGGGAATCTGTCATATTTACAATTTTGAGCGCACTGTAAATTCATAATCTCCTCCCGGTTCTAATTGATAATCGTAGCGTTCTAAAAACCGATTCAAGGGTTCAAAAATCAAAGCCCTACCTAGGGAAGGTTGTACTAATAACTTGCCTTGAAGAAAATGCCATTGAAAACGCCATTGATATTGTTCCGTCCGCACTTCTCCCTCTAATTTACCCGTTTGCCAAGATTGCTTAATTATCCGCACATAAGCCGTGCTTTCTGGTCGATTGCCGCTACTCACCTGAACTCTACCTATAGATTAAATATCAAACATTAAGATAGCGAATTAATCCTTGTTTGTCATTACTTGAGCTAATTTTCTCGACTTTATTCTGGGGCAGTGACTTCATTAACCTTAGAAACCAAGACATTTAATTGAAAAGGTCGCCCCATTTCCTTAGTAATGAATTCTTCCAACAATTCTACCTGTCTGGGGGTAATACTTTCCGCAGTTCTTACTACTAATCTCACCCGGGGAGGTTGCTTGAGCCAATTAATCGAAGATTCCAATAATTCTGCCCGTTGAAAAGTAATCGTTCGTTGTAATAAAGCTTTTTTGAGCAACCTTTCTAAGCGAGCTTGATTGGCCAGAGTTGCAAAACTTATTCCTAACGGAATTAGCAAAACTGCTGTCAGGATAGAAGTCAAAATTAGAGCGTTACGCGCCCGATGAAAATTAGAATAACCTGCCAGCAAAAAGACCAACAAACAGGAGAGAGCAATGCCTAATAAATTGGTAATATATAACAGAGTTGCCCCCAAACTTAGGACCCAATTCCCTTGGGATAATCCTAAACCAATCGTACAAACTGGCGGCATTAAAGCCACGGCGATCGCTGTTCCCGCTAAAGTACCTGAAATTTTCGGTTCTATTTTAGCATAACCACTGATTGCCCCCGCGGTAATTGCTACTCCTAAATCTAAAAGATTCGGTTGAGAACGAGCTTGAATTTCACTACCAAATTCAGAAATTCCGATCAATAATCCCAGCAACCAAGCTATCGCTAAAGCGATAATCGTACCGACTAAAATTGCCAAGGCCGACTTACGAATTAATCGCCAACTGCCAATTAAACCACCAAAAGCAAGACTACGAATCGGCAACATCAAAGGGGCAATAATCATCGCCCCAATAATCACTGCCGCACTATTGGCGACTAAGCCAAAGGTAGCGATCGCACAAGAACTGACAATCAAAGCTAGATAGGGAAAATCGAGGGACGCTTCTAACCATAAATCGCGCCACATAGTCCGCGATTGTTGCCAGGTCAAGGGTTTTCTTGAGAACCACGAGTAGGGCCGTTCTTTTCTCGTCATGGGGCTGAGGAAGATTGACTTTTCTTTTACTTATAGCTTTTTTTGTCTAATCAATGTATATTTGTCTCATTTTCTTTAACTAATCTTACGTTTTTTTTCTTCGCCTCCATTGATGAAACCTCATGACCAATTTGCTAAAAACTATCTGGAAGAATTATTATCGCCTCTAGGCCAGGTAGAAATTAGCAAGGAAATTACCGACGAAAACCGACAAATTGATCTATTTTTTTCGCCTCATCCAGATCGGCAAATAACTGTCGATAATCTAGGATTATTAGGTCAAATTGCCCTAAATAGCACTCTCCTAGAACCCTATCGTAATTCTCCCACTCGTGCCGATGTGCGTAATTGTCTGGCGAAATTAACCGCCGTTTTTGCTGAACTACAGCGACAGGCCAAACGAGAAAATAGCCCCTACAATGAGGAAAATTTGCCCCGTTTATGGATTCTTGCCCCTCTGGTCAGTGAAACTATATTAAACGGTTTTGGGGCGGCCTTAGACCCGAATTGGCCCGAAGGGGTGTATTTCTTGCCTCCTTTACAGCGCACGGCTATTATTGTGATCAATCAACTTCCTGTTAATTTTCACACCCTCTGGTTAAGGTTATTGGGTAAGGGTAAAACTCAGAATCAAGCCGTGCGAGAGTTGCTAGAATTACCAATAGGGAACAACTACCGTCAAAATGTCATAGAACTATTAGTTAGTTGGCGGGTGAGCGTGGAAATACAAAATATTTTAGAAGAAGAAGATCGAGAGGTGTTTATGACGTTATCCCAAACTTATCTGGAATGGAAAGAAGCAGTGAGACGACAAGCTCTTGAAGAAGCTCTTGAAGAAGGTCTTCAAGCAGGTCTTCAAGCAGGTCTTCAAGAGGCGCGTCGGGGGATGATCGAAAATTTACTACAAGTGCGCTTTGGACAGTTAGTTGACATCCTCACCGCCGTAAACGGACGGTGATTCCCAAACCTCACGATTTAGGTTTCTGCTTCTTTCCCTTGCGGGGTTTCGCACCTGCCTTAACAGATTTACTCTGTTCTGTTGAGGGATTGTTATCCTTATCCCCCAGCGAATCTAGCCGTTTATTAATCGAATCCGCCCGCGAGGAGCTATTTGAGCGTTTTCACGATATAACCCCCCAGTAGATGGGAGCGCCAGAGCAGTAACCAGTCAACAGTCAACAGTCAACAATGAAATATGATTTGCCGAACACTGATGACTGGTTACTGATCACTGATCACTGAATTTACCGTTTAGCGGCAACAATGGCAAAAACGGTGGTATGGGGATCGTCTTTTAAAGTCACCCCTTCTGGCATTTTCAAATCACCCACGAGCAGGGATTGCCCCACACCGATCTCCGAAACATCAAATTCGATCACTTCCGGGATATTATCGGCAATACAGGAGACATTAACTTCGTTGACGAACTGTTCGATTAAACCGCCCTGTTTAGTTCCGATCGCTTCTCCCATGGCTTTAATCGGAACAACGATATCGAGCTTACCGTGGGCAGATACCGAGAAGAAACTGAGGTGATAGAGATTTCTTTTCCAAGGATGAGATTGTACCTCTTGGATCAAAGCTTTTCCCGTCCAGGGCATTTCGGGAACATTCACATCCACCAAGGTATTATTTACCGAGGCCTTTTTGAGCAGGGTTAAGGCCGCTTTTTCTCCCACCACGAGGGAAACCGATTCCGTGCCGCTGTGGCCGTAGAGAACCGCCGGGATCAAACCCTGACGACGTAGGGCCCTGGGGTTAATATTTTCGGGTCTTTTTTGACATTCAACGCTAACTTGCATAGTTGACTAATCCTCTTTGGCAATGATTTAAAATTCGTAATTATCCCAAGGCGAGCCATTTTCGTCCAAAAGAGCGCGTTTTGGCCCGTGAATGGGGTCTTCAACGATAATAGTTTGGTCGCGACTAGCTCCTAGGGAGATAATCGCGATCGGTACTTCCATGATCGCCCCCAGGAATTTTAGATAATCGAGGGCCTGTTTGGGCAGGTCTTCCAGACTGCGACAATCACTGGTGGGTTGTTGCCACCCCGGCATCGTTCGGTAAATCGGTTGACAACGGGCGAATTCCCCGGCACTGCTGGGTAAATGGCGACAGGTTTGGCCGTCCAATTGGTAGGCGACACAGACTTTGATTTCCTCTAGGGTATCGAGAACATCTAACTTGGTGATCGCTAGACAGTCTAAACCATTGATTCGCACCGCGTAACGACCGATAACCGCATCAAACCAACCGCAACGACGACGACGGCCGGTGGTGGTCCCGAATTCCGCCCCACGATCGCACAATAACTGCTCGATCTCCCCCTCTAATTCCGTGGGAAATGGACCTTCGCCTACCCTAGTGGTGTAAGCTTTAGCCACACCGATCACTCGATCGATTACCGTCGGACCGATGCCAGAACCCACACAAGCACCGCCGGCGATCGGATTGGAGGAGGTAACGTAGGGATAGGTTCCGTGATCGAGGTCGAGTAAGGTTCCTTGGGCCCCTTCAAAGAGAATATTCTGACGCTTGCGGATTGCTTCGTAGATTTTTAAGGAACTATCGACCACATGGGGACGCAGTTTCTCGGCATATTCTAGATATTCCTCGATCACCGTCTTCGCATCTAAAGGCGGTAAGTTATATAACTTTTCTAAAATGACGTTTTTATAATTGATCGTCCATTCTAGTTTTTGCCGCAGATTCTCGGTATTCATCAAGTCGATGACTCGAATGCCGATGCGCTCGGATTTGTCGGCATAGGTGGGGCCGATACCCCTTCCCGTGGTGCCGATTTTATATTTACCCCGTTTTTCCTCGGATGCTTGATCGAGCAGCCGATGATAGGGCATAGTGACATGAGCCGTTTGCGAGATATAGAGATTGTCGGTGGTGACATTGAGGGCGTGTAATTGCGCCATCTCTTTGAGTAACACCGAGGGATCTATGACTGTTCCCGAGCCGATTATACATTCCGTATCTGGGTAGAGAATCCCAGAGGGAATTAGATGGAGTTTGAACGTTTGATCCTCGACGACGACGGTATGACCCGCATTTACGCCACCTTGAGAACGCACCACTACATCCGCCGATCGACTCAGCAGATCCGTGATTTTTCCTTTTCCTTCGTCGCCCCACTGAGCGCCGATTACAATAACGTTAGCCAAGGTATTTTAGTCTAGCTAAAGTTCACACAAACTACTATTATCCCTCTTGGCGAATACAACTGTCAAGTTATCTCTCTTAGCTAATTGTAGGGAGAAGGCGAGGGTAAAACTCGCCTATTTTCAGGGTTTATTGACCTTCCCGACTGATTTGACGCTCGATAGTTTCGATAGCGGCATTTAATCCCGCTAGACGGGTTTCGAGGTCATCGCGCATCCATTTGAGGAATGTTAATTTACGCTCTTGACATTCTTGGCGGGAAGTGCTGCCACAAGTGTTGAAGAAGAAGGGAAACATAGACTAAGGGGCCTGCTATAACTCTACGTCTCCTATCTTGACGAAAATTTTCAAAAAAGTCTAATCGTTAAGTCGCCATAATAACCACAGACCTAACCCAAAACCGAAAAAATTAGGCAGCCAGGCAGCTAGGAAGGGGGAGAGGGTGGCGGTTAGTCCCAAGCTACCCACTAAGAAGTTGAAAAGATAATAGAGAAAAACAATAGCGACACTGAGACCGAAACTGGTTCCCCGACCGATTCTTTGCGGTAGAGAACCCAAGGCACAACCTATGGTAGCAAAGACGATACAGACAAAGGGAAAGGCGATTTTTTGCTGGATTCGCACTTGAAAAAACCTGACTCTCTTATCATCGCCACTGAGTTTGAGCAGTTGTACATATTCGATCGCCTGTGGTATGTTCATCTCGTAGGGATCGCGGCTTTGACGAGCAAAATCGAAAGCGGAGCGAGATAAAGCGATTTTTTCGGCTTTAAAGGGGATAACTTGGCTATAGGAGGCGTTAGGGGGGGTTAATTCATAGATAATGCCGTTAAAAAAGTCCCAGACGTTATCGACGGCATTCCAACGGGCCGAATCGGCGATAATAATTTGATTTAATTCTTGTTTTAGCCAACGGATAACGGTGACGGTTTTCATCTTTTCCCCGTCAAATTGTTCGGCATAAAATAAACTTCTTAAATTGCGATTAATCGTACCATTTTCTAGGGTTTTTATTTCATAATCGGGATAATAAAAATCTTTATTTTTCCAAAAACTTGCTTCTTTATTAATTTTCTGCACTAAAATTTCTGTGGCTCGATAATTAGCATTGGGAACCACATATTCATTTAATAAAAATGTCACAACTGTAACTATTAAACTCAGGCAAAAAGTGGGTATAAAAAGACGATAAAGAGTGACTCCACAGCTTTGCAGGGCAACGGTTTCACTATCACTACTTAAACGACCGTAGGTGATTAAAGTGGCCAGCAAAAGAGAAACTGGTAGGGAATAAGTGACAAATTCTGGCACTTTTAACAGGAGAATTTCTAGGGCCGAAGCGAGGGGTAGATTCGCATCAACTACCTGATTAGCTAAATCGGAAAGATTCCCGATCGCTACTCCCAAAGAGGCAAATAAACCAACACTAAATAAAAATGGGGGTAGTAGTTGGCTGATCAGATAGCGATCAATGAGGGCAATACCTCTATTTACCCAGTAAGAAATCTTTTTCTTAATCATTGATTTTGGTTAACTCACTCCTATTTCATCCCATTTCCTAACCCGCAGCCGTCTTGCTTACACCTTCGGTTAGCCTATCATATTTTGTCTTTGACGAAAAACACCGCCGGAAGTTGTATGATTGCGGGGAGAGTGGACATAAGTAAGGATTTGGGCAAGTGTAGATAAGTAGTGGTGCAAAATTAATTTCTTGGTTAGGATAGGCAAAAGGCAAGAGGCACTCATGCAAGAGGTGGTTAGATATGTGTAATTAATTTTTCCTAGGTACTTAATTTTTCTGTTCCTATTCCCCGATCATCCCGAGGTGAATTATGCTGCTAAACTGGCAAACTTTTACTATTCATAAACGAGTACCTTTAAGGATTAGTCGCGGCACTACCAGCGAAAATACTAATATCTGGCTGAAAATTAGCGAGGAAAATATCGAAGGTTGGGGAGAGGCATCCCCTTTTGATATTACCAGCGAGGAGAAAAACCCCGATAAAATCCTGCAAGAATTAAACTCGATCGCTCCTATTTTACAATCTTTTCACCCCTGTCAACGCCAAGAAATTGAGAAAATTTTATGGCAAAATCAGATATCTTCGGCTACTCGTGCCGCTATTGATATGGCACTGCACGACTGGTTAGGCAAAAAAGCTCATTTACCTCTCTGGCAAATTTTTGGACTCGATCGCTCTTTGATTCCGCCAGTTTCTGTTACTATCGGTTTAAATTCTCCAGAAAATGTGCAGAAAAGGCTGTTAGATTGGCTAGAAATCGGCGATTTTAGCTTATTAAAAGTCAAATTAGGCTCACCGGACGGTATAGAAGCCGATCAAGCCATAATTCTGGCCATTAAAGAAATTGTCCCCCATTTGCCCCTAACTGTCGATGCTAATGGTGGTTGGCAATTTAGCGATGCGGTGAAAATGTGCCAATGGTTAGAGGAAAAAGGCGTTATTTATGTGGAACAACCCCTATCCGTCGGACAAGAACGAGATTTAATTGATTTATACCAAAAATCGCCCCTACCTATCTTCGTCGATGAAAGCTGTTTTTCTAGTCAAGATATCCCGAAACTGGCCGATCGAGTCCACGGCATTAATATTAAACTAATGAAAGCTGGTGGATTAGCCGAAGTGCAAAGAATGATTCATGTTGCCCAAGCTTGCCGACTGCAAATTATGTTCGGATGTTACTCTGATAGCAGTTTAGCCAATACTGCCCTAGCACATCTTGGCCCGCTTGTCAACTATCTTGACCTAGATAGTCATTTAAATTTACGCGATGATCCCTTCACGGGATTAAGCTTAGAAAAGGGACGTTTACAACCAAATAATTCACCCGGTTTGGGTGTTAGTTTACGGATAAAAGATGACTAATTATTTGACCCCTGACAAGAAAGTAGCGATTCTTCTCCACGAAGGAGTCAAAGGAACTCGCGGCAAAACCGGATTAAGTTATCTGCGTTACGGGAAAGCGCAGGTAGTGGCGATTATTGACGCAGAAAGCGCCGGCAGCACCTTAAAAGAAGTGGCCGGAATCGATCGCCCCTTGCCGATTGTTGCTAGTGTTAAGGAAGCTTTAACCTATCATCCCGATACTCTGTTAATTGGCATCGCACCCTCAGGAGGCATTTTACCCCCCCATTGGCTAGAAGAAATCAAAGAGGGGGTAAATGCAGGGTTATCCCTCGTTAATGGTCTCCATACACCCCTAAAACCCCTTTTTCCTCAGCTTAAACCAGATCAATGGATTTGGGATATCCGTCTGGAACCCCAAGACTTAAAAATTGGGCAAGCGCGGGCGAAAAATTTAACCTGTCAGCGTATTTTAACCGTAGGCACGGATATGAGTGTGGGCAAAATGTCCACTAGCATCGAATTACATCGGGTTGCCCAAGAAAAAGGGCTAAAATCGCAATTTTTAGCCACTGGACAGGGGGGAATTATGATCGCAGGGAAAGGTGTACCCTTGGATGCAGTGCGCGTTGATTATGCCACTGGTGCGATCGAGGCTTTGGTGTTAGAATCGGCGGAAAATAACGATATTTTGTTTATTGAGGGTCAAGGCTCGCTATTACACCCCGGATCCACTGCTACCTTGCCCTTAATGCGTGGCAGTCAACCAACGGGGTTAATTCTCGTCCATCGCGCTGGACAAATTCATATCAAGGATTTACCCGATATTCTCATCCCTCCCCTAACAGAAGTGATTAAACTCTACGAAATGACTGCCAGCGCCGGGGGAAGTTTCGGGGAGGTGAAGGTAAAAGGGATTAGTTTAAATACTTTTCATCTTAGTCCGGAGGCGGCAGTTAAAGCTATAGAAACTGTGCAGGAGGAAACGGGGTTATTTTGTACCGATGTTGTCCGTTTTGGCGGTCAAGGGTTATTATCAGTGATCAGTAAACAGTAATCAGTAATCAGTGAGCAGTGATTACACCAACCACAGTCGATGGTGCTGCGTTACTACGTTTTACTAAATCCTGATTTGAAAAAATTTTCTCTTGACAAAAGCCTCTTGACATGACATTATATTCATAATGGAAAATCCGTGCGTATGCAGACGCTATTTTGCCATGGTCAGTTCATCATTCAATCATTCCAATCATAGTTAAGACAGCATCCCCCTACAACTCTGATAAATTGAAAATGATACATAAGTATAGTGTTGTCGATAGATGCGGAATTGTTCAATTACTGGGGGATTACCTCGTAAAAAATAAGGTTCTTCGTTACTTGGTATGATTCGATATGGGGGCATAAATCGACTAAATCCTTATCTGGCAAGAGATTTAATTGATTAGTTCGCTTTAGATCAAAAACAATTGACAAAAATCGCCAAATGCCTTTCTACATAAAGGTTCCATCCCTTATATCCCCCGTCCATTGCATAACACAAACCGAAGAGCCAAAAATAAGAGAGGATATTGGTATCAAGTAATGCTTGTTTCATAAGTCATTTATCCGTTTTAAATCGAGTTGACGATTAGCTTCTGCTTCTTCGACAATCTCTTGCATAGTATTTTCTATATCTGCTGCCATACCAGCAAATTCCATAAAGTCAACGTCTGGATGTTTTGTTTTTATAGATTGGACAAAATGCAGGATTTCTGGTAGCAAAGAAATGGGAGTTGTTTCAATTTCTTTAATAAGTTCTTCTTTGAGTGTCATAGCTTTATCAGTTATCAGTGATTAATTCAATTATAGTCCATTCCTTGACATCCTCGCCGCCGTAAAACGGACGGCGATTCCTCACCACGCCACCTTTTTAGAATGGTCGCTGAATGGGGTTGACGCTTCACGGGATGCTGCTTCTTTAACAGAAGTCT
>VYMD01000199.1_pt1 | contig 16827 bp, 18 predicted proteins | sample 5115311 | NCBI WGS metagenome assembly VYMD01 (sample SAMN12291779, study PRJNA351875) | freshwater metagenome | isolation source: freshwater lake | place: USA: Michigan, Wintergreen Lake | collected 2013-08-08
CCAGAACAGAGTAAATCTGTTAAGGCAGGTGCGGAACCCCGCAAGGGAAAGAAGCAGAAACCTAAATCGTGAGGTTTGGGAATCACCGTCCGTTTACGGCGGTGAGGATGTCAAGATTGATATTGTTAGGGGTTTTGGGGTTTTGGGGTTTTGGGGTTTTGGGGTATTAGTTAAAATTTCCCTATCTCCCTATCTCCCTATCTCCCTATCTTCCTATCTTCCTATCTTCCTATCTCCTAATTCCTATGGGTCGTGTTTGGCATTTTATTAAAAGTGTGATGGGAATTATCTTTCGTCATCCTGTAACTGGGGTGACAATAATTCCCCGGCTTGCTGACGGTACAATTGTTTTAATCCGACGCAGAGACACTGGCAAATGGGCCCTACCGGGGGGAATGATCGATTGGGGGGAAGATATTTTTAATACTGCTCAAAGGGAATTAAAAGAGGAAACAGGATTAAATTTAGTTAGTTTAGGGCGTTTAGTGGGGGTTTATTCCTCTTTTGAGCGTGATCCGCGCATTCACTCCATTTCAGTGCTAATTGAAGTGACAGCCGCAGGGAATTTTCAGATCAAAGATACATTAGAAGTTAGTGAGGTGAGAGCTTTTAGCGTCGAAACTTTACCTCTAGGCAATCTCAGTCACGATAATGGTCGCCAACTAGAAGATTATCTCAGGGGTGCCACTGTAGTGGCTTGATTTTTTTCTATGTGATGGTGATTTTGTTGATTTAGATAAGACTCACGGTTTGTTTAATTTTTTAAAGGATGATTTTTAAAATTTGCTGTAACCCTTGTCCTGTATTGCTTCTAGTGGTATATTAAAACTAGCTCGCTATTCGATAACTGGAAGGTTGATACTTGGCGATGGATTTGGTAGCATGGCGGCGGAAAAAATGTGCTTATTATGGGCAAACCACAAATCTCTATCGGAATTCCCTAGTTCCTCACCAGACCAAACCTCTAACCCCCAGAATCTGCTAAGTTACCTAGTAAATCAGTAGCGACTACACTGGTAGAAACCAAAGTGAAGAAGAAGTCAGAGATCCAAATTTTCCTAGCTCACGCTAGTGAGGATAAACCAGCAGTTTTGGCACTGTATAACCGCCTCAAGCAAGTGGGATATAAACCTTGGTTGGATAAAAAAGACCTGATTGCGGGGCAAATTTGGCGAGATGAAATTCCGAAAGCGATTAAAGCTAGTCAGATTTTTCTCGCCTGTCTGTCAGCGAAATCGGCTAATAAACAGGGATACATCCAACGGGAGTTGAGGATTAATCGTTCCAGAAGAGCCAAAACAACCGGTAATCGTCACGCAACCGTTATCAGTTGAAATCGTGGAAGTAAATGCGAAGGGTGAGCAAATCAAAAAAGAGTCGAAGCAGTCCCAATATTTCAGCCAAGATTTGGGCAACGACATCACCCTAGAAATGGTCGCCATCTTGGGGGGAACATTCACAATGGGTTCACCAGCCGGAGAAGGATATGATTATGGGGAACCCCAACATCAGGTCACTGTTCCCCCCTTTTTCATGGGTAAATATCCCATCACCCAAGCGCAGTGGCAAGCGATCGCCTCCCGTACCGACTTAAAAGTTAAACAAGACCTTGAACCCAATCCAGCCTATTTTAAAGACCGTCCCGATAGCGATCGCCGTCCCGTGGAACAAGTTAGTTGGTACGATGCGATCGAGTTCTGTGCGAGATTATCAAAACTAACGGTTCGGGAATACCGACTACCGAGTGAAGCGGAATGGGAATACGCTTGTCGTGCTGGAACGACCACCCCGTTTTACTTTGGGGAAACCATTACCGGGGAATTAGCCAACTACAATGCCAGTAATACCTACGCCGACGAACCAGAGGGAGAATATCGAGGACAAACGACCCCCGTGGGACAGTTTCCCCCCAATGCCTTCGGGCTGTACGATATGCACGGCAATGTCTGGGAATGGTGTTTAGATCCGTGGCACGACAGCTATCAGGGTAAAACGCGGACCGATAGCGAAGTTTGGGATAAAGAACAAAGCGCGGAGCAATATTTACTTGATAAAAATAATGTTATACAACTATTAAGTGATAAAAGAATGAGGGTACTACGCGGCGGTTCTTGGGACCTCATTCCGAGGAACTGTCGCAGTGCGATTCGTGGCAGGTACAACCCCGTCAACCGCAACTACTTCAACCTCGGTTTTCGAGTTGTCTGCCGCTTCCCCAGGACTTGATTTCCCTTTATTCTTTTCTCTTTTTCCCTTTTCCGGCGATTTTTTTTATCGCTCATAGTACATATAGACTATTCTTGATACTGTAGAAGAGAACTCTCTAACCCTTTTTCTCTTTTTTCCCTTTTTACCCTCATTCCCTATTTTTTCTCTTTTCCTTTCTTTCCTGCCCTTAGGCGGGTCGATTTTTTTGGGAAAATTGGGGTTAATGTTAAATTTTATACTAAATCCGGTTATTAAAAACTGATTATTTATTCCCCTTTTGCCTTTTGCATGAGTAGAAAACGGGGTTCTCCGAGAAACCCGTTTTCTGTGCGTTACTTAAGAGTTATCGGTTATCAGTTGGGAAGGTGGTGTGATATTATGGGTAGTAAAGTTGCTCAAAAAGCTGATCAGTTTGCTATTAGCATAGTAAATGCTGATAAATATCTCAGCCCAGAAAAGAAAGAATTTATACTATTATAATAAAGTTAATTGATAAGTAGGTAGGCGTTAAAAATTATCAGATGCCCCCTTATCAAGGGGGCTCCCCCCGCCTACCGGCACCCCCCTTATCAAGGGGGGCAGGGGGGATCGAACCTAAAGTCCATTTTTCATTTAATTATAACCAGCTACTTATTTGCTTAATTTAAGTTATGAACTTCAATCTTTATCTGGAAGAGGAATTAAGTCAGCAACTACAGGCTTTATCTCGCTCTACAGGCAAATCCCAGAATGCTTTGATTCGAGAAGCAATACAGCTTTTAATTACCACAAAAGAACAGTCGCAATGGTCGTCAACTATCCTTAATTTTCAAGGGGTAAGTGATGGTATTATTTTTGAAGCTTATAGAGAGGAACTTTCCCCACCTAGAGAAGATGAGGTGATTTAGTGCTGGTTTTACTCGATACTTGTACGATTAGTGATTTTGTCAAAGGTGATAGCAACACTCTAGTGCAGATCAAAAATCACTCTCCTAGGGAAATTGCCGTTTCTGCGATAACTCTAATGGAAATCGAATATGGACTATTTCTTAATCCAGCGAAGGCAAAGAAAATAAGACCCATTCTTGACGAATTTCTTGCTTCTATCTCAATTCTTGCCTTTGGCAATCAAGAAGCCATTTGCGCCGCTCAAATTAGAGCAGCTCTCAAACAATCCGGGACTCCCATTGGTGCTTACGATCTGTTAATAGGTGCAACGGCGATTACTCATAATCTTAAATTAATTACGGCCAATCCCCAAGAATTTGCTCGTATTCAAGGATTATCGTGGGAAAATTGGCGTTAAAGCTAATCGCCTAACTAATTCGAGAATATATAGGGTTTGCTGAATAAATCTAAAAACCTTGTTGGCTAAGACTTTGAGACTTTTTGAAAATCAAAAAGTGCCAGATATAGGAGTAATCGGAGGGAAAATTCAGGGACTTTTTCCCTGAAAATTAGGTAAAAACCTACACTCAGCCCCCACGAAAAACTTTTTCAGCATACCCTAAATACTGGCTTTCTCTCTTCAACGGCTGATTCTGTGAAGTTGCTCCAGAAGTTGATCAAGAATGTCTTCCATCTCTTCCGGGCTTCTGCCCATCCTGACCGGTCCGCGCAGAAACTCTTTAACCGTTATCTTTTTATCGCGGAAGTCCCGGACAAAATTATAGATTTTTTCGGTGGATTGAACTTGTAATTTCATCTCCTCTAGCATTTGCTCAATCGGGTCGATGCCATCCTTCTCACGAGCGCGACTGGCCTTCACCATCTCGCCTTCCGGGGTATTTCGCACCGAGCGCAGTTCTCTTTTCAGGTTCTCGTATTGCTTTTTGAGTAGTTCGTTATTGGTTTCAACCCTCTCGCACTGTCGTTTAAGGTCGCTTTCCGATGAGCCTTCAACCTCGAAAGAGTCTCCCATTTGATGCTGTCGTTCGATTTCGAGCAGTCTGGCAATATCTCCCTCTTTATAGGCGCGGTTGACCTCCTTCATAATCTCGTTGTGACGCATCCGAGTTTCGGGATCCGTAACCTTGTCGGGGTGAAAAATCTCAGCCATTCTCAGGAAAGTGCGGCGTATTTGTCTAGATTCAGGAGATTTAGGCGAGCTTTCAGGTGATATCTCTGCTCCATCATCGTGACGGCCATAGGAGTCTCCCCCAGAGAAGAAATCCTGCGCGGATTGCTCTGATGATCCTTCTGGTTCTTCGTCTCCGAAAAGTTCGTCCAGTTCTTCATCTCCATCGTCAAATTTCGGGCTAATCACCCCCGTTAACTGAAGTGTCTGGTAAATTCCGAGAATCCTTTTTTTTGTCTGCTGCCCCAATTTTCTAGCAGTGAGGATTTCGTCAAAAAGGGCGTGTATTTCGCGGTCGAGGTCGGTAAGTTTTTGATAGAGGGGTTGCCCTCTCTGAAAAATCTCCGTCGCCAGGGAACGCATCTGGTCGAGGAATTTCTTCAGTTCGTTGCGCTTTCTGCCAATCTGCTTGAGGAGCCACTGATGCTCCTCCTCTAAAGCTTGGAGACGAAAATGTAGGGAAGAGAGCGCCAAGGAAGGTGAGGTGGGCGAATCAGAGGAGTTCGGTGATTTCGGCTTTTTAGATCTGGTCATTACTTTGGGGTGAAAGCATATTGTCCATTCTACCAAGCCGGAAGGAGCCGCATTCCTAAAACTCACCCTTGGCTCATTTTATTGTTTCTCCTATCTCCGGCGCTCCTGCGGAAACCTTTTTCGGCAAGTCCACAGACAGGCTTAAGTGCCTAGAAACTAGATATATCAATGGTCTTAATTAATTCTTATCAATCGAATTAAATTTTTGTAAATAAAATTCTCGATCGGATTAATTATTTTTTCCAAATTCCGCTAGACTTATTTAGTAAGTTCAATTGAGACTCAATATTCCATAGCTAAATTTCTATAGCACGGGCTAGAGGGAAAGTTTAGCGAGGGATTCCTTTCCCCATAATTCAGCACACATACTTGCTTTAGCAGCAGGCAGGAGAATTCCATGTCCAATTTTTCGAGACGGAAATTTTTAACCACGGCGGCAGTTTCAGCGGCAGGGGCTGTTGTCCTCAAAGGTTGTCTGGGTAATCCCCCCGACAGTACGGGTGGAACTGCCAGCACTACACCCGCTTCCCCGGTTGCTTCTCCCGTCGCCATCGCCCCCGAACAAGCTCCTGAAACCACCAAAATTAAATTAGGTTATATTCCTATCGTTGAGGCCGCACCTTTAATTATTGCCAAGGAAAAAGGCTTTTTCGCTAAACACGGGATGCCCGATGTGGAAGTCTCCAAACAAGCAAACTGGGGATCCGCTAGGGATAACGTCGAAATTGGCGCAGATGCGGGCGGAATTGACGGGGGACAGTGGCAAATGCCCATGCCTTACCTAATTTCCGAGGGACTAATCACCAAAAATAACGTTAAAGTCCCCATGTATGTGTTAGCGCAGTTAAACACCCAGGGTAACGGAATTGCGATCGCAAGTAAACACGAGGGCAAAAATATCGGTTTAGACCTGAAACCCGCCAAAGATTACATCCTCGGCATGAAAACGACGGGAACTCCCTTCAAAGCCGCCTATACTTTCCCGAAAGCTAACCAAGACTTCTGGATTCGTTACTGGTTAGCCGCCGGTGGTATTAACCCCGATACGGATGTTAACCTAATTGCGGTTCCTGCCGCCCAAACCGTGGCCAACATGAAAACGGGAACCATGGATGCGTTTAGTACCGGCGATCCTTGGCCGGCGCGAATTGTGGCTGATCAGATCGGTTTTATGTCAGCTTTAACCGCAGAAATCTGGCCCTATCACCCGGAAGAATACCTCGCTATCCGCGCCGATTGGGTGGATAAAAACCCGAAAGCCACCAAAGCGGTGTTAAAAGCAGTCATGGAAGGGCAGCAATGGCTAGATCAAGAGGCAAATCGAGCAGAAGCGGCGGCAATTCTCGCTAAACCGGCTTATTTCAACCTCAAAGAAGAACTTATCGCCGGTCCCCTCAAAGGAATACAGAAAATGGGTGACGGTAAACCGGAAATCACCGACAAAAATAAAGGGGTTTTCTACTGGAAAGATCCTGCTGGTAGCGTTTCCTATCCCTACAAGAGTCATGATCTCTGGTTTTTAACCGAAAGTGTTCGTTGGGGTTTCTTGCCGAAAGAAACTTTAACCACTGCCTCAGCATTAATCGACAAAGTTAACCGCGAGGATCTTTGGAAAGCGGCAGCTACAGAATTAGGAGTTGCCGCGGCCGATATTCCCACCAGTACCTCCCGCGGTGTCGAAAAATTCTTTGATGGCAAAACTTTTGACCCCGCTAATCCCCAAGCTTATCTCGATAGTTTGGAGATCAAAAAATAGCGAGTTTTTCCCGGTAGGCTAGGGTCATAAAATATCTAGTCTATTAATCCCAAAAGTGTTTTCTTCTCTCCCCAATCAAGTAACTTTATCTTCAACAAAGGAAAACGGCAAAATGGCAAGTAGCGTCAGCAGAAAAAGTAACGGTGGTTTCAACTTCGGTAAATTCTGGAAAAAGCATTCCCAAGATATTCTTCCCCCTATTATCGGTACCTTGGGTTTTCTGATTGTTTGGCAATTAGTTTCGATGCTGGGATTAATCAAATTACCCCCCCCATCTGACCTAATCACCAATGAACGGACTCGTACTTATTTAATGTATCCCTTCTTTGATCGTGGAGGTATTGATAAGGGACTATTCTGGCAAACTTTAGCGAGTCTGCAACGGGTATTAATCGGTTATTTTTTTGCCGCAGTGGTGGGTATTGGAGTGGGGATTATGGTCGGTTTAAATTCTTTCTTAAATAAGGCACTCGATCCCCTTTTTCAATTCCTGAGAACAGTTCCTCCTCTCGCTTGGGTTCCCCTATCTTTGGCCGCTTTACAACAAAACCAACCCGCGGCTTTATTCGTTATCTTTATTACCGCAGTTTGGCCGATTTTGATCAATACTACCGTCGGTGTCCAACAAATTCCCCAAGACTATATCAACGTTAAACAAGTCTTGCAATTGTCCAGCAAAAAATTCTTCTTCAAGATATTAATTCCCTCGGCACTTCCCTACATCTTCACTGGTTTGAGAATTGCGATCGGTTTAGCTTGGTTAGCGATTATCGCCGCTGAAATTGTTATGTCGGGTATCGTCGGTATCGGTTTCTTTATCTGGGATGCCTACCAAAATAACTACATCAGTGATATTATTCTCGCGCTGTTTTATATCGGTGGTGTGGGTTTATTACTCGATCGCTTTATGGCTTGGTTGCAAAATCAAATCGTTCGTCAATAGGGTATAAATGGGGAAAATTTCCCCATTTTCAAATAACTGAAACTTGAGGAAATTTAAGGAGAAAAAACTATGAGTTTGTTTGTCGCTGTCGATAACATTGATAAGGTCTTCCCCCTCAGTGGTGGCGGTGAATATGTGGCCTTGAAAGGGATTGATTTACAGATAAAAAAAGGGGAATTTATCTCCCTCATCGGTCACTCTGGTTGCGGAAAATCCACCCTCTTAAACATGATCGCCGGTTTAGACTTGCCCACGGAAGGGGTGGTGACTTTGCAAGGTCAAAGCATTAAAAAACCGGGTCCCGATCGCATGGTAGTTTTCCAAAACTATTCCCTTTTGCCCTGGTTAACCGTCAAAGAAAATATTACCCTCGCCGTCGATCAAGTTCTCGCCCAACTATCAGAAACCGAAAGAAAAGCCGAAGTCGAAAAATATATCGATCTGGTCAATCTTCGTCATGCAGTGGATAAACGTCCCAACGAATTATCGGGGGGGATGAAACAACGGGTAGCGATCGCTCGCGCCCTAGCCATCCGTCCGAAAGTGCTACTTTTAGACGAACCCTTTGGCGCGTTAGATGCCCTGACTAGAGGTAATCTACAGGAACAGTTAATGCAGCTGTGCGAAGAATACGAAATGACCTCGGTAATGGTGACGCACGATGTGGATGAAGCGGTGTTATTATCCGATCGCATCGTCATGCTCACCAACGGTCCCGGCTCAAAAATTGGCGGTATTTTGGAAGTAGATATCCCCCGTCCCCGCAAACGCATGGAAGTGGTAGAACACCCCAGTTACTACAGTCTCCGGAGCGAAATTATCTATTTCCTCAACCAACAAAAACGGATCAAAAAACTGCGCGCTCGCAAGGTCGAAGTTATTGCCCGTCACGGTTTAGAAAAAGTCAATCTAGAAATCGGTTTTGTTCCCCTCACCGCTTGCGCTCCCCTAGCAGTGGCCAAAGAAAAGGGATTCTTCACTAAACATGGTCTAGATGAGGTGAATTTAGTCCGGGAAACCAGTTGGCGAGGCATTGTGGACGGGATCGCGGGGGGATTCCTCGACGGGGCGCAAATGCCCTCAGGAATGCCCACCTGGTTAACCGTCGGTGGTTATCAGGAGCAACCTTTGCCGATTGTCAGCGCCCTGACTATGACTCGTAACGGTAACGGTGTCACCCTCGCTAAACGCTTCTATGACGAGGGAGTGATTGACGGTAATGCTTTAAAACAGATGCTATTGGAATCCCGGGAGCAGCGCCATATTTTTGGCATGGTTCACCCCTCCTCCATGCACAATTTGCTCCTGCGTTACTGGTTAGCGGCCTCTGGTATTGACCCGGATAAAGATGTTCACCTCGAAACTATTCCCCCGGCCCAAATGGTAGCTGACCTGAAAACCGGCAGTATTGACGGTTACTGTGTCGGTGAACCCTGGAATCTACGGGCCGCCATGGAAGGTATCGGTTACACCGTCGCTACCGACTTAGAAATCTGGCAGGGCCACCCGGGTAAGGCCCTGGGAGTCCGGGAAGATTGGGCCAATAAATACCCTAATACCCATGTCGCTTTAGTCAAAGCACTGCTGGAAGGTTGTCGCTACTGTGCCGAGGAAGGGAATCAGGAAGAAATTCGTCAAATCCTCGCCAGTCGTCAGTACCTTAGTACCAATATCGATTATATCCAACTGGGTGATCCCAACTCCTACGCGTGCAGTCTCGATCAACCGATGAAAGAATATGCACACCATCTGTTCTATGGAGAAGGGGTAAATCGTCCCAGTCGTACCGAACACCTCTGGATGATGACCCAAATGGCGCGCTGGGGCCACATTCCTTTCCCCCGTAACTGGGTAGAAATTCTCGAACGCGTCTGTCGGGTGGGTGTCTTTAGTACCGCGGTCCGGGAATTGGGTCTAGGGGATATTAAATATCGTCGCACACCGATCCTTTTATTCGATGGTATCGAGTTTGATGCCGAGGATCCGATCGGTTATCTCAATAGTTTAGAGATCAAACAAAACATCACCATGGCCGAAGTGGCTATTGATGCTCGTCCTACTGCGGTGGAACCCCGTAAAATCGCCTAACCAGAGGTAAAAGGGGAGATTTTCTCCCCTTTTACCTCTAAAATATGATCCCATTGGATTAAGCCCTGCAACTCTGCCACTTTCTACCTGTCTTTCGACTTTTTAGCGACTATAATTATGTACACCACTACCGACACAATTAACCGAGCAACCCAGACCCCCACTAAAGAAGCTTTTGTCACCATTGAAGGAGTTTCTAAGGTTTACCCTACTCCTAGAGGCCCCTACACCGTCCTCAAGGACGTTAATCTCAGCATCAATGAAGGTGAATTTATCTGCGTGATCGGTCACTCTGGTTGCGGTAAATCGACGCTATTAAATATGGTGTCGGGTTTTTCTTCTCCCACCGATGGCATCGTTAAAGTTAACGGTAAGAAAATTACTAAACCCGGGCCCGATCGCATGGTAGTGTTTCAAAACTATGCTTTATTGCCTTGGTTAAGTGTTTTTGAAAATGTCTATCTCGCGGTAGATGCGGTGTCTCCCAATGCGACCGAAGCGCAAAAACGCTCGATCGTGCGCGAACATTTAGCTATGGTGGGTTTAACCGAAGCTATGGATAAAACCCCTCCCCAAATCTCCGGGGGGATGAAACAACGGGTTTCGATCGCTCGCGCTCTTTCTATCCGTCCCGAAGTGTTGATTCTTGATGAACCTTTCGGCGCTTTGGATGCGATTACCAAAGAGGAATTACAGGAAGAATTGCTGAAAATCTGGCAAGATAAACGCTGTACGGTGTTGATGATTACCCACGATATCGATGAGGCTCTTTTCCTCGCTGATAAGCTGGTAATGATGACCAATGGACCGGAAGCAAAAATCGGCGAAGTGATGAATATTCATTTCCCCCGTCCCCGCGATCGGGAGAGAATTATGGAGGATCCTGAATATTATCGTCTGCGTAACTATGCCCTCGACTTCCTCTATAATCGTTTCGCTCACGATGATGTTAGCTAGATGTGAGCATTTGTATTAGTTTGGGGTGCGGTTGACTTAATAGCGATCGCACCTAGATTTTTTTTCTGGGGAAGCCTTCTTCAAGTAAAATTATTTCTAAGTAGGTAAGTAGGTAGGCACAATTATTTGTAGGATGGGTTAGCGGTAGCGTAACCCATGCGGGCGTTGGGTTTCATGCTTCAACCCAACCTACGTTCATTTTATATTTAATTCCACTGACCCACTTAGATGTTAAAAATTGTCAGATACTCCCCTTATAAAGGGGGGATTAAGGGGGGATCAGCTTACTTGTTAGCTAAATAGAACAATTAGCAATAAAATACAATAATAATTTTTACTTTTTACTTAATTGATCATGCTCAAACAGATACGGAAACTACTTATCAATTTCGGTCAACAATGGCGCGATGAAAATTTCATGAGGTCGATTCATACCATTGAAAACATAGTTTCTAAGGTTTTATCCGTAGCCTTAATTGTTGTTATTCTTGTTTCTCTTTATGATCTGGTAGTTATCCTAATCAAAGATTTATTTACTACGGAACCCGTCGGTTTTTTTAGCAAAACTTTAATTGAAATCTTCGGTTTATTTCTCAATATTTTGATCGCCTTAGAGTTATTAGAAAACGTCACTGCTTACTTAAGAAAACACATCGTACAGGTTGAATTAGTCGTAGTTACTGCCCTGATTGCCATCTCTCGAAAAATTATTATTTTTGATCCCAATAAATACAGTAAAGATGATTTAATTGCCCTCACCGTGGGAACCTTAGCTTTAGCGGCAAGTTATTGGTTAATCAGAAAAGTTAATCGCGATAATCGTTCTTGAAGTAGTTATTAAGTACCCAGACAGAATTAATCACACCAAATTCGATTATTAAAGACTGATTATCTATTGCAAGAGTGCCTATTGCCTATCCTGATATGTAGCCTATACTCAACGGATTTAGTATTAACTTTGTCCAATTACTGATTAGGGAAAGGGGTAGATTTAGAAAACCTAACCCTTCCAAATATTTACTCGACTCTGGAAATATTACCCGCTTTAATCCAACCTTCGCGACCATCGGACAGACGTATGCGCTGCCATTGGCCATCGCTGCTGGTTCCCACCACACTGACCTTAGTATTATAATCCAGACCGCCGAGACGAGTCGATTCACTGGTAGGTTCAGAGCGCAGACTTAAACCGCTTTGCCATGTCACCCGCGCTTGATAACCGGACGATGTGGTTTCTCTTTTTCTTGCTTCGGGACTGGGTTTCGGGGAAGCTTTTGGTGCTGGTGCAGCTTTGGGAGACTCCTTCACCTCAGCTTGGGGTTGTTCTTGGACGGGAGTAGTAGGGATGGGTTTAGCAGCTTTTTCCTCCTTAGTTTCCTCTTTTTTCTCCTCGGTAAAGACGGGTTTAGGAGGATTAGAATTCATACCAGAGAGAAGCATATAGGCGACAGCAGTAGCCCCACCGACCAAAATCGCCACTCCCATGACAAAACCGAGCATAAATTGCAATAAACCAGATAAACGCTTCATATTGGTGCTAAATTAACTGCTAGGATTAACATTAAAACGATCATCGCGAGAGGCTAGACGAGCTTTACCGGACTTAGCCCAATCCTGTAGAAATTGAATCTGTTCTTGGGCAGTGCGAGCTAGGGGGATAATCTGACTAGCGGCCTCAAGCACATCATCGGTGCTAAAGTCGCGATTTTGACTAAAACCGATGTGCATCGCTTCCACGATGGTTTGTTCGATTTCTGCCCCCGAAAAATCGGGAGTTTCGTAGGCTAATCGCTTTATATCATAACTTTTCAGGTTATGGGGCCGAACTTTCCCTAAATGAACGCTAAAAATCTCCTCGCGGGACTTTTGGCTAGGTAGTCCGACAAAAAATATCTCATCGAAGCGTCCTTTTCGCAACATTTCCGGGGGCAAAGATTGGATGTTATTAGCTGTAGCGACGACAAAAACCGGCGATTGTTTCTCGGCTAACCAAGTGATAAAAGTCCCGAAAACCCGGCTGGTGGTTCCCCCGTCGCCTTTTCCCTCCGCTCCGGCGAAAGCTTTATCGATTTCGTCTATCCACAGCACACAGGGAGCTAAAGCTTCGGCGAGATTAATCATCTGACGGGTACGCGATTCCGATTCTCCCACCAATCCGCCAAATAAACGCCCCACGTCTAGACGCAGTAGGGGTAAGTGCCAATGATGGGAAATAGCTTTCGCTGTCAGGGATTTACCCGTCCCTTGAATTCCCACCAATAGTAAACCCCGGGGATTGGGTAAACCGTAGGCGCGAGCGCGTTCACTAAAAGCACCACCGCGACGAATCAGCCAATCTTTGAGATTATCTAGGCCGCCGATGTCAGAAATCTGCTCTGTGGCGGGATAAAAGTCTAATATCTGGGTTTGACGAATCGATTGGCGTTTTTCTGCCAAAATTAATTCCACGTCCTCTGGCTCAATTTTGCCGTGACTGGCTAAACATTTGGCTAAAACCCGACGAATTCTCTCTAGGGATAATCCTTGGGCAGAAAGCACTAATTCATCGAGGAGTGGTTCTTTGAGGGGTTGTCCGGTGGCAGCGATTAATCGCTGGATTTCCTGTTTAATTTCTTCGCCACTGGGGAGGGGAAAATCGACGACGGTGATTACTTCGGTTAGATCCGAGGGGATAGACAGTTCGGGAGCGACGATAATTAGGTTTTTGGGCTGAGATTTCAGAGAACGGGCGAGATTTCGCAATTTTCTGGCGATGGAAATATCTTCTAGAAAGCGCTGGAAATCGCGTAAAATTATGATTGCGGCGATGTTAGGCGGCAGCTTTTCGACGAATTCAAGAGCTTGGAGGGGATTACGCCGAGCAAAGTTCTCGTTATTGGGATTATCTTGATAACCATCCACGAAATCCCAGACATAGACAGCACGGTTATTGCTCTGTTTGGCAATATCGGCGATCGCTTTTTCGAGACGTTCTTCTTCTAGGGTGGTAACATAGATGAGAGGATAACGGGCCCGCAGCAGTAATTCAAATTCTTCACCAAAGCTCATAGCTATTCGTCTAGAGTTTTTGCTATTTATATCGTCAACAGAAAATATAGCAGTTAGCCGTCTATTGGATATTTTAGTACAAATGCTCGGACTTCTTCTCCGCAGCTCCCTGTTCTGGTGTAGTGTTAACGAGTAATTGACCGCTTTTCTCCTAAAGATGAAGTGTAACCTAATTTTGATATCGACGGCCGGCGACCGACTACCCAAAACGAAAACTTCCTACCTCACCATTAGGATAACTGCTATGTATGAATAATGTTATTGACCATGATCGTTTATTTAAGGAATTAATTTCGACTTTTTTTGTTGAATTTATTCAGTTGTTTTTCCCTGAGATTATCAATTATTTAGAGCCTAATCAGATCACATTTTTAGACAAAGAAGTCTTTACCGATGTCACGGAAGGAGAAAAGTATGAAAGTGATTTAGTCGCCCAAGTTCAATTTCGAGGACAATCATCATTTTTCTTAATTCATCTAGAAGCACAGTCTAGCTCTCAACCGGAATTTAATCGGCGAATGTTTACTTATTTCGCTCGTCTGCATCAAAAATTTGCCTTACCAGTTTATCCGATTGTCATATTCTCCTATGATCGTCCGCAAAAAGAAGCAATTCGTCAATACAAAATTGAGTTTCCTGACTTAAAAGTGTTAGAATTTAACTATCAAGTTGTCCAGTTAAATCGCTTGAATTGGCGAGATTTTCTCAATCAAGATAATCCCGTCGCCGCCGCTTTGATGGCCAAGATGAAAATTGCCGCTCGGGATAGAGCAAAAGTTAAGGCACAATGTCTAAGATTATTGGTGACATTAAGATTAGATGCTGCTAGAATGCAATTGATTTCAGGCTTTGTCGATACCTATCTCAATCTCAACTCGTCCGAGGAGATAGAATTTCAACAGGAGATTAGCACATTTATTCAACCCGAACAGGAGGGAGTTATGCAGATTACCACCAGTTGGATGCGCCGCGGTTTAGAACAGGGTTTAGAACAGGGTTTAGAACAGGGTTTAGAACAGGGTTTAGAACGGGGTTTAGCAAGAGAAAGAAATCTAATTGTTCGTCTGATTAAACGTAAGTTAGGAGATATTGATGTGGATATAGAGAGTCGGATTATGACCTTGAATATTGATGATCTGGAACGAGCGGGGGAAGCTTTATTTGATTTTTCGACAGTGGAGGATTTAACTAATTGGTTAAATGCTTTAGATGCTTAGTATTTTTCTCTTAAACTTCACAGAAGGCTGGGTATGGGTATGAGTATAAGCTTTGAAAATGCTATCCAACAAACTCAAGATTTACTAAGTCAAATTGAGTTTTTAGATGCCAAGACAATCACTCAGAAATTTACTGAGTTAGTCTCAACAGAAAATGGAGCTAGAGGTTTTTTTGTTACTTACTTAACCAGCGATTTATCCCATAGGGAATATCCTAGTTTAGAAGTAATCACTGCTTTAAAAACTTCCCCGATATTTGTCAATGAATTATTAGTCAAAAATCTGGCTATGTCCACGGCAATGGTCATCTATCATCGCAGTCAAGGAGATAAAGAAAACGCCCAAGGTTCTGAGAAAGTCCAAGAAAAAACTGGTCAACTAATTAAGCAGTTATTATCGCCAGCCTTGGGGGAAAAATTACAACAATTAGCCACCAGTTTAAACACGGGACAAGGAGAATATCAAGCCTTTCTAGAGCTCTGGGGATATGACAATTGCCAACGTCAAGCGATCGCAGAAATTATTCAACCTTTTCTTCAGTAACTAGCGAATTTCGGGCCAAAGCTTTGGCCCGAAATAGGGAGCGATCGGTTCGAGCAATTAACTCTTTTACCTCTTGTTTGCTGCTAAAATGGCTTATTTAAGCAAATCCCCAGCAAAGGCGTTAACCTGGGGGAGTTTTGGCATAGCCGCAACAAAATCAAGGCATTTAACCACTGTACTGGTATTTCTTAGTCAACTTTTGGGAGAGAAAACCCCAAGCCGATGATGGGATTTGAACCCACGACCAATTGATTACGAATCAACTACTCTACCACTGAGCTACATCGGCACATTGCCAATTTCCGATTATATCACGGACAATAGATACAGAGCTAGAAAAATTTTTTTATGAGCAAATCCCCTCGACTCGATCCCCAAAAATACGCGCGCTTGAAAGCGGAAGCAGCCAATCCCTACCGAGGGCTGCGGCAGTTTATCTATCTCGGTTTAGGTGCTTCTGGTTTTATCGGTGCGGTGGTTTTTCTGGCCCAATTAGCGGCAGCAAGGGACGTAGCCACCGCTTTACCCAATTTTGCCCTACAAACTGGTGTGGTGGCCCTGATGATTTGGTTATTTCGTCGGGAAAAAAAAGCTCAGGGTTGAGGGAGTAGGGACTGATAGCCAAAACGGTCTCTTTCCCCGGAGAATAAAAGTTAACATTAACTCCAGTCTTTTCGTGTTATGATGAGGGGGAGAGTCAAGATTAGTGTTCAAGTTCGTTTTCAGTATTAATCCGGTAAGTCTTTTACTTTAGTATTGTTCGGCTTCTCCCTGAATTTTGTGTCTCCACACCGTTTCGAGTATTGATCGAGGATTCAAGTATTATGTCTATTTTTGTTGGTAATCTCTCTTACGAGATTTCCCAAGAGGATCTAAACGACGTTTTTGCAGAGTATGGCAAGGTTCAAAGGGTTCATATTCCCGTTGACAAAGAGACAGGCCGCAAACGCGGTTTCGCCTTCGTGGAAATGGAAAGTAAAGCCCAGGAAACCGCCGCAATTGAGGCACTGGATGGTGCTGACTGGATGGGACGATCAATTAAAGTTAATCAGGCGCGCGATCGGGAAGAGCGTGCGCCCTTCAATGGTGGTGGTGGTGACAGAAAAAAACGCTATTAAGCTTTTTTTGTAAATGATTGTCGGAGGGTGGACAGCGTTCACCCTTTTTTGTCGGCAATTGCGATCGCAGATCCGCTCAAAACCAATAGAAATCTAAATGTCTGAGTCTCTCCAAAAGGTAACAATTGACATACTCCCACCGTCAAGCTACGCTGTGACGGGGGATTCTTGACCCATCGCTGTTAGAAATTCCTTGTTCAACGAAACAGCTTAGATTCTCAATGTCTCCATTAAGAATCCAGAGACCGGACTCTCCCAAGGCGTTTGGGTCGGTTTCTGTTTGCCCAACAGTACCGTTGAGATGATTTCCCAAATATTTCAACCCTTTTTTAAGAATATTTATTGCTGCATTATGATCC
>VYMD01000185.1_pt1 | contig 16818 bp, 11 predicted proteins | sample 5115311 | NCBI WGS metagenome assembly VYMD01 (sample SAMN12291779, study PRJNA351875) | freshwater metagenome | isolation source: freshwater lake | place: USA: Michigan, Wintergreen Lake | collected 2013-08-08
TCACACACGGCGCAACAAAGACGCGAAACTTCTTTCGAAATTCCTGCGCAAGCGGCGTATTTCCTACCAGCGTCTCGACAAAGGGCAAGAGAGCGAGCGTTCCCGTATGCTCGGGCGGGTGCTGACGGCTCACAATCACCACACAAGGCGCATCCGGAGGCGCTTCCGAGATGTCCAAGCGAATAATATTTTTTCCCAGCGAGGATTTGCCCAAAACGCTTTTTTTCACAAAAGGAAGTTTTGCTAGACCCGCGCTCCACGCCTCAAAATCTGACGACGTGAAAAGTTCATGCCCAGAAACCCAGAGCGTATCGCGGTTCAGCGTCAAACGGAGCGTTGCGGATGTAGTCTCGCGTCCTGCACTGTCGAAATGCACCTTGTACGCCGCAGAATCAATATACTGCCACGAGCGCCAGTCAGCACTTGGTTTGCGGGATAGCTTGGGAACATAGCGGTGACGAGCTTCGGTATAGGTCAGTGTGAAGCGAATGGTCTTGGAAGGTGCTTTCGTCCATGCTTTGAAGGCATACCACGCGGAGTAGTTAATCGGTGCATTTTCGGGCGAAAGAACAGCGACAAACGTGGAATCATCAATCATTTTCACATCGTTGAGCCGTGCGCCGTCGAACTCATTCGAGAAAAAGACGCTTGCACCATCAAATGCAAAGGTTTGTTTTTTCTGATATTGTATTGGTTTATCGCTGGTGTTGAGCGAACCCGGGGGGTCGTAGGAATATGCTTTAGTGGAATCGCTTGAAAGGCGTAATCCCGTTTCTCGCATGATTCCACGTGCCTTCGCAGAGGTTTCGGCAGAAATGGTTTTCCCTTCTGCTTTGGTTTCTTCGGTGGAAGAGGTTGTTTGCCGTGTGCCTGCGCAAGCGCTTAGAATCAGGCTTGTGGCTGCAAGAACAAGAATTGACAGTGGTGAACAGCGCATACAATCTAAAATAAATGAGCAATAACAACGTTTACAAAACCATCACAACGACTTCACGAGCGAAACGACTTCATCCGCGCAGCCCCAATTCACGGTATAGCCCGAACCGCCATGCCCGTAATTGTGAATGACAACGCACCCGTCAGGCAAATTCTCGCGTTCCAAGCGAATTTCCGTGCGCCCGGGACGCAAACCCGCTTTGTGCTGAATAATTGTTGGATGAGCAAGTGCAGGTTCAATCGCAGCGCATCGTGCAATAATGCCGCCAACGGTAGTCTCATCAATACTCGTTTCCCAATTCCCCACCATTGCAACGCCGCCCATAATCACGTCTTCAGAGCGGGCAATCGTATAAGTGGCGTGTTCGCTGTGTTCATCGGCTGCTTCAATCGTGATGGAGCGAGAGATTCCCGTGTTTTTCACGACCATAATCTGACCGCGAATTGGGAAAATGGATTCATCACCGACAAGTTTTTTCGCTTCAATGCCCGTACAATTTACAATCACGGTATTCTTCGCAGAAATATCCGAGAAGCGCTCTACTACGCCAATTTCAATAGCCCCACCCTGTTCTCGGAAGCGATTCATCAAATACGGCAAGTGTTTATGCGGTTCGGCAATTGGTACTTCTGCGTAGAATCCGCTTGGAAACTGCCCTTGGGGCAAATGAGGAAATTCCTCAAGAATTTCCTTTTCCGTAAGTGGGCGATATACTTCGACGGCACGGCTCCACCACGCATCTTTACTTGCTTTGTGAGGAAGTAATTGAAAAAAGCGCGTCATGGTAATTCCAGTTTCAGGATGACTGCGAAGGCGCATCATCTCTTGAAAAGTCGCTTTTGACCAGCCTAAAATGCGGGAAATTGGCTCCGCTTTGTAGGGAAACCAAAGTCCGCCCGCAACGTCCGATGTGGTGTGCGGCGGGAGTGTTCGTGAAATAATGCGAATGTCGGTGTACCCTGCTTCTTGGAGTTTTACTCCGCAGGAAAGCCCTGAAATTCCGCAGCCGAGAATGGTGATGGGCATAGAGAAATACAAGAAAAATTAACGCGGGATAATTATTGAACTAGCGATGCCCCGAAATTATAGCCCGCATTAAACCCGTTCTTGATAGTTACAATTGATTCTGGTGCAGCAATCAACGAAAGTATAAATATCACGATTGAAAATAAACGCAAGCGCTTTTTATCTTTCTCCTGAAGGTGTTTGTAGTTGCGAAAGGTCGATGCAAACAATGCGCTTGCTACCGCAGCAAAGTACAATGGAAGTTGCTCTATTGGTATCATTTAGATATAGCTCAAGAAACAGTTGGAAATATACATCTTAAAACGTTGCTCTATCAACTTTCGTATCGTGCATAAGCGCCGTAAAATCTACGTTTTCGCGTTTGTCGTTGGCATGAACGGAAAATACCTTGTGAATGCGGTATTTGAAGTCATGTTCAAACCGCGACATTTTATCAATGGCGGCGAGTTTCGCCTCTTTCGGAACAGCGTAGCGAGGCTTGTCGTCATGCGCCGAGCGAAGAGTGTTCAATTCCCAATCGCCGGTAATTGCCGTACCTTTGAAAATAACGTGCGTATCAGTCCAACTATGTTTTGGAGCATGAACAAGGTAGAGAGGCTCACCGTGCAAATCTAAGGTTGAGTGGTGGTCGAAAAAATAGACCTTGTTTAACATTCCGGCTATCCCTTCAAACCCTCGCTGTAAGTGAATTTCAGCTTGGGGAAAAGCCCCTTGCATTTCTCGTGCAGTTTTGGCGTTAAAATGGTCAATATGGGTATGTGTACAAAGGATGTATTTGACATCAATTTTCCGTTTTTTGCAGACGTTATATGCTTTCGTAGCGGGAGATTCCTGATGGTCAGTGCTGTAAGGAGGCATCTCAACAATAGCACCAACGCCGTTGTGGTGCAAAAGCCAACAGCCTGTGCCGAACCATTCAAAGCGCCCTAACAGCAATACCCCGTTACTCCATTCTTGTACTCGTGTCCGTTTAATCATGGTGGTAGGTTTGGTGAGAGTGGATATTTTCTTTGGTAAAATACAAAAAACACCGACTTTGTGAATGACATTTTTGAAGGAAATTGTAAATGCAACAGAAGCATTCACCGATGAATATTATTTCCTGAAAACACACGAAATGCTCATCAATGCTGATGGTGAGTTGTCTTGGAAAATTAGCCGTAAGTTTTTTTGAACAACTGTCATTGTTGAATTTTGAATCGGTAAAATGCCAATACGCCCGCACCACGCTTTGTGGTTAGCCAAGGACCATTGTAAAATACCGATGTACCAGTGTAGGTTTTATCCGGCAAATACGACACAGTTTCAGCAATAACGCCACTCCGAAGAGTAAGCACGACACGATTTGTGCTATTGATTTCGACACCCAAAATTTCGGCTCTCGAATCAAGAAATACCCCGCCATTTGTGGCATGGCGACCACTTAGGGCAAATGCGTCTTTTAAGAAAAAGTATTTATCCAGCACCTTCACCGAATCCGTTGTTGGAGGAATGATACTGCTGAGTGAAGGAGCAAAATCAAGCACCAAACGTGTTTTCGCCGAATCTTCAAAATAGGCTCGGTTGATTGTCGGCGAGATAACGTCAATGGTATCGGTTGAAGCGTAGTAATCATGCGCTATCGAAGCATACACAAGGTCGCCGAGTTGAAGAAATCCCGATTGTGAAAAATGACAACCATCGTAGCCTTCAACGCCGTTGGAAGCAATAACTGAAATTTTGGGCAATACCTCCGGAAAACGGCGCTGTTCATCGCGTATGTCGTTTTGGTCAAATTCATTGCATTGATTTTGGCGAATTTGAATAACGTGAATACGCTCAAACGCAGGATAAGCCTGCTTCCATGCTGCATAAAGCTGGGAAAAACGTTGCGTGTAGCCTAAGCCTGTATTCGATTCCCCTTGATACCAAACTATTCCACGGAGTTTCGCCGCAAGACCGGCATTTCTTGCTAAACGGTATGCCCTGTCAAAAATGAGCCTTCTGTCGCTTCCATAGGTAGGAAAATGCTCTTCTATGCTTGTTCCGCTCTCCGCAGCATGAATAGCGCAGACAGGAATGCCCTGTTCTTCAACAATACGCTGGGCAATTCTGCCGCCGAGCGCTCCAATATGTCCCATGCTAAAGGGCATAACATTTGTTGCCGACATCGTTTGCCATAAGCGGTCTTGCTGTGTGTTGTAAGTGCGTATAAATTCTTGCTTGGTGGATTGTGGCACATCACCCAAAACCATGTTGGATTGCCCTGCAAAAAGGAAGACATCACCCGCAACAAGGCTGTCGCGCGTGGCAATCACCGAATAAGCACCATTGCTGAGTTTCAGGCTGAGTTTGAAGCTATATTCAGCACACTCAGCTTTAATTGGCATTGGCATAGAAAATTCTGCTTGCAGACTTTTTGTAGATGGTAGATTCTTCTTGTTTGTAGCGTGCTTTGGCGTGGTCTGCTTTTCCGCACTCTGCTGACCGATATATGTTCCCAGCACACCTAACGAACTAAGAGGCGATTTCTTCTTTGGTTCAACAAAGTTCAGAGGTATTGATTCACGACGTATTGATTTCCCATTGCGGTACTGCTCCAATACGACCGAATCAGCATCACTCCGCCGAACCAGTCCGCGAAGGATAATTTGCGCAGAGTCATTTTTGTCACGAGGAAAAAATTGCATGGAAACAGGAAAATCTTTTGCAAGAACGACTGAATCTGCGTTACAGAGGTATTCGGTAAATTTATCGGCGTTAGGAATACCCCATTCGACAGCTTTTCTGCAATCCTCACACCCTTTCTGCTGTTTGCCTATGTTGTATTGTGCAATCGCTTTGTACAAATACATCATCTCCATAGAGCGCATATTTACTTGTGTTTCAGGCAAAGAAAATAAACTGTCCGCTTTCACAAAATTCTTTGCGGCGAAGGCTAGAATCCCTTCAAATGCAAGGCTGTCAGCTAGGTTTGTGACAAGAAACGGTGGATGAAGGTTTGCAAACGAAGGTTTTAAACGCACAACTTCTTTGGCATCAACAAAAGCATCATCAATTTTTCGGAGAGAAAATCCCACCAAAGAGCGCATAAAATATGCCTCTGCAAAAGTTGGGGCTATTTCGATGACACTGGAAAAATCCTCAAATGATGCTCGAAAATTAGCGCTGGTGATAGCAAATTTATTTTGCATTGCAAATTGATAATTCAGCATCGCTCTTGACCACAGTGCTTGTGCTTCTTGGGCTTTTTTGGATAATTTCCCTTGCGCAAAGATAGGTTGCGCAAAAAACGTTATTGAAAGAGTACACCATACAACAAAAAGCAATACCGAATAAAGAAAACCGTTGGTGAAAAAGCGCATCATATCTAAGTTTAGCCAGTGAAGTGTAACAATGATAAATACGAAAGAATGAAATCTTGTGAATGCAATGTCACAGAATATTGTTGATTTACTCTGGTTTTTCGCGTAGTGGAAGCGTTACAACGAACTTCAAACCACCTTGCTTACGATTTTCTGCAATAACAACTCCATCATGGGCTTCAATAATTCCTTTTGTTACGGCTAAACCGATTCCGGCACTCTCCTCCTCTTGTCCGGGTGCGCGGTAAAATTTATCGAATATTTGTTCCAGTTCATCGCTTGGCAAGCCCGGACCACCGTCGGCAATCACCAAGCGTACTTGTTTCCTAACACCTTTAAGTTTACCGCGATACTCCTGCTCTGAAACAGTTATTTTAATCGGAGTTTCTTCCGGCGCGTATTGAATGGTATTTTGAAGAATATTGACCAGTGCTTGTTCCATAAGAACAAAGTCCATCTCCACACTTGGGAAATCGCTTGGAATTTCAACATGAACAATATGGTCGGAAAGTTCGCGGCGCAAACGCGCCATTACCACACCGACGAGGTCACTAACATCACTCCATTCCTTGTGTAACGCGATATCATCGGCATCAATTCTTGTAACTTCAAGCAAATTTTCAACAAGATGATTTACCCGCGATGATGCTCTACGAAGGCTTTCGACGAGTTTTTCCCGAGCTTCTTTGTCATCGGCAATATCATCATCCGCAAGCCCTGAAGCAGCAAGGCTCATTTCTGCCAAAGGCTGCCGAATATCGTAAGAAATAGAGTTTAGTAGTGTTGTGTGCAGCCTTTCAGCTTCCTCGCTCAGTTGCGTTTTTTTTGCTTCTTCGTTCAAAATTTCGCGCTCTAGTGCAGATGAAATCTGGCTGACGAAACTTTCCAAGAGTGTTTTTTGGTCAAGCGTAAACATTACCCCGTGCAGTTTTACGCCCAAAACACCAAATTTTTCTCGGGGCGAAGCAAGTGGCGTATAATAGAGTTCTGAATTTGGGAATGTTGATGTAAAGCGCCCTGCGGGCTTTTGATTTCCAAATACCCACGCGGCATTGGTATATTCTTTGTCTTGTGTTGCACCTTCAAATGTAACGGTACTGCTTTTATGCAAGACATTATCCAAAAGTTCTTCATCATGCTGAATAAACCAAGCGAGTTCGGCGGAAAACGTACGAGCTATATGTACCGAAGCACGAGATAAAACCTCATCTTTTGTTCCAGAAGCCGCTAAATCTTTTGCTAACTGATACAGCGCCGCTGTGCGTTCTTCGCGGTATCGAACCGCTCGTTCTTGAGTTTTGATACGATTTGTAAGGATTGCCGTAACGATCGAGATAACAAAGTACATCCCAAACATAATGCCGTCTGCGGTTGATTCAATCGCAAAAGAATAGCGGGGCGGGATATACAAAAAATTCCACAACAATCCGCTAATAAAGCCCGCTACCAGCACAGGACCTCGCCCGAAGTACAACGCAAGCACCGTTGTTGTAAAAAGCAAAATCATACCATCGCTTTGGTAGCCCACAAATTGCGGCAATAATGAAGCTAATCCGGCAACGACACTTGCAATAACAACAGCAATGCCATACTCTTTCGGAGTAGAGCGAAAGCGCGTAAATTCACTCACGGCAAAGTCGCTGCGCTTCTCCGGTGCAGGTTCTTCTACACGAATTGCATAGACATCAATCGTATCGCTTTCTGCGATGAGGCGGTCAATGAAGGTTTTGGACGTTCTGCGAAAAAGTTTTTTGAGGCGTTTCCCAAGCGAGGTTTTCTCCGCAAAAGGCTTGCCTACAATAATTTGAGACACATTATGCTGCTTTGCCACGCGAACTATCCCGCTTACAAGGTCATCGTCCACCGTTGAAACAATCTCAGCACCAAGTTCCCGTGCGAGCGTGAGATTCTCTGAAAGTCGTCTGCGAGCATCATCGCTCATCATTGCCGATGTCTCTACACTTACGGCAATCCATGGCGCATCCATCGAATACGCCAGACGGCGCGTCCATCGCACGAGTGCTGTGGAATAAGGGCTCGGACCGACTGCTACAAGCAATCGTTCGCCAGATTTCCAGGTTTCGGCAAGGTGTTGTTCTTCGATATATTCGCGTAATTCTTGGTCGGCACGCTCAGAAGCAAGACGCAAAGCCATTTCCCGAAGAGCCATAAGATTTCCTTTACGGAAGGAAGTATCGGCTGCGTGCTTGATTGCATCGGGGTTTGAAAGCGGGAAAATTTTTCCTTCAGCAAGACGTTTTAGAAGTTCATCCGGGGCTATATCAATAAGTTCAACCTCTTCAGCTTCTTCAAGCAAGGAATCAGGCACTGTCTCGGTTACGGCAATTCCTGTAATTTGGCGCACAGTATCAATACGGCTTTCTACATTCCCGACGTTCAGCGTTGTAAAGACATTAATGCCGTTATTCAACAACTCCCGCACATCCTCTGTTCGTTTGGTATGACGCGCCCCCGGAGAGTTTTCGTGGGCAATATTATCCACAACAACTATATCCGGCTTTCGCGCTAGAATTTTATCTATGTCTATTTCTGAGAATTGGCTACTCTTTCCCCCTACACCAGATTGTTCCGAAGCAAGCATTTTTTTCGGAATAACCTCCAGTCCACTTACCAATGCTTGGGTTTCAGGGTGTATTGAATCTTCAACACAAGCTACAACGACAATTTTTCCTTCCCGCTTTCGCTCGTGTGCTTCATGAAGCATGGAATAGGTCTTCCCAACACCGTCGCACATCCCTAAAAAAATCTTAAGTTTTCCAAGACTTTCTGCATCACCTTCTTTTTGCAAGCGCTCAAATAATTCTTCGGGTGAGCCGGAATAATCACTTAATTCAGCATCAACGCCGTCTTCAGAAGGCACAGAAGCACTAGAAGGAGGGTTCTCAGCCTTCAACGCGCCAATGGAAGGAGTAGAAAAAGAAGAGGTATCGGAACTTGCCATGACTTTAGATAATACTGAAAAAAAACAGTATGAACACTCGTACAGCACGGGTATTAACCTCATGCACGGTGCATCAAACCTTGTTTCAGGCAGCAAAATACGGAAAAACCTCTTTTACACAAACATTTCTTTGGAGAATTTCATTGGAAACAAGGATTTTGGTCTAGCGTTTAATTGCGTTAGGACTTTCGCAAATTTGACGGGCAAGGGGTCAAAAACCCTTGTTAAATAAAGACTTAACAACAAGGGATCTTGACCCCTTGCTATAAAAAATGCACTTTTGCGAAAGTCCTATGCGTAATGTGTTTTCAGACGGTTAGCAATAACATTTGCTGGTCTTGAAGTAAGGAAATTATTTACTTTGGACTCCTAACTTAACATCGAACTAGAAATTTATTCTTTCTGCAAAAATGTTCCTTGTAAAAATGTGGAAAATTCTGCAAATTCTCGTATAACAAAACCTTACTTTCCGTTAATCGTTCAAAATAGCAATCCTCACTATCCTTCTCAATCCTCAGTTTTTGGAGGCGTTATGATTCCCGCACAGCCCTCTTTGACCGTTTTTAATCCGCACTACAACTCCATCAACACCAGCAGCAAGATCGTTGTCGCTTTCGAGCGCATTTCAGAAGCCTTTCGTGTTATGCTCTGGCAGGCAAGTAAAAGCACAGGATTGTCACCACTACAAATACAAATCCTAACCTTTTTAGCATTTCACCCACCTGCACAGCGTAAAGTTTCGTATCTTGCCGAAGAATTTAATATGACCAAACCGACAGTAAGTGATGCAATTAAATCGCTTGAAGAAAAAAGTCTTGTAGCGAAAGAGCCTTCTTTATCGGATTCGCGGAGTTACACCATCAATCTTACGGAAAAAGGTCAGGCATTAGCTCAACAAACATCAATTTTTGCCAATAAATTCACTTCGGCTCTAAGTTCTATGCCACCAATCGAACAGGAATTTTTACTCGAACACTTACTGTTAATCATTCAGACCTTTCATAAAGAAGGAATCCTAACCATTCAGCGTACTTGCTTTTCCTGTACTTATTATGAACGCCATCCTATGCGTTCTGCCGAAAGCCAACATTCATACTGCTCCTTGTTAGATATACCATTACAGGCTTATGATGTACGCCTTGATTGCCCTCATCATCAATCAATGACACAACAACAACCAGCTACATCAGGCGCTAAAGAAGTCATACCAGCGTTTTAACAAGAAATAGATAATTTTTTTACAGTTTTTTGTGTTGATATGTTCTCCCAGCTTTTTGGAATAAATCTCCTTGGTTTGCGCCCCATTTGGCGTGCCATTTCTTGTATATTTGTCGTTCTGAATTTTCTTATGCCATACCAGGGTTTTTCACAAGAACATTCAATATATCTTGACGACGAGCCGCTTAACGAAGAAAAGATCTGTTCTAAGTGTTTGAACGCTAAGTATTTTTTTCAAACAAGTCGCAACAAACTTCCGACGAGTGCTTTCTTGACAGCCGCTGAAACCCGTCCCTACGATGTTTTACGGTACGACCTCACTCTTGATTGGATGAATCCACTCCAAAGCACGAGAGAAACAGGTACTGACAGAATCTATACAGGAAAGCAAGAAATTACCTTGGTTTTGGGTTCGACATGGAACACACAAGGCAACAATACACTATTTTTCGATGCCCCAGAAGACCAAATCCACATTGATAGTGCATTTATTGGCTCAATCAAAACTCTTGTCAAGCGAACAAACACCCCTTCTCTTGCGCAAACCATTTCACTCCAGGCAGAAAGATTTCGTGCGCACGATACACTTGTTCTTACGCTCTTTTTCACACACATTTCCGCCAATAATCCTGAAGATGGAACGGGCTTTTTGCTATATCGCAAAGGTCGCTTAGGTGCTATTCGCACGGGCAATGACTCGGTTTTTATTCCGGAGCGCCTAGCCTACACGATGAGCCAGCCTTACGGGGCGCGGCGTTGGATGCCTTGTAACGACGTTCCTTTTGATAAAGCGCTCGCAACAATTCGCATCCGCGTTCCACAGGGCTTTACTGCCGTTGCAAACGGTCTTTTGCAATCTCGTACCAAAGATTCGCTTGGTGGGGAAACATTTTTTTGGAAGCACCAATATCCCGTTGCACCGTATTTAATGGCGGTATCAGCTTCAGTATTTACTACTTACCGAGAGCATTATCAAAAAGTTAGCAATCCTAACGACAGTGTTCCTATTTCTCATTATTTTTGGGCAATAGATGATAATTCACTTCCTTTGAATAATAGAAATTACAACGCTCGGCGCTCGTTTGAAATTACTCGCGGCACTATTGATGCCTACGCGCGTTGGTTTGGAGAATACCCCTACGAGAGTTATGGACACGTTGTTGTGCAGCCCTTTTTCGCCGGAGGCATGGAGCATCAAACGATGTCCACCATCAATAGGGCATGGCTCAGGGGCAGTTCGGCAGCCGGCATAGCGCACGAAATCATTCACCAATGGTATGGCAATAAGGTTACGTGTCGGTCTTGGGAAGACATTTGGCTGAATGAAGGCACAGCTACCTACGGAGAGGCACTTTGGTATGAATCGTGGGGCGGAACAGCGTGGAATATGGTCGCAATGGATGGTTTTCGGAGAAATTATTTTACAAGTCGAACTCGCCTTCAAAGTGTCTATGTAAGTAACCCGACAACGATAGATGGTATTTTCAATTATGCCACAACCTATTGCAAAGGAGGCTGGATTCATCACCTTTTGCGGCGTGTCTATGGCGATAGCATATATTTTCCGGCTATGCGGCTATTTGTCAATCGGTTTGCCTTTGGTGCAGCGACAACACCGGACTTTACTACTGTTTTCCGTGAGACCATCGGTAAAAAACTTGTTCCCGTTCCCGTAGATACCCTCATCAAAGAATGGGTTTATGGAAGTGGAGAGCCATTGTTTTCTGCGGCTTGGCGAGCATTAGAGCCAAATTCTTCCAGCAAAAACAAGATACAAGTAACGCTTTCTCAACTTCAGCGCGGTGAAAATATACCGGAGGTTTTTCACTTACCTGTCGAAATAACCTTTTGGAAATACAGCCTCGACAAACGAGATACACAGCGCCTTGTGCAAACCATCGTTATGAATACACGGACAGAAACTCGCACGTTTGAATTACCATTTCTGCCAGATTCGCTGGTGATTGATGAATCACAAAATATTTTGTGCCAAAAATTTACCTTGCCGCGTGTTCTTAATGAGGAAAATATTGGAGTATTGCTTTCTCCTGCCCCATTTAAGGCAAATGATATTGCAGGAATTGATATTCAATTACCGGAGCAAGACTATTTGCGGCTTGAGGTTTATTCCGTCCTTGGGCAACTTCTAACGGTGCTTTTCGACGGTCTTGCTTCGGGTGGCGTTCAATCGTTTCGTGAAAAATTGTCGTTGCCTTCGGGAACGTATTTTTTACGAGTACAAACAAGCAAAGGTACTGTTACTGTGAGAAAATTTTTGGTTGCCCCCTAAGGAACAACGCCTCAGAAGTTGGTACTTCTGAGGCGCATATTTCCTTGTGTTGGTCTTGTGTTGGTTGGCTATTTTTTCTTTTTGTTTGTTAAAAACGGAAACCGCCGCTTACACCAATCCATGCAATCCCATACCCATATTGTGATGAAGAAATAGCCCAACCTGCCGGAAAAATCTCTTGAATCGTATTCGAGCCATTGCTATTCCATGCCCAATTCACCGTAGGACCGATAAATACCGAAAAGTTTTTTGCAAACTGATGTCCGTAAAAAAACCGCAGCCGCGAAATGCCAACGACACCCAACCAAGAGTTCAAGGAAGTGCCTTGCAACACGGCTTCTCCGTGAGCGCTCAAGTCAAGATAATCTTGTTGGGAGAAAAATATTTGCGTACCGACACCATACCCCAGAGACCACAAGGTTATTCCGTTAAAGGGCTGCAAACCGCCCGTTAGAAGGTTGTAAAAATGCTTATTTCCCGTACGCAATCCCAAGCGAATAAACCGTGTTTCATCCGTCCAAAAATCAACATGGATGCCGTGTGCAGCAGAAAAATTCAACAAACCAATCATTACGCCTTCGTTATTATCTGCCGTGTTGATAAGCCCGATTTGAGCGCCTGTAACGTTTTTTGCCGTGTTGAGTATGCCAGACAACTGAACACCATCCACATTTCCCGCATGATTACTCACTCCGGCAGATTGAAGTCCGCGAACATTTTTGGCAATATTCATCACTCCTGCGGCTTGTACACCACTCATATCACCTGCAACATTGATTACGCCTGCTCCTTGAACACCTTCAATATTTCCCGAAACATTGATAATTCCGGCTCCTTGAGCGCCTTTGAAGCCCTTGGCTGCGATATTCAGAATCCCCGCACCTTGCGCCCCTTCAAACCGCCCACTCACGATATTTGCAATACCTGCACCTTGAAGCCATGCGGCATCATTCCCGACGATATTTATTATTCCGGCGGCTTGAGCGCCTTGTACATAGTCGCTTTGCACATTAAAGATACCCGACCATTCCAAACCTTCGACGGCATTGCCGACGTTTCCTATGGCATGAAGCGAAACATTAGAAATAACGCGCTTTCCGGTGGCAGATTGGACGATATTTCCAATAGAAAGCGGGGAAACAAAGCCGATATTGACAGGTACTATGGTGTAGGCATCCCGGTTAAAAACATCTAATTGTGGTACTTGCTGCACCGTTGCTGTGCTTGTTTGTGGAGAAGGTTGCGAAAATGCCGATGTAACCAAAATAAACGATGCAATCAGCATGAGGCTTACGAGGAATAAAGCAGTGGTTTTCATAGTATTGAATAAATTCGTTTCACAATGGTATTTGACCGGTTCACTATGAAAAAGCCTAGAGTTCTATTTGGGTTACAATTTTTTTTAAATTCGCCCTTCAATTTTTGTTGCACACTTACAACGTTGAGGTAATATGCGCTATTATAGGCTTTGCGTGTACGCGACCATTTTCGATAAAAATTGTCCACGTCTCGCATCCGCACATCACCGAACCTGCAACGTACATCCCCTGAATGTTGGTTTCAAACGTATTGGGATTGTATTCGGGAATAAGATTTTGCGCCAAATTCACGCCAACTCCCCGCAAAAGCGCCTCATCCGGACGATACCCGATAAGCGGAAAGACAAAATCTGCTTTGAGTGTTGATTCAACGCCGTTTTCCAGGTGACGCAGGTAAACTTTCTCAGGTTCTATGCGTGTTACAACAGTATGAAGATGTGCTGCAATTTCTTTATTTTTGATACGATTTTCGATGTCAGGGCGCACCCAATACTTTACCGATGTGCTGAGTTCCGCTTTCCTATGAACAAGCGTTACCCGCGCTCCATGCCGCCATAAATCAAGTGCCGCTTCAACCGCAGAATTTCTTCCCCCAATAATCACGACATCGGAAAGCGCATACCGAAAAGGCTCATCGTAATAATGCGAAACGTGCGGAAGGTCTTCACCTTCAACATTCAGGCGGTTTGTTGCATCAAAATACCCCGTAGCAACGATGACACGCCGCGATGCAATAACACTTTTAGAGGTTTTTACGAGAAATATATCCTGTTGCTTTTCAATAGCTTTTACGCTGGTGTGCAAGAGCAAATGCAGTTGGTGGAAATTCACCACGCCACGATAGTATTGAAGCGCCTCAGAGCGTGTTGGGCGCAGATTGACGGTTGTGAAAGGAAGGTTATCCAGCGTGAGGAGTTCCGGGGTAGAAAAAAAGGACATATTGACGGGGAAACGCCTGATTGCATCGGTAATTCCGCCTTGCTCAATGACGATATACCGCAATCCCGCTTTTTGCGCTTCAATCGCACAAGCAAGACCTGTTGGTCCTCCGCCGATAATCACAACATCGTACATCACATACCCTCCAGCCCATCAATGCTCACGACGTTATTTTGAGCGCGATATTCCGCAACCCCCTCTTCTCCTTTCTGAAACGCCCATTTTTCTAACACATCCCGCTCCCCAATGTAGTCATAAAGCGGCACTCCATAGCCACACGCATCGGCAATACGCTCAACATGGATTTTGATGATGGAGCGTGTGCCGGAACGTTTGGGAAAAGCCTTTTTAAGGCTCATAAATTCAGGGTTTTCAGGCAGAACAACTTCCCCTTTGCCGTATAAGCGCAAAATTTTTGGGACCTTTTCAAACGAGCAGAACATAACGACAATGCGCCCATTTTCCTTCAAATGTGCAATCGTCTCTACACCGCTTCCCGTCTGGTCTTGATAGGCAACCGTGTGTTCATCCATAACACGAAACGACGCTGCATCTTTGGGAGAACAGTTGATATGTCCACTGCCTGAAAGTGGCGCAGTTGCTACGAAAAAGAGGTGTTGTTGTCGAATCCACTCTTGCAACGGCGGCTCAATAGAGGAATATACTTTGCCCATTGAAGTTCAAACAATATTCGGAAAAACAAGATTTAATGCGCTTTTGAGGGTGCAGAATTTCGCATTTTCTGATTTCCCTTCCCAAAACCAAAGCCTTTATCACCGCCCGGTTTGCTAGCATTCTGCGACGAAGAAGATCGAGATTTCGAGAAATTGCTTTTGTCCGAGGACGTATAGGAGCGCAGCTCTTTGCGGGAATCTCCACGACTTGTACCTGCTTCAGATGGCTGTGAAAGCACCGTAAAACCTTGCTTTTCAGCACGTGAGCCGGAATGTTTTCTGCGAAAATCCGTTTTTTTATGATACCCGTTTTGATGACCGTCTCGATGACGATTCTCTCCGTGAGAAACCTCCTGTTCATCTGGCTCGTCATGGTGTTCATCTTGCTCAACTTTCGTCATCACAAATCCCGGGTACGGCTTCACTGCTAATCGTTTGCCGATATGTCGTTCAATTTTGCGGATGTATTGAAATTCATCGCGAGAAACAAAACTAAGCGCGTCGCCTGTGGTATTCGCCCTTCCCGTGCGACCGATACGGTGAATGTAATCCTCTGCATCGGGCGGCGTATCGAAGTTTATCACGTGTGAAACTCCGTCCACATCTATCCCGCGAGCCGCAATATCGGTTGCAACAAGCACTTTAATTTTTCCACTCTTAAATCCCGCTAAGGCAGATTGGCGCTGGCTTTGTGTGCGATTGGAATGAATTGCCGCCGAAGCAAATCCTTGCCGTGCAAGACGCTTCATGATGCGGTCTGCACCGTGTTTCGTGCGCGAAAATACTATCACACTTTCCATTTCTTCTTCTTTGAGGACGTGCAACAGCAAATCTACTTTGTTCGCCTGCGGAATGCTATAAAAATGCTGTGCAATTGTTTCGGCAGGATTGCGGCGTTCACCGATGCTAATGACCTCCGGCGAGCGCTGCACTTGGCGTGTAAGTGCCTGAATTTTTTCGGACATTGTTGCCGAAAACATCAGTGTTTGACGCATGGGTGGGGTTTGGGCAACGATTTTTTTCACATCGTTGATAAAGCCCATATCCAACATTTTATCGGCTTCGTCCAAAACGAGGATTTCAAGTTTCGAGAAATCAAGCGCTTTGCGGTTGAGTAAATCCAGCAGTCTGCCTGGGGTTGCAATGACAATATCAGTGCTATACCCTAGCTGCTTTTCTTGCATTTCGATACTTACACCACCGTAAATGCAAAAAGGACGAATCCGCATGAAACGGCTTAACAGCGAGGTAGCTTGCTCAATTTGCTGCGCAAGTTCGCGTGTAGGCGAGAGAATTAAGGCACGAATCGGGCGAAAACCTCCATTTTTCAGTTTGCCCGGCTGTTGGTATTCAGGTGCGGAATTGTGGAGATTTTGCAAGAGCGGAATGACAAATGCGGCAGTTTTCCCTGTACCTGTTTGGGCGCATCCGATGAGGTCTTTTCCCTCAATAATTGTTGGTATGGCTGCTTCTTGAATTGGCGTAGGCGAGGTGTATTCGGCGAGAGCGATTCCTTGCAAAAGGCGGTCTGTAAGACCAAAAACATCAAAACTCATTCAAAACGTGGAAAGTGATAAAAATACTTCAGTTACAAAGATAGCGAAATTTCGCTTATTGTGGAAGGAGAAAGAAAGAAAAACAAAAGGCGGCTGCATTATCATGCATACCGCCCTAAACCTTACTTGAAAAAATATGCCCTTATCCTTTTGCCCACATCCCTCAAAAGTGCCAGCGCACAAAACCTTCCATTGCCTCATATTCCGCCAAACCAAGTGCGTCGTAGAGTTCTGCCGTTGCTTTGTTGCGGTCTTCGGCGCGTTGCCAAAACTCGCGTTTGTCCGAGCCGGGGAACATTGCGGCATCTTTTTGGGATTGGTGCTTAAAAATTGCTTTGCGCTTGCGCATAACCTCTTGCGGTGAAAGCGGCACAGCCATTTCGATTTGATCCACACCCCATTCCTGCCACGCACCTCGGTAGAGCCACACCCAGCAATCGGTAATCCACTTCGCGTTGCTAGCTTTGATGCGCCTTACAGCTTCCATAATCGCTGCCAAACACACGCGGTGCGTACCGTGCGGGTCGGAAAGGTCGCCCGCAGCATAGATTTG
>VYMD01000186.1_pt1 | contig 16650 bp, 21 predicted proteins | sample 5115311 | NCBI WGS metagenome assembly VYMD01 (sample SAMN12291779, study PRJNA351875) | freshwater metagenome | isolation source: freshwater lake | place: USA: Michigan, Wintergreen Lake | collected 2013-08-08
ATTTACGGCAACGAGGGGTGATTGGCAATATCGAACTGCTGCGCATCGGCTCTGTGCCTCGTACTGACGACCATTCCGTTTCCCTGCAAGAGCGGTCGCGGGCGTATTTGGACATCAACTGTGCGCATTGCCACAGCACTACCGGCTATGCCGCCGATCAAGGCTTGGATTTTCGCTATGCCACGCCGCTTGGTGAAACGGGCATTGCGGCAAGTAAGAACGATATTTTGGCTCGTATGCAAAGCGGTTCTATGCCGCTTTTGGGAACAAACCTCGCTGACCGCGATGGAATCGCACTTCTCACCGCTTATTTCAACACCCTGCCATAAAAACATATTCAACCATGAAAACATCATCTTCAACACCCCGTTTAGCAAGTGTTGGTGCGGTTATGAACCGTACAATATTGTTATTCGTCGCCATCAGCACAATTTCTCCACGCACCGCTTTTTCTCAAAATCTCTCGCCATTCAGTATTCGAGCGTACTTCGCACCACAGGTGCAGTACCGAACGCTAACGGCGGACGCGCTTGAGCAGGCTGTCATTTCGGAGCGCAACGCACAAGAGCAAGCATCCATCGGCTTTAGCACGGGTGCTACGGGTGAGTATCGTCTGAATGAGCATTGGAGCGTTCTTGCGGGATTGGCGTATTCGCTGCGTGGCTTCCAAAGCCGCCCGCGCAATGTTACCTTTGCCAATTCCCCACAAACCGCACCGGAACAGCCTTTGCCGGAACAGTCGTTTATGGCATATTCGTTCAATGCGATTGATATTCCGCTTGGTATTCAGTATCGTTTTGCCGAAATGCGCATTGCTGAAACACAAGTCTGGACGGCGTTTGCCGCCTTAGAAGCCGCGCCAAGCATTGTGCTGTCAAAAACAAAAGCGCATTGGGTTCGCACAGAAAATCTGTGGGCGGTGGAACATTCCCTTGTTCGCAATAGAGGTTTCGACCGCTTCGGGCTGCTTGTCAAGGCTTCTGCGGGAGTAAATTATGCCCTTTCGGAACACATTGCGGCACGGGTGAGCGGGCATTTTCAGCATAGCCTAAGCGCTGTGCAAACGCAACTTAGCGCGAGGGAATATCTTTACGCGGCAGGATTAGAACTTGGCGTGGAATGGAGACCGTAAGATTCACGGTTTTTCGCTGTAGAAGTGCTACGCGATTACAACAACGCCCTCCAAACACAAGGTTTGAAGGGCGTTTGTCCGTGAAACAACACCATCGGTTTTTAACCGATAATCCTGTTATCTTTTGCGACATACCGTGCGAATCCCATCAGTGCCGAAGCCACCATGATATTGCGGAAGACGTTTAGCATTTCAAGTTCTTTCTCCCGTGCAAGGGTATTTGTCATTGCATCGGCAATAGCGAGTTCATAACCCATGGAGCGTGGAAGATGCACAAGTAATGCCATCAAAATAACATGGAGCGCCATCATTGAATACGCTAATTTATCGTATTTGCCGGTAACCGCGCTCGCGATAAAAGCAACAATACAAACAAGCGTGAAATAATTCCAGAAGTATGGAAATGGTAAATAGTCAGGGACAAATGCCGCCCCAACATCAGGTTTGGCGAGGTGCAACAGAACATACATGAGAAATGAGAGTGGAAAAATCCATCTGCCGAGTTGAAGAATGCTATTCATAGTTTTAGAAAAAAAAGTGGTACTGCTATTTGCGAAAAGCAGGAGTTTTCTGCTCTTCGGAGACAGCAGAGATGCGCTAGAAGTTAGAGGTAATTGTGGATTTAATTGAGGAGAAAAGGAATAAGGGCGCGAATCTCCACGCTGCCATGCGGATATTTCAAAATCGGGCACGTTTTGCCCCACTCTTGAACTTCTTCCTGCGAATCTGCTTTGCAAATCAAATAACCGACTACCAGATTATTACTCTGCTTATCGGGATTATGGTCAATGCTGCTATGCCGAATTACGCTGCCATCATACTCAATCGGCTGCGTGGAAACAAGTTTGCCTTGAAGAGCGATGTTGCCAATCCAACGTTCCCATTTCGGCATATCTTCTGCCATGTCTTGTACAGTGGTGATGTATGCCCCATCACCACTAATATTGCGAAATAACAAGAGGTATTCTTTCATAACAATACAACTTTCAGAATGTGAAACAATGTGAAGATGATAGGCAAAAATACCTCTTCTCACATTGCTGTACCTTGACAAATGTCAAGGATTTCGCGTGCGTGCACAAAAGAGAAAATTTTGTCTCAACCCTCACGTTGCCATGTTCACAGTTTCCCTTTGAGGCGAGAAAATGTTTCGGGCGAAATGCCGAGATACGATGCAATAATTTTGCTGGACAGGCGGGACATGATACCGGGACGATACTCCATAAGCCATTGTATGCGGTCAAGGGCTGCCATGGAAAGAAAACTGTTGATGCGATATACCGAGTTTGCATAGGAAGCCTCAAGAATTTTTTTATAGACCTTATCAAACTGCGGAACAGTCTCCATCATTGTTTGAAACGATTCTCGGTCAATGATAAAAAGTTCGCATGGCTCAATGGCACGTATGTTTTCCTTGGCAGGTTGTCGGTTACCAAAACTTTGCAATTCAGAACACCAGCCGTTTTCGACGATAATATCTCGCGTGATTTCATTGCTGTCGTGGTCATACACGAACACTTGCAGGCATCCTTTGGCAACAAAGTACACAGAGCGGCAGACGTTTCCCTGCGTGAGAAGATCGCTGCCCCGTTTAACTTTTGTATGACGAAAATGTTGCAGCACAATATCCAGATTGTCAATATCATTGCCAAGAATAGAAACAATATTTTGGCGAAGGATTTCTGTCATTATTTTTTCCTGGTTTACGATAGAGAAATTTTTGCCCTAACTTGCACATTTTTCCCATTTGTTCAAAAATCAAACGCCCTTCAAGCATAAGGTTTGAAGGGCGTTTGCAGATGAAAGCGAATGTATTTTACTCAAACACTTCTTCAATCGGAATTTCGATTCCCACTGCTGAATCCTGCACCATGCCGGAAGTAAAGGTTTTAGGCGGTGTTTGGGGATGCAGCACGGAAATTATCTGTAATTCCGGCTGCAGAATCCAGCAGGATTTTACGCCGTGAGCAAAGTATTTATCGGCTTTGTCGAGCATTTCTACGAGTGTTTGCGAGGGAGAAATAATTTCAATAGCCACAAGCGGCGGCTCCGGTTCGGCTGAAGGCACACGTTGAGACCATTCGATGTCCAAATGCGGATAAATCGCAATATCCGGCGTTGCTGTTGTTTTACCAATCTCAATAGCGAGTTCCGGAAAAATGCTAAACTGCTTTTTATAGCGCATTTTCAAAGCCGATGAAAGATTAAGTTGCGCAGAACTGTGTGTGCGGTTTGGCATGGGTTTTCCTCGTTCTTTTTCATATTCAGAAATAGGTTCCAAATGCTCTACAAGAGCAACATCGTCGTCTAATTCAAGTGTATATGCGGTTTCCATGATGGTATTCCGTGAAAAATATAGAACAAAAACACTCCTCAATTTGCAATTTTTTCGCCATATTTCAAATCCACAATGTTTTTGAAATCTCTTATTTAGAACACTATGCACGACAATTTTCTTCATCTTCTCGAAAGTATTACTCCGCTCACCGATGCTGACAAGCGGCTTTGTACCTCGTTTTTTGAGCCTGTGCTGCTTCCCAAAAACCGTGTTATTGAAGAAGCGGGACTCGTTCCGAAGTATCTTTATTTCGTTCTTTCGGGCTACGTGCGGCTATTTTACTATGACGACGACGGAAATGAGAAGTTACCACCCACATCAACTGTCCGCCCGGATTTATCACATCCTATTTTAGTTTTCTCCACCAAATGCCCGCAAAAGAGTACGTTGAGTGCGTTACCGAAGCAGCATTGCTCCGCAATATCGGCAACACCGCCCCGTTTCGCGGGTTGAATTGCGAAGTCGTTCAAGCCGATATTACCGATAAAACCTCGCTTCTCCGCGCTATGGACGGCATTGAAATCCTCTATGCAGTCGGCGCGTCGTTCAAACTTTGGGCAAAAGACGAGCAAAAAGAAATTTATGACGTGAACATGAACGGCACACGCAACACGCTGGAAGCAGCACGGGAAGTAGGTGTACGGCGGATTGTTTATGTGTCTTCGATTGCCGCACTGAATCATCAGCAAACACCCATCCGCGAGGAAAATGGCTTTAATCCTGACCGCCGCAATGTGTATTACAACTCCAAAAATGATTCCGAAATCCTCGCGCTTGAGTTGGCAAAACAGTACGGAATTGAGATTGTGAGCGTTCTTCCGTCTGCAATGATTGGTGCGGAAAACTTTGGTTTGAACGAGTCCTACCGCCTTTTGGCTACCATTTACCAAAAAAAAGTGCCGATTGAAACAAGCATTTACCTGAATTGGGTGGATGTGCAGGACGTTGCCGCAGCCTGTTACCAAGCGGCATTGAAGGGAAAAAACGGTGAGCGTTATACGCTTGCTAACTCAAGGGGAATGAGCATTCGTGAGACGACTGAACATATTCAAACCTTGTACCCCGCATTGGGGTTAAAATTACCCGTCAAAACACCGCGTTGGATGCTGTGGTCGCTGGCATGGCTCATGGAAACCGCAGGAAAACTCACGCAAAGCGCACCGCTGATGAAAACGAGCGATATTGCCATGTTTTACGGCGTACGCCAAGATTTTGAAATTCAGAAAGCCGCTCAAGACCTTGATTTTCGACCGATTTCCCCGGAGCAAGCCGTCGCCCGTGCGCTTGAATACTTGCGTTCAAATCCACATTTGCTGCTCGCATAACATAAAAAAGGAGTTCACAATGTGGTTCAATCATACACCTTCCGACCTCAGTTTTGCGCAAACAGCCAAAACTCATATTCAATTCGCATTTCCCGTGAAAGCCTCTTGTCATCGGCTTTTTGAAATACTTTCCCCGGCGAAAACCAAACCGAATGGGCAAAAGTCTATGTGCGGACGTATTGGCCCCCCCCCCGCCGCATAGCATCGGAACGGTTCGAGATATATTCTTGGAGGGGCTTTGGCATAAGCCCGGAATTGTGGACAGCAATCATGATTGCCGTTGCTTTAGCAGTAGATGGCTTTTTCATTGAAGTAAGATGCGATACGGTATTGGGGAGGGTGTTCTCGTGTGGGCATTCATCGGTATTGGTGTGAAACTAGCGCAGTGCCGATTGTGGGTATGAGTGCTTGGATTCCAGCCGTGTGTGCTGGAGCATTGATGCTGCGCTGGGTGTGGCTTTCGAGCAAGCAGAAGATCCAAGGGGTGTAAATCAATACAACTCTTTGAAAAGTCGTTGAATTGGAGGTTGTAGATGGCGGCAATCAACGAAAATCGTAGTTCAATGTTTTGTCGGCGATTGTGATACCGATGCGCTAATATCTTGAATACCTTCAGCCGTGCGAAAAGATGTTCAATCCTAATGCGCTTACGGGCAAGCTGCCGATTGATGTCCTTCTTTTGGTCGCTCAAGTAATTTGTGTTTGCTTGCTTTTTACGGTATCTGCACTGCTTCGGCATTGATACCAAAACCTCCGGCGGCTATGATAACCGGGATATATGTCGGCGAAGATTGCGTGCGGTTCCGGCACGGCATTAACACCCGACACATACCGTTCCCAAATTTTCTCTTAAACGCAATCCCGCTTTTTTGGTAAATGGATAGCCTCACCATGATTTTTGACCGCTCATCACGATTTTTGACCGCTCACTAACAATTTACGAACTCGCCTTTGCCTACTTCCGTATCCTTGCCGAAAGAAATTCGCAGTATTTTTTTCAAGGATTCACGGTTATGAATTACGTACTCATTGCATTATTCGCGTTCATTTTCTCCGAACAGCACCTTAACGCTCAAGATATTTTTCCGCCACCAACAGAGGCGACAAAACTTCGGATTCATGCACACCGCACGGCACAACCTCTTATCATTGACGGTAATCTTGATGAAGCGGATTGGCAATCTGCGCGTGCTGTAAACAATTTTGTCCAGTCTGAACCATTCCAAGGGCAGCCAGCAAAGTTTGACACCGAGATTCGTATTCTCTTTGATGACGAGAATATCTACATCGGTGCATTTTGCCGCGATAGTGCTGGCAAGAGCGGCATTCGAGTCCAGAATTTACGCCGCGATTTTGAAACTTCGCAGAATGAATCTCAAAATGAATCTATTGGGATTGCATTTGATACCTTCCGCGACCCACGTACACCTGTCTCAACGTTTTTTGCAACGCCCTACGGCTCACAATCGGATATGCAAATTTTTGAAGACCGCATATTTGATAGCGATTGGGATGCAATCTGGCGCGTCCGTACAAGCGTTAGCGATTCTGGTTGGACAGCAGAGTTTGCAATTCCTTGGTCATCGTTGCGGTATCCGAACATCGTAGAAACATCATCAACAACGAGTCAAACCGTTTGGGGAATTAATTTTTCACGTGTTAATCGTCGGTTGAACCAGATTACACGTTGGTCGCCTGTCCCACGTGCATATAGGCTCGGTCGCATGGTCTATGGTGGCTTGGTTACAGGTCTTGAGCCTCCCGCGCAGCGCATCAATCTTCGCGTACAGCCCTACGGAACATTCCGCCTTGCAGAGCGCACAAAAGAAGGCGAAGCGACAATAAATGAAGCACAACCATCCTTTGGCGGTGAAGCAAAATGGGCACCAAGCGCGAATACCGTTCTCGACCTTACCGTCAATACTGATTTTGCACAAGCAGACGCTGACCGCCAAGTAGTGAATTTGAGCCGTTTTTCGGTTTTTTTTCCTGAACGTAGGCAGTTTTTCTTGGAAAATGCAAGCCTCTTTGCTGTCGGCTCAAGTGAAGGGCATAATATCCAGCCTTTTTTTAGTCGTAGAATTGGATTAGATGATAATGGTAATAGATTACCTATTGATGGTGGATTACGGTTAGTAAACCAAACTGATTCATATAGTGCTGGTGGGCTACTGATGCGGCAACGTGGTGATAACTCACATCCTTCTTCTTGGTTTGGTGTGGGACGATATACACAGAATATTGGTACAAATTCTCGCATTGGTGCTTTAGCTACTTTGCGGCACGATGAAGCCTTTGGCTCTTATTCTGCAAAATCAAATTTTGTAGGTACAGTGGATGGATTTACACGACTAAGTGACCCGATTTGGTTGAGAGGTATGCTTTCATTGTCCTCTGATTCTGGTAATACGGGCTTTGCCGGATATGCAGAATTTCGTGTAGATGAAAACTGGATTTATGCAGAATGGAAGCAATCTCTTGTTTCTCGTTCCTATAGCCCAGGCGTGGGCTTTGTTGATAGAACTGATATTATTCGCACCTCTCCTGCGTTCTTTTTGAATTGGAGACCTTCATGGATGCCATCGGGAGTGTTGATACTTGCTCCAGGAGCATTTATTGACGTTGTTCATCGTTTATCGGATGGATTGCTATTGGAGGGAAGTATTCGAGCTTATCCGATGTATGTAAATTTCCGCGATGGAGGTGGATTAGGGATTTATGCCGAACCTAATTTGCAAGTGCTTACAGAATCGTTTGAACCCCTGACTGGAATCTCTATTGCACCCGGACAGTATAGTTATATTCAATATGGCATTGATGGCAATACCGACCCCAGTGCTCCATTAAGCCTTGAGGGACAGTTTTCTTTAGGGGGTTATTTTAACGGACAAATTTCTTCGTTTCGTGTTTTGCTTCGTGTGGCACCAATTCCTCACATTGCAGCTTCTATTTCGTATAGGCGCAATGAACTAATGGGGGTTGGAGAAGGAAACATCAGCCGAACGACCCATTTATTTGCTCCCGAACTACGCTTCTCACTTACACCACAGTTACAACTTATCGCCTTTTGGCAATACAACACCGCTACAGAACGCTCTACATTGAATGCACGGTTTTCGTGGGAGTTTGAGCCTCTTTCTTATGTTTTTCTTGTTTTCAATGATTCTCGAACATTTGCACAACCGCGCTATGAAGTATCATTTTCTCAGCGTGAAGCTATAATCAAAATTTCATATTTGAAGCAGTTGTAGCTTTTGGTAACAGCAAGAATGAAAGGCAAATACACAATGAAAATTACACAATCCCCCGTGAATTTATTCGGTGTTAGCGAGATAGACCGCATCATTGCGTGGATACTTTTACTATCTGGTATTGTCATTGGTATTTCAGGATTTTGGTTTTCGCTCCATGATGATACACTTTTTGGTATTATTCGTCTTCTGCATGGCTTATCGCCAGCGTTAGCAGGTGGATACCACGCATATTCTTTGGAGGCAGGAAAGTACGAATCACGTTTACTTCAAACTGCTTTGAAGCGGCAATGTGTAATGCTTTATCTCATTTCATTATTGCTTGGAATTATTGTTTATTCAGCACCTACCTCGTAATGCTGAAAGTTCTATTCGATTTGAGGAAATTCATTTTTTTTTTCAAAAAATTACAAGATGTACTATGAAAAGTCTTTTGAATATTCTTTTTCGTATCCAGCCTTTAGCTCTGGATGTCGCACTGTTGTTTCTCCGCTTGTTTATTGGTGGTTTTATGGCTCATCATGGGTACACCAAAGTCATAGGTAACCAAGCAAAGTTTGCTAATTACGTTGCTTCAATCGGTGTGCCTTTGCCGCATATTCTTGGTTATGCTGCGATTTATGCGGAATTTCTTGGTGGGATTTTTCTCGTTCTCGGATTGTTTCATCGTCCTGCCGCCCTCATCGTTGCGATAACAATGTTAGTTGCAACTTTTTTTGCGCATGGTAAAGATATTCTTGGCGAGGGTGAATTTGCCCTTGTTTATGCAGTAATAACACTTGCGTTAATGGTTCTCGGAGCAGGACGATATAGTATTGATAATCTCATTTTTTCGCGTTTTTTCGCTCATCATAATTCGCTAAATGTTCATTCAACGTTACAACAATCATGAAAAAAATCATTGCTCTTTTTCTAGTATGTTATTTGGCAACACAAGCCAACGCACAGGTAAAAGTCCCGCCACCAAGCCCTCCGGCAACTGTTACGACCGTTATTGGACTGAGTGATGTTAAAGTCGAGTACTCCCGACCCAAAGCAAAAGGACGGAAAATATTTGGCAATGGTAATGAATACGTCGTACCTTTTGGCGCATTATGGCGCACAGCAGCAAACGATGGTTCCAAAATAACCTTCACCGAAGATGTAAAATTTGGAAATACGGACGTACCAAAAGGAACATATCTACTTCTATCCATTCCAGATGCAACAAATTGGACAATTATTCTTTACAAAGATGTTGCAATGGGCGGAAATACTGATACATACGACATAGCCAAAGACCAAGCCCGTGTTATCATTAAACCAGAAAAATTGACCGAAAAAGTTGAAACATTTACAATCGAAATAGCAGATTTATCGGAAAATGGAAGAACTGCAAATCTTCAACTCATCTGGGAAAATACGTCAATCAAGATACCAATAAGCGTTGATATTGATGCAAAAGTTATGAGGTCAATCGAACTCAATACTAAAGTCCTACCAAACAATTTAGTCGTAGCGGCAACGTATTATTTGGAAAATGGGAAAGATTTGAATCAAGCATTGCTTTGGATAAACAGCGCATTGGAAAGCAGCCCAAATGCTTTTTGGATGCTATATCATAAAGCGAGAATTCTCAAAGCCTTAAATAATATCTCTGGAGCAATGATAATTTCAAAAGCTTCATGGGAGGAATCAAAAAAAGCTGGACGCGAAGACTTTCAACGGATGAATGAAGAACTGCAAAAATCGCTAAAATAATGAGTGTCTGTTAGCCAGAAAACTTCGGAAAAATTGTCTAATTTGCATTTGCAACAAGCAAATTAACGAAGACAAACTTCCGAAGTTTTCATCTAACAAGTACGTTTCATCGCAAAAAGTAAATTTCTCAAATGAACTTTTTCCAATCACGCACCGCCGTTTATTGGCTTTGTCAGGTTTCTGGCTGGTCGCTTTATACACTCTTTGTGTGGCTGATTTTTTCCTTTGCTGATAGCGAAAGCTGTGGTCAGGGATGGATTTATACGACAATTTCTGCCAGTATCATTGGCTTGCCGATAACACACGTTTTTCGTATGATTACGCATCGGTACTGTTGGTTGGAATTCACTCCGATAAAATTAGTGGGCTGTGTTGTCGTTGCGACAATCATAATGTCACTGATGCTTGCGTTATTTTCCGAGCAATTAGCATCTTCAGCTTTTCAAACGACCATGTTTAACAGTAACGTAGATAAACTCATTTTCGTCCTCAACTGGTTTATTCGGATGTTTTTGTGGTCGGCACTTTATTTTGGCATTCATTTTTTTGAGCGGTTTCGGCAAGCAGAAATTGAGAAATGGAAATTGGAAGCGTGTTTAAAAGACAGCGAACTCGCGGCACTCAAATCCCAGATGAATCCTCACTTTCTCTTTAATGCGCTCAATACCATACGCGAACTCACACTTGAGAATCCGCATAAAGCAATGCAAGCCATGACGCAATTGGCAAGCATTCTGCGCTACTCGCTCCGATCTGCCGAAACCCAGACCGTACCTTTGCGTGATGAAATGAAAGTTGTGCAAGAATACCTCGCCTTAGAATCCTTGCGCTTCGAGAAACGGCTCAATGTCGTCGTGGATGTGGACGAACAAACTCTTGATATGCCTATTCCGCCCTTAATTGTGCAGACCTTAGTCGAAAATGCCATCAAACATGGCATTGCAGAGCTTCCCAAAGGCGGCACAGTGAGTGTTCAAGCGCATTTCAAGGACAATACGCTCGAAATTGTTATTCTCAACACAGGACAAATTGCACAACACAAACTCTCCGAAAACAAACAGGCAAGTCAGAATATCGGAATCACCAATACTCGTGAACGATTGTCCTTGTTATTCGGCGAAAAGGCATCGTTATCGCTGAAAAATGAGAATAGTTCTACTGTGGAAGCAAAAATAACTGTCCCCTGCCCTAGCCTTTTTCAACCATCAACTGCTTGACATACCATGAAAGCAATGATCATTGACGACGAACGCCTTGCTCGTGTTGCCTTGCGGCGTTTGCTCTCGGAGTACCCGCAGATTGAAATTGTTGGTGAAGCAGAAAATGCCGATGACGCAATAGTTCAAATTTCGGAAAATCAGCCGGATGTCCTTTTTCTCGACGTACAAATGCCCGGCAAAGATGGTTTTCAGTGTTTAGCAGAACTGGAAGTAGTCCCAAAGGTAATTTTTACGACAGCATTTGATAACTACGCCCTTCGTGCGTTTCAAGTAAGTGCGTTGGATTATTTGGTGAAACCAATCGAACAGGAACACCTCGCTCGTGCCGTAGAAAAATTACGCTCTCAAATTCCTCAATCAAACTCTTCATCTCAATCTTCTTCAACAACCTTTCTTTCAGCAGAACACCAAATATTTGTCAAAGATGGCGATAAATGCTGGTTTGTGAGCGTGGGAGATATTCGTTTGCTGGAAAGCGAAGGAAATTACACGAGGATACACTTTGGCTCAAACAAACCACTACTTACAAGAACCCTCGCCTATTTGGAAGAGCGACTCGACCCAAGCTGTTTTATTCGTGCCAGTCGGCAGCAAATCGTGAATATGAAAGCTATTGCGGGTGTAGAATCATGGTATGGCGGCGGCTTAATGCTTATCTTAACCGATGGCAAACGAGTAGAAATGTCACGCAGACAGGCACAAAAGCTACGTGAGCAAATGATGATTTAATGATGGTAATTTCAAATGTGTTAGGACTTTCGCAAATTTGACGGGCAAGGGGTCTTGACCCAATGCCATCAACTTAAGGTTGAAAGCCGCATCAAATCTGCCCCCTTGACAAAGGGGGCGGCGAGCGAAGCGAGCGGGGGATTTGTCGAAAACCGCTCCAAAACTTAAATCCCCCGTTCCCCCTTTGTCAAGGGGGCGAACGATTAACTTTCTCATAATTAGTCACTTACGCCTAAGTTGATGACATTGGGTCTTGACCCCTTGCTCTAAAGAATGCACTTTTGCGAAAGTCCTATGTGTCTATACCGCTTCAACCGAAGACGAGGCTCTTGAGGCACTTGGCGAGGTGGATCTAACGTGGGGACAAAGTATCCCTCTGTTACCCAGTCGTGGCGCAACAACTGGCATAAAGTCATTCCCATGTTTCAATGTATGCCCGACCTGCGCCGCCTTATCTACACCTCCAATCCCATTGAATTGGTCAATCGTGGATTACGGAAAGCCGTCAAAACCAGAACCATTTTTCCCAATGATGAAGCGGTGTTCAAACTCATGTTTTTGACCGTTCAACGTCTCGAAGCCAAGTGGACTATGCCCATCAAGGACTGGGCTTCCACGCTCAATCAACTCAAGATCCTTTTCCCGGACGACTCAACGTCTTTTTGTAGCCTTTACACAAAAGTTCTGGTACACTCAAGACAAGTCATGCCTTGTCTTGAGTGTTGTTGTTGTTATTTGTTGATGCTATTTTATCGTGCAATCGCGGTCTCCAGCATACGATCTCGCCCTTGCCTTACGTCCTCTGCGGTGTTGTTGATTGGAATAGTAGGCTCCACACCGTTTTCAATATGTTTACCCTTGCTATCGGTGAAATAATTGCAGGATACGGAAACAACCCAACCATTTGGTAATTCAAACGGCAATTCACCACCCCCACCACCACCGGTGATCTGACCAATAAGCTGTACATTGGGCAAATTCACCATCATACCAGACAGATAGGATGATGCACTAAACGAAGAACGATTTATCAATATATTCAATCGAACATTGCCTAGATAGGGGGTTCTAGGAGACGCTGTGAGTGAAAGTTTCGGGGAAAAATCATTCCGTCCTTTCCCATTTTTTTGCGTCATATATCCCACAATGGTTGGGGTGCTCACAAAATAGCCACACAAATCAGTGGCAATACGAGGTTCGCCGCCACCATTATTCCGAATATCAAGAATGATTTTGCGAACATTTTTTTTCTGAAAATATTCCATTACTTCCTGCCATTTGGAAGATTCGTTGTCCGAAAACCCTAAGTAATAGACATATCCAATGGAATCCCCAATCATACCTGTCAATAAGAATCTACCAATTTGTTTGGTCTCAGCAAGATATTTCACAACGTTAGGTAAACTGAAGTGGATCTCATAGCCTTGCTCAAAGTCAAAATATTCGGCATCAAACCTCCTATTTCCAGTGGAATTAGCGGTTGCCTTTCTGCCAATATACGAGTGTCCGTCGCGGAGCTCGCGCACCATTGCTGCGCAAACCGTAAAAAGGCTGTCGGAAGAGATAGAATTGTTCACTTTTGTCTCATAACGCTGTTTAATGGCATCCCAATCAATTTTTTTTAACGCGAAAAATGAATAGGTCTCGCTAATGTATTGCCAAGTTGTTGTGAAAACTACGGTAGGTGAGGCATTCGATACTGTGCTGTCAACCAAACAACCACTAAAGGATATTGTGATAACGCAGCAGAAAAAGGCAAAAAAACGCCTGATGATATTTTTTGTATTCTGTCTCATTGTTTTCCTGAAAGATTGTAGTGAAAAGAAATACCAGCGAAATTTTGAACGCCAAAGAACGGCTTCGTACCGCCTGCAAAGAGATAATTTCCCACATAGCGCAATCCAACTTTGTGTCCGGAATCGCCCACGTCTTTCGTAATTTCAGCGGAAAATGTCGTATTGACAAATGTATCAAGCGTTTGCACAATGCCGCTTTGCACTATATCTCCCGCTAGACCATTGAGGTCGAAACTAAAGCGACCATCCCGTAGAAAAGATGCCGGGTAAGGAAAGCCAAAGGCAGGACGGACGACATAATTGAGTAAGGAAAGATACGCTGTGGTATTCACCGACCAAGACTCGCCAAGTGGTGCAGAATAACGAATGAGTCCGCCCAAAGAAGAAGATATGACATAGCTCAATGCTGCGCCCGGATCAGTCCACAAACCGCTCCGCTCCAAAAGGAGTGCGGAAATATCTACATAACCACCGACATACACTCCTTGCAAGCCAGCCAACGCATGGCAGTACTCATAACGCAATGTTCCGTGAGTGTTTGTGCTGACCGACGCAAACTCTTGATGAGTAGTAGCAAGGGCAACTTGCAACTGAAGTCTATGAATTTCCAGACCGCGTACCGCTTCATATTGCAATATGCCCCCTACGCCACCTGCATTGCGAAATATTGAGCTATGGCGGGCATCATTAAAATAGTGATTGGTATATCCAACTGAAGCGTTAAGATGGTCGCTTTTTGTTTGAGCAAGCAATGTGCTTGATAGCGTTCCAAAACAACAAAACACTATGATGTTGTACAAGAACAGATTCATTTGACGTGGCATTTTTTATGAGAATAGTTCAAAAAGTATTTTCCATAGGACTTTCGCAAATCTGTTGGGCAAGGGGTCAAGACCCCCTTGTTAAATAAAGACTTAGCAACAAGGGGTCTTGACCCTTGCTCTAAAGAATGCACTTTTGCGAAAGTCCTATTCCAGTAAATTTATAGGATTGCTACCTTCTTTGCATTTACATTTGTCAAGAAATACAGACGGTCTAGAGTTTTTTTGCCCGAATACGGGAAAGCTGTGTGGGCGTAATCCCAAGGTAGGATGCGATATGGTATTGCGGAATCAGGTTTTCTAACGTTGGATGTGCTTGCTTGAAAAATTCGTAGCGTTCTTCCACTGTATTGAGAATAATTTGCAGTTCTTTATTTTCAAGAAACAAATAGTATGATTCGGAAATGTGTCGCACAAGCCTTTCTATTGCTTGATACTGGTCAAATAATGCCGTAAGTTGTCGGTAATCAGCAACCAAAATGTTGCAGGGTGTAAGTGCTTGAATGTTAATGTGATTCAATTGCCCGGAAATGAGCGCGGAGTATGCACCAACAAATTCACCTGGTTCTAGTAACGACTTATTGTATTCTTTACCACTTTTCGCACGATAAAATGCACGTAAAACACCACTTTCGACAAATCCAAAAGAAGTTTCTATACGCCCTTCCATAGCAAAATACGTATATTGTTCTAACGAGGTCGGGCGAAAAATGCCTAAAAGTGCAGCTTGTGCCTCTTCAGATAAAACGACGGGAAATTGCTTGATAAACCTTTGGAGTGCAGTCATAGAGGTACAGAAAAACAATGAGTTTAGTTATGAACGGAAGAATTTATGTTGTTAAGGCTTCATAGTACGGATACACTCAATTCTTTACAAATGGTGATCAAAGGCTCTTGCGCAATACCCGACAACAAAACAAGATAATACTCTGTGTTTCACCACAAAGAAAAAATATCACGGAGAGTTTAAGTGAGAAATACGAAGGACTTGAGAAATAGCATTGGTACAGACAGAATTTGCTGTATCCTTTCAGCGACAATTCCCCGCCGTTCAGCGATTTTCCCTTTCCCGCACTCAAAATTTCCGTAGCTTGCGTGGCATGGAAACCTTTTTTACCAATATCGTCTTTTCTAATGCCCGCTCTTGGCGTGTGGCGCGGCATACAGCCTTTTGGCTGTGGTGGGTGATGTTTTTGTCGTGGCTCTATGCTGTAAAACTGGCACAGGTGAACACGCAAACGCTTTGGGGCGTGAATACCGCATATTGGCTATCGTTTGTGGAAACGCTGGTCTATCTGCCGTGTCATCTGCTCGTAACATACAGCCTGCTCTACGTCGTGATTTTGCGGTTCTTCCTTCAACAACGCTTTGTGGCTGTCGCCTTGGGCTTTGTTGTCACATACGCCGCAGCAGTGCTGCTTTCGCTGCCAATTACCTTTTTCATTACCATTCCGCTTCGCACAGCATTTGGGTTTGAACCGCCTTGGAACAGCGTTTTTGCGTCGTTTTCGACGGCGGTCAAAGGTGGAAGTTCGGTGTTGGGATTTGCCATTGGCATCAAACTCCTCAAACTCTGGTACGAAAAGCAGCGCGACAATCAACTTCTCACGCAAAAAAACCTTGAAGCCGAGTTGCAGAGCCTGAAAGCGCAGATTCACCCGCACTTTCTCTTTAATACTTTGAACAGTGTCTATGCTCTCACGCTGGAGCGCAGCTTTTCGGGCATGGAAGCCGCATCGGAAGCGGTTTTGCGGCTTTCTGCCATGCTTCGCACAATGCTCTACGACGGCGCACAGGAACGTATTCCGCTCAGCACAGAACTTGACCTTATTCGCAATTACATCGAACTTGAGCGTTTGCGCTACGGTGAGCGCGTTGATGTCTCGCTGGCGTGGAATAATGCGGATTCGGAGGAGTTTGGTATTGCCCCGCTAGTGTTGTTGCCGTTTGTGGAAAATGCCTTCAAGCACGGCGTAAGCGCAAGCAATGAAGCGGCGTGGGTGAGCCTTGAGACCAGCGTTAAATCGAATGTTCTGACGTTTCGCCTTGTGAACAGCAAGCCGGAAGCCTTTGCTCACACTACAATTACAGACAATGCAAATAAATACGCTGCAAGCAGTATTCCAAGCGGCTTGGGGTTGATGAACGTCCGCAAACGTTTGGAACTGCTCTATCCCGACAAGCACACGCTTCGCATCAATGATGACGGTGAGACCTTTGTTGTGGCTTTAACACTTGTTCTTAATCCAAGCAACCAAGCACTAAGCAACCAAGCACTAAGCAACCAAGCACTAAGTG
>VYMD01000188.1_pt1 | contig 16514 bp, 12 predicted proteins | sample 5115311 | NCBI WGS metagenome assembly VYMD01 (sample SAMN12291779, study PRJNA351875) | freshwater metagenome | isolation source: freshwater lake | place: USA: Michigan, Wintergreen Lake | collected 2013-08-08
CGCCGCCGCCACCGGCCTGCCCCTGCCCGAACTCTCGATGGGCATGAGCGGCGACTATCCGCAGGCGATTGCGGCAGGGGCCACGTGGGTGCGCGTGGGCTCGGCCATTTTCGGCGCGCGCTGAGTGTTCGATGCCCCTGTCATGCAGAGGTCCGCAGGCCCGAAGCATCTGGGCAGTTCCTTCTCACGCGCGTCATGCTGAGCGGAGCGAAGCATCTTCTTGAGTTCGAGCCTCGGAGAAGATTCCTCGCTCCGCTCGGAATGACACACGACCGCCGAGACCAACGCAAGCAAACCGAAGTTCCTGCGCAGCAGGGACGCCCTATCAGTCCGGCGGTTGAGCGGCCTTAGCCGGTGTGCCCCACGAGCCTGAAGCGCAGCTTCGGGCGAGCGGGGCGAGGCGGGTACAGCCGCGAGGCCGCCGGACGAGGCCGCCGCGGCCTGAGGCGCAAACAGCGCCGCAGGCGCTTGCCGAATTGCGGCAGGATACGGCCGCGATTCGGCCCCACACCACCGCAATCCGACACCTCCCCTTGCCCCCGCCCACCAACCACAGCACCTTCGAACCAGAGGCCGCGCTTCCGCGCAAGCAGAGGTGCGGCTCAGGTGGTCAGGTCCGTAATCCACTATCGCCCCACAAGGGCGGTCTTCCAGAATTTACGATTCTGGAATCACGGGCTTTGCTCGGCCGAGCTTAGACTGCTTTCCCACCCATACGCTTGCAAGCGTCGGGAGACACAAAACGCTGAAGGCCCCCCAAGGCCGACAGCACCCCAGGGCTGATCAGCCCACTACCGCCTACTCCCAGCAGGGAGAGCAGTAGCGAGAATTCCGGCACCGCCCGGCTTCGCGACGAGGATAACACCCCGTTGTGAGGCCGGGTATTGCCGTTTCGCACGAATGCTCAATGTCAGTCCTTCTTTTGGTTGAACGCACGTTCGCGTTTCGGGGCCGGGTATTGCCGTTTTGGCTCGGCTAATTCACATCCGCCTTAGCGCCCCACCGCTAGGTGACTGGTCCCCGGCACCCGCCGCTCGAAGCCCACAAAGCCCCCCGAGCGGTAGATCTCGCGCAGTTCAGGGTTCTGGGCATAGAGCTCAGCGTCTTGCACGCGCGTGAGCAGAAAGGCAGGGCGGTCGATCGGCCCGGTGAGCACCCACTGCTCAAACTCGGCCGGCGACACCTTCGCACCCAGCGAACTGTAGCGCGGCTGCCGACGGGCGTAGAAGTATTGCCCATAGCTCTTGTAACGCAGCGTCTGCACATAGCAGTCGCACCCCTGAAACTGTTCATAGAAGGCGATGGCCGAGCGCTGGCTATAGCCCTCGATGCGCGGCACCAGCACGGGCAAGATCAGCACCAGTGCGCCGGTGGTGCTGATGAGTAGCGCCGTGATGGCCGCGCGCACGTCGCCCTGCAGCCGCAGCGCATGCGCGAAGCCCACACCCACGCCCAGGCCCACACCGATGAGCAGTTCGAGCCCCGACCAGGCCACGCGCACGCGCAGCGCCCCCGCCGTGAACGGACTCTTGACCACGTCGGCGAGCACCGGCGCCAGCATGCCCACCACCGGCAGGGCCAGCAGCGCCAGCACCCACACCGCCCCCACCGTCAGCAGCAGCGCAGAGTGGTGCCCGCGCCAGCGCAGGCGGCCGCTGAGAAGCCCGTGCAGCGTCAGCGCCGCCAGGCCCGTGAGCGGGAAATAGGCCAGCGACGAGTAGTGAAGAATCTTGGTCTGCACCAACGAAAACACGATCACCACCACCAGCATCAGCCATGCCAGCCAGCGGGCGAACAGCAGCTGGGCCGTCGAGAGCTCAGCCCCCACCCCTCCTACCTTAGGAGGGGTCGCCCCGATAGCAATCGGGGCGGGGGAGGTCTCAGCAGCGCCCGCCGCCCCCCACAGAACCCGCCGCCCCAGCGCATCGAACACAAACACACTCGCCGGGAAGCACCCGATCAGCAGCACCAGCGGGTGGTAATAGAACGGCTGGCTGTGGCCCGCGTCGCCCGTGGTGAGCAGGCGAATCTGATATTCTATAAATGTCTGCACGAACCAGGGCCCGTTGCGCGCCCAGTCGACGCCAAACCACAGCGCCGCCGCCAGCGTAGAGGCCCCTACGAACAGCAGTGCCCCTCGCCACGGCAGCGCGAAGCGTCCCGCATCGCCGCGCGGCGCCAGCAGGCCGGCGGCCCACACCGCCCCCCACGTCAGCCCCGTCAGCAGCAGCGCCACCGGCCCCTTGGTCAGCACCGCCAGTCCGCACCACAAGCCGCCATACACAAAGGCGCGCCAGCCGCCCCCCGCATGATGCCCCCGCCACAGCTGCACCACCCCCAAGAAGATCAAGAGGTTGAACAGCGGGTCGATGATGCCCGAGCGGAAGTAGAAGTGCGGCAGCATCGAGCCCGCATAGACCAGCGCCCACAGCCAGCCCATGCGCGCGTCCACCACGCGGCGGCCGATGCGGTAGAGCACCACCAGCGTGACGATGCCGATGAGCGCATTCGGCAGGCGGGCTGCAAACTCGTTCACCCCAAAGGCGAGCATCGACAGCGCCTGCAGCCAGATGAACAGCGGCGGTTTTTCCCAGAAGGGCTGATAGTCGATCGTGATGCGCAGCCAGTCGCCCGTGACGAGCATCTCGCGTGCGGCCTCGGCGAAGTTGATTTCGTCCCAGTCAAACAGGTGCACCGCACCCAGGTAGGGCACGAACAGCAGGGCGCCCAGCAGGGCCAGGCTGAGCTCGGGCCGCGCCCGCAGCCACTCATACACGCGCGTCATCATCGCCCCAAACCTACGCCTCCGGGCCGAAAGCGGGCGATGAGGGGCACCATGCCCAGCAACTCGCGCAAGCCAAGTTTGCGTTCTATGCTACTAGGCCCTATAGCGCGCGTTGAAAGCGCGAACTTTGCTAAACAGCCCCACCTGGCTCTGCCTCACTTCACACACATGAATCGCCATTCGTTCTTACAGAAAATGGGTCTGCTCGCTGCGGGCAGCGCAGCTTTCCCCCTGTTGGCATCGGCTAGGGCTTTTGCCAGGGTGCATCAGCCTGCGGTGTCGGCAGGCGAGGCTAAACGTATCCGCGCCGAGTTAGTCGAGGCCTGGAATGCATCGGAACGCATGACGCTCATCACCGCCGAGCAGATGCCCCCCGAGCTCTATGCCTACCGCTACACGCCCGAGGCGATGTCCTTTGCCGAGCAGTGGCGCCACTGCTGCATGTTCACCTCGAGCCAGCTCGCCGCACGTCTAGGCGCCGCCGATCTGTATCTCACGCAGAAGCCGCCCAAGGTGATGACCAAAGACCAAGTGTTACTCGAGCTAAAGCGACTGTATGCGCACGTGCGCTCGGTGATCGAGACGCTGTCTGATGCACAGCTGGTGGCGCCGGTCGAGTTTATGGGCGGCGAGATGCCCGGCTGGCGAGTGCTCTATGCGATGGAGAACCATATCATTCACCACCGGGGCCAGTGCATGGTATATCTGCGGCTCAAGGGGGTGATACCCACCGGCTACTACGGTTGGTAAGCTGCACCACGCGCGGCTCCCCTACGGCAGCAGCATATAGGCCCAGACGGGGGCCAGCGTGGCGGGCCCGAAGACGGGGGTCACAAACGGCGTGTTCACGTCGACGATCATCACATTGTGGTTTGGGCCGACCACGAGGCCGGGGTTGCGGGGTGTGGCGCGGGTGAGCAGTTGGCGCCGGTTGGCATAGGGGGCGGGTGTGGCGTCCACATTGGTGGTGTCGCTGGCGGTGCCCAGGCCTAGGTGGCCCCACACCCCCCGCACCAACGGGTAGAGGGCCAGCTCGTCGGCCGGACTCGCCAGGCCGTAGAAGCTGGACGGGGCGGTGGCCGAGCCCGCTGCAGTCACCCAGCTCGGATACTGCGCCAGGGCGTTCACATAGTCGGCTGGCCCGCCAAACATGCCGACCCGAAAGACCCGTCGGTTTTTGCCGATATAAACCGCGAAGCCTGCCCCCTGCGAGTGGCCTGCCACGCTCAGGTTCCGCCAGTGGATGCTGTCACCACTGACGTACTGCCCCCAGCCGTCGGCCGGGGCCAGCTGCTGCATCAGCTTGAGCGCCTTGATGACCCGGTTCTCGATGCTGTTGGCGCGGTCCACACTCACCAGCGTCGAGGCGTCGACGCCCTCGAGGCGCTCGCGGCGGGCGTCGCCGGCGCAGCTCAGGCTGGTGGGCAGGCTGGCGTTGCAGAGGTTGCCGATGGCCGTCTCGTTGGGGTAGACCAGACCCAGGGCGTGATAGCCCTGCGCGGCGGCCTCGCCCAAGATCAGGCGATAGTCGCGCGGCAGGGCCCCCGTGCCAGGCAGAAACAGCAGCAGCCGGCCCTTGGCCGCGACGGCGCGGTTGCGATACACATAGTGCGTGTCGAGCCGCTGGTCGATGCAGGCGTCTGTGGCGCGCACGGGCAGCCGCCAGATGGTGGCGCCCGACAGCCCCGTGGTGGTGCTGGGCACGAGGGCGGCGTTGGCGGGGCAGGGCTCGGGCGGCAGGCCGGGGTCCTCGGCATCGGAGGCCGCGCAGGCGCTCAGCAGCAGCGCGCCACTGAGAGAGACGAAAAGGACGAATGGTAGTGGGCGCATCACAACTAAGATGCAGCCAACGCCGCTAGGTTTACCCTTGGCGCTACTCCACCGGCAGCTTTTTGATCCGCGCCAGGGGGCCGGGGCAGTACTGTGTGTGGCAGGCCACGCAGGTGCTGATCATGCGGTTATAGACCTCACGCTTGGGCTCGGGGTCGCGCGGGTCGTGCAGCTGCCGCGCGGCCGTCAGATAGGCCGTTGCAAAGGCGTCGAAGTGCTCGCCCTTCATCTTGGCCGCCGTGGGCTCGGCGGTGTGCAGCCCCTCGAATGCCTTGGGCAGCTTACCTAGTCGGCGCCCCTCGGCCACCCGCGGGCGAATGCGCTCGGCGTGGGCTGTCATGACGCGCATGAGCTCAGCCAGGCTGAGCGCTTTTTCGCTGGGCGGCGAGACCACCCCTCCTTCCGTAGGAGGGGTCGGCCCGAAGGGCCGGGGGAGGCCTGCATTCGGCACCACCCGCGCGCTGGGTTCACCGTGGGCAGTCAGCGCGTCTCCCCCCTTGTTCTTAAGGGGGGTGGCCGAGGGCGCGTCAACTGACGGCGCCGTCGGACGGGGGGTTGGCGCGGGCGGGCCCAGCAGCACCGCCCACCACACGATCAGGCCCAGCATCGCCTTACTTCTTGGGCAGCAAGATCACCCCCACCGCCTCGAAGCCCAGGGCCTTCTCGTCGCCCACGATCTTGGCCACCTCATCGGCGGGCTTGCCAGCGTCTTCGGCATAGTGGCGGCGCTCGTCTTCGCTCGTCACCTTCTGAAAGGCCCAGCCCTCGATCACCACCGTGCGGCCGATGCAGTCTTTGGGCACGAAGAAGGCGTAGTCCTTAAAGCGAATGCGCATGGGCTGGCCGGCCACGTCCATGGTCATCCAGCAACCTTTCATCTGGCACACGGCCTTGACGGGGCCGCTCACTTTGATCCACACCGAGTCGCGCTTGGCCTCGGCCAGGCGGGTCGTGATGGCCTCGGGCGCCAGGGCGCCTTTGGCAGAAATCTTTTTGCCGAAATGCTCAGCACCCCCCGGGCGGGCGGCGACGAGCAGCAGGGCGACGGCCACGAGGGGCAATAGAATGCGTGAGGTTTTCATACGCTAGAAACGTCAGTCTGGCTGCTAAGGTACGCAGCCTCGGGGGTCTGCTAGGGGCCAAGCCCGGCCCCCGCTGCGTCCGTTCGGGGCAGGCCGAACCGTCTAAATTGCCCCGCAAACCCTATCGGAGCCCCGCGGCTCTGCCCCCTTAGGCCTGACGGCTGCTCACCCGAGCACCGGGCCCCGCCGAAACCCAAGGACCCCCTGCATGACCGCCACCCCCACGGCCACCCCCGCCGCCCTCACCGGCGCCCGCCGCCTCGAGGCCCTGACCGAGAGCCAAACCCTCGCCCTCGCCAAGCGCGTGCGCCAGCTGCGCGCCGAGGGGCGCGACATCGTGTCGCTCACCTTGGGCGAGCCCGACTTTGACACGCCCGACCACATCCGCGAGGCGGCCGTCGCAGCCATCCGCGAGGGCTTCACGCACTATCCGCCCGTGGCGGGCATCGCCGAGCTGCGCGCCGCTGCCGCCGAGGTCTTCACCCGGCGCAACCGGCTCGTGGGCATCGCCGCCGAGAACGTGATCGTCAGCACCGGTGCCAAGCAGAGCCTGCTCAACGCGCTCATGGCCCTGGTCAACCCCGGCGACGAGGTGATTCTCATCGCGCCCTACTGGGTGTCGTATGTGCCGATGATCAAGATGGCCGAGGGCACGCCGGTGGTGATCACGACCACGGCCGAGCAGGGCTTTGAGCCCACGGCAGCACAGCTCGAGGCGGCCATCACCCCGCGCACGCGCATGGTGATCGTCAACTCGCCGAACAACCCCACCGGCGCCATGATTCGCCCCCAGACGATGGATGCGCTCGTGGCCGTGCTCGAGCGCCACCCCCACGTGCTGGTGCTATCCGACGAGATCTATGAACTCGTGGCCTATGGCACGCCCCACGTGTCGCCTGGCGCCTATGCCAGCATCGCCCCGCGCACCATCACGGTGAACGGTATGTCAAAGGCCTATGCCATGACCGGCTGGCGCCTGGGCCTGCTGGCCGCCCCCCGCTGGATCGCCGAGCTCTGCGACAAGTATCAGGGCCAGGTCACGTCGGGCGCCAACACGATCGCGCAGCGGGCCGCCCTAGCAGCCCTCACCGGCGACCTGGCCCCCACGCGGTCCATGGTCAGCCGATTTGAGCAGCGGCGCGACCTGCTCTGCGCCGAGCTGCGCCGGGCCGTGCCCGAGTGGTCGTTCACCGTGCCGCTGGGGGCGTTTTACCTCTATCCTGACGTGGGGGCCCACCTAGGTCGGCGCACGCCCGAGGGCCGCCTGATCGCCGACGTTGATGCCCTGGCCGACTATCTGCTCGAGCAGGGGGTGAGCACCGTGCCTGGCTCAGCCTATGGCACCGACCGCCACCTGCGCCTGAGCTATGCCTGCTCAGATGACGAGCTGCGCGAGGCCGTGCGCCGCATCGCTGCCGCGCTTGCTCGCCTAGGCTAAAACCCCTCCGTGGAAATCGGCTGAACTACCCGCATACCCTCGATAACTTCGCGGGCAGATGAGTGCCCCCGCTGCTGCCCCTGCCGCCGAGTCGGTGTTTGCCCGCTTTCGCGCGGCGCGCATCCTCGTCATCGGCGATCTGATGCTCGACCGCTACCTCTGGGGCCGCGTCAGCCGCATCTCGCCCGAGGCGCCCGTGCCGGTGGTCGATGTGGTGCGTGACGAAGCCCGCCTAGGTGGCGCCGCCAACGTAGCCCTGAACCTGCGCGCGCTCGGCGCTGAGGTCACCCTTTGCGGCAGCATCGGCGCCGACCTGCCCGCCGATCAGTTTCGCGGTCTCATGCGCGAGGCGGGGCTGGGCGAGAGTGGCCTGCTGGCCGTCGCGGGCCGCCCCACCACCACCAAAACGCGCGTCATCGGCGGCAGCCAGCAGATGCTGCGCGTCGACCGCGAGCTGACCAGCCCCCTGGCCGAGGCTGACGCCGCGCGCCTGCACCAGCTGCTGGCCCAGCTGCAGGCCGAGCGCTATGACGCCATCATTTTCGAAGACTATGACAAGGGCCTGCTGAGCCCCGACACCATTCAGGCGGTGATCGCGCGCGCGGGTCAAACTCCGGTGCTAGTCGACCCGAAGTTCCGCCACTTTTTTGCCTATGGTGGCTGCACGGTATTCAAACCGAATGTCAAAGAGCTGGGCGAGGCCCTGGGCCTGCAGCTTGACCGCGCCGACCGCCCCGGCCTCGAGGCCGCCGTGCGCCAGCTGCGCCAGCGCATGCCCCACACCCACACCCTGCTGACGCTGAGCGAGCAGGGCGTGCTGCTCTGCGACGGGGCGGGCACCTTTCACCACCACCCGGCCCACATCCGTCAGATTGTGGACGTGTCGGGCGCGGGCGACACCGTCGTGGGCGTGATGGCCGCGGCCCTGGCCGCCCAGTTGGCCCCCGAGCGCGCCGCCGCACTGGCCAACCTCGCCGGTGGCCTCGTGTGCGAATCGGTGGGGGTGGTGCCCATCGACGCAGCCCTGCTCGCCGACGAAGCCCGCCGCGCGGGCGTGCTGGCGTGAGCACGCCTACCTTTGTTCACATGAATCAGCCCGCTGCTGCCCCTGAGGTGATCGACCTGCGTGTGGCGTGGGTACAGCTGTGGCAGTGGGTGTGGCGCTATCGGCTGCTGCTGGGCGCGGGCCTGCTGCTGGGGGTGGGCCTGGCCGGCTGGCGCATGGCCACCGCCCCCCTGCGCTGGTCAGGCCAGGCCCTGCTGATCACCCGAGCCATGAAAAGCGACCACCTCGCCCTGGCCATCAACGACCTCGGCCGCCGCCTGCCGGCCACCAGCCTGCACCCTCAGGTGGTGGGCCTAAGCGCCGACCGCGCCCGCCTCGACGATGTGGAATATCAGGTCCCGATGTTCTTACAGACCTATGGGGCGCGGGTGACGGTCACGCTGGCCGACACGGCCGGGGCCGCTACCGTGGGCGCGCGCCTGGTGGCCGAGCTTGAGCGCGGCCCCTATCTGGCCGAGCGCCGCGTGCGCGGGGCCGACACCGTGCAGCTGGTCTATGCCCTCGAGCATCTCGAGGGCCCACAGCGCCCACTCGTGGCGGCGTTGAGCCTGGCCCTAGCGGTGCTGGGCGCAGCCCTGCTGATCGCCCTAGGCCTCGAGGCCTATCGCCAGGGCCGCGCCCGACTCGACGCCTGATCTGATGGGCCGGAAGCAGCTGGACCCCTATCGCCTCAGCGGACTGGCCATCACCGATGCCGCCACCGACGGCCGCGGCATCGGTCGCACGGCCGAGGGGCAGGTGGTGTTCGTCGAGGGGGCGGTGCCGGGCGATGTGGTGGAGGCGCTCGTCTATCACCGCAAGCGGGGCCTGCTCGAGGCGCGGCTCGAGGCCATTGTCACCCCCTCGCCCGAGCGGGTGGCGCCCGTGTGTGCGCACTTCGGCACGTGTGGGGGCTGCAAGTGGCAGCACCAGTCGTATGCTGGCCAGCTGCGCTTCAAGGAAAAGCAGGTGCGCGATGCCTTTGCGCGCATCGCGGGCCTGCCCGAGGTGCCGATCCTGCCCATCATCGGCGCCCCCGAGCCCTACCGCTATCGCAACAAGCTCGAGTTCAGCTTTGCCCCGCAGCGCTACCTCGAGCGCGCGGCCCTGGCGGGCCCCCCTGAGCAGGTCGAGGCGGCCCGGCGGCAGCCCGCGCTGGGTTATCATGCCCCCGGGGCCTTTGACAAGGTGCTGCACGTCACCAGCTGTCACCTCATGGACGCACGCGTCGATGCGTTGCGCAATCGCCTCTATGAGCTGAGCGTGGCACAGGGCCTGAGCTATCATGACATCCGCAGCCACACGGGCTGGCTGCGCTCGCTCATCGTGCGCCGAGCTGAGGCCACCGACCAGTGGATGGTCATTCTGACGGTCTATGCCGACGATGCCGAGGCCATCAATCGACTGTTCACCCCCCTCGCGGCGGAGTTTGAGTGGGTGTCGAGCTGGCTATGGCTGGTCAACCCGCGCCTCAACGACAGCACCGCCGACCTGCCGGTGCAGGTGTGGCGAGGGTCAGGCAGCATCGAAGAGCATCTCCACAGACGACAATTTAGTATCAGTCCGCACTCTTTTTTTCAGACCAACAGCCAGCAGGCTGAGCGACTCTATCAGGTGGTGTTCGATTTCTTACGCAAAGAACACCCCGAGCCCGTCAATGTGCTCTATGACCTCTACTGTGGAGCGGGGAGTATCGGCATCTCAGGTCACGGATTAGCTCATATAACTATCGGAATCGAATATGTGGCTAGCGCAGTGGCTGACGCAGAAGTTAATGTGCAACTAAACGGCCTGCACGGCTATCGATTTATAGCCGGAGACCTAGCGAAAGTGCTCAACGAGACTACGACTCAGGAGTACGGGCGACCAGATGTGGTCATCACTGACCCCCCACGGGGTGGTATGGATGAGAAAGTCGTGCGGCAACTGCTAGACATCGCCCCACAGACCATAGTTTATGTGAGCTGTAACGTAGGCACTCAGGCCCGCGATGTATCGTTACTGACAGAAAAATACGACGTGTTGAAAGTTCAACCCGTTGATATGTTCCCGCAAACAAGCCACATCGAAAGTGTGACTCTACTTAGGCTGCGGCGCTGAGCGGTAGTAGGATGCGGAAGGTGGTGCCTTTGTTCACTACCGACTCGACGATGATATCACCCTCGTGCAGGTCGATGATCTGCTTGGCGATGCTCATGCCCAGACCGGTGCCCTTCTCGCCCGAGGTGCCCACCCGCTGAATCTTGTTGAACTTCTCAAACAGGGTCGGGATGGCCTCGGCGGGGATGCCGATGCCGGTGTCGCTGATGCGCGCCTCGGCATAGGGCTTGCCCTCGTGCTCGATCTGGCGCAGGCCGAGCTCGACGGTGCCCTCTTTGGGCGTGAACTTGATCGAGTTCGAGATCAAGTTGTTGAAGGCCTGCGACAGCTTGCTGCGGTCAGCCTGGATGACGAGCGAGCCGCTCAGGTCGAGCTTGAGTTTTACGCCCTTGGTGATGGTCAGGGGCTCAAAGGTGGCGGCCTGACCCTTGAGGAAGTCGAGCAGGTCGAGCCGGGCCTTGGTCAGCTCGGTGGTGCCCGACTCGAGCTTGGCGCTGTCGAGAATGTCGTTGACAAACTTGGTCACCGACGAGGCTGACGACGCGATGAGCTTGCCATAGTTCATCACCTGGGCTTTGTCGCCGGCGATGTCGGGGTCCACGAGCAGGGCGGCCAGGTTGTTGATGCCCGACACTGGGCTGCGGATGTCGTGCGACACGATCTTGATGATGTCGTCTTTGTGCTGGTTGACCTGGGTGAGCTTTGAGTTGATGCGAATGGACTCTTCGATTTGGTGCGAGAGGTCTTTGGTGCGCTCGGCCACCTTGAGCTGCAGGATCTCTTCGCGTTGCTTGGCCTCAGCCAAGATTTTGTCGTTGGCGGTGCGCATGCGGCGCACGATGTAGCGGGCGATGCCGAGCAGGGCCTCGGTGTGGGTGGCCACCACAGCGCTGAAATCGGCCCGGCTGAGCACATAGAGCTCGGTGGGCTCCAGGGCCGTCAGGCTGGCCGAACGGGGCTCGGTGTCGATGAGGGCAAACTCGCCCACGAGGTTGCCGGGGCCGAGCTCAGCAAAGGTGACGTCCTCGCGGTGCACCTTGACCTTGCCCCCGGCGATGATGAACATGCTGTCGCCGAGCTCGCCCTCGCGGGCGATGATCTCGCCTGAGGCCACGCTGCGCTTCTGCAGTTTGGCGGCAAGCAGGTCGAGCACGTTGGGCGCAACGCCCTCAAAAAGGTTGAGCTGCTTGAGCAGGTCGAGCATGGTGGGGCAGTTTAGGCGGTGGAGGCAGTAGCCGAGTCAGGAGCGGCCATCAGGCTGCGCAGCTGGGCCAGGTGCTGCGCCTTGACGGGGTCGCGCTCGCGGCGGGCGGTGGCCGAGAAAAAGCGGTGATCGGAGAGGAACTTGACCTGCAGGGCCAGCCAGTCGGGCAGGGTGATGACCTTGCCGTGGGTGGCGAGCTCGCGGCGCAGGCGGGCGGCGATGGGCCAATAGTCGGCGCGGCCGAGATAGTCCATGTCGGCGTCGCACATCAGCTCGTCGAGGGCGTCGTGCGGGCGGTGGGGGATGGCTGTGGCTAGAATCAGGCCCTCGATCCGCTTGATCTGCGCCCGCGAGTAGCCAAACTCAGGCAGGGTGCGCCGAGCCAGATCGGCCCCCACGGCCTCGTTGGCCGCATATTTTTTGACGAAGCCTGTGTCGTGGTAATGGGCAGCGGTGATGAGCAGGTCGCGCTCTTCGCCTGCCACGCCTTCGGCGGCGGCTAGGCGTTCGGCCGCCGCCACCACGTCGAGCGTATGCTCCACGCTGTGGTAAACGAGCGTGGGCTCGAGCTCACGCCGCAGGCGGTCGATGATATAGGCGCAGGCCTCGGCAGTGCGCATCCGGGGGGGATGTTCGGGCTCGAATCGGAAGCTCAGGCGGCACTCGCCGCCGGCGCTGACCGACCGATCTTCTGCCAAAATAAGGGATTGGGCTCGAGACCCTCAGGGTCGAGGGCGTATTCGGGCTTGAGGCGCTCGACGAAATACATGTCGAGCAGGCCCTTGTTCTTGGCCTCGACCTGGCCCCGGTGGGTGCAGATGAACACATCTTTGACCTGGGCATAGGTGTCGGCCGAGATGTTGACGCGGTTGACCTCTCCCGAGCTCTCCATACGTGCGGCAGTATTCACTGTGTCGCCCCAGACGTCGTAGGCGAACTTTTTCGTCCCGATCACACCCGCCACGAGCGGCCCGCTGTGGATGCCCAGGCGCAGCTCCCACTGCGGCTTGCTGCGGCTGCGTCGGCGGTTCATGTATTCGGCCATGTGGCGCTGAATGGCCACTCCGGCCATGACGGCCTCGAGGGCGTGGGCGCCGCTCGACTGCGGAACGCCTGCGGCCGCCATGTAGGCATCGCCGATGGTCTTGATCTTCTCGAGGTGATAGCGCTCGACGATGGCGTCGAAGGCGCTGAAGCACGTGTTGAGCTCCTCGACCAGCTCTTTGGGCTTCATGGCGGCGGCGGCGGTGGTGAAGCCCTTGAAGTCGGTGAAGAGCACTGAGGCCTGTTTGTGCAGTTTGGGCACCACCTCGTTTTCCTGCTCGAGCTCACGGGCGATGTCGGGCGGCAGAATGTTGTGCAGCAGGCGCTCGCGCTCGGCGTTCAGCTCTTTGGCCTTGGCCTCGAGCTCGCGGTTTTTCTTCTCGAGGGTGGCGGTGCGCCAGCGCACGAAGCGCCAAGTGCCCCCGCCGACGGTGAGCAGGCCCAGCGCGAGCGCCGACCAGCGGAACCAGGGGTATTCCCACAGCTTCTGCGGCAGGTTGATCTCGGTGCCGCGGGTGGGGGTATAGATGCGCCCAAAGAGGTCGCGCACCTGCACCTCGAGGCGATAGGTGCCAGCCTTGAGACCCGAGAGCGTGAGGCGGGGCTGGGCCGTCCACTCGCTCCAGTTGCCGAGGCGCTCGGGGCCGATCAGGCGATAGCGCACCTGGGCGCCGGCCAGCTCGGCATAAAGGGGGGCGGTCACCTCGACGCTGACGTCGCGCGCCTCGAGCTGGTCGGGCAGCTGGGCCCAAAACTGCCACCACGGCCGGTCAAACTGCTGAAAGAGCGGCCGCACCTGCGGGTCAAAGGTGCTATCACCCGCTGCGGCGAGCAGGGCGATGTTGGGCCTGAGCCGGGCTGACGGCTTGGGGGGCTCAGCCTGGGGCATCAGCTGCAGCAGGCGACCGCCCGCCACGAGCCACACCGCCTCGCTGCGTGGCACGGGGGCGATGAGCGTGATCGGCTCGCTCAGGGCAGAGGTCCACGCGATGGTGTCGCGCTTGGTGATGCGCTGGCCGTCGATGCTGAGGCGGTAGAGGTGGTTGCCCCGGGCGCGCCAGAGGCTGCGCACATCGGCCTCGGCCAGCACCGACTGCTGCGCGAGCTCGCGCTGCAGCTCGGTGTGGGGGGTGAAGCGCGTGCCGTCGTAGTCGGCGAGGTAGTCGCCCTTACGGCTGAAGGCCATGGCGTGCCCCAGCAGGGTGCGCAGCAAAACGGCGCGGGCGCTGCCGCGATCGACCACCACTTCGGCGCTGAGGGGGTCGCGCGGGTCGAGCGGCGCCTGCAGGCGATAGACGGGGCCGTCGGTAGTGCTCACCAGCAGGTGGCCCCGCTCACCCTCGGCCATCGACAGCACCGAGGCCTCGAGGCCCGGAATGGCGCCACGGTCGGCCCAGCGCCCCTCGGCGTATTGAAACCGTTGAACGCCCTGCGTTGAGCCCACCAGCAACCACGTGGGGCGGCCAGGCATCACATAGAGCTGGGCCAGGGCCAGGCCCTCGGGCTGCCAGATGGGCTCGGCTCGATCGGTGCGCACGCGAAACAGGCCACTCGACGTGGCCGCCAGCAGCTCGCCCTGCGCCAGCTGCAGATCGAGGCACTTGCTCTCGAGGCCCCGCACGCGCTCGAACTTGTACCCGCCCAGGTATTCGATGCGCGGCAGCGGCTTGCCCCGCTTGGCGGCGAAGTAGCTGCTGAGCTTGCTCTCGGTCTCGGCGCGGATCTGAAGGTCATAGACGGCGCGCACCTCTTTTTCTATCTTCTCGCGCTCAATGCGCAGCTGCGCCAAGCGCACCGAGGCGCGGCGGGCGATGTCCGTTTTGAAGTTTTTGTAGTAGCGGTCGTTGATCTCCTTGAGCCGGTCTTCGCGCTGCTTTTTGCTCAGCTTTTTATCGTTGTTGACCTTGGCGCGCAGGTTGTCATAAAACTTCTCATAGTCGGCGGTGGCCTCGATGGTCACCTGGGCCTCGTCCTGTAGCACACGCGAGCGCGAGGCGATCTCCTGCTGAATGAGGGCCTCCTTTTCGGTGGCCACGACCTTCTGCGTCTGCTCGCGCACGGCCTCGTCGCTGTCGGCGGCGCGGCTATAGTTGGGGGCCAGGCGATAGACGCCCGAATTGGTCGCGATATAGGTCTGGTCGCCGAGGGTCGCGATGTCGTTGATCAGGCCGAGCGAGCCATAGATGCTGTAGTCACGGAAGGGGTAGCTCAGAAACAGCCGCGCCACGCCCTGGCCATGCGCCACCCACAGGCCGCCCTCGAGGTCGGCGCCGAGCGCCGAGATTTCGTTGTCGGGCAGGCCGCCCTGCAGGTTGAGCACGCAGGCGATCTCGAGGCGCGAATAGTTCTGCGAGATGCTGAGTACGAGCGCGCCGCCCGAGGCCGTGCCGATGGCCAGATAGCCCTCGCCCACGCGCGCGGCGCTGGTCAGGCCCGCCCGGCCGAGGTATTCGCTCACCTGCTCGGTGAGGGGCAGGGGGGTGAAGGTGCTGCCGTCGAAGGCCAGCAGCCGGCCGTCGGTGGTGGCCACGAGTGTCTGCCCCCCGCGCCAGGGCAGCCCCGTGCGCACAAACAGGCGCGACGAGTCGCCGCTGTAAGGCTTGCACTGGAAGGCGTCGTTCACATATGCATAGAGGCCCTGGTTCGGCGAGCCACAGGGCAGGTCGTCGTCGCCGGCCAAGCTCAGGTTGACATAGAGGGTGCGGTTGTGCACAAAGGCGCCGTTGATGTCGTGCGTGGGGCTGGGCGCCTTGAGCGCTCGGCCGCGCGGCTCGCCTAGCACATAGCGCGACACGCCCTTGGTGGTGACTACGGCCAGGGCGGTGGCGTCGAGGGGGTGCAGGCTGATGACGTCGCCCAGTGTGGCGCGGGTGGTGCGCTCGGGCGTGAGGCTGACGGCGCCGAGCTGGCGCGCTAGGCTGTCGATAGGCTCGATGCGGCCATACTGCCCACGCCCGCCCCAATAGACGAGGCTGTCGGGGCCCAAGGCCAGGGTGGTCACCTCGGCGGGGGTGACGATCAGCTGCCAGCGGCGGCCGTCATAGCGCAGCACGCCCTCACTGCTGCCGAAGTAGAGGTAGCCTGCGGCGTCGCGCACGATGGCGTTGGTGCGGCTGACCACGCCCATCTGTTCATGGGTGATGGGGCGCAGCAGGGGGTTGCCCTCGAGGCGGGGGGGCTGGGCGCGCAGCGGCGACCCCGCAGGTACAACCAAAAGGAAAAACGCCCAACCAAGGGCAAACGAGGGCATGCGCATAGCCACCCAAAATAGCGGGCAGGCACAGACGGCGGGTTATCGGCAGATGAAATGTGCGCACCCGAGGGCGACTTATTTGGGCCCTAGGCCCGCACCGCCTCTGGGCGCACGCGGGGGTCGAGCAGCGGCTGCAGCCGGTCGGTGAGCGCGCTGACGCTCAGGAAGATGACGCCCGTGACCAGGCAGGCACCCACGACGACAGGGTAATCGTTGGTCAGTAGGGCCTCGACGAGCAGGCGGCCCACGCCCGGCCAGTCAAAGATGGCCTCGACGAAGAACGCGCCGGTCAGCAGCGCCGCCAGCCACGAGCCTAATGCGCTCAGCACGGGCCCGAGAGCGTTGGGCAGGGCGTGGCGCCAGAGCACGCGCGCCTGCGAGAGGCCCTTGGCCCAGGCCGTGCGCGTCATGTCGCTCGAGAGGGCCTCGACCATGCCCGAGCGCGTGAGCTGGAAAATGAGCGCCGCCGGGCGCAGGCCCAGCGTCAGGCTGGGCAGCAGCAGGTTCGACCACTCATACACACGACCCTCGCCGAGCAGCGACGGGCGGCTGACATAGCCGGTGACGTTCAGCCCCGTGTAGGGCCCCAGCCACACGGCAAACACGAAGGCCATCAGCACGGCCACCACAAACGAGGGCGCGGCCACGCCCAGCACCGACACCACGCTGAGCACGCGGTCGGGCCAGGCGCCGTGGGCGCGCGCGGCGAGCACGCCCAGGCCGATGCCGAGTG
>VYMD01000191.1_pt1 | contig 16449 bp, 13 predicted proteins | sample 5115311 | NCBI WGS metagenome assembly VYMD01 (sample SAMN12291779, study PRJNA351875) | freshwater metagenome | isolation source: freshwater lake | place: USA: Michigan, Wintergreen Lake | collected 2013-08-08
CGGACTGGCGCGACTGGGCCGGTCGCCGGGCGGGCGCAGGGCGCCTGGCCCCACGCGGGTTCCCGACAAGCCGCCGGTTTCGACCGGGCTGAGGACGGGGACTCAAATCGCGCCTTTGCGGCGGACCCGCCGCCCGGCTAGCCTGCCCTCCATTCGATAGGGGGGATTCCATTGACTCAGTTTTTCCGCAGCCTGGCGTCGGCTGTCGCCGTCGCCGCACTCATTTCCGCGCCGCAGGCCCTGGCCGCGCCGCGCAAGGCCGCCGAGGTGAAGCCCGAGGCCGTCGGCTTCGACTCCGCCCGCCTGAAGCGCCTGGACGACGCCATGGCCAAGGTGGTGGCCGATGGCCGGGTCTCCGGCATGACGACCCTGCTGGTGCGCCACGGCCAGGTGGTCGGCTTCAAGACCTACGGCAAGAAGGACCTCGCCACCGGCGCGCCGATGGAGAAGGACACCATCTTCCGCATCTATTCGATGTCCAAGCCCATCACCGGCGTGGCCATGATGATCCTCTTTGAGGAGGGCAAGTGGCGGCTGGATGACCCGGTGACCAAGTTCATTCCCGAGTTCAAGACCCTGAAGGTGATGACCGGGGTGGACGACAAGGGGAACATGATCACAGTTCCCGTCGAACGGCCGCCCACCATGCGCGAGATCATGAGCCACACCGCCGGCTTTGGTTACGGGCTGGGCGACCGCCACCCCGTGGACCGCATGTTCCAGGAAAAGCGGGTGCTGGGGGCCAACGGGCTCAACGACATGATCACCCGGATCGCGGACATCCCGCTGATGTTCCAGCCGGGAACGGCCTGGTCCTACTCGGTGTCGGTCGACATCCAGGGGGCCATCGTCGAGCGGATCAGCGGCCAGACCCTGGGCGCCTTCATGGAGGCGCGGATCTTTCGCCCGCTCAAGATGGTGGACACAGGGTTCTACGTCCCGGCAGGCCAGACGGATCGGCTAGCGACCCTCTACATGACGGATCCCAAGACCCGTCAGAACGCTGTTGCCGCCGCCATCTTCGGTAACCCGCCGCCGGACTACACCAAGGCGCCCAACATGGAGTCCGGCGGTGGGGGCCTGGTCTCCACCACCTCGGACTATGGCCGGTTCTCCCAGATGCTGCTGAACGGCGGAGAACTGGACGGCGCGCGGATCCTGGCGCCGGCGACGGTGGAGCTGATGGGCACCAACATGATCCCCAAGAGCGTACTGGTGACCACCAACGGGACCTCGGGCTCCCGCTTCAACGAGGCGGTGGGCTTCGGCCTGGACTTCATGGTCAACCTTGACCCGCGCGCAGCGGGCAGCCTGGAAGGCAAGAACACCCTGAGCTGGGGCGGCGCGGCCGGGACCTGGTTCTGGGTGGATCCGACCAATGACCTCTACTTCGTGGGCATAGTCCAGCGCCTTGGCGGCACCGGCGGCGATGACCTCGGCACGGCGGCCCGGACCCTGACCTACCAGGCCCTGGTCGATCCCAAGAAGTAGGGTCCAAAGCAGCTCTGGTCGGCGTTCGCCGGGGGGCGGAAACCTTGACTTTCCGCCCCTTGCATGCGCCCTTCCGCGCCTTGGATTCCGGAGCCTTTGCGACCCCATGCACGCCTATCGCACCCATACCTGCGGCGCCCTGCGCGCCGGCGACACCGGCCAGTCTGTCCGCCTGTCGGGGTGGATCAATCGCAAGCGTGACCATGGCGGCCTGGTCTTCGTGGACCTGCGCGACCATTACGGCCTGACCCAGCTGGTCTTTGCGCCGGAAACCCCGGGCTTCGCCACCATTGAGCGCCTGCGGGCCGAGAGCGTCATCCGGGTGGACGGCGAGGTCGTGGCCCGCACGCCGGAGACCGTGAACCCCAACCTTGGCACGGGTGAGGTCGAGGTGCGCGTGCGCGCCGTCGAAGTGCTGTCCGAGGCCGCAGAGCTACCCCTGCCGGTCTTTGGCGAGCCCGACTATCCGGAGGAAATCCGGCTCAAGCACCGGTACCTGGACCTGCGGCGCGAGACCCTGCACCGGAACATCGTCCTGCGCTCGAAGGTCATTCACTCGATCCGCAACCGGATGATCGGCCAGGGCTTCCTGGAGTACCAGACCCCGATCCTGACGGCCTCGTCGCCGGAAGGCGCTAGGGACTTCCTGGTGCCCTCGCGGGTGCATCCCGGCACCTTCTACGCCCTTCCGCAGTCACCCCAGCAGTTCAAGCAGCTGCTGATGGTCTCGGGCTTTGACCGCTACTTCCAGATCGCCCCCTGCTTCCGGGACGAGGACCTGCGCGCTGACCGAAGCCTGGAATTCTACCAGCTCGACGTCGAGATGAGCTTTGTGACCCAGGAGGATGTCTTCGCCGCCATGGAGCCCGTTCTGCACGGGGTCTTCGAGGAGTTCGCCGAGGGCAAGACGGTCACCCCCTATCCCTTCCCGCGCATCCCCTACCGCGAGGCCATGCAGAAGTATGGCTCCGACAAGCCGGACCTGCGCAACCCGCTGGTCATGCAGGACGTCTCCGAGCCCTTCCGGGGCGGCGGCTTCGGCGTCTTCGCCCGGATGCTGGAGACCCCGAAGACCGCCATCTGGGCCATCCCGGCGCCGGGCGGCGGCAGCCGGGCCTTCTGCGACCGCATGAACAGCTGGGCCCAGTCCGAGGGCCAGCCGGGCCTGGGCTACATCTTCTGGCGCGAGGGCGAGGAGGGCGGCGCCGGTCCGATCGCCAAGAACCTCGGCCCGGAGCGCACCGAAGCGATCCGCGAACAGCTGGGCCTGAAGGTCGGCGACGCGGCCTTCTTTGTGGGCGGTGATCCCAAGGTCTTCACCAAGTTCGCAGGCCTGGCCCGCACCCGGGTCGGGACCGAGCTGGGCCTGGTGGCCGAGAACCGCTTCGAGTTCGTCTGGATCGTCGATTTCCCGATGTACGAGCTGAACGAGGAGACGGGGCTGGTGGACTTCTTCCACAACCCCTTCTCCATGCCTGCAGGCGAGCTGGAGGCGCTCAACACCCGCGATCCGCTGGAGATCCTGGCCTACCAGTACGACATCGTCTGCAACGGCTATGAGCTCTGCTCTGGCGCCATCCGGAACCACCGGGCGGACGTTATGCTCCGGGCCTTCGAGATCGTCGGCATGGGGGCCGAGGACGTAGAGAGCGCCTTTGGCGGCATGCTCAACGCCTTCCGCTATGGCGCGCCGCCGCACGGGGGCCTGGCGCCCGGCATCGACCGGATCGTCATGCTGCTGGCCGGCCAGACGGCCATCCGCGAGGTCATCGCCTTCCCGATGAACCAGCAGGGCCAGGACCTGTTGATGAGCGCGCCCTCGCCGGTCGAGGACAAGCAGCTGAAAGAGCTGCACATCCGCACGGCCCTGCCGATCAAGGCCTGAAGCCGCAGGTCAGTCGCGGGGGCAGGGGCGCAGGGTGAGGCCCCGGGGCAGGCGGACGGTCCCGGTCGTACAGGCGCCGTCCAGCTGCTCCTGCTTCAGGTTGCGGGCATTGCTCAGATCGACCCCGGAAAAGGTCACGCCCCGCAGGCTGGCCCCTTCAAAGTCCGCCCCATCGAAGCTGACGCCGCGGACCCGTGCGCCGTCCAGGCGCACATCCTTCAACCGGGCGCCGTCAAAGTCGGCCCCAGTGATGGCGGCGCCGGTCAGGTCGCTGCGGGTGAGGTCAGCCTTGCTGAAGTCCGACCCGGTGAACTGGACATCCCGGAGATTGGCGCCGACAAGCGCTGAGCCGGAGAAATCCGCTCCAAGGAAGCGTGCGCTGGGCAGTTGCCGGCCCGACAGGTCACAACTGATGCAGGCCCCGCCGAAGCTGACCGTGCGGGGAATGTCCTTCGCGGGCATCAAGGTCAGGGCCTGCGCCATGTGCGCCCCACCGAGGGTGGCGAGGGCGGACAGGACGACGGCTCTGGAAACAAGACGCCGGAATGGGGGAGGGTTCATGGGCGGCCTATGGGCCCCGAAGCCGTGCCCCGCTACTTAAATTGCTGTAACTGAAAGCGAACCGCCACTTTCGGAGCTGCGCCATGAGCCTGCGCCTTCCCCGCCTTGGACAGACCTCCGCCACGGAACGCGAGACCGGACTGAGCGCTCTTGAGGCGGAGATGAAGTCGGAGGCCGCCGCGGCGCTTGGCCGGGCCGGAAGCCGCGCCGAGGCGGCCCTCGCCCGGTTGACGGATCCTGAAGCTCTGGCTGAGGCGGGGCGGGAGGTGCTCCTGCGCCAGGCTGCAGAGGCTGTCTGGAGCTTCTTCATCCAGCGGGAAGCCTGCGGGCTGAAGGACCAGCGGCAGGTGATCGCCGACCTGGGAATCCCCCGGGCCGTACTGGTCCGCCTGGGTGCCCGCTAGGGGATAGAACCTGACATTGGAGACCCGTTGGGGACGGCTCGGCGAGGGTCCGCTTGCGGGCGACGAGGCAACGGGAAGAAGCGACCCGAAGCGGCGCCCCCGCCGGCAGCGGTTGCAGAGCTCAACGCGATATGAAAACCTTGTTTGATGGCTGATCTTCTCTTCGCCGATGCCGAACTTGCGGCGCTCTATGACGCGATGAATCCCTGCCGGGACGACTACGACTTCTACCGCCCAATGGTGATGGCCGCCCACTCGGTCCTGGACGTCGGCTGCGGGACCGGGTCCATGCTGCATGAGGCCCGCGACGCTGGGCATACCGGGCGGCTTTGTGGCCTCGATCCTGCACCGGGCATGTTGGCCCAAGCGCGCCGGCGCGACGATGTCGAATGGGTGCTCGGCGACCTTTCATCGGTCGCTTGGGACGCAGAGTTCGACCTGATCGTCATGACGGGGCACGCCTTCCAGGTCCTTTTAGGCGACGACGAACTGCGCGACGCCCTGGCAAGCATTCATGCAGCCCTGAGGCCGGGCGGCCGCTTCGCCTTTGATACACGCAATCCCTCCGCCCGGGCTTGGGAGACATGGGAAACCGAGGTTCGCGATGCCTTCGACGGCTCCCACGGCGAAAGGGTGCGGGTGAGCCGCAAAGTCACAACGCCCTTCAATGGACAGGTGGTGTCGTTCTCACACACGTTCCAGAGCGCAGTGTGGGACGCGCCGCGAGTCAGCAACAGCACCCTGCGGTTTTTCAGCAAGGCCGAGCTCGACGCCGAACTGGCGCGTGCGGGCTTGGCACCGGATGCTCAGTTCGGAGACTGGGACAAGAGCCCTCTCAGTGAGACTAGCCCCGAAATCATAACCATCGCCCGCCGGATATGAGGTTCGCAATCCCCCCATCTCGGAACTTCGGAAGGTCCGCTCACGGGTAGAACGCCCAAGTGGCGACTTCTGCAGTCGGGCCGCAGCTAGGCGGGTGCCAGGCCTCAGAAGCTATCCGCTGGATCAGGTTCCGATCGGCAGGAACTGGTCATCGGATCGAGACTTGATCGGGTTGTCTTGATGCAAAGCCGTCAGCCGGTGAAATTCGACCCATTGCGGACATTGTCAGCCGCGTGCCGCTGATTCAATATCCGGGGTGGGGAGCAAACTTGGAGGCTTCGTGAGGGATCCGGAACAAGCCAGAGCGAACCCGCTCAGAAACTTCGAAGCGAAGACAGGGTCGTCGATCAGCGAGATGCGCGCGGCGGTATCCGCGGCGGGCCACGATCTTAACCCCTCGACAGGTGACCTCCCATGATCAAGCCGACCTCGACTGTTACGAACAAGCCGGCCCGTACTCCTCGTCCGTGGGCGATTGCGCTCGCCGCCGCATTCGTGCTGACCGGCGGCGCCGTCGCCGCCGTTGCGGCCCTGAAGCAGCCCTCAGCCCCACCCAACGCGCCGTTCCAGATCGAGGAAATCGCCGACCTCGACCAGCCCTGGGCCATGACCTTCCTGCCCGACGGCCGCATGTTGATCACCGAGAAGGCTGGCCAGCTGTTAATGCTCTCAGCAGACGGCAAACTGCGAAAGACCGTGACCGGCGCCCCCGCCGTGACATCCCAGGGACAGGGCGGGCTGATGGATGTCGTGCTTCACCCCCGGTTCGCCAAGAACCGGATGGTTTACCTCAGCTATTCGGAAGCCGCCGGGAAGGACTCGAGCCTGGTCCTGGCGCGCGGCGTGTTCAACGACGGAGACGCCCCGTCGCTAAGCAACGTGCAGACGCTTTTCCGCGGCCCCAAGTATGACGCCAGGGCGGGCCACTATTCTGGCCGCATCGCGTTCTCGCCCGAGGGCAAGCTGTTTTTCGCCGTCGGTGATCGCCAGCAGTGGGACGGTTTCCAGCGCACGGAGCCGCAGGATATCAAGATCCTCTCAGGCAAGGTTCTGCGCCTCAACGACGACGGCACGCCGGCCGCTGGCAATCCCCTGGTCGCGCGCGGCGGTGATCCCGCCCTCTGGACCTATGGCCACCGCAACCTCCTCGGCCTGGCGTTCGACGCAAACGGCAACCTGTGGGAGCAGGAGATGGGCCCTCTGGCTGGGGACGAGGTCAATCTGATCCTGCCCGGCCGCAACTACGGATGGCCGGTCGTCTCCAATGGCGACAACTACCCGGGCCCGCCGACCAATGGGGCGGCGATCCCGGATCATAGCCCTGGCGACGGCTTTGAGGCGCCGAAGGTCTGGTGGAATCCCGCCATATCGCCCGCGGGGATGATGGTCTATTCCGGCAAGCTCTGGCCGCAGTGGCGTGGCGATCTCTTCATCGGCGGTTTGTCCAGTCAGAGTCTAGTCAGGGTCGATGTCAACGGAACTGAGGCCACGAAGGGCGACCAGTTCGCGCTGGGTACGCGCATTCGCGAGCCGGAGGAGGGGCCTGACGGCTCAATCTATCTTCTTACCGATGGCCGACGCGGCTTCGACGGGAAGCTGGTGAAGCTGACGCCTAAGAGGTGACACAAGGGGCTGTCCAAGAGTGACGCCTGGCGTACAGCGGACCGGCGCAACCTGGAGTTTTGCCCAGCGGAAGCGGGAAGGTCTGCTCACGGGTAGAACGCCCAAGCGGCCGCGACGTGATCTTGGTCTCTTGATGCAGAGCCGTCAGCCGGCATGCGCGACCAGAAATCGGTGATCGCCGACCTGGGAATCCCCAGGGCCGTACTGGTCCGCCTGGGTGCTCGCTAGGGGATAGAACCTGATACTGGAGACCCTTTGGGGAACGCTCGGCGAGGGTCCGCCAGGGGTGCTGGGGCAACGGGAAGAGAGGACCTGAAGTGGACGTTTGATTGGCTCGGCCTTGGTGTCCGCTTTGGGCCAGAAGCGGGAGTCGGCTTGCTTCTTAGAAGCGGATGTACCCCTGCCCTCCGCCCCCACACAGGCCGCCGAATTCCTCAAGTCGCTGGCATCAGTCTGCGGTGCCTGTGCGCATCAGCGCTCTGGCACTCAAGCTATGCTCGTTACGACTGCGCTGGGCCGACGCCACGCACGGCCATAAGCCTGCGACCGAGCTTTGTCGCGGCGGCGCCTGGAACATGCGAGGATTGATACTGGGCGGGAGTCTCAATAAGGTTACGTTACAGCGTGCATAGAAACATCTACCAAGGACTCGGTAATCAATGAGAGGGTTTTTCGCCTATCCTGAGTCCAGTCCGATGGTAACTCAAGCCATTTTGGAGGTGGTCGAAAATTCGAAGGGGACGGAATTTCAAATAGAACCCTGGCAGCGCATGCGCATAATCGGGTTCAAAGTGGACGACGTCGTCCGAGCTGAGATCGACAAGGCTGCGGTGGTAGTAGCCGACATCACGTTTCCGAATCCCAACGTTCTCTACGAAATCGGCTACGCAATAGCGCGTGGCAAGCCGGTTCTCCCGACCGTAAACGTCGCCATCGAGAAATCAGTACAAAACGTACAACGGGTCGGTTTGTACGACAATATTGGCTGGGCCACATATGAAAACGCCGATGAATTGTATTCACATCTTCAGTCTTGGCCAAGTTATGCCTGGAGTAGCGGTTACGTGCAGCAGCGTGATTATAGCCAGCCCTTATATATTCTAGATACCTTAGCAAAAACAGATTTCCGGAATCATATTATTCAGGCTGTAGAAAATTCGGGTGTAAAATATCGCTCTTTTGATCCTTCCCAGATACCCAGGCTGACAGCTTTGCAAGCAATATCAGATATATCCGCATCTGCTGGCGTGATTATTCCAATACTGGGCGACGACATAGTTGACGCGAAACTGAACAATTTGCGCGCCGGTTTTATGCTTGGCTTGTGTCACGGCTTTGACGTGCATGCCATGGCTATACAATACGGAAATGGTCCCGCTCCATTAGATTATCGTGACTTCATCACGAATTCGACTTTTAGGAAAGAAACCGAGAACCATGTCACCCATTTCTGTTCAAAAGTCCTAATTTGGAATCAGAAAGTATCTTTAAAGGGCGCCAGCAGTAACCTTGGTTTGATCAGTGAAATCGATCTCGGGTCGGCCATGGCGGAGAACGAAACACTTCGGTTATCTGAATATTTTATTCAAACTGCAGAGTTTTCTCGGGCCATGCGTGCCGATGGCGCGGTCGTGATTGGGCGAAAGGGTTCTGGAAAGTCCGCCATACAAATCCAGATTGTTGAGAATTTATCCCGCGATCGACGGCGTTGCATTGTAGACTTGCGACCCGCATCTCACAATTTGAGTGAAATGCGAGAGGAACTCCTTAGCGCCGTGTCGGCTGGAATATTTGATCATACTATAACGGCATTCTGGCAGTACACAATGTATATGGAGATTCTTCTTAAAATTCGAGAGGCTATTATTCCTCAATCGCGGAACAATTTCAAGCTTCAGGAAAAGATCCGTGCTCTTGAGGAACAATTTGGTCTGGACGACAGTATCGTCGCGGGCGATTTTACTTCTCGGTTGCGCTCTGCAGTGAACAGCGTCATTAAAGCTGTTAAGGATAATCAAAATTCGAACGATTTTAGGTCCCAAATAACCAACCTGATGTTTGAAGCGCCTATTCCTAAACTGCGCGATGCAATCGTGTCCTTGAGTGATTTTGCTTCGGAGCTTGTAGTTCTGATTGATGACCTGGATAAGGGGTGGCCGCCACGACAGGTGGAACAGCACGACATTAGCATGGTGAAGCACCTAATTGAGGTTTTGAATAGAATTCAACGGGACTTAGGCAAAAGAGGCACAAATCTAAGACACCTAATATTCCTGAGAAGTGACGTCTATGAGCGCCTCGTAGAGGAAACCTCCGATCGAGGAAAATATAATGTCATAAAAATTGATTGGACTGATCCGGAACAGCTTAAGTACCTCATCTCTCAAAGGATAAAGTACCGAGTTAATGAGATAGATCGGGAGGCCGCTTGGGAGCTGTTTGATACTCAACTTCGCAGCGGTCAGCGCGTGATCGATCGTTTGATTGCGCACAGCCTGTATAGGCCCCGCTTCTTGATCGACCTGTGTGAGCGAACTCTGTCCGTCGCGGTGAATCGTGGGCATCACCGGGTTGAGGAACAGGACGTGGAGGAGGGCCTTCGTCAAATGTCCCTTTACCTAGTGTCAGACTTCGGCTATGAAATGCGAGACATTGCTGGTACTCCAGAGGATATTTTTTACTCGTTTATTGATAAATCTGATTTACTTACAGAGGGTGAGATTCTTGACATACTAAAGAATGACAATTTAAATATAGATGCTGGCGAAGTTATTGAACTATTGATGTGGTATGGCTTCTTGGGCGTTGTGGATGTCAATAACACCCCTGTTTTTATCTACGATCTCGCTTACGATTCCCGCCGCCTGGAGGCGGAGCGTAACCGTGTCGGGGGAGAGCGACTTTATCCCGTTAATCCGGGATTCCTGCTGGGCCTGACGCGGAAGGTTCAACATGGGACGCCGCCGGACGTTGCTCCCATTGCTCCCGCTACCTAGCAACTAGCATAGCATGAGACGGTATCTTGGTTTGCCTTGGGACTGAGTCCCGGTGTGGTCTCTCCACAAGCAGACCTTCGCAACGTCGGTCGAGATCCCGATCCGGCAATCTTGGCCTACCCTCTTCTCTCGTCAGGGAGGAAATGTTGGAGACTTCGGAGGGGGGGCAGGTGTTGCCGTTGGAGCGCCGTTGCGCCAATGGCAGCTCCCCCCTTTCTCGGAACTTCGGAAGGTCTGCACACGGGTAGAACGCCCAAGCGGCGACTTCAGCAGTCGTGCCGCGGGTAAGCGGGCGCCAGGCGTCAGAAGCTATCCGCTAGATCAGGGTCCGATCGGCAGGAACCGACTATCGGATCGACACTTGATCGAGCATCTCTTGATGCAGAGCCGTCAGCCGGTGAGGTCGCCCTCGGCGCGGACGCCGCAGGTGTCGCAGATGAAGTCTGCACCCTTTCGCACGAGGGCCGTGTCGCCGCAGTCCGGGCAGACGTCAGCGTCCCTGCGCAGTCCGCCAAGCGCACCGCGCTCCTGCGCCGTCGGCAGGAAGACCAGGTTGTCGGGCGCCGCGCCCCGGGAAAAGCCCCGGGAGATGAAGCGCGAGACCGGCTGGGGGTCCTGCGCCTCCTGCGGCTGGCCATCGGCGGCGCCGCGGCCGAGGCCGTCGGCGTTCAGCTCTCCGTCGGCGTTCGCCAGGTCGTTCCGGCCCAGGTAGGAGATGCCAAGCTCCCGGAAGATATAGTCCAGGATCGAGGTCGCCGAGCGGACGCTGTCATTGCCGGTCACCTGCCCCGCGGGCTCGAAGCGGGTGAAGACAAAGGCGTCCACGAACTCGTCGAGGGGCACGCCGTATTGGAGGCCCAGCGAGATCGAGACGGCGAAGTTGTTCATCAGGGAGCGGAAGGCGGCGCCTTCCTTGTGCATGTCGATGAAGATCTCGCCCAGCTCGCCGTCGTCATACTCCCCGGTGTGCAGGTAGACCTTGTGGCCCCCCACGGAGGCCTTCTGGATGTAGCCTTTGCGGCGATCCGGCAGCTTGCGCCGGGTGGGCGGGCGTTCGATCTCCACGCGCCTTTCGATGATGCGTTCTTCCGAAGGATCGACCTTCGGCGCTTCCCCCGAATGGGGCCCCAGCTTCGGATCGGGGCGGGCGGTGCTCTCGGAGGACAGGATCGGCGGCCTGCGCTCGACCATCGGCCGAACGATGACGCCCTGCGCCTTGTCAAGCCTCGCCACCAAGTCCCTCACCTCGGTTGCGGTGGCCGCCTTGAGCTCGACGACCGGCGGCATGGCGAGGAGGGGGGCGAGGGCGCAAGCCATGGCGATGCGCGCGGCGGGGCCGACCTCGTCTCCCAAGGTCAGCACTTCGATCTGCTCAGGCGACAGCCCGGGAAGATTGGACAGTTTCCCCGCGCCCAGGACCGCGGCGTCCGCCAGAGCCAGTTGCCCAGCGCTGAATCCCATCCGCACCGGCAGATTGAGCTCAGGGTCAGAGAGCTCGGTCTCGCTCAGGCCCAGGATATCGGTGAGAAAGCCCGGGTCGATCACCTTTGGGGAGAGGGCGTCGCCAAGCCGTTCGGCGAAGGGGAGGGCGGACTCCACGGCGGCGATCTCGTGATCGGTGAAACCCAGGGACTCCAGGGCGCAACGATCAACTCCGGGGGCGGCGGCCAGCGTCCTGCACCCAAGGGCATGAAGGCGCGCGTCGGACGTATCGAGGCCCAGCGCCTCAAGCGCCCTGAGGGCGGGGCCCGACAGTGTGCGAAGACAGGACCCGTCAGAGGTCTCAATCCGGAGTATGGGGCCTCCGGATGGGCCTCCGGCGGTATCCGCCGCGCCGAGCCGAAGGGCGAGGTCCGGGTCGTTGAAGAGCGCGAGGCCGACATCCAAGCCCGCGGGGATGGCTCTCTGGGCGCGCTTGAAGAGGGATCGCGCAGTCTTGCGGGCCTTGTCGGAGTCAAAGGCTAACCCCTGGGCCAAGATCCAGTCGCCGAGGCCAGCCAGGGTGATCAGGCCCTTATGGCCAGATCCCGAGAGGGCCAGGGCCAGGTCTCTCACCGCCTGTTCGAAGGCGGCCGTTTCAAAATCTTCCCCGAGCCCGAACGCCGTGAGGTTGACGGCGGCGCGGACCCTTCCAGCAGCGGCGGCGAGGGCTGTGGCGGTTGCTACGGTATCCGCAATACCAACCGCACTGACGAAAACGGAGAGAGGAAGACTCGCGGAACTCGGAGAGAGCACGAGACGCAGGTGGGCCCTCGGAAGGTCTGGAACTGTCGATCGCCAGACCGTCTCGCCCGCGCGGGCCAATTCGAGGGCCTCGCCGATGAGATCCCCCGGGACTCCGATCGCCCTGGCGCCCTCGACGGCTCGGGCAAGTTTGGGATTGTCCCCTGGATTGGCGCAGGCATCGGGGTCGCCCTCGCATTGCGCGACGGCGTCAAGGATATCTTGCAGCCGTCCTGCTGCGACATCCGCTACGGCCTCGGCCAGCCTCTCCCCGCGTATGGTGGACAAGAGCGGCTCGAGACGCACATCGAGGTCTTCCGCTTGGGCGTCCACCAAGGTCGGCGCCGGACCCTCGGGTGAGCCAATCGCCGCCGCACCCTTCAACATCAGGGTTGCCAGACGGTCAGACAGATCGCGTTCGTCCGCCTTTCCGCCCAAGCGGCCTTGTCCGCGACTGGCGGCGGCGATTCTGTCGGCCAGAGACCCGATGGCGCAACCAAGGTCCTCGGCGCCGCCGAGGACGTTCATCCAGGCCTCCACCTGGGCGTCGGTCCAGCTGGAGGGTGCGAGAACCTCCACGTATCGGTCCACCAGCTCGATTTCGCGTGGCTCAAGGATGGGTGGGGTGTGCATCTCATCGGCCTCCAGAGGCGGAGGTTAGGGCGGCGGCTCAGGGCCGACAATAGATGTTGCGGCCGCAGGGTCGGGCATCCACAAGATGTTGCGGCGCCAGCATCGCTGGACGCTGAGAGCTGCGCCACATATAGTCCGCTCGCGTTGAACCTAAGTGGAACTGTAAGGCCGTGCTGAGAGCAATCTTCACCTGGTGGAACGGGGCCACAATCGGCGCCGCTTTTCATATCAAGCGGCGGAGCGTCCTCGTCGGCGAGGACGATTTTGGCAACCGCTATTACGAGGCGCGCGACGCCAGCGACTCCTACGATGGCCGCCGCCGCCGCTGGGTGATCTACAGGGGTTATCCCGACGCTTCCAAGGTGCCGGCCGAATGGCACGGCTGGCTTCACTACACTTTCGACGATCCGCCGACGGTGGCGCCCCTGAAGCGGCGCTCTTGGGAGAAAGACCATCAGCCGAATCTGACCGGCACCGTTCACGCCTGGCGTCCGAAGGGGTCCATCACACGGGGTGGGGAACGCGCGCGCGCGGCTGGCGACTATGAGGCCTGGCGCCCTGAGTAGGATGCGACGGCCTCCGAAATCCAGGGTCCCGGTCGCGGTTGTTCTGGCGTCCTTCACGATTCTGATCTGGGGGGGGTGGGCTCCGGCGCAGCAGGCGCCGCCGCCGGCTGGACCGGAGACCCCGGATATGGGCGCGGCCCTTGTGGAAGAAGCGCCGCCGGCTGTGGTGCAGGCGCCTCCGCCAGCGGTTGCGCCTCCGCTTCCGGCCTCCGGAGTGGCCCCGGCCGAACCGCCTGCGCGTCGGGTTGCCGAGCGGCCGGCGGAGAGCCTCAAGCAGCGAGAGCGTTTCAACGCAGCGGTGCTTCAGGCCGTGGACAAGGTCACCGCGGAGACCATCCGCTTCGAGGCCCCGGTCGGGCAGCCCGTCCGTTACAAGTCGCTGATCCTGACGGTAAGGGCGTGCGAGCGAACGGCGGTGGATGAACCCACCGAGGACTCGATCGCCTACCTGACCGTGGAGTCACAGCCGCGCAGTCAGGGAGGGCGTCCGGCTTCTGGACCGCGACAGGTTTTCCGGGGCTGGATCTACGCCTCCTCCCCCGGGCTGAACGGGCCCGAGCACCCGGTCTACGACGCCTGGCTGATCACCTGCAGGACTTCGACGCCGCTGAGGGCGGCGGGGGGATCCAGCACCCCTTCGACAGCCAAGGCTCCGGCCAACCGCTCAAGGTAGGCGGCGCGCGGGATTTCCTCGGCGCCGAGGCTTGCCAGGTGATCGGTGATGAACTGGGCGTCCAGCAGCTGAAACCCGCCGAGGATGAGCCGCGCAGCCAGGTGGGCCAGGGCGACCTTGGAGGCGTCGGTCTCGATCGAGAACATGCTCTCGCCAAAGAAGGCCCCCTTGAGGCTGACGCCGAAGAGCCCTCCGACCAGCCGCCCGTTCCTCCAGGTCTCCACGGAATGGGCGGAGCCGTCCGCGTGCATCGCCTGGTACATCCGCTTCAGGGCCGGATTGATCCAGGCGCCGGGCCGCTCCGGATCGGCGCAGGCGTCGAGCACCGCCTGGAAGGCCGAATTGACCCTGACCTCAAAGCGGTCCTGCCGAAGGGTCCGCTGCAGCCGGCGGGGGAGGGCGAGCCCCTTCAGGGGGAAGACCCCCCGGAACTCGGGCTCGACCAGGAAGACCGACGGGTCCGTCGGCGACTGGGCCATGGGGAAGACCCCACGGGCGTAGAAGTCCAGTGCAGGGTGGGGACGCGGCCGTCGGTTCACCCGGCCTCCGATTGATCCTTCAGCCATCGCTCCAGCCAGTGGATGGTGTAGTCGCCCATCAGGAAGTCCGGCTGAAGAAGAAGGTCCTGGAAGAGGGGAATGGTGGTTTCGACGCCGCTGACCACCATCTCGCCGAGACACCGGCTGAGGCGGGCGATGCACTCCTCCCGGTCCCGGCCGTGCACAATCAGCTTTCCGATCAGGCTGTCATAGAAGGGCGGGATGACGTAGCCGGCGTAGATGGCGCTGTCGAGGCGCACCCCCAGGCCGCCGGGGGCGTGGAAGTCCGAGATCAGGCCGGGCGAAGGCGTGAAGGTCTTGGGATTCTCGGCGTTGATCCGGCATTCGATGGCGTGGCCCTCGAAGGCGATGTCCTTCTGGGAGAAGGAGAGGGGCAGGCCGGCGGCGATCCGGATCTGCTCGCGCACCAGATCGATGCCGGTGATGGCCTCGGTGACCGGATGCTCCACCTGCAGGCGGGTGTTCATCTCGATGAAGAAGAACTCCCCGTTCTCGTAGAGGAATTCGATGGTGCCGACGCCGAGATAGCCGATCCGGCGCACGGCCTCGACGACGACATTTCCGATCTTCTTCCGGGCGGCGGCGTCGATCACCGGGGAGGGGGCTTCCTCAAGCACCTTCTGGTGGCGGCGCTGCAGGGAGCAGTCCCGTTCGCCCAGATGGCAGACATTGCCGAACCTGTCGGCGATGACCTGGAGCTCGATGTGCCGGGGTCCCTGGAGGTATCGCTCCATGTAGATGGCGTCGTCGCCGAACGCGGCCTTGGCTTCGGCCCGGGCGGTCGCGACCGCTTCGGCCAGGTCCTCCTCGGTCCGGGCCACCTTCATACCCCGCCCGCCACCCCCGGCTGCGGCCTTGATCAGGACCGGGAAACCGATCTCCCGGGCGGCGGAGAAGGCCTCTTCCTCGGTCGTGATCGCGCCGTCGGACCCGGGCACCACCGGGATTCCGGCCTCCTTCACCGCCTGCTTTGCGGTGATCTTGTCGCCCATCATGGTGATGTGCTCGGGGAGGGGGCCGATGAAGGTGAAGCCATGGGCGTTCACGATCTGGGCGAACCGGGCGTTCTCGGACAGGAATCCGTAGCCGGGATGGATGGCCTGGGCGCCGGTGATCTCGGCGGCGGCGATGATGGCCGGGATGTTCAGATAGCTCTTGGCGGCGGGCGCCGGACCGATACAGACGCTTTCGTCCGCGAGACGGACCCACATGGCGCCGGCGTCGGCCTCGGAATGAACCGCAACCGTGGAGATGCCCATCTCCTTGCAGGCGCGGTGCACCCGCAGGGCGATCTCGCCCCGGTTGGCGATCAGGATCTTGTCGAACATGGCTTAACCGATGATCGCCAGGGGCTCGCCGAACTCGACCGGCTGGCCGTTGGCCACGATGATTTCGAGGATCTTTCCCGCCCGCGGAGCGGGAATGGGGTTCATGGTCTTCATGGCCTCGACAATCATCAGGGTCTGGCCCTCGGCGACCGTGTCGCCGACCTTGACGAAGGAGGGCGCATCCGGCTGCGGCTGGAGATAGACGGTTCCGACCATCGGCGATTTCACCGCGTCACCGGCGGCGGGGGCCGGCGTCGGAGCGGCGGCGGCGGGTTCAGCGATGGGCGCAGGCGGAGGGGGCGCAGCGAACGCCGGAGCCGCCATGGCGACGGGCGCTGCGGCGGTCAGGGTGCGCGCGACGCGGATCTTCAGTCCGTCGTGCTCGACCTCGATCTCGGAGAGTCCCGTCTCGTTCAGGATGCCAGCGAGGCGGCGGACAAGACGTGCATCGATCTGTTCGGCGGGAGCCTTCGGACTGGACGGCATGTAGGGATCCTGTGCTTCGTCGTCTCGGCGGCCGCGCGTGCGGCGGACGTGCTGACCTTCTATCGAACCTGAGCCGACGCGAACATGGGGAGGAGTCCCGCCCCGGACACATCGGCGTGAAGCCGAGGCCGTTTCCCG
>VYMD01000192.1_pt1 | contig 16412 bp, 14 predicted proteins | sample 5115311 | NCBI WGS metagenome assembly VYMD01 (sample SAMN12291779, study PRJNA351875) | freshwater metagenome | isolation source: freshwater lake | place: USA: Michigan, Wintergreen Lake | collected 2013-08-08
ATCTCGCTACTGCTCTCCCGGCTGGGAGTGGGCGGTAGTGGGCTGATCAGCCCTGGGGTGCTGTCGGCTTTGTGGGCCTTCAGCGTTTTTGTGTCTCCCGACGCTTGCAAGCGTATGGGTGGGAAAGCAGTCTAAGCCTGGCCAGGCAAAGCCCGTGATTTCGGTGTTGTGCACCGAAAGACCAACCCCTGTCGGAGCGGTAGAGGATTACGGACCTGACCTCCTGAGCGCTGTGAGGCGCTTCTGGGTGTAAGGGTGTGGGGCTTTGCAGGACCTTGAGCTTGTTTAGCATTGCTCAATGCAGATCCAGGAGTACTGTCGTTAGGGGGGGGTATAGCGTTGGGAAATTAATGAGTGTAAGCTATGTCTGTGGCTGTAATATGAAACAGTATGTAGCTAGTTATTTTAACTCATTTTTCAAGCACGATCAAAATGAAATTCATACAGAACAAGGTTTGTAAAAAATAACATTTTATTTTTTAAATACAGCATTAATGACATACTTAGAGTTTCTATCAATGTAATAACCTGTTAATAGATAGGCACACGTCATAAATACATAATAAAATATCAATAATAATTCAAAGTTATTTATTTCATTGTTTTTGAACAAAAGTAAAAATAAATATAAGCAAGGAACAAAATATATAAAAAACACTCTTGCTATTTGATTAAAATTTTCTTTATTGAACATGATAGATGGAAACAACACACATTCGATTAGATATTCATCAGTATTTTGTACTTTATTTAAAATAATGTAATCAACACAATACCGGACATTTAACACTTGAACCAATAAAAATAATAATAGTAGCAATATAACTAAAGGTGACAAATAAGAGATATTGTTAAAATCCATTTCGTATCCAAGAAAAGTAATTTTAGTTTTGCTTTGTTCTTTCAATTCAAGAACCGCATTATTTAGTAACTCGTTAATAGGCTTGTCTTTATCTAACCTTTTTAGTACTGAGCTTGTGCTAATTCCATTAATTGATGAGCTAATCATATATATGATTTTTTTAGTGCCCTCGCTTAAGCAGGAATCTGCATAGTGATTTCTATAGTTCTCAGCTGTAATTGCTAATTTAATAATATGCCGCCTTGATTCATTGTTTATTTTTTCCTCAGCATTTATCATAAAATTTCCATAAACCGGCAATACTTCACAGCTTCCATTAAGAAAATTTTGACGATTATCTGACATATACCTGACTGTATCAAGCTCAAAAGAAACATTAATATTATTTAGGTTTTGAGATTGCGTAGCTAGTCGAAGCTGGCTTTGAATAGAATGACTACTTATTAGCCAAACTTTAGGGCATTTATAGTAATGGCTAAAAGTCTGTAAATCATTTATTGTACAGTTACTATCTATTTTTGGTTGCTTTAAATTATTTGATAATAATCCAAAATAGCTTTTTAATCCTTCTATTGAGTCCTCCGGTGCGATAGCAAATGAACCATCGGAGGCTAAACTGCCAAATAATTTATTTTCTTCATAGCAATTTTGTTTCTGTTGAATTATTTTATCAGAGTTATTTTTTAAATTTATTAAATAATTATACATTTGTACATTCTCTGAAGGATTTATCGCAGTTAAAATCAGTAAACATAAAACCAAAACAGTAGTTGTATAATAGCGCGAAATCTCTCTGACTGACCCTAATGCTTCTTTCATAGTTTTGCGCTTTAATAGTCCAAGTAGTTTTATCCGTGTTATCAAACAAGTGGCGAAAAATTCCTTTCCCCCCTTACCTAGCGGAGTGACTCGGTGAAGAACGAAAGTGGCTCTGCTATAATAGCAATAACTTGCGATAAGACCAACGCCATGCTCGACCAGCTCGACCTCGAACAGGTGCTCTTTCTCGACATCGAGACGGTGCCCGAGCAGGCGCGGCTCGAGGCCCTCGACCCCGAGTGGCAGGCCCTCTGGGCCGACAAAGCCGCCGGGCGCTGGGCCGCCGACCGCCGCGCCACCGACCCCACGCTCACACCCGCCGAGCTCTACCGCAGCGCGGGCCTCTTCGCTGAGTTTGGGCGCGTGGTGTGCATCTCGACCGCTGTGCTGCAGCGCGGGCAGCTGCTGGTGTTCTCCTTCGCCCACGACGACGAGCGCGAACTGCTCGCCGCCTTCAAGCACGCCCTCGACACTGCCACCACCCGTCCCGATGGCCACGACGGCAAGCGCCGCATCGAGAAGCTGTGCGCCCACAACGGCAAAGAGTTTGACTTCCCCTTCTTGGCGCGGCGGATGATCGTGCAGCAGGTGGCGCTGCCGCAGTTGCTGCGCATCCAGGGCCGACGCCCGTGGGAGGTGCCCCACCTGGACACGCTCGAGCTGTGGAAGTTCGGCGACTACAAGGCCTATACCTCGCTGCGGCTGCTGGCGCAGCGCTTTGGCATTCCGAGTCCGAAGGACGACATCTCGGGTGCAGATGTGTATCGGGTATATTATGAAGAGCATGACCTAGCGCGCATCGTGGCCTACTGCCAGAAGGACGTGATCACGCTCGTGCGCGTGCTGCAGCGGATGCTCTATCACGAGCCGATCGCCGACGCGCAGGTGGTGCAGCGCTGAGGCGGCTATCTTGCGGCTGATTTACGCTTAGCTCATGGATGCCCAGTATTTCGTGTGGGATGTGGACCCGGTGATGCTCGACCTGGGCTTCTGGCAGATCCGCTGGTATGGGCCGCTGTTCGCGTCGGGCTTTGTGATGGGCTACTTCATCCTGATGCGCCTCTTCCGGCAGGAAGGCAAGCCCGAGGCCGATCTCGAGGCGCTGACGCTCTATGTGGTGGCGGGCACAGCCATCGGCATGCGCCTGGGCCACTGCCTGTTCTACGAGTTTGACTACTACTCGCAGCACCCGCTACAGATTCTTGCCATCTGGCGCGGGGGCTATGCCAGCCACGGCGCAGTGCCCGCCATTCTTCTAGCGCTGTGGCTCTACAGCCGCAGGCGGCTCGACACGGGACAGACCTTTTTCTGGATCACCGACCGCATGGCTGTGGTGACGGCGCTGGGGGGCTGCATGATCCGCCTGGCGAACTTCGCCAACAGCGAGATCGTGGGCGCGCCCACCACGGTGCCGTGGGCGGTGGTGTTCAAGCAGCTGGACAATCAGCCGCGCCACCCCAGCCAGCTCTACGAGGCGGCGTGGTACCTGCTGAGCTACTTCATCCTGATGGGCGTTTACCGCCGCTACCGCCAGCGCACGCCCGAGGGCTTGCTGTTTGGCTTGTTCCTGCTGCTGGTGTTTGGCTTCCGCTTCGTGATCGAGTTCATCAAAAAAGAGCAAGTCGATTTTGAGCAGGGCATGCTGATCAACATGGGGCAGATTCTCTCGATCCCACTCATTCTGATCGGGGCCTACTTCTTCGCGCGGGGGGTGCGCACGCTGCCGAACCCTGCCCGCAGCGTGCTGTGATTGAACGCGAAAATTTGATGCGGTGAAGAACCCCTTTCGGCCCGGCGATGTGCAGCACACGACGATCGTCGTGACCGAGTCGATGCTGGCGCGCTTCGCTGACGTGCCTGGCGGCGGACTCATCCACCCCGTGCTGAGCACCTTCGCCGTGGCGCACGAGGCCGAGTGGTGCTGTCGGCAGTTTGTGCTGGCCATGCTCGAGCCCGGCGAGCAGGGGGTGGGCAGCTATGTGTCGGTCGAGCACGTGGCACCAGCGCCGCTGGGGGCGCGGGTGACGTTCACCGCGACGCTGCTCGCGGTCGAGGGCAACCGCATCCGCTGTCGGTATGCGGCCCACGCCGAGGGGGCAGAGGGGCCCCGTTTGATTGCCAAGGGCGAGCAGGAGCAGCGCATCCTCGACGCGGCCCGCTTCGCGCAGACGATCGCGCGGCTCAAGGGCTAATCATATCCTCTAATCAAACCCCATAGCACAGCCGGTAGTAAGGGCAGTAGTCGCAGCGCTGCTCATCTTTCTTTTGCACGAAGGGCACGGCGGGGTCGAGCAGCTCGCTCAGCAGCGCCACGAGCCGCGGCTCAAACTGCGGCCAGGCCTCGGCTACGTTAGCCTGGCGGGTGATGGCCATCGGGCCCTGCTGCAGCCGCCGCATCGGATAGATGAGCACCTCGAGCTGGCCCTCGGCCATCGCCAGGTCGTCGTCGAGCAGCCAGGCATAGAGCAGGCCCTGCAGCACCTCGGGGTGCTCGTCGGTGGTGAACAGGCGCTCGATCACCTGCTCGGCGGCGAGGCTCTTGGGCAGCTCGCTCACATGACCGGTCTTATAGTCAATGATGCGGCGGATGGGGCCGTGGCGGTCGATGCGGTCGAGGCGGCCCTTGAGCGTGAGGGTGCGGCCCGAGGGCAGGGTGAGGGGGCGCGTCAGTTCGTGCTCGAGCTGCAGCGGCGTGAGCGGGCGCTGCGCGGCCAGCTCGGCGTCGATGCGCAGCACCTGGCTGCCCAGGGCCTCGATCACCTTGAGCAGCAGCAGGTTTTTGCCCACGCGGTGGTGGCGCAGCGCGGGCTCGGCCTCGGCGGCTTGGGTCAGCGCGGCGTGCACGGCCCGCTGACGCGCCTCGAGCTGGGCGGGGCCACAGGACTGATCGATGAGGGGCCTATAGAGCGCCTCGAGGGTGTCGTGCAGCACGTTGCCAAACTGGCGACCGTCGAGGGTGTCAGAGGCCTCGTCGGGCTCGGCGATCTGCGCCACATAACGATAATAAAACTGCATCGGGCAGGCCACGTAGCTCAGCAGCGGGGTGGGCGAGAGCTGCTTCGAGACGAGGGCGTCGAGGCGGTCGAGGATGTCGGGCGTCTTGGTGACGGTGAGCTCAGGCGGGGGCGCGAGCTGCGCCTCGGCAGAGGCGGCGCGCTCGACGAGCGTGACGGCCGCACGACCCGGCACGAGTTCATAACGAATCTGGTCGAGGTATCGGCTGGGCTCGCTGCCGCCCTCGCGCCCCACGCTGTCGTAGATCAGCGCCACACGCCGCGCGCCGTGCAGCAGCCGCCAGAAGTTGTAGCTGGCCACGGCGTCGGTGAGCTCGGGCGTGGGCAGGCCGAAGGCCTGCCGCAGGGTGTAGGGGATGAGCGACTGGCTCAGGTTCGTGGGGCGGGGCAGCGTGCCTTCGTTGGCCGAGCAGACGATGAGGCTGTCGAACTCGAGCGCGCGGCTCTCGAGCAGACCCATCACCTGCAGGCCCTCGAGCGGCTCGCCGCTGAAGGGCAGGCGCGCGCTCATCAGCACCTGGCGCACGAGCCGCCACTGCGCCTCGAGCGGCAGGTGGTTCACCGTCGTTTCGCTCAGCACGTCGCCGAGGCGCTGCAGCTGGGCGTGCAGGGCTACGGCGGCCTCGAGGTCCACCACCGGGGCGGCGCCCGCCTGCTCGGCGATGCTGCCATGCAGGGCCAGGGCCGTGGCGCTCAGGTGGGCCACGAGCTCGGCCTCAGGCGCGAGCGGGCGCAGCAGGCGATCGAGCAGCTCGCTCTGGCGAGGGGGCAGCTCAGCCAGCGTGGCGAAGGTCCAGCCCTGCTCCAGGGCGCGGCGCAGCCATTCGGCCACGGCCCCGCCCGCCTGCGCATCGGCCAGCTGGGCATAGGGGTGCTGCAGCAGCTCGCGCAGCGGCCGGATCGGATAGCCCGACACCGCCCCCTGGGCGTCGCGCCAGGCGCGCAGCTGCAGTTCGACAGATGCGCGTATTAGGCGCGCCGCCGCCGTCTGCATCAGCGGATAGCCCATCGTCACGTTCACCGCGCCCAGGCCTGCGGGCAGCTGCTGCAGCACGGCGAAGAGCAGCCCCTCGTCGGCCAGCAGCACGGCGGTACGCTCGGGCTCGAGGCTGCCCTCGGCCTGCCAGCGCGCCAGCACCTGCCCCGCCGCCCGCGCCACCCCGCTGCCCTGCGCTGCGCCGATCAGCTCGAGCGCGACGGGCGCTACCCCGATGCGCGCCGGAATCTCTTTCTGCTGAACGAAGGCCAACTGCGGCTCGACGGCCGCGCGCGCCTCGTGGTGCGGCAGGGTGCTGAGGTAATAGGCATCGAGGTCGGGCAGCACCTGCGCCTGGCCGCGCCGCGCCAGCCGCGCGATGATCTGTCGGTCGGACTCGGGCAGCGCCCCGAGCCCACAGAAGAGCAGGCGCGCGGGCAGGCTGACCTCATCGCCCGCCGTGAGGCGCTCGGCGAGGCGGCGGGCCAGGCGGCCCTCGGTGGTCCACCGGCGCTCGGCGAGCGCGGCGGCATAACGGTGATAGAGCGGGCGCAGGCGCGCAAACTGCTCGACGAAGCTCGCCTGGTGCGGCCGCAGCGGCTCGCTGCTCAGCGTGGCCCAGAAGCGGCGCAGAGCCTCGAGCTCCTCGTCGGGCAGGCCGGCCCAGGCCTCGAGGGCCTTGAGTTCGTTCAGGTTCTGCAGCACCTGGTCGGGGTCGGCCAGGTGGCGGTCGATCTCGTCGAGGTCGTCGGCCAGGCGCTGCCCAAAGGCGTAAAAGCTATCGAGGGGCTCGGTGTTGCCCAGCTCGGTCCACAGCCCGTGCAGCAGCACGACCAGGGCCACGGGGTCGGCCAGGGTGAGGCCGGGCGCGGCATGGCGCACGAGCTCGCCCATCGTCCACACCGCAGGGGCCCAGAGGGGGCGTCCAGCGGCGCGAGCGAGTTCTTGCTGGAAGAAAAGCCCCGCCCGCCGGTTGGGAAAGATGACCGCCGTGTCGCTCAGGTCGAGCACGCCCTCGCTGGCGCGACCCTCGAGCACCGCCGCCGCTACCCGCGCGAGAAAGCTCGGCGCAAACGACGCGTCAGTCGCCGACTCCTGAGCGGCCGACATGTGCTCCTTACTTCAGCCCCGCCACGAAGCGTTCGTAGCCGAGGTTGCTCAGCTGCGTCGCCGAGCGCCCCGCGTCGCCTTTGATCTTGTTCTTATACGCCGACACGAGCTCAAAGTAGCTGTCGTGCACCACGCCCAAGATTTGCAGGGCAAAAATGGCCGCGTTGCGCGCGCCGTTGAGCGCCATTGTCGCTACCGGCACGCCCTGCGGCATCTGTAGGATCGAATAGATCGCGTCGAGGCCGTCGATGCTATAGTCGGCCTTGATCGGCACGCCGATGACCGGCAGCGGCGTGTAGGCGGCGATGATGCCCGGCAGGTGAGCCGCCCCGCTCGCGCCAGCGATGATCACCTTGACCTTGCGGGTGAGCGCCGTCTTGGCAAAGTTGATCATCCGCTCGGGGTCTTGATGGGTGAAGAGAATGTCGATCTCGTATTGCACCCCAAACTGGTCGAGCACTTTGGCCGTCTCTTGCATGACGAGCATGTCGTTCTCGTTGCCCATCACAACGGCGATCTCAGGATGGCTTCCGGTCATGGCGATAGTAGGTTGATAGAAAGAGTCTCGGGGGTCGAACGAAGCGGCAAGATACGGCGCCCGGCGGCATGCAAGCGCGGCCCCCAGACGCGCTCATGTGGACGCGATTTTGCGGATCGCCAGCGCGTGCAACCGCGGTGAGAACTGCGACAGCACCAGTCCCAGCCGCTCGCGCCAGCCGCCCATCACCAGGCGGATGCGCCCGGCGGCCACCACGCCGACGATGCGGCGCGCCACGGGGTCGGGGTCGAGGCCGGCGGCCGTAGTGGCGTCCATGGTGCCCTGAGGCGTGCCGTCGGCGGTGAGGGCGTTGCGCGACACGTCGGTGCGCACATAGCCGGGGCAGACCAGCGTCACACGCAGGCCCCGGTCATGCCCCTCGGCCCGCAGCGCGTCGAAGTAGCCGTGCAGGGCGTGCTTCGACGCCGCATAGCCCCCGCGCAGCGGCGCGCTATAGAGGCCCATCACGCTCGAGATCACCACCAGGTGGCCGCGCCCGCGCGCCAGCAGGTGGGGTAGCAGGCGCTGCGTCAGGCTGACCGTGCCGAAGTAGTTCACCTCCATCAGGCGGCGCAGCACCTCGAGCTGCGTGTCAGCCAGGCGCGAGCGCTGGCTGACCCCGGCGTTGTGCACCATCACGTCGACGTGGCCCCAGCGCGCCAGGGCGGCCGCCACGACATCGGCGTGCTGGTCAGGCTGAGCGAGGTCGAGGGGCAGCACCAGCGCGCGCTCGGGCGGCAGGCCTAGGTCGGTGACGAGCTGCTGCAACTCGGCGGCACGGCGGGCCGAGACGATCAGCCGCGCCCCCTCTGCCGCGAAGGCCCGGGCCAGGGCTGCGCCGATGCCCGACGAGGCGCCCGTGATCCACACGACTTGGTCAGCGAAATGCGCCATGAGCAGAGACGATTAGGGTGGAGTGTGGGCGAATGTGCCGCCTTTTGGGCGAAGTTCGCATCCCTATCCCAGCTGGTCGCAGGTGCAGCTCTTCAAAAAATTCTTCCTTCAGCAGGCCGATCTGGCCGAGGCCGACACCACGGCGCTCGAGCTGCTGGTCGAGCGCCTGCCGCGCGGCCCGCTCGACGAGGTGCGCGCCCGCCTCGAGGCCCGCACGGCCACGCCCACGACCCTCACCGTCGAGAAGGACTGGGCCGCCGACGACACCCTGCTCTGCACGCTCAGCTTTGGGGCGCACAGCGTCGATGTGGCGGGCATTCCGGCGCCGCTGCCGAGCGAGGTGCTCGAGCGCACGGTGATGGTCAGCCACTGGGGCGGGGCCTTTCGCGCGCGGGCGGCGGGCCACGCGGCGCACCTCATCCTGCTCTATAGCGGGGCCTCGCGCGAGGGCATCGCCCAGGCCACGGCCGTCTATCAAGTGGCCGCGGCGCTGTTCGCCCCCGATCAGCTCGGCACCCTGCTTGCCGCCGTGAACGAACCCGCGTGGACGGCCCACCCCGGCCACTTCGTGCCGCAGCTCGTAGCGGCCGAGATGCTGCCCGTGCTGGCCGAGTCGCCCCCGTTGCCGTTCTGGACCGGTCTGCTCAAGCTCGACGCCGACGGCGAGTCCATCTTCCTGACGCGGGGCTATCATCGCTTTGGCCTGCCCGACCTCGCCCTGCAGGGCTATGGCCACGACCAGGCGCGCGAGGCCCATGAGCTGCTGCACGACCTGTTTCACTACCTGCACTACGAGAACCGCGACGTGCGCCCCGGCGACTTCCTCACCATCGCCGACGTGGGCTATCTGGCCTTCGCCGATGGGGCCGACTACCGCCGCCTGTTTGGCGGCGTGGCCGACATCCTCGTGGTGCGGCCGAGCTCGCACGACGAGCTCGAGCACGTGGCCTCCACCGAACCTAGCCCCGACGCCCCATGAGCCGCCTGCGCGTGGTGTTCTTCGGCACGCCTGAGTTTGCGGTGGCCAGCCTGGCGGCCCTGCTCGACGAGCCCAGCTGCGAGGTGGTGGGCGTGGTCACGGCGCCCGACCGCCCGGCGGGTCGTGGGCAGCAGCTGCGCAGTTCGGCCGTGAAGGAATTTGCCGTGGCAAATCACCTGCCCGTGGCGCAGCCCGAGAAGCTCAAAGACCCGCGCTTCATCGAGGCCCTGGCCGCCATGCGCCCCGACCTGAACGTGGTCGTGGCCTTCCGCATGCTGCCCGAGCAGGTGTGGGCCCTGCCGCCCCGCGGCTCGATCAACCTGCACGCCTCGCTGCTGCCCGACTATCGCGGCGCGGCGCCCATCCACTGGGCGGTGATCAACGGCGAGCACGAAACGGGCGTCACCACCTTTCAGCTGGCGCACGAGATCGACACCGGCGGCATCCTGCTGCAGCAGGCCGTGCCCATCGGCGAAGGCATGACCACCGGCGAGCTCTACCCCGTGCTGATGCGGCACGGCGCGGCCCTGCTGGCGCTCACCGTGCGCGGCCTGGCCGAGGGCAGCCTGCACCCCACGCCCCAAGACGCCACCCGCGCCCGCCACCACGCCCCTAAGCTCACCGCCGACAACACCCACATCGATTGGGCCCGCCCCGTCACCGAACTCATGCACCTCGTGCGGGGCCTCTCGCCCCACCCCGCAGCGTGGACGACCCTCAGCGCCCGCCAGCTCAAGCTCTATCAGGCCCAGGCCGACCCCGCCCCGGTCGGCGGCGCCCCGCCCGGCACCCTGCGCGTGGATAAGTCCTGGCCCGAGGCGCCCTTAGCCGTGGCCACCGCCGAGGGCTGGCTGCGCCCCACCGACCTGCAACTCGAGGGCCGCAAGCGCCTCAGCGCCACCGATTTCGTCAACGGCATGCCCGGGCTCGACGGCCAGCGCTTGGTCTAGTGGCTGACAGCCTGGCAGCCCTGCGGCCCGGTCGGGCCACCATTTCGTGGCGGCGCGCGTTTTGATGCTAACTTGACCAAGCCAAGCCCATGGACTACCCCGCCCCCGCCTCGGCCGTCACCGCCGGCATTCGTGTGAGCGTGCGCACGCTCTTTGTGCCGGACCAATCTTCCCTCAAGGGCAACACCTACGTGTTCGCCTACCGCATCGCCATCACCAATGAGTCCAATGCCACTGTGCAGCTGCTGCGTCGGCATTGGGACATCAAAGATGCTCTCGGCGAGCAGCGCGTCGTCGACGGTGAGGGCGTGGTGGGCAAGCAGCCCGTGCTCGGCCCAGGCGAGACGCACACCTACATCTCCGGCTGTGTGTTCAAGACGTCCGTGGGCGTGATGGAGGGCTACTACACCTGTGTGAACGCTGACAGCGGCCGCGAGTTTGACGTGCGCATCCCCGCCTTCACGCTCATCACCCCCTTCTCGCTGAACTAAGCGCCGCATGACCGCCACCGACCGCTACCTCGGCGGGCTGCGCACCGAGGTGCGCCATGAGCGCTCGGGCCAGACCTTCCTCACCGACGCGCCGACCGACAACATGGGCCGGGGCGAGGCCATCTCGCCCACCGACATGGTGGCTGCCGCGCTGATCGCCTGCAAGCTCACCACGATGGCCATCTATGCCCAGAAGCACGGCCTCGCCGAGCCCCAGGGCCACGCCAGCGTGAACAAGATCATGGCCGACAGCCCGCGCCGCATCACCCGCCTCGAGGTGGTGCTCACGCTCACGCGCGGCGGCTACACCGACGAGCAACTCACGCGCCTCGAGGCCGCCGCCCGTGCCTGCCCCGTGGCCAAGAGCCTGCACCCCGACCTCGCCCTCGACGTGCGCTTTGACTGGCAGTAGGGCGACGGCCGGCAGTGGAACGATTCTTGCGAAACACTGCATCATGCAACGAACAGTTTTAATACTGCTGCTTGGCCTTGGCATAGGTGTGACGGTGCTGCACGCCCAGCAGCGCTTTGGGGCCATTACCTACAGCGTGCCCACGGGCTATGAGCTGCGCACCGAGGCCCAGCGCATCACGTTGGTGAGTGACCCCGGCAACGGTACGGCCTGCTTCGTCCACGTCTATCAGGCCATGCCCAGCACGGGCGACCCCGAGGCTGACTTCCGCCACTTCTGGGGGCAGCTCGTCACCCAGCCCTATGGCGCCGCCCAACCCCGCGAAGAGGGCTCGTCCGTCGACGGCTGGACGACGCTATCCGCGCGCACCCAGGTCACCGATCAGGGCCATGCCTATGCGCTGCTGCTCACGGTCATCTCCGGCCACGGCCGCACCGTGCCCATCGCGGCCTTCTTCGACGACGAGAATTATCTGAGCGACATCGCGCGCATCATCGAGGGCCTCGACATCGAGAAGGACCCCGCTGCGGCTAGTACCGCCGCACCATCTGCCCCGGCACCGACAGCCTCGGCGCCCGCGTCGACTCCGGCGTCGTCGCCGAGCATCAGTGGCCACACTGGCACGACCTACACCGCTGAGAATGTGCGCCGCGAGGTCATGCCCGATTGGGTCGAGCTCAGCGACGGCACCCACCGCATCTACTTGCACTACACCGTGGCGATCGGCGAGGGCGGCATCAACCTCAACAACGTCAGCTCAGAAGACGCCCTCTGGCAGCGCTTTGTGCTGCCCTATTTCGACATCACGGGCGCCGTCGAGATGCCCAACAAAAACGTGATGGGCAAGATGGGCCTGCCCGACCTTGCCCACGCCCCGGCGCGCCACCGCGCCACCGGCGCCAGCGGCTATGTGGCCCTGGTCGCTCACCCCGAGAGCGGCACCTACAGCCCCGTGGTTGCGTTCAGCCCCAGCCGCGCGGCGCTAGAGAAAACTTTTGGCGAAATCGAAAACGTCTACCGCGCTCAGCGCTTCAACTACTTCCCCATCTCAGCCCCGCGCCTCGCCGGCACGTGGAGCGAGGCCAGCGGCGCCACCAACAACTACTACAGCACCGCCACCGGCCTCTATGTGGGCTCGGCGGGCGCCGTCGGCTCGGCCAAATACAGCTTCGGGCCCGGCGCGAACTACTCGGCCGAATTCAAGGGCGCCGTCGGTGCGGTCGGGGCGATGCAGGTCTATCAGCAGAAGGAGCAGGGCACGTTCACCATCGCGGGGCCGCATGTGCTGAGCACGCGCGACCAGAAGGGCCATGTGACCACCTTCGACGCAGGGCTGGTGGCGGTGCGCGGCGGCTGGATGCTGCAGATCATCAACCAGCAGGCCACCGGCCTAAAGTATCGCCTCGTCAAGGTGAAGTAGTGCCCGCCTCAGGCGCGGTACCCCAGCGCGCGGCGCACGCGCGCCAGCGTCTGGCTGCCCACCTGCCGCGCTTTGTCGGCGCCGATGGCGAGCAGGCGGTCGAGTTCGGCTTCGTTCGGGCGCAGCTCGGCGTGGCGGGCGCGCGCCTCAGCGAAGCGCCGCAGCAGCACCTCGAGCAGCCACTTCTTCGCATCCCCATAGCCGAAGCCCCCCGCGCGCAGCTTGGCCGCCAGCTCGGCCGCCTCGTCGGCCGTCGCCACGAGGGCGAAGAGCTGATAGATCACGTTCGTGTCGGGGTCTTTGGGCGCCTCGACAGGTGTGCTGTCGGTGACGATGCCCATCACGGCCTTCTTCAGCTCCTTCTCGGGCGCGAACACGTCGATGACGTTGCCATAGCTCTTGCTCATCTTCCGGCCGTCGGTGCCCGGAACGGTCATCACCGTGGGGTCGATCACTGCCTCGGGAATCACGAGCACGTCAGCGCCCACGGCGCGGTTGAGCGCGCTGGCGATGTCGCGTGTCATCTCGAGGTGCTGCTGCTGGTCGCGGCCCACGGGCACGTGCGTGCCGTCGTAGAGCACGATGTCGGCCGCCATGAGCACCGGGTAGGTGAACAGGCCCCCGTTCACGTCGGCGAGGTTGGCGGCCTTGTCTTTGAACGAGTGCGCGTTCGCCAGCATGGGGTAGGGCGCGAAGCAGTTCAGCACCCAGGCCAGCTCGGTCACCTCGGGCAGGTCGCTCTGGCGGTAGAAGCAGTCTTTGCTCACGTCGAGGCCGCAGGCGAGCCAGGCGGCGGCCACGTCATAGGTGGCGGCGCGGTTGCGGGCGGCGTCTTTCGACGAGGTCAGCGTATGCAGGTCGGCGATGAAGTAGTAGGCCGGGGTCTGCTCGCGCTGCGACAGCGCGATGGCGGGCCCGATGGCCCCGAGCAGGTTGCCTAAATGCGGTTTTCCGCTACTTTGGATGCCGGTTAGCAGTCGGCGGGTGGGCGTGCTCATCGGGCTGCAAAGATGAACAAACCCTGAACTACGATGGGCAGATCTATCCTGATCCTACTAGCCTTTGCCGCTTCGCTCTTTGTCAGCGCAGCAGCGGCTGGACAGCAGAATCGTGTTTTCACTGAAGATCAGTTAGACAAACCCTTGAGATCAACTGCGCTCAGTGAGGTGCTCAGGGCCCCTTTTCCGTATCATCTACTCAAGCCCACCTTCGATAGCCAAGTGCATCGAGCAGAGATTCTTTTAGACACTGCTGGAAAGGTAACACGGATAAACTGGTCGCCCGCTTTGCCCACCTATCCAGGCTGTGAACTATTGGACACCGTGCTCTATCGAGTGCCTTTCCCGAAGCCTACAGTGCTCGGAAAAGCCGTACATGCCTTGACAAACCTCAAAATATTTCTTTGCAGCGATTCGGTGGTATCCCGGATGGTCACCTCAGGCTTGGACTCCGCTACTGGCCTTAAGGTTCCGATGCCGGATGAAATGACGCAGGAAGATGTAGCGGCGATACCCCTGGATCTGAACAATGCCGTTAAAAAAATGAAAATTCCGGCAAATTTCAAAAAGAATGGAATTCAGGGCAGAGTTGTTTTTAGAGTTCTCGTAGATCCCTCTGGTAAACAAATTGCAAGAATTATCGTAAGTAGCTACCATCTTGAACTCGCAAAATTTTTTGACGCGGCTATGGGTTCCGTAAGCTTTACTTCAGCTAAAGCAGGTGGTAAGCCGGTTTGGTCTTGGTTAACAATGCCATTTGACTATAAGATATTATGAGCGTATTTATTGAATCGCCACATTAATTTAACTGCATTGAGTGCACTCGCAAGCCAACGGCTCGCCAAGTGCTGTGACTTTACCGGTATGCTACCAAGGGGTATCCCTTTGTTCTACGAATACTCCTCGCGGGGGCTGGCCTGCATACCCACGGCCAGGATGAGGTAGATCGGGATCATCGCCCCGCTGGTGAAAAACAGCAGCGCCAGAAACAGCGCGCGCACGAGCCCGGGGCGCACCCCGATGGCGCGCGCGATGCCGGCGCACACGCCCGCGATCACCTTGTCACGGCGGCTCTTGAACAGGCCCTTGGTCGGCTTGGCCTGCGGCGGGCGCACCAGGCGCGCCACGAGCTGGTCGATCTTCTCGCGCAGCTTGTTCAGCGCGTTGCCCTGCACACGCCCGAGCATGAAAATGCCCGCGATCAGCATCAGCGCAAAGCCCATGACCAGCCCGCCCTGGCCCTCGAAGATGAACAAGAGGTTGTTGAACAGAGTCAGCAAGCCCGCGCCGATCAGGCCCACGCCCAGCGTCAGGAAGGTCCACAGGCTGGTCGAGGCCTTTTTGGTTTCGCTCTTGGCCAGCTCTTCGTTGTAGGCCAGCAGCTGCTGGATGTCGTGCACCTTGCGGTCGTCGTCATGCTGCTGCTCAGCGATCTGCAGGTAATCGAGCAGCTGCTGCGGATAGTTCTGAAAGCCTTGCATGGCGGGGTCGGCTGAATAGGGGGCGCCCAGGGGGCGAGAGGCAAAGTTCACGAAGGTAGAGATGCTGCGCACGCGCCGGGGTTGCATCGGGCGCTCGGCGTGGCCCTAGAGCAGCACGGGTGCCCCCAGCCGGCCGTAGGTGTCGGGCGCTGCGAAGCGCGCGAGCAGCAGAGCGATCAGCCGCTGCGGGTCGTCGGTCACGGCCGGCCAGGCCAGCGTGCGCTCTTGCACCACGCCATAGGGCTGCAGGCGGGCCTGCAGCTCGAGCACGGGCTGGGCCCACTCGGGGTGGCGGCGGGCCAGGCGGTCGAGCAGCTTATCACGCAGGCGCGTTAAGAAGGCGTCGGCGCGGTGGGCCTGCCCGCGCACGTTGCGGGCCTGGCCACCGTCGATGGCGTCGAGAGCCGTGGCCAGCTCGGCATAGCTGGCGCCGATGGCGCGCGCGGCCGCCTCGACGTGGGGCATGGCTTCGCTAAGGTGAGCCTGGGCGATGCGGCGGCGCAGCAGGTGGGGGGCGGTGGCGAGGTCGGCTTCGCTCAGGCCCTGCGCCGTCCACTCGGCCCAGTCGGCGGCGGGCAGCACCAGCGCCTGCGGGCGCGGATAGACCACCGGCATCGGCACCCCGTGCAGCGCAAAGGCCCCGCTCAGCTGCGCCCAATACTGCACCTCGGCCCAGCCGCCCAGATAGGCCACGTTCGGCAGCAGCAGCTCTTGATACAGCGGGCGCAAGACGACGTTTGGACTAAAGCGCTCTGGGTGCGCGGCCAGCTCAGCGGCGATCTCGGCGGCGTTCCACTGGCGGGCATAGCCCTCGGCGCCATAGGTGCCACCGGTGTAGGTCAGGCGGTGGCGGCCGCTGTCGGTGAGGTAAAACAGGTTGATGGGCCGGGGCAGCATCTGCGCCGTATAGCCCGCCGCCTCGAGCGCAGCGGTGCTGACCTGCACGGCGGCCTCGGTGGGGCGCTCGGCGAGCTCGCGGGCGAATAGGTCCTGCGCCACACGCTTGAGCGCGGGCCGGTCGGCATCGAGCACCAGCAGGCCCTGCTCAGCAAAGAGTGCATACCACGACGCGGCGAAGGCCTCGGCCCAGGTACGCCCCGGCTGCCACGCGCCCAGCAGCGGATGCGCCGCTGCGAGTGCGGTGATCGCGGGCCCCAGCACGTGTCGGCCCACCGCGCCAGCCTCGGCGCCGCTGTAGCGCACCTGCTGCGTATAGCTCAGCCAGGCTTGGTTCACCTCGGCCCAGTCGTGGTCTTCGGTCGCCATCCAGAAGATCGGCACCACCCGCGCGCCCGTGGTCTGCTGCAGCCAGCGCGCCAGCGCGATCACGCCCACGGTCTTGTGCAGGGTATAGAGCGGGCCACCGAGCAAGCCCGGCTGTTGCCCCGTGGTGACGACGAGCGTGTCGGGCTCGGCCAGCGCCGCCAGGCTCACGGCCACGGCGGGGTGCTGGGCGTGGGCGCCGGCC
>VYMD01000193.1_pt1 | contig 16410 bp, 15 predicted proteins | sample 5115311 | NCBI WGS metagenome assembly VYMD01 (sample SAMN12291779, study PRJNA351875) | freshwater metagenome | isolation source: freshwater lake | place: USA: Michigan, Wintergreen Lake | collected 2013-08-08
GGGGCCGGGGCCGTAGCCGGGGGCGCTGCCGCCGGCCAGGCCATAGGTGGGCACGCTGCCGCTCACAGCGGGCGGCATGCCGCCACTCTGCGCGGGCGCGCCGCCCTCGCTGCGGCCGCCGATCAGCTCGAGGCTGGTCACGCGCAGGTCGAGCGAGGCGCCGGGCTGCCCCTCTTTGGTGGTGTAGGACGACACCTGCGGAATGCCCTCGACATACACCTGCTTGCCCTTCTTGAGATACTCGGCCACGCCCACGCGGTCGCCGTCGCGCCAATAGCTGCAGCGCACCCAGGTGGTGCGCTCCTGCTGCTGGCCGTTGCGGTCGGTGTAGCGCTCAGAGTGGGCGATCGAGAACTCGATGACCTTGCGGCCGGCGACGTCTTTGACTTCGGCGTCGCGGCCGAGGTTGCCGATGGCGGTGAGCTTGAGCATGGGCGGGCGGAGTGAGCGGACGAAGAAGGTGGCGCGCGTGTCGGAAGGGGCGCGATTTCTAAGCAAGTTAGCGTGGCGAACGGGCGGCCTCGCCGCGTTTTACCCCCCTCGGCGAGGGCCCTGGGGAGAACTCCTGCTGCCCTCGCTGAACACTTGCGCTGACTGCGACCTAAGTACCTGAATTCTAATCACCCAGATGTTTTCACTCCTACGCCATCGGCTGAAGGCTAAGCCTGTGGATTCGGGCCTGCTGCCCCCCAGCATCCCCGACCCCGAGGCCGGCGATGACGGCGGCGCGGGCGGCCCCACGCGGGCGCAGATCGCCCTCGTGGTGGCGGTGGCGGCGCTGGGCTACTTCGTTGATATCTATGACCTGGTGCTGTTTCTCGTCGTGCGCGACCCCTCGCTGGCGAGCCTGGGCTATGCCGACGACGCCCTGATCAAGGTGGGCACCAACCTGTTCAACTGGCAGATGTCGGGCCTGCTGGTGGGGGGCATCCTCTGGGGCATCTTGGGCGACAAGCGCGGGCGGCTGACGGTGCTTTTTGGCTCGATCTTCCTCTATTCGATCGCGAACATCCTGAATGGCTTCGTGGTCGACACCGAGTGGTATGCCGTGCTGCGCTTCGTGGCGGGCATCGGCCTGGCGGGCGAGCTCGGCGCGGGCGTGACGCTGGTGGCCGAGCTGATGTCGCCGCGCACGCGGGGCTGGGGCACGACCATCATCGCCGCCTTTGGCCTGCTGGGCGCCGTGGCCGCCAGCCAGGTGGCCGGCGCGGACTGGAGCGCGCTGCTGGGCGTGGCCACCGAGTCGTGGCGCGTGGCCTACTTCATCGGCGGGGGCATGGGGCTGCTGCTGCTGTTGCTGCGGGTGCGCATGGCCGAGTCGGGCATGTTCAAGGCGGCGGAGCAGGCCAACGTCAGCCGCGGCAACTTCCTGCAGCTCTTCGCCAACCGGGCCACGCTGCTGCGCTATGTGCAGTGCATCGCCATCGGCGTGCCGATCTGGTATGTGATCGGGGTGCTGGTGGCGTATTCGAACAAAATCGGCGAGGAGGCCGGGCTCGCCCCGGGCACGGTCGTTGTAGGCACTGCGGTGATGTGGGCCTACATCGGCCTCTCGGCCGGCGACGTGGCCAGCGGCCTGCTCAGCCAGCTGCTCGGCAGCCGCAAGCGGGCCGTGGGCGCGTTCATGCTGCTGTCGGTGGCGGTGACGGGGCTCTATCTGCTGGCGGGCACGCTCAGCCTGACGGCGGTCTATGCGCTGTGCTTCGCGCTGGGCTTTAGCGGGGGCTACTGGGCCATGTTTGTGACGATCGGCAGCGAGCAGTTCGGCACGAACATCCGCGCGACGGTGACGACCACGGTGCCCAATTTCGTGCGGGGGGCGGTGGTGCCAATGACGCTGGCCTATGGGGTGCTGTTCCCGAGCCTGAGCCACCACGGGGCGGCGGCAGCGGTGGGGGTGGTGGCCTTCGCGCTGGGGCTGTGGGCGCTAGCGGGCCTGCCCGAGACCTTTGGCAAGAACCTGGACTACTATGAGGGGAGCTGAGGGCTTTAGCAGATCAGAGCTGGAGCAACTGGCCATGAAGTTTGCGAGTCTGTTAGGGGCCGCAATACCAGTTGCGGATTCAAGCCACCTGAGCGACGTCAAGCAGATGATCTCATCGGGCAAAATGCCCCTGAGTCAGCTCAACATGCTTGTGCGCGACTTTGCAGAGATGGCCTCCATCGCCCAAGACAGCGACCCGGCTTTCTTGAAGCAGTTAGTTGAAGAGGAACCACTAGTCAAGCGTCTGCTTAATGCAACGTCAAAAGACATCGTCGAACTGGTCAAGCGAGGACGCCTCTGCTCAGATAGCGAATGGGAAATAGTAAATGCTTATTTGGCAAATACCAGCAACTCAAAGCAGCGAGACAAACTTGGCCAGATGCTCAGGGAGTACGAGCATCGTGCTTCAAGGTCTAGCTAGCACGGCCTGTTATACTCTTCGTGCAGCTTTGGCAAGAACCTGGACTACTATGAGGGCAGCTGAGGGGGGGCTGATCACGAGCGATGCCCCTAAAAGCGCCCTGGGGAACCCAGCAGCCTGTGCCAAAAAGAAAAGCGCCCTGACCGCTTCGGGTTCCCGGTAAATAAGTAGCTTACGGTATAGTTCGCTGCGTAAGGGGGTCTAGGGGATGAAGCTGTACATCAAATACATGGTCAGCCAGCGATGCAAAATGCTCGTTCGCGAAGAGATCGCACGCCTAGGCCTGCACGCCGTGGTGGTGGACCTCGGCACGGTCGAGATCATCGAAGACATCACCCCCAGCCAGCGCGAGCAGCTCAACGCAGCCCTCAAGCGCTCAGGCCTCGAACTGCTCGACGACAAGCGCAACATCCTCATCGAGCGCATCAAAAACGTGATCGCCGAACTGATTCACCACACGGACGAAATGCCCAAGGTGAACTATTCGGAATATATCAGTGAGCGACTGGAATATGACTATACCTATCTGGCAAATATCTTCTCAGAGGTGAAGGGCACGACGATACAGCAGTACATCATCGTCAATAAAATCGAAAAGGTCAAAGAGCTGCTGCTGTATGATGAGCTCAGCCTAACCGAAATCTCCTATCGGCTGAACTATAGCAGTGTGGCGCACCTCTCGAATCAATTCAAAAAAATAACAGGCCTGTCAGCGTCTTATTACAAAAAGCTAAAACAAAAGCGGCGTGTCAATTTGGAGGACCTGTGATTTATGTACATCTGGCCGCGTTCGCTGTAAGGATAAAAAGGGAGGTATAGGCGAGCTTTGAGGGTGAGCATTATTCCCCTCACGCTTCCTCTAGATGAACCACAAGCCCTTCGTTCCAAACTTCACCTCCCCCAGCGACCCCGCCAAAGAGCAGCCCTCGGTCGCCTGGCCCGAAGCCCCGCTGCAGGCGCCTAGCGTTAACGATGCGCAGATTCCGGCTCCCAAGCCGGGCCCAAACCCCAGCCCGAGCCCCTCGCAGCAGCCCGGCCACCAGCCCGCTCAACAGCCTGGCCATCAGCCTGCTCAGCTGCCGGGCCACCAGCCGGGAAGCAGCACAGACCACGAGGTCGAGGTGCCCCAGCCGAACCATCCCGGTCAGAGCGAGCCGCTGACGCCCGTCGGCGAGCCCAAGACGGAGAAAACCCAACTGCTCGCGTCTGAGTCGCCCTATCCGCAGGGCAAACCGTTGCAGGCCGAAAGCCCGCACACCAGCAGCTCGTCGCATGGCCTGCCCAAGGCCGCCCGCCTAGGCGATAAGCACCCCAACGTGTCGTCGAGCCTGCGCTAAATCACAAGCCCGTTAGATGTAATTCAGATTTCGCAAGCATTGATTTCATCGAAGCCAGATTTGCGACTTTCTAAGCCATTGATCCACTCCTCTTATCTCACTCTCACAATGGGTAATCTCCTCTATCTCTTGGCCGTTCTGTTCATCATTGCATGGGCATTGGGCTTTTTTGTGTTCAGTGCGCACTACTTGGTGCATGTGCTGCTGGTGATGGCGCTGATCGCCATTATCCTGCGCGTGATTCAAGGCCGCAGTGCGATCTGATCGTTAGGTAAAAATGCGTGATATCTGTATCTCTATGTGAGCAGGATGTAACGCAATACTCACCTTCAACACAGACCTTTGTATTCAATCACAATCCCTTTTTTCACAACCCCATGGTAACTTCAAAAGAACTGCTCGGCAATTGGAACCAAGCCAAAGGTAAGCTCAAGCAACAGTTTGCCACGCTGACCGACAACGATGTGCTGCTGGTCGAAGGCAAAGAAGACGAAATGCTCGGCAAGCTGCAGACCAAGCTCGGCAAGAGCAAAGAAGAAATGCACAAGCTGATCGCCGGCTTGAAATAAGCATCAAACTCACAGACACACTTACATTCTCTTCACCTACCGTTTAGTACAAATGAAAAATTTCTTGAAACTAGGTAGTGTGCTCGCGCTCATGATCACTGTGGTGGTCATGGGCTGCAGCACACCCGCCCAAAAAGTCGAAAATGCCCGTGGCGACGTCACAGACGCCCGCAAAGATGTGAAAGACGCGAAAAGCGACCTCAAAGACGCCAAGCGCGACCTCGTGAAGGCTGAAAACGACTATGCGCTCGACATGGCGCAGTATCGTCAGGATGCAGCGGAACGCATCGCAGCGAACAACCGAATCATCGCTGATTTCAACGCCCGCGTGGCAAGCGAACGCGCTGAAGCGCGCGAAGACTATCGCCGCCGCATCGCCGTGCTGGAGCAGCGCAACACCGATATGAAGCGCAAACTGGACGAATACAAAGCAGACGGCAAAGAAAACTGGAACCGCTTTAAGTCAGAGTTCAGCCGCGACATGGATGAGCTCGGCAAAAGCTTCAACGAGTTCACCTTCGGCAAGAAGCAGTAGTAGGATTCTTTAGATAGGGTTAATATGACAGTCAGGGTCTCGATGAGACCCTGGCTGTTTTGGCGTTCAGCGTGCCGATGTCCTGAGCCGTCTCAGCGCTGGCGCCTGAGGCTGGCGAAAAAGGCGTCGCGCTGGCGCAGGTCGGCAGTGGATGAGCGCTGGCGATAGCTCAGCACGACATTGGTCGTGCCGTCGAAACACACGTGAAACAAGACGGGATCCACACGGTCGCCCTCGCGCATCTCAAACTTGACCTCAGCAGCCTTCATCCCCTCGATCGTAGTGAGGCGATAGCCGATCAGGCGCCCGCCGGGCAGGTTCATCGAGTTGCGGATGTAGCTGTCCCAGGCCTCGGGGCTGGCGGTGAGGCCGTCGATCTGTGCCGCCGTGGCCCCCTGCAGGCTAAAGTCGATGAAGATCGCCAAGAACGTGGCGGTGCTATCGGGCAGGCGCAGGCGATAGCTCACCTGAATGCCCTCACGCTCGCGCACCGGCGCCTGTGGGAACGCCAGCGACACCCCACCCTCGCGAATGACAACAGGTCTGCTGCCCAGCGAAGCCTCTTCGGCCGCCGGCTGTGCCCTAGCGGCGAATGACACGGCAACGAGCAGAGCCAAAGCACAGAATCGGCGCATAAGCAGGGGGCTGGGGTGAGCGGTGTGTGTGGGACAAGGGGAAGCGCGGGAGGATCGTTCCAGTCTGGGCGAGGCCGCTGCGCTGGCCTTGCCTAAGAGAGTCGGCACCCGCGCGCGGGGTTGCATGCCTGGGGCGTGTCGAGCCCCGAGCCTCAGCCTCCCCAGAAGCTGAACATCCGTACCTCGACCTCGGGGGCCTCGGGTAAGCGTCGGTAGAAGGCGATGGCCTCGGCGTCGTCGCCCTCGGCCAGCACAAAGGCCGCGCTATGGCCCTCGGCCTCAGCCCAAGCGCGCACGTGCGCGACGAGGGCTCGGCCGATGCCCCGGCGCTGGTGGTCGGGGTGCACGGCGAGGTCCCACAGCAGGGCCTCGGTGGAGCGAAGGTCAGAGGCCAGCACGAGCTGCACAGTGGCGACGCCCAGCACCGTGCCATCAGCCGCTTCGGCGAGAAACAGATGGTAGTTCGGCCGGGCTAGTACGCGATCGAGCTCGGCCGGGCTCAGCGGCACAGCGCTCAACTCAAAGGTGAGCCAGAGCACCTGAGTGGCAGCGGCCACTTGGTCGGTCCGCTCGGCACGACGAATGGTGTAATCGGGGGTCATGCAAGTGGGCAGCTAAGCCGCCCGTGACACCCGCAAAAAAAGGGCCGAGGTTACCCCCGGCCCTTACCTGAAACTAACAAAACAACATGATGTATATTGATTACCACCGCCTAAAGCGGATGGTTCCAGGGCCCTGGGTCGGCGATCAGTCTAGATCGTTTCCAAGTGTGCCGAGGGCCTTTTTGACATCGATGCGGGCGGTGAGCACGTCGAGCAGGGCGTTGATGTAGTTGTTCTGCGCGGTTTTGTATTCGCTCTCGGCCTGCACGACCTCGAGGCTCGAGCCCACCCCTTGCTGATACTTGACTTGGGCCACACGGTAAACCTCGTTGGCCAGATCGGCATTGCGCTTTTGGCTCTCGAGGGTGCGCAGGGCGTTGGTGAGGTTGGTGCGGGCGTTGGCCAGCTCGAGGTTGAAGCTGTTGAGCAGTTGCTCTTCGTCGGACTGCGATTTCTGCAGGCGAAACTTGGCCTGCTCCACCTGCGAGCGCCGCTGGAACGAGGAGAAAATCGGCACGTTGAGCGTGATGCCCACCTGCTGTGTGGCAAACCAGAACGCGTCGCGGCGAAACATGCCCGCAAAGACGTCGTTAAACGTGCCCGAGCCGATGCTGTAAAAGCCACGGATGGACGGATAGGCGTTGTAGCGGTAGCGGCGCACGTCGATCTCGTTCAGGCGCTGCTGCACCTTGAGGGCCTGGTACTCGGGGCGGGCGTCAGGGCTCAGCTCGGCGCTCAGGCCAGCCTCTAACGTTTCGACCGAAAAGTTCGTGGGGATCGAATCGGCCAGCGTGATCGCCTCGCGCACCGGGTAGCCCATCTGAAACTTGAGCAGGTTCTGACTCAGCTGCGCAAACGAACGCGCGGCCTCGAGGTCGGTCTCGAGGTTGGTGAGGCTGACCTGGGTGCGCTGATAGTCCACGTTCTCGGCCAGGCCTTGGTCAGCGGCGGCCTTGGTGTCGGCCACCAGCTTTTTGAGGCGGTCGATGTTGGCGCCGATGAGGCCGATGCGGCGCTCGTTCACCTGCACGGCGTAGTAGGCCTTGGCCACAGCGGCGATGGTCTCGACCTCGTTGCGCTTGGTGGCCTTGCGGGCCAGGTCCACATAGATGCGGGCCGCACGCAGGCCTAGGAAGTAGCGCCCGTCGAAGATGAGCTGGTCGAGCTGTAGACCGACGTTCGCGTTGTTGAAAGGCTGAAAGCGCGTAGGAATGAACCCCTGGGCAGTGGGATCGCCCGTGACTAAGGAGGCGGGGGCAGCGAACAGCGGCACCTGCGGCAGCACGTTCACCTGGGCCGAGCCGTTGATCTGGGGCAAGCCGATGGCGAGGTTTTCGGTGACGACCTGGTCGGCGATGAGCTCATCGACCTTGGCATTGCGCAGGGTCACGTTGTGCTGCAGGGCATAGTCCACGCACTGGCGCAGGCTCAGGGGGCCGGTGGCAGCGGGGGCCTGCGCCTGCGCGCGGCTCAGCAGCGGGGCGCCGAGCGCCAAGCTCAGCAGCAGCACCCGTGTGACAAGGGTCATAACGAAGAGGGGGATGGGATGGACGGTAAGGCGGCCGTGAGCTGCTCGAGGCGCGCGAGGCCCTTAGACGTGCAGAGGCTGCGAATGAACATGAGCTCGCCGTGGCGGATGATGCGCTGGAAACCGTAGCGCGTGGGGGACACCAGCTCAGAGGCCACCACGCCCTGCATGGCTGCCACATGAAAGCGCGCCACAAACTCAGCATCGAGGTCGGCCATATAATAGCCGTCGCGCTGGCCCCAGCGCACGTTGGCGATGATGTAGTCGAGCATGTAGTGCAGGTCAAACTCTTCCCAGACCTTCCAGGCTTGGGGGAAGTATTTGTTGATCTCCTGCGGCAGGGCGGGGTTGACGTTCGAGAGGTGCTCAAAGTCGCAGACGATGCAGTTGAGCATCTGCTCGAGGGGGTCTTGGGCCTTGGCCTGCATCTCTTCGTACTGGGCCTGCATAAAGGCGATGTGGCCCTTTAGTCCAGCCACGACGAGATCTTCTTTGGTGGCGAAGTGCTGGTAGAGGGTCTTTTTGGAGATGCCGAGGCGCTGGGCCACGTCGTCCATGGTCAGGCTGCGCACGCCGTGGCGCATGGCCATCTCCATAAAGGCGGCCAGGATGCGTTCGGCGAGGTCGGGGGCGCCCATGGAGCGGTGCTTAGGGAAGTTGATCGGCTACAAAACTCAGGAAACTTTGGAAATGTTCGACGTTTCCTGAGAATAGAATTCGAAACATTTCTTAAAAACTCTCAGTCGAGGGCGCCCGAGGCTGTGGACAGCCGCAACAGTTAGGCCGTTTGACCTACAAATCGGTAACCCGGCCTGAAGGGGGCTGAGCTTCTCGCCCTAGGCAGCACGAGGTAAGCAGGCGCGCGCCATTCCCCCCACCCCATTCCTCCGGGGCGCATTCGGCGCTGTGTGACGAGGCTAGGACGCGCCTCACGGCCCGCTCAGGTTTGTGCTACCAACTCATCCCGTCATGAACCCCACCACGCCCGCCAACTCCACCGCCACCGCCCCATCGCCGGCGCTGGCCACCACGCTCGTCCGCATCGCTGAGAAGCAGGCCGCCCGCTACGAGGCCCTGCTCGATCGACCCGACACCGATAGCAAAGTGCTGCACGCCGAATGCCGCATGCTCGTCAGCGTCGTGCGCGCCGCGCAGAGCCTGCAGCCCCGCCCCAGCGCAGCCAGGGCCGCATCTGCCCCCAAGCCACAGCACACGCACGCACAGCCTGCGCCGAAATCCGCGCCGCAGGTGCCCACCGACCCGAAGGCGCGCTTCGGCGCCCAGCCCGACGAGGCCATCGTCACCCCCCCCGACGCGCCCGGCCTCACCTTTGAGCAGCGGCAGGCACGCTATTCTGCTGACCTTGCCCGCGCCACTGGCTTCTACAAGGCTGACGAACTCGAGGCCGCCGCCCGCGCCCTCGGCGTGTGACCCTACCCCCACCTACCGTAGGGAGGGGATCAGGCACGAGTCGAAGCCCGCATGCTCAGGAGCCCAGCCCCCTACCCCAGCGCCGCCAGACTCGCCTCGAGCGCCCGGCGCTTGGCCTCGGCGTCGGCTTGCTTCTGCCGCTCGCGGGCAAGCACGTCGGGCTTAGCATTCGCCACGAACTTCTCGTTGCTCAGCTTGGCCTCGACGCTGCGCAGGAAGCCCAGGGTGTAGTCGAGTTCGCTCTGCAGGCGCTGGCGCTCGGCACCGGCATCGGCCAAGGGCAATTCAGCATAGACCTCGTGCTGCTTGAACACGAGCGCGGCCGAGCCCGCCGGCTGCGCTGCGGCGAACGTGATTTCACCCAAGCCCACCATGCGGCGGATCAGAGGCAGGTGCGCCTCGAACAGCGCGGGGCGGTCGGTCTTGATCGTCAGCGGCAGGGCCTCTTTCATCGGCAGGTTGCGCTCGTTGCGCAGTGCGCGCAGCTGCGTGGCCAGGGTCTGGACGAGGGCCATGTCGGCCAGGCGCTGTTCGGCATCCGCCGGTGCGGCGAACGCCGCAAGGCGCGTGGTGGCCAGGCTGGCATCGGCCGCGCGCGGGCGCAGCAGGTGCCACACCTCTTCGGTGAGGAAGGGCATGAACGGATGCAGCAGCTGCATGAGCCGCTCGAACGTATCGACCACCGCCTCGAAGGTGGCGCGCGGCAGGGGATCGCTCACGCCGTCTTTGCTGGCGGGCTTGAGCAGCTCGAGGTACCACGAGCAGAAGTCGTCCCAGATCAGCTTATAGACCGTCATGAGCGCGTCAGACAGGCGGAAGCTGTCGAACTGCTGCGCCAGCTCGTCGGCCACTTGGGCCAGGCGGGCGTCCATCCAAGCCTGGGTGAGCTGCTGAGCGGTGGTGGCGGGTTTGTCATCGAGCTGAGTCGACCAGCCCGCGACGAGGCGCAGCGCGTTCCACACCTTGTTGACGAAGTTGCGGCCCTGCTCGCACAGCTCTTCGTTGAACAGCAGGTCGTTGCCCGCGGGTGAGCTCAGCAGCATGCCCATGCGCACGCCGTCGGCGGAATACTTGGCGATGAGCTCGAGCGGATCGGGACTGTTGCCGAGGCTCTTCGACATCTTGCGGCCCTGCTTGTCGCGCACGATGCCGGTCAGGTAGACGTCGCGGAAGGGCACCTCACCGCGGAAGTGCAGGCCCGCCATGATCATGCGCGCCACCCAGAAGAACAGAATTTCGGGCGCGGTGACGAGCGTGGCCGTGGGGTAGAACGCGTTCAGGTCGGCATTGCCCTTAGGGTACTGACCATCGGGGCCCTTGGCAAACACCGACGCGTCGAAGACGGCGATGGGCCACAGCCACGACGAGAACCAAGTGTCAAGCACGTCGGGGTCTTGCGTGAGCGGGCCAGGCAGGCCGCGCTGCTGGGCCTGGGCCTCGGCGGCGGCCTGCGTGCGGGCGCAGACGAGGGTTCCATCGGCGGCCGTCCACACGGGGATGCGGTGGCCCCACCAGAGCTGGCGCGAGATGCACCAGTCCTGCACGTTCTGCATCCAGTGGCGGTAGGTGGCGATGAATTTATCCGGGTGCAGGCGCACGTCGCCGCGCTCGACTGCGGCGAGGGCGGGGGCCGCGAGGGCCTTCATATCGACCCACCACTGCTCGAGCAGGCGCGGCTCGATGACGGCCCCGGTGCGTTCGCTCGTGCCGACGTTGTGCATCAGGCGCTCTTCTTTCACCACGAAGCCCTTTTCGCGCAGCAGCTCGATGCTCTTGGCACGGCCCTCGAAGCGATCGAGGCCCGCGTAAAGGATCGAGCGTGCGTTGAGCCGCCCGTCGGCGTCGAGCACGTCGTAGTCGAGCTCAAGACCATGGCGCTGGCCGACGGCATAGTCCACCTTGTCGTGGGCGGGCGTGATCTTGAGCGCGCCGGTGCCAAACTCAGGGTCGACGTCGGCGTCTTCGATGACGGGGATCGTGCGCTCGAGCAGCGGAATGCGCACGTGCATCCCGACGAAGCGTTTGTAGCGCGGATGGTCCACCGCGACGGCGATGGCCTGGTCGGCGGGAATGGTCTCGGGCCGTGTGGTGGCCACCTCGAGGTGTTCGCCGGTGTCGTTGCCGTTTGCATCCACCACGGGGTAGCGCACGGTGACGAGGGGGTCGGTCATCTCGCGGTAGATGACCTCTTCGTCCGACACGGTGGTGAGGGCCTGGGGGTCCCAGTTGACGAGGCGCTTGGCGCGGTAGATGAGTCCGCGCTCGTAGAGGTCGACGAAGGTGTCGACGACGGCCTGGTAGTAGTCGTGTTCGGGCCCTCGGTCGAGCGGCGCCGCGTCGCGGCGAAACTGCGGGTCGGCGGGTGACTCCATGGTGTAGGCCAGGCGGCGCCAGTCGAGGCCCGCGCCCAGGGCGCGCAGCTGCTCGAGGATGATGCCGCCGTATTTGTTCTTCCACTCGATGGCGCGCTCGAGAAAGCGCTCGCGGCCGATCTCAGCCTTGCTGGTGCCCTCGCTGCGCAGCAGCTGCACCACCTTGGCCTCGGTGGCGATCGAGGCGTGGTCGACGCCCGGCACCCAGAGGGCGTTGTGGCCCTCGAGGCGGCGGCGGCGCACGAGCAGGTCTTGAATCGTGTTGTTGAGCATGTGGCCCATGTGCAGCACCCCCGTGACGTTGGGCGGGGGGATGGTGATGACATAGGGCGGGCGCGCGGGCTCGACGCTCGACATGGACGCATCAGGGGCGTCGGCCTCGAAGCAACGCTGCTCGAGCCAATGGGCATACCATCGCGGCTCGGCGGTGGTGGGGTCGTAGGTTTTGGGCAGCTGATCGGGGGCCGTCATGGGTGCTGGCAAGGGTGCTTGGGGCGCCGTTTTGAGGGCGCAAAGGTACGCGCCGGGCGTGGGCTTTGGCCCGAGGGTAAGCTCGGTGGCCGGTATATTTGACCATGCGTATTGCCATCGTCGCCTTTGAGCAGTTCACGGATATTGACGTCTTTCTCGCATGGGATCTGTTCAATCGGGTGCGGCGCGAAGACTGGACGGTGCAGCTGGTGGGCACCGCCCCGACGCACGTGTCGGCCTCGGGCCTAGTCACGCCCATGCACCAAACCGTGGAATGGGCCAACGACGCCGATCTGGTGTTTTTCTCGAGCGGGCCAGGCACGCGGCGGCTGTATCAAGACGCCGACTATTTGGGGCGCTTTCGGCTTGACCCGACGCGGCAATACATCGGGTCGATGTGCAGCGGCGCGCTGATTCTGGCTGGGCTTGGGCTGCTCGGGCCGACCGCCACGACCTACCCCACCAGCCGCACAGCGCTCGAGGCGATGGGCGTGACGGTGGTAGAAGAAGACCTGGTGGTGCACGGGCGCGTGGCCACTGCCGCAGGCTGCCTGGCGGCGCTGCAGCTGGTGGGCTGGATGCTCGAGCAGACCGAGGGCCCGGCGATACGCGACTATGTGCTGAAGTCGGTGCAGCCGATCAGCCAAGGGCTGCAGTGCAGCTATGGCCAGCCGCTGCCAGCAAAGGCCGTGCTGGCGGGGTAAGGTGAGATGGATGCGTTGCGGGCCGAGGCGGCCTCGTCAGGGGTCTACAGCCTGCCGCCTGCGGTGGAAGCCCTCCACGGTCGGGCGAAGTTTGGTCTTCTACGCTTTTTGCGCGTCGGGGCGGGCGGCTACTTGCCGCCTGCGGCGGAAGCCCTCCACGGCCGGGCAGGCCGCGGGTGGTTGCGCTTCGGACTCGTTCGCCTCGCCAATCGCATGCGATTAGCTCGCCGAACGCAAGGTCCTCATCGCAACCCCCTGTTAGGGGGCGTCAGCTGCGCTGACGCTAGGATTTGGTTTTGTGAGTGCTCGCAGTCGTGTGTCATTCTGAGCGCAGCGAGGAATCTGGGATGCGGCTTGTCGCGTCAGTCGAGGATGATGCGAGTGGTCGCTGCTCAGATGCTTCGGCCCTACAGTCTTCCGTATTATACAAAACTTAGCTGCTAGAAGAAGAGAATACTAAGTGGCTTTAGGGTAGACCAGTAGCGCTAAATAGGCTTGAATTGATTTCTAAAATATAGAAGTTGCCTATCAAGTAGCGTTGTGGCAGCAGCTTTAGAGGCAATTTCATTCAGATTGGCAAAGTTTGAGGCCTCTCCTATACTTTTTCTGTAAATCTCGAACTGTTCAAGAGTTTTTTCTCTTTTGCTCTTGTTACACTGCTCGCAGGAACAAGCAAGATTATCCATCGAATCTTTTCCACCTTTTGATAGGGGCAAAATATGATCTAAATGCATATAAGAGAATATAATTTCTTTATGACAATAACTACATCTTTTATTTGAAAAAAACCAAATTGCATACCTATCATACATATTCCATTTTTTTCCTTCTAACAATCTTCTTGCAAATGAACGGTCATCAGCTTTATCTAAATTTTTTAATCTATACTGCCGTGAATATTCATTCATGCACGTTCTACACTTCCACCTAAAACCGCCATCCTTATTATGTCCAAAAAAAGAAGAATTTAAGGGCTTCTCTTCAGAACAATAGCGACAAACGCGAGTAGTCATGTCGATGATTTTATTAAGTTCGAAAATTAATTGTTTCTAAACTCAGAGTCAGCTATTAAATAGTAACTATTAATGCTGCCCCTACCCTCACGCCCCAATCAGCACGAAGGCGCCCCAGTAGTAGGGGTCGGGGTATTTGAGCATGAGGTCGCGCTGCGCCTGCTGGAAGGCGGCGGCGAGCGGGCGCCCGGCGAGCCAGTATTTGTAAAAGCTGGTCATCAGCTGCTGGCTGGCGGCATCGTCCACACGCCAGAGCGAGAACACGAGCGCGCGCGCGCCGGCGAGCTGGATGGCGCGCTGGAGTCCAAACACACCCTCGCCGGCCTGCACCTCACCTAGGCCCGTCTCGCAGGCCGAGAGCACGACCAGGTCGGTGCCGCGCAGGTTGAGCGTCAGCGCCTCGAAGGCGGTGAGCACGCCGTTGTCGCCCGGCTGAGGGGCCACGCCGTCGATCTGCTGCACGGCGCGCTCGGCGCCCGCCAGCAGCAGGCCGGAACGCAGCAGGGGGTTCTCGGCGGCGCGCTCGGGCTGCACGCCAAAGACGAGCGTGCCCGACTCGCCCACGTCGGGCAAGAAGAAGCCGTGGGTGGCGACGTGCAGCAGGCGTGGGGCGGCCACGCCCTTGACCTTGAGTTCAGAGGCGTTGGCGGCGGTGAGCAGGCTGGGCGCCCAGCCGGCGGTGCGTAGCAGGGCCTGAATCTGCGTGACCTCGGTGAGCGTGCCGGGCAGGGGCTCGATGGTCTTCTCGACGGCGCGCTCGGTGCTGCCGCTGGCGCTGGTGCCGATGACGCCGAAGTCGGCGGCGCCGACGAGGGTGGCGGTCTTGGCGGCGTTCGCCTTGGGCGCTTTCACACCGGGCAGATCGCGCGTCGAGACGAGTGTGCGCAGGGCCAGCTGGTCGAGCACATAGCGGCCCTCGGGCGCGCGCAGCGTGGGCAGGCTGATCTGATTGTACACCCCATCGGGCGCGACGAAGGCGGTCTTGACGTTCGCGAGCGCGGGGGCGAGCCAGGCCCAATAGGCGCCGTAGGAATCGGTGTCGGCAGATTTGCTACGGATGGCGCGGCGGTAGCGGGCCAGGGCGCGGCCCTCGAGCTCGGCGCCGGTGGTGGTCGAGACGACGGTAGGGCGCCCGCCCGCCGTGACCACTAACGCGGCATAGGTGACACCACCCGTGAAGCGCGCGTCGTAGGTGCGCACGCGGACGAGCTCGACGGCGGCCTCGCCGGGGGCGAGGGCAGCGGCCACCTTCTCCCACGTCGGGGGGGCGGCGCTGAGCGCGCCGGCGAACTCAGCACTGGCGGCCGAGAGGCGTTTTTCTAAGCCACTGCGCACCCCCTCGAGCGAATCGGGGCGCAGGCCGGCCTCGGTCTGATCGGCGCGGCTGAGGGTGTAGGCGTGGGCCAGCTGTTCACTCACGCGCTGCCACTGCTGATAGAGGGCGACGAGCTTGGGGTCTTTGCCACTGAGGATGCGCTCGCGCAGCTGGGTGCTGCTGCTGAGCAGCATGGCCTTGGTGGCGAGCTGCTGGTTATATGCGTCGGCGGCGAGGCTGGGGTCGGCGGCGGCGTTGGCGACGGCATAGTTGGTGAAGCGCTCTAGGCGGGGGCGCAGCGTGGCCCAGTAGCGGGCCTTTTCGGGTTCGCTCATGGCGGCGAAGAAGCGCTGGGCATTCGTCAGCCAGGCCGTCTGCAGGCGACGCAGGGTGGGCGTGGCCTCGGCGGTGCGCCCGGCCTGCCAGGCGGTGAGGGCCAGAGCCTCGTCGGTGTCGAGGTAATCGGGGTGGTTGGTGCCCAGGGTGGCCTCGCGCGTGGCGCGGGCAGCGCTGAGCTGGGCCGTGGCCTCATCGAGCCGACCCGTGACGCGGTAGAACGCGCCGAGGTTGTGCTGTAGGGCGGCGGTGCTCGGGTGGGCGTCGCCGAACTTGGCTCGAGTGATGCTCAGGGCCTGCTGCAGCAGGGGCTCGACCTGATTGGTCTTGCCCATCTGCAGATAGAGCGCGGCGCGGCCACCGAGCAGGCGGGCGATGTCGGGGTGGTTGCGCCCGCTGAGGCGGCGCTCCTGCCGCTCGAGCGCGGTGGCGTAGAAACCGTCGGCGGCGTCATACTGCCCCTGGGCCTGGGCGACCAGGGCGCGGTTGCCCAGAATCTGGATGGGCAGCACGCCGCGCGGCGCAGCTTGGTTGGCGAGCTCGAAGGCCTCGGCGAGCAGTTTGGCGGCCTCGTCGGCCTGGCCGATGGCATAGCGCAGCATGGCGCGGTTGTTCAGCGCGATGGCGCGGGCTTCGGGGCGGTCGGCCTTCGCCAGGCCCTCGGCGGCGGCGCTGATGGCCCGCTCGGCCCGGGGGAAGTCGCCGCGGCGCTGAGCGGCCACGGCTAGGTTGTTGCGGGCGGCAAGGGTGGCCTCGGCGTCGTCGCCCATGTGGCGCGCGCTGAGCTCGGCGGCGCGCGACAGCACCGAGTCGGCCTCGGCGAAGCGACCCAGCGCCAACAGCGTCAGGCCGAGGTTGCCCAGCGCCCGCGCGCGGGGGATGCCCACGCCCGACGTGTCGCGATCATACAGCCGCAGGGCTGAGTTGAATAGGTCGCGGGCACTGCGCAGGCTGCGCTGGCGGTAGAACCACTCACCGGCGTTGTTGTAGCGGCGGGCGGCAACGCTGTCGGGCTCGGTGGCGCGGTCCACAGCGTCGCTGCCGATGGACTCGGGGTTGTTCGCGCGGTCGCTGATACCGCCCGTGGCGGCGCTGAGGGCCCCCTGGCGGCCGCCGGCCAGCGCCCCCCGCAGCGTGCCGATCAGGCGAGCCGTCAC
>VYMD01000524.1_pt1 | contig 16214 bp, 18 predicted proteins | sample 5115311 | NCBI WGS metagenome assembly VYMD01 (sample SAMN12291779, study PRJNA351875) | freshwater metagenome | isolation source: freshwater lake | place: USA: Michigan, Wintergreen Lake | collected 2013-08-08
AGTCTTCCCAATCCTGAAGCTATTATTGCACTACGTCCCACAGAAGCCTTACAAGCTCAATTATCTCTGCTCTTAGAGAAAAATCGGACAGGGGGTTTGACTCCTGACGAGGAACAGCTATGACAACACTATCAATATTTAGAGCATATTGTCAGAATGGCGAAAGCTAGGGCATTTTTGAAGCTTAACGACTCTCAAACCCCATGAGCAAAACCTATATTCCTGTTGAGCGATCGCCTTTTGGATAATTTTAAGGTTGAGTGCCGAGACTTTACAATTAGTATCTAACAACAAATCACTCATTACATATATTCCTTAAAATCTTCTAAAGGCTCATCAAAATTATCAGGTAAGGTAGAACAAATGTTACTTTTAAGATGCCTGAACGACTCAATGCTCCTGGATAAAATACTATTATAGCATTTATAGACAAACGTTGCCTCATATAAATTAAACCGTGCTTCTCCCTGTGTCTTGTATAATTTCTTCTATAGGATAGAAGACAGCGCGAGTGACAGTTCAGAAAAACCGGGAAGTTTAACAGATTCATTTGGCAAATAAATTCGTTTCAGGCGATAATTAAACTGTCCGTCATGTTCCTGATAAGGTTGGTTGTAAGTTTCTAGCTGGTTATTGACAAGATTGACTATCCAATAGTCTAAAATACCAGCTTCAGCATACAAACGGAGTTTAGTTTCTTGGTCATACTTCAAGGTAGAATCTGCAACTTCTATAAGCAATAAAATATCTTCAGGATGGGGATGGGAAGATAGATAATTGTCCTCTTGATTGCGGACAATAGCAACATCAGGCTGAGGCTCACTATCCCCAGGTAAAATAATTGGTTCCTGTCCTCGGACAATCGCTTGTTTACCCAACAGTAAAATTAATTGCTGAACTAAAAGTGTATTACAAACTGAGTGAGGTGGCTTTTTAGTAGGCATTTGTATAATCTCTCCTCGAATTAATTCCACCCGTTCTTCTTCTCCAAAAAATCCTAAGTCCCCCAGGCGATGATATTCTTCTAAAGTAAAGTAACGGCGCATGACTGTCAGCATTTTCTGACCTCCTGATGTAATTTTAGATTTTAGATTGGTAATTATTTACGAAGCATACTTACCAAATTAGGCTCTTCTCGACTTTGTGTGATAATTTTTGCTTATGGAATTGTGAAATGCTTATTGGGAAAGACTTTTAGGACTATTTTGCGAAAGAAACTATCAGTATAGACTTCGTTTCCACACAGAAACCAGAAGAGCCCAAATTAACCTTTTGTAACATTGATTTCGTAGGTGGCAGATTCCATTGCTTTGTCGATGTAACTGGCTAACATTTCTCTGCTCTTAAACTCTTGCTCACTAGGATACTCCCTCGTCTGCCTTCAGCGCAATCTCGTTCTATGGGACCAAAATTATCACCTGATTCGCCTGCTTCTGTAGTGCGATCGCTTTTTAAAGCTTTCTTTTCATCCCCTGAAACCGCTACAAGTTAGAGGATAAAGGGGTTTTGAGGATTTTAGCCGCCCGATTAATTCATTAGTTCTACTTACAAATTAGGTCATTATACCATAAAGTGACCCTTTAAAGTTAATATAAATCTAATATTACAGGAAAAATTAGACCCGCTCAAAAAAATACCCTATCTGTAGCGGTACAAGTTTTGTAGTAACACCATCTGTAGAGTTTTTGCCTAACTGATCTAACATCCATGCTTAGTAATACTTCAAAGATGCTACATCTGAGAGAGTAAGATATTTTTGGAGATTACGATTAAATAGCATCTGGTTTCATCTTTGAAAGCGATCGCATCTCTTGATTTTCTGAGAAAAGCGGGCGTTTTTTAGACTTTCCTTGAATAAATCCAGCAATAAATCCCTGAAATCGCAACAAATCAGCATATAAAAGAGTTTTACTCATTCTAGTTAAGGTAAATCGGGTTTAATCTCTTAAATCTGTCGGATTAATTCATTTGTTCTACTTAAAGGTTTAGGGGATTATACCATAAAGTGACGCTTGAAAGTTAATATAAATCTAATATAATTTCCGATAAAAGTTAATATTCTGCTCGAAAAAACCTATTAGAAAAGTATTAGTTTTAGAGATTGCCATCAGAAAAAATAAAACTTATTCTGGTATCAAAGGTGATGAAAGCAATCACTTTTAACCCCAAAGACAAGACGTTTTGCTTATAGCATTATGGCTAACTCGAAAAATTCAGAAATGGATTTTTGAGATTGTCTTAAGGGTGTAGAGCGAAAAATGAGATAAGAAACGTGGATAGATACCTGTTAGGAATGCCAAGAACTTCAGCCATCGGTCGATAGACAGCTTCAACGAAAACGCTAATCTGCTTAACCCGAACTCAAGTTAATTACCACTTTCTTGGAGGCAATAGAAATATGCTGTTAACTCTCAATAACATCAAGAAAAACTATCAGAAAAATAATCAATTTATAAGAGAAGAAACTAATTTGTTAAAAAGACTAATTCGAGGAGAACAGAAAGCTTTTTGGTCTCTTTGGTTGCCACATCAAGACTACCTTTATTTCCGTTGTATAACTTGGATGGGAGGCAACTGCAAAGATGGAGAAGAAGCCCTGAGTCGAGCCATTATCAAAGCTTATGAAAAAATGCCAATTCATGCTGAGAAAATTACTAATCCTAAAGCTTGGCTGACTCGCATGACTCACAATCTTTGTGTAGATATTCATCGAGAACGCCAGCGCCAAGTCAGCAATGTGGAAGATATTGAAACTGTCTCAGAAAATGAAAATTCAACTTCAATGTTAAGCTGGCAAACTCCTGATTCTCTGATGCTTCAAGAAGAAATGGAAGAACAGATCCGCCAAGCTATTGAGCTTCTCCCATCCAGGCTGCGAGAACCATTTGTCCTACGGTTTTATCAAGAGATGTCCTATCCAGAAATTGCCGAAAAGCTGGCTATTTCTAATAGCAATGTTCGCAAGCGCATCCAACAGGCGCGAGAGGCATTACAGCGACAATTGGGCGAATATCTCTAGTTTACATTTAGTAGGGGCAATCCCCCCGTGGTTGCCCCACAATTGCCATTGTAATTTTCGTTTTTTTTATAGCGTTTCTGATTCACAAGAGGTACATTCCCGATCCTGAACAGTTTAATCAGCAAAGGTTTAACTGTGCCGCACAGATGCGAGAACCGCTATATCATCAATTGCTCTGTTTTCTCAACTCCTGAAAATCAGTGGCAATATCATCCTCAGTAAGTCCTGTTTCAGCCAGCATATTACTGAGTTTAGTGACAGCTTGGCGTAAAGACTCTAGAACTTTTTTCTGAGATTGAGAGTGAGCGGGAGTATAATAACCAATCGTTTCCCCATTATTTGTCAAAGCAATGGGTTCTTGATTTTCCCTCGTGTACTTATACAGATGATCTCTAAACTCACGGATTCCGACTGATTGAATCGCTGACATCAATTTTACCTTTTTGTGTACACAGATGTTGTGCATTTAAACTGGGTATTAGGGTGTTAAACAACAAACTATGAAACTCACTCTGTCCGGCGCTCCCCTGCTCCCCTGCAACCTCAAATACCAATTAAAATGATGAACAGCTGATGACGAGCCAATATTTGCTTGATCAGATGGCTTCTTTTTCTGATTGAAGGGCTAAAATGGATTAAACGCCCAAATGACACCAGCCAGAAAGCCCATGCAAGTTACCTTCGAGCTACCTGATGAAGTTGTCACCCAGCTTCAACCCTTTGAAGATAAGCTACCGCAAATCCTAGGGTTAGGGTTGCGAGAATTTAAGGCTATTGCTCAAGAAGGGTTTTCGGGAATGGCTGAAGTTTTGGAATTTTTGGAATTTATACCTTTGACTATTGCTACAAGTGGGAATCATGGAGTGATACCATTTTTCTTTATTCGCGTCACAACGAATGCAGGCTTGGCAAGCATTCGAGCGTGGATGTCTGTCATGGATTTAGAAATTTGGTATGAGTCGAGAGAGAAAAAAATCGGTGCTAACTCGAAAAATTCACACATGGGGTTTGGGAAACGTCTTAAGAGTGTCGATGAATAACGCTTAGGGGTACGAGCATGATTATTTCTCAAGGAGAATCCTGCACAATTCCAGCAGGATACGCTAATGCCACTGTTACCAATCAAGATGCCAATAAAGCGGGATCTTATGATATCGCAGGAGACGGGATTGCAATTAACAAACAAATTCCAGGAGGTCAAACTCAAAATACCCCAATTCGTCAAATTGAAGTAACAGTTACTAATTCAGGTAAGCCCGACTTGGATGTAGCTGACTGCCAGTAGGATATCACTGGAAAAGCGATCGCATCTCTTTTGAAGAGGAAGCGATCGCTTTTTTAATGGCTTCGCTGTCTCGATAGGGAGGCGGAAATGGCTACAAGTGAGATGAAAAGAGGGTTTTAGGCTTTGAAGTGGGTTTGATGGAGTGAGTCGAGGGAGAAAAATCGGTGCTAACTCAAAAAATTCACAAATGGGGGCGTGGGATCGTCTTAAGGGTGTAGAGACAAAAGCAGAAATTGTAACTTGCTCGCCTTATATCAAGAGAGCCGATCAACTTCTCAAATTGTCTTACCACAGACTCAGATTAACTTAAATCCAAAATGAGGAACAAGCCATGTCAACATATTCACTCAAAGTAACCAACAAAAGTGGCGCACAGCAAAATATAGCAGTGTATCAACAATATCCTGATTTAGTAACCGGTTTACCACTTGTATGGTTTACCAAACCCGTTCCTGATGGTAACGACACTACTTTTACCTGGTCGATCAATTGGGCTTTAAACTGGGGAACGACTTCACAGCCTCTCGCGCCAAACGTTCAGTGGACATCAGGGGGACCACTGCAAAATATGGATCCCACTACAACGGGGGGTAATAACTCGATGGGGATTACTTATACTGGCAGCGAATTTTCAACTAGTCCTTTGGCCTATCCCAATCCCCAGGTTGCATTAGGTGATATGTTGGTCACGACTGATAAAACATTTACAGTTAAGCAGGCAAGCTTGATGAGTATCGCAGTGTACATGAATTCTCTTCCTGCATTTGCGGTTCAAGGTGAACCAAATGGAAAGTTTCTGTTCCAGACTCATCCAACGTATTGGCTTTGTACGACTTCAGCGAAGCAAAGCGTGGCTATCTCGGAAGAGTTCGTAAGTAGCCCGACACAATTTGTGTTTGATCCTGGTGTGACATCTTTGTCATATACCTTAAACGCTGAGTTAGAGTTTGTCCCGTCCTAGCCATCTGTTTCTCTGAAATAGCTATTGGGCCAAAGTTCATACTGTCAAGCTAGTCTGCTATTTCAATGGTAGGCTAGCTTAATGGGTGCAAATTGAAAAAGATACTTTTCTCAATAAAGTCCTACTCTGAGGAGGTGCTGTGACATATTCATTAACAATAAACAACCAAAGTGGAGCAGTCCAAAATGTTGCTGTATTCCAAGTTAATAATCCAAGCACCGGCATTCCTCTTGTTTGGTTAGGTCAAACAATTAGTAATGAAGGCAGTTATACCTTCCAATGGGATATAACATGGCAACTGGGTTATGGTAGTACATTATATCCTCTCAATACAGGTGTGATATATCAAAATAACTTCAAAGCATCAGTCACCCCAAACGATGCAAATGGCCACAATGAGCTTTCAATAACCTATGTAAGTCAAAGTTTTTCTGCCACTACCGGTTCACCATATTGTAATGCTAAACTTAGCAGCGGGGTTATGCGAATAATTACAGACACAAGTTTTACAGTAAAACAATCATTAAATATGAGTGTTGCAGTGTATATGGATCAAAAACCAATATTGGCATCCCAGGGAGTACCAAATTCTATGTATGAATTCAATACAGACACGATTTATTATCTTACAGTTACCGACTATCCAATAGGATCTGTGTTGCCAGTGGACAATAGACGGTCTTTCGTACAAGAAATATCAGAAGATGTCGTAATAGAAAGTGGAAGTGTCGTAAGTAGCCCAACACAAGTTGTGTTTAATTCTGGTATGACATCTTGGTCATATACCTTAAACGATAGGTTACAATTTGTCCAGTCCTAGCCATCTATTTCTCTGAAATAGCTATTGAGCCAAAGTTCATACTGTTGGCTTTGAAGGGGGTTTCATGGGGTGAGTCGAGGGAGAAAAAAAAATGCTTACTTAGCTGACTGGCTAGAGTTTTGCCGTCAACAACGAGAAGAGCAAAAAAGTAATCCTTCTCCTGCACGCCAGAGGTTTCGCCAATTAAAAGAAGCCTAAATAGGGTCTGCTGAAAAAGTTTTTCGGTGGGGGTAGGAGTCAGGAGTCTCCGAGTCAGTAGCCGGTCGTTTCAGGCTTTGTTGCCCTTGTTTTTTGTACCAAGCGATGTACTACAACAGGTCAAAAGCTTTATTTTAAAAGGGTTTTACCATTATTCAGCAAGCCCTAAATAGCGATAATCACTCATTACATATATTCCTTAAAATCTTCTAAAGGCTCATCAAAATCATCAGGCAATGGTAGAACAAATGTTCCTTTTAAGATGCCTGAACGACGTTTTTTACAGGATGCTGCTCTAGGGGAATATCTTGCGAGTAGTTGACCATCAAATACTTAGCATAATGGAGAAGTTCTTGTTTGAGAGATTCTGCATTGCCGCAATTGTTTGCCAGATTTCTGTGTCAATATTCATGGTTTTTCCTAGCTTATTTTACCTGAAATACTCTCGATGCTCCTGGATATAATGCTATTATAGCATTTCTCCACAAAAATTTATCCTAAAGTTAACACTCCCCTTGTAAAATCAACAACCAAACGCTTTGTTCGTAACCACAAAACCCCTAAAAGAACATTCACTAATTCATTTCCTCCTAACACCTCAACCGTAAACTCTTCCCCTTCAATAACCACTGTTCCCTCATATAAATTAAACCGCGCTTCTCCCTGTGCAGTTTGCATATCCTGTGGCTCACTATCACACACCCATCCTAAACTATCCGCATCTTGACTATCAATCGCTAACCATCCCGTAAACCCTGTATCTAATAGTGCCATGACGAGAATAATTTCCCCATCAGCAGACAGCAAGCCAACTTCAAAAAACAACTCTCCTCGACTATTAAATTCCCCTTGAATCATATTGTTCCACAGGTTCCTGTTTCATTAATTCGCATGATAATACACTTTTTCCCTGGATGTTGAGAACGGGATTTTGCCATCGCTACCTTTTTATCTTCATCGATAAAATATTCCTCACTGTCAGGCTCAATAATAATAAACCAATCATAATGATCTTCAATTAATTCTGGTTGGACTCGATCAAATACTTCTCGACAACGCTTATAAAACACTGCGTCTTCAGCTTTAATTCTGGCTTTCTCTTCAGGAGAAAGTTGTTTCTCTGGGAAAACCCGTCCTCGCCGTACCGTTTTAGAAGAAGATGATTGTGTCATTGCTTTTACTTAATAGGAATCACGCTTAATAGGTTTATTGTAGCCAAGATTTTACCCTTTGCCCAAGCCTTCCTCAAAGTTTACATCTACATTAATGTTAGCTCTTGTAGGGTGCGTTACACTTTGTTAACGCACCTTTTTATGATTATCTATAAGAACTTTCAGAATCACGAATGTTCTTCAGACCTGGCTACCGTGTGTATTTCGGGGAAGAGGGTGACAACATTGTGCTTTTGCTATGTAGCGGCGACAAAAGCAGCCAAACACAATATATTGAAGCGGCGAAAGCTTATGGGAAGGAGCATCTAAGTCATGGGTAAATACAGAACATTTGAACAAGTTGAAGAAGAATACTACTGCGAACATCCAGAAGAAATTGACAGTTTTTTAAATATTACCTTTGAGGAATATGCCAAGGACAATGATACAGGTGCTTTATTGTCCGCCTTGTCAATGAGATGCACCCAAGTCTGATGGCTTGCCGCTAATTACTTCCCGATTCGCCGGCTAATTACCTAGACAATTCCCTTGAAACCCTATCCTTTTCTAGAAGTGATGGCAAAATCTCCCGAGCAGCTCTTCTGGAAAATAAGAAATATTTCTATATTTTTGCATCCGATTCTAGGTTTTCAATTAACCTTAAATTAAAAGCCTAGGGCTTAGATAGAAGCCATTCAAAGGATATTTATGAAAGCCAAAATTGCGATCGCTTGTCAGGGAGGCGGCAGTCAAACTGCTTTTACTGCTGGTGCCTTGAAAGCATTATTTGACAATAAAGTGCAAGATTACTTTAATATTGTCAGTCTCAGTGGTACTTCTGGCGGTGCTATCTGTGCATTTTTCATCTGGTATGCTCTCGAAAAAGGTGATAGCGTCGTTTGGAAAAGAATGATTGATTTTTGGGAAGATAATAGCGCTCGAACTCCCCAAGAAAAGCTATTTAATGACTCAGCCATTAAAAGCCTAGAATTAGCCAGCAAAGGATTCATTCCCCAGTATAATCTCAGTCCTTCCTCTCCGATTACTAAAACCTTATTTTCCCTAGCTACCTACGGTTTACGCGGTCGCTTTACCAACTTTGATCAGTTACTAAGAGCGCATATTGATTTCTCGGAATTAGCCACTTGGGGAGCTAAACCAGAACCACCAATTTTATTAATGGGGGCCTGTAATGTCCTGACAGGAAAATTAAGTAAATTTAACTCGCGCGAGGAAGCAGTTAAAATTGAACATATCCTAGCTTCTGCCTGTGTTCCTAACATTTTTCCTGCCGTCACCATTGAAACTATGGCCTACTGGGATGGACTATTCTCCGATAATCCCCCCATCCGTTCTTTAATTCGCCGTGAATTTGTCGGAGTCGAAAATATTCCCGATGAAATTTGGGTAATTAAAATTAATCCCACCTCTAGAGATAAGATCCCCGTGCAATCCGATGATATTGCTGATCGCCGCAATGAATTAGAAGGCAATGTTTCCCTATTTCAAGGTCTCGATCAGATTGACTTTCTCAATCAATTATTTCTCAAAGGAGCCTTTAAAGAAGAATTCTTGCGCGAGATCGCCTTAACAGAACCATTTAAAATTCCTAAATCTTTCCCGGAAGATCCCGATCAAGATTACCATATTCCTATGATCGAAATGTCGGCGGAATTAGCCAATAGTCTCAACTATGAAAGTAAACTCGATCGCTCTCCTGCCAATATCCAGCGTCTGATTGCTGACGGGGAAAAACAGGGAAAACAATTTCTAGAACATCGACTAAAAGCTATGGGTTTAAGATAATTTTTGAGGGTTCAAAAACGGCAAAAATAAGGATTAAATGGCATAAAATCTGTAAATATACCATTTATAGCGGTTTTCACAGAAGTGAGTCCCGATTGCAACGCTGAAACGCCTATCTATCAAGGGATTTACTATACCTCATTAGACTGAAAACCGCTATAATTGATTATTATTCATTCTTAATTCTCCTGACTACTGACTACTGGCTACTGGCTACTGACTCCTAACCCTAACAACAATTTTTGATTTTTATAAGAGGTCTAATGATCACTGATTTTCATTGACTAATACCCGTCCGGATAGATCGTAAATCATAATATCCCATTGCCCATTTTTTGCCGCTTCAAAAGCCACTTTAGAACCATCGGCACTGATGATCGGATTGCGTACTTCTGCGAGGAGATCGGGAGCAATTTCCCTTCTCTGTTGAGTTTGTCGATCATACAGATAAATAGCCGTTTTTCCCTGACGACTAGCAGTAAAAACGATATAACGACCATCTTCACTAATGGAAGGACTAGAAGCGATCTGATCGAGAGAATTTAGTCCGGGTAAAGACAGTAAACGGCGATCGATGGCATCAAAAAGATAGATAGCTTGGGAACCATTGCGATCGGACGCAAAAACGAGATAGCGAGAGGCAAGATAGGGAGTTAATTCACTAGCAGCACTGTTTAAAGTTCTCCCCCCTCGATCGAAAGGAAAAGACAATAAACTGGGATAACCCGCACATCCAGTTAACAAACTAATTACAGCAACAAGACTAATAAAAAAATAAACCTCTTGCATAATTAATTTTTGATGGTTCAAAAACGGTAAAAATAAGGATTAAATTGCATAAAATCCTTAAATAGACCATTTAATTGATTATTATTCATTCTTAATTCTCCTGACTCCTGACTCCTGACTCCTGACCCTAACAACAATTTTTGATTTTTACAAGAGGTCTAATGACGTTTCACGGTTTGGGACTTTCAACGGGACTGCCATCGGCAATATCTAACTCGATATTCGGACCGCGATCAAGAACCTCCACATCCCATTGTCCCCGACGAGCGGACTCAAAGACAAGATAACGACCATCGGGACTAAGACGGGGATTTCGCAACCAACCGCGATAATTTTGACTCAATAACTCAGAACGATCGGTAATGCGGTCATATAAAGCGATGACGGGACGACCCTCAATAATCACCACATAAGCCAGATAACGCCCCGTTTGGCTTAAACTGGGGCTATCGGTAATTTCTTGACCCGTATATAATCCCCCTAGGGCCTGGTATTGTTTTGTCTGCAAATCATAAAGCAGCATCTGATTACTACCGCGACGGTTAGACAGCAAAGCAAGCCAACGACCATCACCGCTCAGGGCAGGTTTTTCGTCATTGTAGCGACTATTTAGGGTTCCTGTAGAGAAACCGGGGTTATTGAGATTACAACCGCCTATAACCCCTAAAAACAAGCAGATAAACAGTAAAAAGGGAGGTTTGGTCATCGGACCTACTCCTTAATAATCAAACCTAGTCGGATTATCATTACTCGACTCCCGTTCACTATTATCCGGTCTCTCCCAATCTTCTCGATCGCTCGTATCGCTAGGATCGATCGGTTGATAATCGACGTATTCCCCTTTAAATGGCGGATCATCCTCAATTATTGGGCGAGGACGACGTTTTTGGCTAGTGCGGGGCGGTTTACTGCTCGTCTCTTCACTAGCGGGACGACGACGGGGACGGGGACTGGTTTCTTCCCAATCATCACCGCTACGGCGCTGATCATAAACATCTCGATCGCTAGTGGGGGAACTATTGCGGGGACGACGATTAGCCGTTTTGCGACTGCTAGTATCGGCCGGCCGACGGGTGCGGGTGCTGCGGGGTTCCTCGTCCTGATAACTAGAAGTACGGGAAGAGCGGGGATCATCGTAGCCGCGTAAACGGGGATTATCTTCGTAACGTTCCTCCGGTTCGTAGGTGTCGAGGGGTTCTAATTCGGCCTGATATTCCCGACTCACAGGACGTTCATCCACAAAAGACGTGCCGCGGCGGGCCTGTTCCGTGGTTAAACCCCGCAATTTTACCGTCTCGAAGGCAAAAAACACCGCTGCCCCGGTCAGCAAAAATTGTCCGAATTGCAAAATCGGATCCAGTCGCCACCCTTGAAAAAGTAGAATTAAACCGCACAGTAAACCAACGGCGGCAAAAAATATATCATGATCCCTGGAAAGTTCCGGCCGCACCGAGCGCAGGAAGTATAATCCCGCTCCAGCCACTGCCAGAAAAATTCCTAAGATACTGGCCGAATTCAGCCCAAAATTGACCATCTTTATCTCCCTTCTCGGTGCTTAAATTCAAGAATCGAGTCTTTATCTATAGCCGTCAGTTTTCAGCAGCAATCTTGCTGTTTTTAACTCAAGGAGTCGATCTATATCCTAACCCCCAAGTCTAGCACTATATCTATCATCCTCGATTCTAACTTACTCGATCGAGCCTAGTTTAAACAACTATTGTTAGGGGAGTACGGAGATTTTATCAGTGATCAGTGAACAGTAAACAGTAATCAGTGAGGGAGCATCTCATTTATGCAAGTGAGTAATTATAAGTACCTGGACAAAAATAAACAGTGCTATGTAACGAAATGTTAAACACCCGAACCCCTTGCCCAGAAGTCATAGATACAGCAATTTACAAAACTTAACATAGTTAACTTTATTTATGTCCGACTACTTACTTGTCCCTAAAACTGGTTTCTAGCAAGGCTTTCAAACAGGATCGCTTGACATAAAACCTGATTTAGGGGTTACAAAGGTGAGATGCTCCCAATCAGTGAACTGAAAACTCACATCTGATAACTGATAACTGATCACTGATAACTGAAAAGGCTGATGGCTGAGATTTTAACAAAATCTTTAGGTTTTGCCTATTGACAGGATTGACTAAATGTGGTGTAAGGGTTTCGAGCATTTTAACGTGATTTCTTGATGACTTTTGAGCGATCGCTATCGTTGGGAAGTTAATCGCCGCAAGTCTGAAAGGAGGGATTTTCATTGATGCACATCATGGTTAATTTGTCAAGTGCGTAAGTCCTAATCTTAATAAGATCAGACAGAAATTTTTCTGTCATATCATAAAATTAACTTAACCTAGCCAAGAGGGAATTAGCATAGAATGTGAGTATAATTCAGGCTAAACATATAGTCTGTTTGTATTCATAGTCCATTCAATCCATAGAATAAGGTGTGAGGATTGACCCATGTCAAAACTATTCAAGAATTTAGTAAAGGTAACTCCTTTAGTATTAGGTGCTTCCGTGGCGGCTGCTGGCAGCGCAGTGGCTCAGACTATGCCTGGTACACCTCAACTTAAAATTGATCCGGCTGCGCAACAACAACTCGATCGCATTCAGCGCGCCCAAAATAGTCAGCAGATTAATACGGGTGTTTATCAGGGTTCCATGTCCCAGGTGACTAGCGTTAACCAACTACGGGACGTATCTCCCACCGCTTGGGCCTACGAAGCATTAAGAAGCCTTGTAGAGCGTTATGGTTGTATCGTTGGTTTTCCCGACCGTACCTTCCGCGGTGATCGCGCCACCACTCGTTGGGAATTTGCCGCAGGTTTAAACGCTTGTTTAAACGTCATGGAACGTTTAATTCAAGATGGTGTCGCTGTACTCAGAGAAGATATCGATAAATTAAAACGTCTTGTCGCTGAATTTGAGACCGAACTAGCGGCTTTAGGTGCTAGAGTAGATAACCTGGAACAGCGCGTTGCTTTCTTGGAAAATAACCAATTTTCTACCACCACCAAACTCAGAGGTGAGGTAATCTTCAGTATCGCCGATAGCTGGGGTGGTCAAGCTTCCATTACCAATACCAACGGTACAGTTACTGATGGCAGCAATCAAGATGAAACTCAAACAGTATTTAATAATCGGGTACGACTCAACTTTGAAACCAGCTTCACCGGTAAAGATTTGTTGAGAACCCGTTTACAAGCGGGTAACTTTAACAATACCTTCAACCAAAACGGACCGACGGTAACCAACATGACCCGTCTGGCATACGATGATGGCCGGGACAATGACGTAACCATCGATGACTTGTTCTACCGCGCTCCCATCGGCACTCCCTTCGGTAACATCACCATTTGGGTTGGTGCTAACCAGTTAAACCTAGATGACGTTTTCATCACTGCTAACCCCTTCCTAGCTGATAGCGGTACAGGTGCTTTATCTCGCGGTCAACGCTACAATAACATCGTCTTCCGTGGTCCTTCGGGTGTTGGTGCTGGGGTCAGATTTAATATCGGGGATGTTTTCCAAGTCACAGGAACCTACCTAGCTGATGGTGGGACTAATGGTGCCAGCAATCCTAACCCTGGTAGCGGTTTATTTAACGGTTCCTACAGTGCGGGTGCTCAGGTTGGTTTCTCCTTCATCAAATTTGCCGATATTAACTTCGTTTACGTTTACAGTTATCAAACTGCAGCCAGTATGAGTTCTGGTTTATTCGGTAACGTCAGCAGCCCTCTCACCGAGCGTCCCTTCGGTAACGTTGGTACTACTGCTAACCGTTTCGGTCTTCAGGCGAGCGCCCAAGTTATCCCAGGAGTCTTAAATCTAGCGGGCTGGGCTGGTTACGCCGATGCTTCGGCCACTGGTGTTAATGATGCGATCGGAGACAATAACACTGGTATCTGGTCTTGGAACCTTAATCTTTCCGTTCTCGATCTCTTTGCCGAAGGTGCGGCCCTTTCTTTAGGTGGTGGTCAAGTGCCCCGTTCCGATAAAGAAAGCAGCACCTCTTACATGGTAGAAGCTCAGTATAAGTTCCCAGTCACCAAAAACATCCTGATTACCCCCGGTGCCTATGCGATCTTCAATGCTAACAACCGTAATAACGACACCATTTTTGTTGGTGTCATCCGGACGACTTTCCGTTTTTAAGCTGAGTTGACGGACTTGAAAAAACGGTGGGATTTGTAGATCTCACCGTTTTTTTACTTTTAACTTTTCACTGGATATAACCATTTATGAGAAGATGGGCGAAGCGTACCAAACGCCGCTATACTTACTTCGCCTATTTAGTTGCTTATCTATGCACTCTCTGTCTTTCCCCCGTCGCACTAAAATTGTGGCCACGATTGGCCCAGCCTCGCAAAATAAGGAAACATTACGTCAGATGATCAAGGCGGGGGCGACGACATTTAGATTAAACTTTTCCCATGGCGATCACGATTACCATCGTCACAGCATTAACCTGATCCGTCAGTTAGCCTTTGAACTCAATCAACCCATTGGCATCCTTCAGGATCTACAGGGGCCAAAAATTCGCTTAGGTAAATTTGCCTGTGGGTCGATTACCCTGAAACCGGGGGAACCCTTTATCCTTACTTCTAGGGATGTGGAATGTAATCAGGAAATAAGTTCCATTAGCTATCCCTCGCTGGCCCAAGAAGTCCCAGAAGGTTCGAGAATTCTCCTCGATGATGGTAAGGTCGAAATGCGGGTGGAATCAGTGGATCGCCTGAAAGGAGACCTGTCCTGTCGCGTAGTGGTTGGGGGTGTCTTATCCAGTAATAAAGGGGTAAATTTTCCCAACGTCTATCTGTCGGTGAAAGCTTTAACCGATAAGGACAAAAAAGATTTAATGTTCGGACTGCTGTGGGATGTGGATTGGATTGCCCTTAGTTTTGTGCGTAATCCCCAAGATATCCTCGAAATTAAAGAATTAATCGCCAGTGCGGGTAAATCTATCCCCGTGATCGCTAAAATTGAAAAACACGAAGCGATCGAGGAAATGGAGGAAATTTTATCCCTCTGTGATGGTGTTATGGTGGCTAGGGGGGATTTAGGAGTAGAATTACCGGCCGAAGACGTGCCAATCCTGCAAAAACGCCTGATTAATACCGCTAATCAGCTAGGCATTCCGATTATCACCGCCACTCAAATGCTTGACAGTATGGCCAGTAATCCTCGTCCTACCCGGGCCGAGGTTTCGGACGTGGCTAATGCGATTTTAGATGGCACTGATGCGGTCATGCTTTCCAATGAAACGGCTGTGGGTCATTATCCCATCGAAGCAGTGGCAACTATGGCCCGCATTGCCGAAAGGATCGAACGGGAACAGATCAATAGTGCCGCTCGCTCTAACAATAAACAATCGATTCCTAACGCTATTTCCTCGGCAGTCAGTCAAATTGCCGAACAATTGGGGGCAGCGGCAATTATTACCCTGACAAAAACCGGCTCTACTGCCCGTAACGTCTCCAGATTTCGCCCCAAAACCCCGATTTTAGCCGTTACTCCCCATCGGGAAGTGGCACAGCAGTTACAGCTAGTTTGGGGCGTAAAACCGATGTTATTGCTCGATTTACCCTCCACCAGCCAAACTTTTCAAGTGGCGATGAATCTTGCCCAGGAAAATAACCTCCTAGCGGATGGTGACTTAGTGGTGATGACGGCGGGAACTCTGCAAGGGGTGGCCGGTTCCACGGATTTAATTAAGGTGGAAGTGGTAAAATCCCTTTTGGGCAAGGGTACAGGTATCGGCCAGGGTGTGGCTAGTGGCCGGGCGCGAGTAGCCCATAATGCCCGAGAAGTGGGTAGTTTTAGTAGTGGGGAGATTTTAGTCGTTCCCACCACCAGCGCCGAATATGTGGATATGATGCGGAAAGCTGGCGGAATTATCACCGAAGATACCGCGATGAATAATCACGCCGCTACTATCGGTTTAAAATTGGGTATTCCTGTTATTGTCGGGGTTAAAGATGCCACGAAAATTATCCGCGAAGGGGTGATCATTAGTCTCGATGCTCAACGGGGTTTAATTTATTCTGGTATTGGCAATGGCGCGGCAACTATGAAAAACTGAGTCGGTTATCAGAGGAAATGGGGAAATTCAACTAAAACCCCAACCCCCAACACCCTAAAACGCCAAAACCCCAACCCCCAACCCCCAACCCCCAACCCCC